>Ga0114930_10002754_pt1 | contig 15727 bp, 13 predicted proteins | sample AnhtaG_FD_87300 | JGI IMG/M metagenome (GOLD analysis project Ga0114930, IMG submission 87300) | Deep subsurface microbial communities from Anholt, Denmark to uncover new lineages of life (NeLLi) - Anholt_01485 metaG | ecosystem: Environmental > Aquatic > Marine > Oceanic > Sediment | place... | reverse complement strand
CCAGATATTCATATTCTCAATATTTCCTGAGATATTAGTATTGTTTAGTAATGTACCGGTGTATGAATATCCTGATTTACTAAATAAGATATTTATTCCATATGAAATAGCCCGTGCAATTGTGTAAGTCACTTTTACATTTTTCGTTTGCATTTCATTTTCCATACATTGCAAAAGATATGATGCAAATCCCCGACCTCGATACTCAGGCAAAGTAGCAAAATCAGTCATTTCTGCATTTTGTGACTTGATATCCATTTCAGAAGATGATAATGAAACTATTTCATCATCTTTCCATATACCAAAATAGACTATATTTTCTTTCATTGTTTTTTCAATATAATTAATATCGTGTATAGGAAATGGATATGTTTCAAATACATTTTTATAAATATTGACTATTTTGTTTGCATCTGATCTTTCACAGATCTTATAATAACATTCAGACGAAATCTCACTATTTATCGGACTTTGAGCTTTTGATAGTGCCATATTGACAATTTTCTCAATCTTAGCATCTTTTTCGTCCTGATTTGATAATTCATATCGATATTTGCTCATAAAAAAGACATTCTCGCTGCCATTAAAAAAATCCGGGATATGAGCTTCAACAATATACCCATTGTCCATGAAAACATCTTTTGCAAAGGCTGGAACCTTAGCTATTATCTTAGAATAATCCTCAGAAGATGCCAATTTTTCCAGATCATATATTAGATTTGGTATGTCATCACTAATTAATTTCATCAGATATATACGATCATTAAATTTCCCGTGTTGAATGATGGACTTACCAATGTTTGTAATCAGATCATTCATCTTCTCTTCTTCCCATTCGTTCAGTATTTTCAGGAACAAGGCTTTCAGTCATATCAGAGTCTGATAATAACTTTCCAATACCAATAAATTTATACTCATCAGCAGGTTCAAGCTTCAATTGTAATTTACAATTATCACAATCTCTATCACAAAAAATAGGCTTGTATTCATCTGGTTCTTTGTATGAGGTAATAACTCCCTCATAATTGCGCAAAATTACTTTGTTGGTCGACCACGAGATCAAATAGTTAGGCATTACTGGAATCTTGCCACCTCCGCCTGGTGCATCAATTACATAAGTAGGAACAGCAAAGCCACTAGTGTGCCCGATCAGGCTTTCAATGATCTCAATACCTTTACCAACTGGTGTACGAAAATGAGATAAACCCTCGGATAGATCGCATTGATATAGATAATATGGTCGGACTCTATTTTGAACAAGTTTATGCACCAATTTTCTCATTATCCTTGGGCAATCATTTACTCCAGCTAACAAGACTGTTTGATTTCCAAGAGGTATTCCGGCATCAGCCAATTTCCTCAGTGCCTCTGAAGAAGACATTGTGATTTCTCTTGGATGATTAAAATGCGTGTTTATCCACAATGGGTGATGTTTTTTTAACATTTCTACTAATTCATCAGTTATACGATATGGCAGTACAACAGGCATTCTTGTACCAATTCGTACAATCTCAACGTGGGGAATTGCATTTAATTCTGTGAGAATCCAGTCAAGATATTCATCAGATAACATTAAAGGATCTCCACCTGACAATAGCACATCCCGCACAGAAGGAGTATTTTTAATATATTCAATTCCCTTTAATACTTCAGTTTTGTCAGGAATCGAGTCTTTATCCCCAACTTTTCTTTTCCTTGTACAATGCCTACAATACATAGAACATACATTGCTAATATGAAATAATACTCTGTCAGGATACCTATGTGTAATTCCTGGAACAGGGCTATCTGTATCTTCAGCTAAGGGATCGTTTGTTTCAGATTTGCTAATAATCAGCTCTGATGGAGATGGAAATGATTGTTTGAAAATAGGATTATTTTCATAATCATCAGGATCGATCAATGATAAGTAATAAGGCGTGATTGATATTGGAAATTTTTTTATAGTCTCATCAAATTGTTTTCTTAATTTTTCATCGAATTCTATATTAAGTAGGTTCTCAAAAGTTGCAATATCTTTAATGGAATGCTTGATTTGCCACTCCCAGCTTTTCCAGTTTGAAATTGAAGTATTTGGATTTATGTTTTCTGCTATTTGTTGCTGATTTTCGTTATAAATTGGCATGAATTTATTCTCATTTAGAATGTTTATGACTAGGATCTAATAGTTTTATGATTTTTATTAAATAAAAATTGTTAAACCCCTTTTTGCAAAATCTGGTCTTATTACACGCATTTCTAGTTTGTATGCCTATATACTTTCCCGCTGTGTGTAAAATTTAGAAATAAGAAAATGTGTTATTTTCAAAAATCAAACTTCGCAATATATCATATTAATTTTGATTGATTTCTGGTACATTTTGGCGCCACAAAAGTAAGTAACCCCCCTATCGTTCGTATTTATCCTGAACCATCGAGCATCATTAAGATGCCTCGGATTTGAGCGTTAGCGAAATCCGGGGTGCGTCACTTCCCCACGTTTCGAAATTAATCTGAATAACATCTATTTCTTTTCAAAAACCGCCAAGTGATAGTATCCCAGACTATTAAAAGGAAACAACCACCTTACTTTATCTTCAAAACGAAGAAAGAATTTTTCATAAAAATATAGTTTCCTATTATTATGTGGGTATAGCAACAGTAGCAGACACCCGATTGAGACCTTAAACCCGACATTTTTCAGTATATTTGATAATTCACTTTTTGAAAAATAATATGTCCACAATCCATTCAGAGTATAATCTTTATTAGTTAAGGCATGTAATAACCAGCGTCCCTTTGCGTTAAGAATGGTTTTGACCCACCAGGTTAGATTCCATCTATTCACAACAGTGATCACAGCCAAGCTGCCGTTATGCAAGACCCTGTATATCTCCTGGATGGCTATATTTATCTTCGGTACATGACTGTATACTCCAAAGATTGAAATTAATCCATCAACACAATTATCTTTAAAAGGAAGAGCTTCAGCTGAGGCAAGGATTAATGATACTTTATCATTCAGACCCGCATTATTTACCCTGTCCTTTGCGATCCTTATCATTTCCCCTGAGATATCCACACCAATTACCTGATAATCTTTTTTTGCAAGAAATAATGTTTGTTCTCCAGTCCCACAACCTATATCAAGAATTAAACCGGGTTTTAAACTATTCAGGAGAACCCTGTTCTCTACAGACCGCATATATTCAAGCCTTTGATTATCAAATCTGTTGTCATAATTGCCAGCAAGATCTTCATAATATTTTACTATACTTGTTCTATGTGACATGTTGAGTGAGCTTATTTATCCATGGAGCGCATGTAAGACCTCGGATTTCTAATCCTATGATGTACACCGCACAACCAGGATGCTTATCCCAAAAAAGCATTTGTTGAACATGCCGAGAGTATACGCTTGTCTACATATAATTAAGATATATATTACTTTTGTTGTACATGTCGGTCAAAGCGTATAAGTTTTGGATATTCACACTTAACACATGCAGGCATCTACATAATGCTGCACTCAAAATAATCAATATGTTAGGGAATGCCCGAATTAACACCTGTGGAAATGTTCGGTAGAACGTCTGCGAAGCTGGATGCCACGGATTTATAGTCCGACAGGTCTGTGACTTTCCATTTTATCTTTTTAACAAAAGTGTTAGCAATGCAATAGTATACTATAACAAAAAACCTAAATATGTTATAGTCCACTATAACATATTATGAACTATCTGGAAGAAGTTATCACAGAATTCCACAAATACCCCATCCCCCCACTATTCAAAAGAGAACTATCCATCCCGGCCGACACCGACAAAGTAATCACACTCATCGGCCTGAGACGCACCGGAAAAACATACTACCTGTTCCAGATAATCCAGCAATTGCTGGATGAGGGCCTGGATAAAAAACGAATATTCTACATAAACTTTGAAGATGAACGACTCAGCGAACTAACAACAAGCGACCTCTCAACCATAGTCGAGCTGTACTACAAGATAAATCCTGATGCTGACCTACTTTACCTGTTCTTTGATGAAATTCAGGAGATTGAAGGCTGGGAGAAGTTTATCAGAAGGCTTACCGAAAAGAAAAATGTGCGGATATTCCTGACAGGTTCATCCTCAAAAATGTTATCCCGGGAAATAGCCACCAGCCTGAGGGGGCGAACATTGTCGTATAACCTGTTCCCGCTATCCTTCAGGGAATTCCTGGTTGCAAAAAGTTTCAAACCCGAATTCCCATTAATAGCATCTGAAAGAGGACTGCTGAAAAGACACCTGGATGAATACCTCGAATACGGTGGTTTTCCAGAATTGCTGGAATACGACAGGACAGTCAGGATTCGGACACTGAAAGAATATATCGACCTGATGGTCTACCGTGACCTTGTTGAGAGATATGGTATTGAAAAGATATCTGCCCTGAAATTTATGATAAAATCCCTTGTAAGAAACTTTGCAAGTGAGCTGTCGGTCAGGAAATTAGGGAATTACCTGCTTTCGGCAAAAGTCTCACTGAGCCATGTAAAGGTCTACGAATATTTCTCTTACCTGGAAGATATAAATTTCATATTCCTTATCAGGAAATACGGGAAAGGTGTTCGTGAAGGAAGCATACCTAAAATATATCTGGTAGATCATGGGTTCGTGATACTGCACGGCATAGAAGACAGGGGAAGAAGAATAGAAAATATTGTCGCAACTGAGCTGTTAAGAAAAAAGCATTACTTTGACCCCATACTTGAGATATATTACTGGAAAGAAACATCAGGAATAGAAGTGGATTTTGTCCTGGCACAGGGACCTGGGGTTAAGCAGTTGATACAGGTATGCTATGACATTGAGGATATTAAAACAAAAGAGCGGGAGTTAAAATCCCTGGTCAAGTCCTCAAAAGAACTGGAATGCAAAAATCTGCTGGTAATCACCTGGGATTATGAAGCTAAGGAAGACTTCAAAGGCAGCAATATTGAGTTTGTGCCGCTGTGGAAGTTGCTGCTGGGATAGGTGGGAATTTTGTGGTATCGGGCACTGGGCGAGTGCTTTTTTGTGAAGGAAGGGATGGACACTGAGAATTGACCTGAGACCTTCAGGGAGATTGTCGGGTAATTGCCTGGGGCGATGGAAAGCTAATGAACTTCATAAGTACCTCAAAACCCTGCTGGTAGATCAATACCGAATCCAGCGCCCTGATGCCCATAGTAATTGGAAGAGCAGCCCCAAATTTGGCCATGAACGGGGGCATGGTCTCAAAGGGGAAGAGCAGCCCGCACATGAACAGTATGGCAGTGTTCTCAGATTCGGCAAATGATCTCCCCATTATTAATTAATATATTACCACAGCATATTAAAAAATATTTGATAATGTGGACGAATGGAATAATGTAAAAAATAAAAAAAAAGCAGAACCCTGAATATCAGGGCTCAATAGCGATATCATCTGCTTTTGCAATATCCACAATTTCAACATCAAATACCAGGGTCTTTCCTGCAAACTTGTGGTTATAGTCTAGAGTGATAGCCGTCTCATTGAAATGTATCTTAACAGATCCGGAATATGTTTCCACTGTGGTATCTGGAATGGGATTATTCTGAACTGTAATATTGGTTTCATCCACATAGATCACGGTGCTGTTCCAGGGGCCTAATTGAAGCACATCGCCTAGTTCCACATCGTGTTTTACAGTTAGATGAGTTTCATTCATAGCCAGCACGGTCTCATTCCATTGCGACTGCGCACCAAAATTGTAGGTATTTCCCACATTCAGATCTCGGGTTATATTTACCGTCTCACTCATATTTACGATGGTAAAATTGATTGTCGTATCAGGAAACTGTACCGAATCACCCACCACATGATCGGTGCCAAAAGTCTGGTTGAACTGGAACAGCGCTAACTCAATTGTTTCGGGGACCGGGATATCCTGTACTAAAGGAATCTCATAAATTAATGGAATTACCTGGATTTTTGAGAAATCTGTGGGCCCGTATGCTTTCTCGGGTGGGATCGTAAGTGTCTTTTTTTCACCCAATTTCATGCCCAGGACACCATCATCAAAACCTTCAATCATCCTACCTGCCCCAACCACGAATGGCATGGGTTGATACGTTCGGCCTTGTTGATAGATATCTGCCTCTCGTGCAACAGCTTCCAGTGAGGTATCGAATATCTCGCCATTTAATTCCCAGCCAATATAATTGACATACACCTCATCTCCTGCTTCCACTATTCCATTTGTATTAGTATTGCTTAGATAGATCATTGCCACTACCATAGCAGCCAATATTATAAACGCAATAATATATTTTGTTGAATTATCATCTTTTTCCATATTGTTCTCCTCAAATATCAATGATTGAAATGTCGCATACCTGTAAATACCAGTGAAACTCCCAGCCTATTTGCAGTGGCAATTACCTCATTATCCCTGATACTACCTCCAGGGGACACGATATACCTGACGTTATGCTCTGCAGAATGTATAATACTATCGTCAAATGGGAAGAAAGCATCAGATGCGAGCACGCATTCAGACATCACATCCTTCACATATTGATCAAATGTCATATCAGGCTTTTCCCGCTCATAGATGACCTCAAGATTCTCCCTGGCCTTTGTTACTGCCAGTTTGCGAATCGAATCAACTCTATTGGGTTGTCCTGCTCCCATACCCAGCACCATGAAACTCCCTGGCACATATTCCCAGGCAATAATAACTGAATTGGATTTAGTCCGCTTGCAGGCTGTCATTGAGAATTTAGCAAGTGCTTTTTTGGAATCAGGGAAGGCAGTTTCTGTAACCACATCCCATTTCTCGAACACACCCACATCCCTGGACTGCTGGAGCATTCCTCCCACGATGTTGGTTAATCTGCTCTCAACCTTAATACCCTCGATCATCTCAGGCAGCTCCAGGATGCGCAGGTCCTTACTTTTTTGCGTTAGAAATTCCAGGGCATCAGGTTCATATCCGGGAGCCAGGATTACCTCCACAAATCTTCCTTTCGTAAACTGGGCAGTGTCTATATCAACAGTTTTATTGAAACACATGATACTGCCAAAGGCAGAAATGGGATCCCCATCCCAGGCAGCAGCCAGTGCATCCCTTAACGTTCTACCAGTTGCCAACCCACACGGATTGTTATGTTTGACCACGCATGCTGCCGCTTTGTCACCCAATTCCAGAATGGTTTGCAATGCATTGTCAGTATCAATGTAATTGTTATATGACATCTCCTTGCCGTTATGCTGAGTGATCTTTGAAAGGCTGGCTCCATCCACTCCGGTCTCTTTATAGAATTTTGCCCATTGGTGCCAGTTCTCACCATAGCGAAGTGTCTCGCCTTCCACAAACTTGAGCCTTAAGATATCCTCATTTGCCAGTTGATAGCTTAGGTATGTATCAATAGCTGAATCATAATCTGCAGTATGCCTGAAGGCTTTCACAGCAAGCTTTTCCTTGCTGGCAAGAGACACACTCCCCTCTTCCAGTAATTCTGCAATGATAGACGAATAGTCTACAGGGTCTGTGATTATGACCACGTGCCTGTAATTCTTTGCCGATGCCCTGACAAGGGTAGGTCCGCCAATATCAATGTTCTCAATAGCCTCTTCCAGGGTGACATCCTGTTTTGCCACGGTTTCCCTGAACGGATACAGGTTTACTGCCACAAGGTCGATAAGTTTGATATCATGTTTTCGGATCTGGCTCATGTGGTCAATATTATCTCGAAGACACAGTATCCCCCCATGGGTTTTTGGATGCAAGGTCTTGACCCTGCCGTCCATCATCTCTGGAAAGCCTGTGACCTCTGAAACATCCTGGACAGATAACCCGGCTGCTCGTAAGGTTTTTGCTGTACCTCCGGTTGAGATTATCTCAACACCCATATCAGCAAGAGTCTTTGCAAAATCGACTATTCCTGTCTTATCTGATACACTTATTAGTGCTCGCTTTACACTTGCCAATAAATCACCGCTTCAGATAAGAGTATAAGTTAAATAAATATTACTATAAATGAAAGTCAATGAGGATACTCCATTTTCAATTCTTTATACGCCCATTTGAATTTTTCTTCAATAACTTCAGGAGTATATTTTTCTGACTGGCATTTTTCCAGCAGTTTATACGCCCTGGTACGCCTGTTTCCCAGGTTCTTGGTTATTTCATCCTGGTCCAATTTCTGGGTTTTCCAGCGCATTACAATATCAGGGACGATCTGGTCAAGAATGACCTTGAGCCGTTTGCAGGGAAAATCAACATCATAGATATCTTGTTTCATAGGCTTACCCTATTAAAAGAGGACGCACTTATATTAAAAAACTTGTGAAAAAATACTTACCCTGTCAACTCCCGCAATCTGGCATCTGTCAAAGGCCGGGGTTCGCAGGATGAAACACTATCCATTATCGCCCTGGCAAGTTTGCGGTACACTCCGGCGATCTCACTGTCAGGTTGCTTTTCAATCACAGAATATCCTGCCCGCTCACAGGTCTGGACAATGGTATCCTTGGGAATAAAGGCCATCAGCTCGCTGCCCAGTTCCTGAGCAAATGCTTTGACAATTGTCTCTTCGTTCTCAGCATTTCGACTGTTGCAGATCACGCCGTTCAAATGGTTACCCAGACGGGCAAACCCCTTGCAGATATTGTTTGCTGCATATAAGGGCATATATTCACCAGAGGTCAGCACATATGTATCATTAACCAGCCCTTTCCTGATCGGGGCCGCGAATCCGCCGCACACAATATCCCCTGGCACATCATAGATAATCAGGTCGCTGTCCTCCATGACAGAGGATTTTTTCTGCAGCATTTTAATAGCCACGATTATGCCGCGGCCGGCACAGCCTATTCCGGGTTCAGGCCCCCCGACTTCCACACATTTAACTCCTTTGTAACCTTCAAATACCACATCTTCTTCAGAGATTTCATATCCCTGCTGCATAAGTTCCATTACTGTGGGAATGCGCTCGCCCCGCAGCAGTGTAATAGAGGAATCGCTCTTTGGATCGCAGCCGATAATGGTTACCTTGTATCCTTCATCGGCACAGGCCGCGGCCACATTGGATGCAGTACTGCTCTTACCGATACCCCCTTTTCCATAAATGGCGATCTGTTTCATATCCCCTCCTCTCGTGCCAGCTCCCGCAGAGTGGCCCCGAATTCGGATTCTATGATGCTGCTCACACCAAGGGTCTTGGGATGCAGGTCTATCTCAACCACCACATATTCATGCCCCATCTCCTTTAATGGCAGTACCTGCCTGGGACCATTGGTCACTGAGATAACCTCCATACCCTGAAGGTTGTCCATTGGAATGGCATGGGGTACGCCTGTTATCACTGCAAAATCAAAATCTGAATATTTCTCAGCTATCAGCCGGCTGACCACCTTTCCTGCAACAGGGTATTCATCCAGCCCGCCGATGATCTCGTGCACCTTAATGCCCATTTGCTTAAGATCACGATTTATGTTTCTGGCATGGGACCTGACCCTGTCCAGTCCCAGGTTCTCGTCAAGGTTTGCCATATTGATAATTTCAGATGTGGAGCCCAATTCCTTTGCCACCTGGTTCACAGCCGCATTGATATCAGCGAACATGTAACCGGTCTCCTTTTTGGCATTCAGGATGGTGAGACCTTTCTTGCCTGCTTTTAACAATTCGATGATCCTCTTAGCTACTGTGTATTTTACATCACCCCGGCTGGGTTCCAGATACTCTTTAGATGCCGCACCATGGCGTTTTTCCACTTCAGTGGCCTCTTCAAGCAGGATCTTCTGGCGCTGGAATTCTTCCTCGCTCAAAATACCGGCAGCCAGTGCAGATTCCAGTGTAATGATAACACCTTTGGTATTATTGGGATAACCAGCATGGACCTCAACTTCAATAACAGGCACATCAGGATTGACCTCCAGGACTGCTTCGTGCAGCTCCTCGCCGATGATCATGCTGGCACAGGTCCCTACTATCCCGATACTCTTGGGATCGAATTTTTCAATGACCTTTTCCAGCAGCTTAACCAGCTGGTCGTGTCCTCCGAATACAAAACCCGATTCATCCAGGGCAGTGGTAACTACACGCAGTCCATCCTCTTCCAGGAGTCTGGCATGTTTGAAACTGCAGCCCGGAGGGCCGTGCAATATGACCACATCCACATCAAGGTCCCGAAGTGTGTAAAGGGCGGCGACAATGGAACTGGGTCTGGGGTGTATGATGGTGGGTTCTTTTTTTAACGGTACTGGGCTCATTTTATTATCCTCCGATTTATCTGAAACATTTAACACATGAGATGATAATGTCGTTTTCCAAAGTCAGTGATTCTGCTATTACAATGGCAGCTTTAAGGTTATTGGCATGTTGAATATTATCTCCGGTAATGGCATGCATGCGCTCCCCCACCAGAATGATATTATCCAGTTCCAGGCTGTTTTTACTGACAAAAGTATTGACAGCCTCAGGGTCAAGACCTTCGCACACCTGCTCTTTTTCCTCACCTAAAATATATACACGCTTGCAGTTATTTTCAGAAATATTGCGGGAATATTCCAGGGCATGCTCTAATGATGCCGGATTCATGCCAGAGTTGGAATTATCAAGCATTATCCGGCCTGAGTGCTTCACAACCTGCATCCTGCCATGGACTCCCTGGAATTCAGACAGGGCCAATTCAATTGTTTCAGGGCTCAACCTCATCAGCGCGGCTGCGGCAGTTGCACAAACAATAGCGGTTGTATATGCATTTGGATCATAACCGGTATTTGGGGTAAACCTGAAGGTCTGGTTGCCGCAACAAATAGTCCAGACATTTTGGGAATTATCAATCGAAAATTCAGCATCTTTTGAGGTATCGCTAAAAGTTACTGATCTTATGTTGTTTGACAGCTCAATTTCTCCTGCATTTGCATTTATCAGCAGTGTACTGCCCTGCTTTGCATGATCAACCATCTGTTTTTTTGCCTCAGATGATGACCTGCTGCCGCCAGCTATGGTATATTCATTATCCAGGCTGGTAATTATTCCCAGATCAGCAGCTCCAGTGCCTCCCAGCGAAATCTCGAAAATATACAGATCAGGATTGATGCCTCTTGTGTATTCCAATGCCTCAAGTATACTGCCCGGGGCAATGCTCAGGCCGTGATGCACCATTTCAGGCACTCCATTTTGCCATTGTTCCACCCCCCGGCTTGTGTGGGATATCACAGACATCTGGCGGGACATCATATCTGCCAGTAACGTAGCAGTGCTTGTTTTGGCACCAGTCCCTGTGATCTCAATAACTTTAGCTCCCAAATCAGTTTTTAAAAGGATCTCGCCTACTGCTCTGTGATGGGTGATTATTTCATTGTTATTGCCCTCAGGTAATAAGTTGGGGGCCAGGTGTACGGGTGCCACTATCAGGTTGGTGTCACTTTGAATTGTCCTGGAAATTTCTATGCCGTTAATTTCAAGCCCTGTAAGGACTTCGCTGTCCACGGTGCTGTATACATCTATACAAGTAACACTACGGGCAAATTGTGCGATATGCAGGGCCAGGGGGATGCCGCCGTGGGTCAAATCCATTACGACGACATTTCGATTTTCGAACAGCATATGCGAATTTAATTCAATGCTTCCAGGGCCCTCTTAAAAGCCAGATCAGCAATCAAAGGATCGGCACCCAGGGGTTCGGCATAGACTAATGTGACGTCATTCCCGTTTAGCTGGATGGTGGTCTTGCGGTCTTCCCTGCTGATACCCAGTATCTTGGGAATGTCTTCAGTGGTGTGTACCCCGTGAGCCAAAAATATGGGGACTGCCACAATAGTGGTCACATCTGTGCCCTCAAAAGCTTTCAATCCTTCATCCATGGTTGGATTGTTCATGTTCATAAACCCGGTCCTTACTACTGCATTTTCATATTTATCAGCTATCAGGTTAGCGACTCCAGTCACTACCTCTTTATTATGCGGGAGCTTGCTTCCATGCCCCAGTGCCAGTATTCCGATTTTTTCAGTCATATGATCTCCTCATTAATGATTTTTATATCAGTAACACCATTTTATTAAAATGTGTTACTGCAACTTCTCTATTGTAATGTTTAATCAAATATAATGGTTTTGCATATTAACATTTGAACTGTGTTGATATTTTGTGTGCGTTGGGTATTTGATTCATTGACCTTTTATTATATTTATTTAGCAAGACCTCATAAATAAATTGTATCTCCACTTGAAATTGAGGGGGCGACTGGCATTGATAAATGGAAATATATTTATAGAATGTCGTAATTTGTAATCATTGTGAGCGGGTTCAATTCTTTTATAACTAACCCCCACTCCCTAATCCGCTCACAATATTTTAAAAAATTAATTATCAACATTCAATAGCTTTTTTAAAATAGATAGTATCTACTCCTGCCCCTCTGTCATTTTTCAAGATCCGAAATATATGATATCCCATCTGCCTGTACATTTTGCAGACATCAGGGTTTGTGAACCAGGTAGTAATATTGACATGTGATATCCCGTCAATAGATAGCTTTTGCATCAATGCAGTATCCAGGGAACGCGCAATCCCAATTCTTCGGTATTCAGGATGGACCGCGATAAATGAGATATATGCTTCTTGAGTCCCACTCCAGTTCTTACGATATCCTATTACTCCAGCTACTTTGCCCTCTACCTCAGCAATAAGATAGTTGGTTTCCCCCCTTAGAAGAGTGCCAGAAATGCGACCTTTAATGCCTCCGGGCCGACTGGACAATGGTGGATAAAATTCCGAATCCACTAATTCCATGAATTTTGTTAGTTTTTCAAAATCAGCATCTGTGGTTTCATATATTTCCATAGAACCTATAATTTTGTCATATCCTTATAATTCATAATACTTGAAATTGGATGGATAGATATATCGATCCCACTTTCCTGTACTGCCGCCAGACCATTGATACCCGCATATATGGGTAATCCTATCTTTCCCGGACTAATAGGTGCCCTGAGAATAGGGTTCCCTGGTTCCCCTAACTTGATCAGACCACTGATATCAATCTCTTTTGCCTTTTCCAGAATCTCAATTGCATAATCTTTGGCTGACATAGGAATTTCTCTAACATTTGCCAGGAGTTTTCCGTTTCCTGTTTGTATTGTTTCCAATACTGAGGTCATATTACGGGCCATGAAAATCTTCATGGGATCGATGGTGGTCCCTTCATACATTATGATATCAGTAAAGGTAGTTGGGATGCCTGCTCTTATTTGGACCAAACCTCCGCATTTTGTATTTACAGGAATCCCTTTTTTTGCCAGTATCCCGTCAATAGTAATGCTGCAAACAGTTGCGATCCCAATCATGCCATCAGGCACCCTGAATTCATAGTTGTCTTCTTCCATTATCTTAACATATGGACTTATAGAGTACGGACTGTGACTCAACGATGCAATGATCTCGATAGCTTGCTCAAAAAAATCTTTATCTAACAGTGCAGTGTTAACAATTACATTACCTTCGCCAGTCTCTATATTAATGTCGGTTTTATAGACCAGTTCATCGATATTGGTTGTAATAAATCCAACCCTGTGTCCGATCAGACCGTCTTCCAGCTCCTTAAGACCCAATTCTTTAAGAACACGGCCTGAATAGCCTTCCCTTGAAGTAAGTCCCCGCTCATCCAGTATCCTGAGGTGGTACCTGACCCCTCGTTCTCCGATCTGATATCCTCTTTCTCGCATCTTATCGGCAATGATACGTGCACCTATGGCACCATCGCTTTCATTAATGATCCTTAGGATCTCCATTAATTTTCGTTGTACCTGGGGGTCAGTGTTTGAAGATATCAAGTAAATTCACCTATCTTACATGATGTTAATATAGCGCTGGATCTCCCAGTCGTGTACCTGTATCCTATAAGCATCCCATTCGGCCCTGCCCATCCTCATGAAGTCCTTGAATACGTGTGGTCCCAGGGTGTCTTTAATGAATTCATCCTTTTCCAGTTCATCCAGCGCATCTCTCAGATTGATTGGAAGAGAATAAATGCCTCTCTCCAGGCGGCCTTCAGCTGTCATTTCAAAGATATTTTCAGTTACCGGGTCTCCAGGGTCTATCTTATTTTTGACACCTTCAAGTCCTGCCATCAACAATACTGCAAAAGTCAAATATGGGTTGCATGCAGGGTCTGGACTGCGCAGCTCAATCCTTGTACTTGATCCACGGGCAGCAGGTATTCTGATTAGGGATGTCCTGTTGGCACCTGACCATGAGATATATACAGGGGCTTCATAACCTGGAACCAATCTCTTATACGAATTGACTGTGGGATTGGAAATAGCAGTGATGCCTTTGATATGTTTAAGTACTCCACCAATGAAATATTTCAATGTGTCGCTGATCCCGTATTCATTATCAGGGTCATAAAAAGCATTTACACCATCCTTGAAAAGCGAAATGTTGGTATGCATACCGCTGCCATTTTCACCAAACAAGGGTTTGGGCATAAAGGTTGCATGCAGTCCCATATTATTAGCAATTGTCCTGGTAACATATTTGAATGTGACCACATTATCGGCAGTCTTTAGCACATCACCATATTTGAAATCGATCTCATGCTGGCCTGAGGCTACTTCGTGGTGCGAGGCTTCGATCTCAAAATCCATGCCTTCCAAAGCAATCACGATTTCCCTGCGAATATCCTCAGCAAGGTCCACAGGTCCGAAGTCAAAATACCCTGCTGAGTCATGGGGAATGGTAGTGGGGCGACCGTCCTTTTTCTCGAACAGGAAGAATTCCAGTTCAGGCCCGGTATTCATTTCAAATCCCATGGATGCAGCTTCTGCTACGGCGCGCTTTAACACATACCTGGGGTCACCTTCGAAAGGTTTTCCATCCGGTTTATAGACATCACAGATCATCCTGGCAACACTGCCATTCTCACGCCATGGAAGTAACTGGAAAGTGTTGATATTTGGTTTTAGTACCATATCAGATTCTTCAATTCTGACAAATCCTTCAATAGAGGACCCGTCAAAGGATATACCTTGATCGAGCGCCTTTTTTATCTGGGAGTTTGGTATGGCTACATTCTTGACTATACCCTGAATATCCACGAACTGTAATCGTAAGAACCTTACATTTGTCTCCTGGATCTTGTTTAAAATTTCCTCACTAGGACTCATTATTTCACCTGATACGCAAAAGGTTTTGATTTGATTTGTGAATTATGATGTCTATATTAGTAAATGTTTGTTTTTAACATCTGTTAAAAAGTCGTTTCTCATTTGTCATATTCAGATATTTTTTTAACTTTGCGTATTTTGTGGTCGTTGCGGTGGTTTTTTTTTTCTGTAACCGCAAAGGGCGCAAAGAATCTAATCATTTGGTTATGATACCCACTCAATGTTAAAGAGAAACACCAATATTTCTTCAATCTCATCCTTTGACAAATTTTCTCCAAAGCATTTTCCAAAAAAACGTGCAACGAGAATATCCTAAATTCCCGTTAATTTAGGCACCATAATTAGTTTTAGAATGTTCCTCCTGGGGATTTTACATAATTATTTCACAAAAACTAATATGGTTTTGTGAGATATGTTTTCGAAGTGGTATAATTTTTATTGAGAATCGATAACCTGTGATTTATTAATATTAACAACGAACTGAACGAACTGACACGAACTCCGGAGTTCGTTTTGAGTTTGTTTTGAGTTCGTTGTTTCGTTTTTATGTATATATTATGTCTATATAGGCACTATAAATTTG
>Ga0114930_10002753_pt1 | contig 15728 bp, 17 predicted proteins | sample AnhtaG_FD_87300 | JGI IMG/M metagenome (GOLD analysis project Ga0114930, IMG submission 87300) | Deep subsurface microbial communities from Anholt, Denmark to uncover new lineages of life (NeLLi) - Anholt_01485 metaG | ecosystem: Environmental > Aquatic > Marine > Oceanic > Sediment | place... | reverse complement strand
TTATCAGCACTTGAGGTAGCAAAAGAAGCCGATATCATTGTGATGCTGGCTCCTGACCAGTTGCAACGAGACATCTACTACGGGGCAATTGAAAAGGGGTTATCTAAAGGGAATATGCTAATGTTTGCTCATGGCTTCAACATCCATTATGGGCAGATTACCCCTCCACCTAGCATTGATGTTACCATGATAGCTCCCAAGTGCCCCGGTCATATGCTGAGGCGACTTTATACTGAAAAAAAGGGACCGCCAGCGATAGTTGCTGTTCATCAAGATGCTTCAGGTAGAGCAACGGATGTAGCCCTTGCCTATGCCAAGGGCATCGGCTGCAGCCGAGCCGGGGTCATAGAAACCACCTTTGCTGAAGAAACAGAGACTGACCTCTTCGGTGAGCAGACTGTGCTGTGCGGAGGAGTTACCTCCCTGATAAAGGCCGGGTTTGAGACACTGGTCGAAGCTGGTTATCAGCCAGAGATAGCTTACTTTGAGGTTCTCCACGAGCTTAAACTTATTATTGACCTGATTTATCAGGGGGGCTTGAGCTATATGCGCTACTCGGTCAGTGATACTGCTGAGTATGGTGACTACACTCGGGGACCACGGGTTATTGATGACATGGTTAAAGACGAGATGGCGCAAATCCTGGCTGAGATTCAGGATGGTAGCTTTGCCAAAGAGTGGATTTTAGAAAATCAGGCTGGTCGCCCGGTCTATAATGCCTTAAAACGCATGGATGAAGAACACCTTATTGAAGAGGTGGGGGCTGAGCTCCGCCAGATGATACCGTGGCTGAAGGGGTGAGACAAGGGGGGGGAAATGGATAAAGTAATCATATTTGATACCACATTACGGGATGGGGAGCAGGCGGCAGGGGGGACACTAAATCTGCAAGAGAAGCTGGAGATAGCCAGGCAACTAGAGAAGCTTGGTGTTGATATTATTGAAGCTGGCTTTCCTGTTAGTTCACCGGGTGATTTTGAGGCGGTTAGACTTATCGCCAAGGAGATTTGCACCCCTATAATCTGCGGCCTGGCTCGTGCTGTCCCTCAAGATATAGATAGGGCTTGGGAAGCAATTAAAGAGGCTAAGCATCCACGAATACATGTGTTTATCTCGGCTTCGGATATACACCTCGGTTATCAACTTAAGAAGAGTCGTGAGGAGGTCTTGCAGACGGCTCGGGAGATGGTAGCCCGGGCGAAGAACTATACTGAGGACGTTGAGTTTTCACCGATGGATGCCAGCCGGACTGAGCCAGGATACATCTATCAAATCTTAGAAGCCGTCATTGACGCTGGGGCCACTACAGTGAATATTCCTGATACCGTAGGTTATGCTATGCCTGATGAGTTTGGCGGGTTAATTGAAGGTATCTTCCAGAAGGTGCCTAATATTAATCGGGCGGTAGTTAGCGTTCATTGCCATAATGATTTGGGTCTAGCGGTGGCTAATAGCCTGGAATCTGTCTGGCGGGGGGCCAGGCAGGTGGAGTGTACTATTAATGGCATCGGTGAGCGGGCGGGTAACGCCTCCCTTGAGGAAATTGTCATGGCGATTAAAACCCGCCAGGATTTCCTTAATCTGACTACTAGTATCGACACCAAGCAAATCTATAAGACCAGCCGACTGGTAAGCGAGCTAACCGGCTTTACCGTTCAGCCCAATAAGGCGATTGTTGGTGCCAATGCTTTTCGTCACGAATCGGGAATACATCAAGATGGCGTTATCAAGATGCCGATAACCTATGAAATAATGGATCCCAGAACAGTAGGCATACCAGCCTCAAGTTTGGTGCTTGGTAAGCTCAGTGGTCGGCACGCCTTTGCAGAACGGCTGGCAGAGTTAGGTTATAGCTTGAGTGGGGAAGACCTTAACCGAGCTTTTGCCGCGTTTAAGGAACTGGCTGATAAGAAGAGGAAGGTCACCGACAGAGATATTGAATCCCTTATTGCCGAGGAACTACGCGCTTCATCTGAAGTCTATCACCTTGACCGTCTCCAGGTATCTTGTGGCGATAGAGGTATTCCCACGGCTGCGGTCAGGTTGGTTACTCCTGATGGTCGGGTTATAGCTGATGCTGCCCTTGGCACCGGTCCGGTGGATGCCGTATGTAAGGCGATTAATAGACTGATAGACGTGCCTAATGTACTTACTGAATTTACCGTTAAGTCAGTAACCGAGGGTATTGATGCTATTGGTGAAGTACTGATAAGGATAGAGAGTGAAGGTGTGACCTATACGGGGCGGGGTGCTGATACTGATATAATTGTTTCTAGCGCGAAGGCTTATATAAATGCCCTCAATAGGTTGTTGGCAGCTAAGAAGATGGCGGGGTAAGTTTTTGACCGAGGTTCTGAGGTGGGAATTGAACTAGAAATGATTCTGCGTCTCCTGCTGGCATCAGCCCTGGGGGCGATTATTGGTTACCAGCGAGAGAGAGCCGGCAAACTAGCCGGGCTAAGAACTCACGTCCTTATCTGTGTTGGCGCTGCCCTATTTACCGTAACTTCTATTTACGGCTTTGGTGCTGATGACACAGCTAGAGTTGCCGCCGGAGTAGTGGCTGGGATTGGCTTTCTTGGTGCTGGTGCTATTATACGCGGTGGTGAAGGTATTGTGGCTGGGTTGACCACGGCAGCTACTATATGGGCGGTAGCGGCCATTGGTCTGGCGGCTGGGGCTGGTCTGTATTTGGTATCGGCGGTTACTGCTGCCATCCTATTGATTGTGTTGTTGCTCCCCCATCCCATTCGGTAGAACCCTGTCTTAAGCTTTTAATTCCCTGGTAGTTAATAAAAAGGAGGCTATATTGACATTAGTTGAAAAGATACTGGCTGCTCATACTGATAGAAAGAGAGTAAGCCCTGGCGAATTCATAAGTATCAGGGCAGACCTGATTCTGGCCAATGATATTACTGCCCCGATTGCTATAAAGGAGTTCCAACGAATTGGGGTAAAACAGGTCTTTGACCCCCAAAAAATAGTAATGGTGGCTGACCACTTTGTACCTAATAAGGACATTGCTTCTGCTGAGCAGGTTAAGATGATGCGAGAGTTCGCCTACGAGCAAGGGGTAATTTACTTTGATGTAGGGCAAACGGGTATAGAGCATGCACTTTTGCCGGAGCAGGGCTTGGTGCTGCCAGGGGATGCAGTAATCGGAGCTGATTCACATACTGTTACCTGCGGTGCTTTAGGTGCCTTTGCTACCGGTATGGGGTCAACTGATGTTGCCGCCGCCATGGCGACCGGTGACATCTGGACGAAAGTGCCGCCCACCATCAGGTTGATTTATCACGGGAGTTTACCTAAGTGGGTGGGGGGTAAGGACTTAATCCTTTATACTATCGGTAATATTGGTATTGATGGCGCCTTGTATTCGGCAATGGAGTTTACTGGTGAGGCAATAGGAGCACTGCCCATGGATGGGCGCTTTACTATGGCCAATATGGCCGTTGAAGCTGGCGCCAAAGCTGGTATTTTCCGGGTAGATAGTAAGACACTAGATTACATTAAACCTCGTGCCAAACGTCCCTATACTGTGTATGAACCAGATGATGATGCTGAATATTGGCAGGTTATTGAGTACGATGTTTCGTCTCTAGAGCCTCAGGTTGCCTTGCCCCATTCACCGGCTAACACTAAACCAGTGAGCCAGGTAGGGAATATAGAAATTGATCAAGCTGTAGTTGGCAGTTGTACCAACGGTCGTCTCGAAGACTTGCGAGTTGCCGCCCAGGTACTGACAGGGAGGAAGGTGCACCCAAAGGTGCGTTGCATTATTATCCCGGCTACACAGCAGATATATCTTGATGCCTTGCATGAAGGGCTAATAGAGGCATTTATCAGGGCTGGTGCTGTGGTCAGCACCCCCACCTGTGGCCCCTGCCTTGGTGGTTATATGGGGATTCTAGCAGCCGGTGAACGATGTATCTCCACCACCAACCGCAACTTTGTTGGTAGAATGGGCAGCCCCAAATCAGAGGTCTATTTATCAAGTCCAGCCGTTGCCGCCGCCAGCGCCATAACGGGCAAGATTACCAGACCAGAGGAGATTGTGGGATAAGGAGGAGGCGTTTGCGAAACAACAAAAAGTTTCATCTGCGGAGAAAAGACAAAGAGATTACAGATTCGGGAGAAATTGAGCGGGTGATAAAAAAGGCCACCGTATGCCGACTTGGCTTAGTGGATAAAGATGAGGCATACATCGTTCCCGTCAATTTTGGCTATGAAAGAAACGCTATCTATTTCCATTCGGCTGTGGAAGGGCGCAAGGTTGAACTCATCAAGAGGAATAACAAGGTTTGTTTTGAAATAGAGGCCGATGTGGGAATAGAAAAAACTGACAAATCCAATTGTAGCGTGCACTACAGGAGTGTTATTGGAACGGGAAGGGCATATATTCTGGAGAGTAACGAAAAGAAACTTCGTGGCCTAAAATCAATCATGCGACAATGTACTGGAGGTGAATACAGCTTCTTGGAGGAGAGATTGGATTCTGTGGTGGTTGTAGAAATTAAAATTGAAAACATTACCGGTAAGCAATCTGGATTCTAACTGGCATGTGCCGTTATTTGGCTGCCGATTATCTTCTGGCGGCTAATCCCGGTGATTGGAAAATGCATAGTCTAGGACAGTTATATGGCAGGTGGTGCTTGGGTATTATGCTTTCTCTAATTGCACTGAGACTAGGTAAAAGCGCATCTTAGGAGGAGGTCTTATGCCAAGAAGAAAAATTACAGATATTGAGGAGATTGAAGGAATTATAAACAAAGCAATCGTTTGCCACATTGGCTTGGTGGATGGTGATGAGCCATACGTAGTCCCGGTCTGCTTTGGTTATGAGAGGAATGCTCTTTACTTCCACGGAAATTTGAAGGGACGGAAAGTTGAACTTATCAAGAAAAATAACAAGGTTTGTTTTGAAATGGAAATTGATGTGGAGATAAAAAAAGCTGATGAGGCTTGCGATTGGGCGATAAAATACATGAGTGTTATCGGCGTGGGAAGAGCCCATATTCTGGAAAAAGATGAGGAGAAAATGCGTGCCTTGAATTTGATTACGAAAAGATATGCCAGAGATGAGCTCAGTTTTCCGAAGTCGAAACTGGATAAGACTTTGGTGGTAAAGGTTGATATTACCAGCATCACCGGCAAGCAATTGGTATAATAACTGGTATACAATATCACTTAGTAGTAATTATCAGGTGAGGAAGGAAGCTATGCCGAAAATGCGTAAGTCTTGGCAGGAAAAGCTGGCAGATAGTAAAGGTTTGCCAAAAGTCGTGGAAATCAATGATACAATGAGTAAAAGGTGGGGCACCGGCACGGTTGTTATTCCAGCGCCGATAGAAGTAGATGAAATTATGAAACAAGTTCCCAAGAATAAATTTATTACAACGAGTGAAATTCGGACAATACTGGCTCAAAAGCATGGGGCTACCATGGGTTGCCCGTTAACTACTGGGATATTTGCCTGGATTGCAGCTAATGCCGCAGAGGAAGCAGCATCCGAAGGCAGGAAAGACACTACTCCCTACTGGCGTACTTTAAAATCCGATGGTAGCCTGAACGAAAAATTCCCTGGTGGTGTAGAAGCACAGGCTGCCCGTTTGAGAGAAGAAGGGCACACTATTGAGCCGGGCAAAGGCAAAAAGCCACCCAGAGTGAAGGATTTTGAGAAGGCTTTGGTGGAGGTGTAGTTTCATGCAAGATAAGTTTAGTGAATATATTCGAAGAATGCCTATATTACTAAATGAATTAAAGGCAAACCCCCTACTAAATAGAAACGAACTAGAAGATATTCCAAAATCTGGGATCTATGTATTTTATAGAGAGGGCAAGCCTCTATATGTTGGGCGTTCTAATCGGCTAAAAGGACGTATTCAAGAACATGGAAGACCAAGCTCAGATCATTATAGTGCAACTTTAGCTTTTAACATTGCTAAAGAGAAAGTGAATTACAGAAGGAATGAACATAGATTAGCAACACGGAATAAGTTAGAAAAAGCACCTGGATTTGAGAAAGCGTTTTTTCTAGCTAGAAAGCAAGTTGCCGAAATGCAAGTCAAGGTTATTGAAATTGAAGATCAGATACCCCAAGCTCTATTTGAGATTTATGCTGCCTTGACATTAAATACGGAATATAATGATTTTGGCACCCATTAAAGAAAGGGATTAAAATGGGCGAAGCTCCTTTAACAAATTCCCCTCCCTCTCCCCTTATGAAGGGGAGAGGGATAAAGGGTGAGGGGTTGGCAGATAGTAAGTAAGGAGGATGCTATATAATGCTAAAAGGCAAAGTTCATAAATATGGGGCGGATGTAAATACGGATGTAATTATCCCGGCGCGGTATCTGAATGTTTCTGAGCCGGCGGAGCTGGCAAAGCATTGTATGGAGGATATAGATAAGGGTTTTGTGAGCAGGGTGCAGCCAGGGGATATGATTGTGGCGACTACTAACTTCGGCTGTGGCTCGTCACGGGAGCATGCTCCTCTATGTATTAAGGCATCCGGTATATCCTGTATAATAGCTAAGAGCTTTGCCCGTATCTTCTTCCGTAATGCCATAAACATTGGCCTGCCACTACTTGAGTGCAGCCAGGCAGTGGATAACACCGAGGCGGGCGATATACTGGAGGTTGACCTGTCAACTGGCAAAGTTAATAACTTAACCAGGAGTCTGGAGTTTACCGCCAAGCCCTACCCTGACTTTATGGCGGAGCTCATCTCAGCCGGTGGGCTTATTCAGTATACTAAAAAGAGACTGGCGAGTAGGGGGCTTTAGATGCAATTTGACTTAGCGGTTTTACCCGGTGATGGCGTTGGTCCTGAGGTTACTAGTGAGACAATCAAGGTCTTGCGGGCAGTAGGTAAGAGGTTTGGACATAATTTTAAGCTGCACTACGGACTGGTAGGCGGGGTTGCCATTGATGAGACCGGGACAGCCTTACCTGGGGATACCCTGAAGATGTGCCAACACTGTGATGCCGTGCTGCTTGGTGCGGTGGGTGGCCCCAAGTGGGACAACCCAAAAGTCAAGGTCCGCCCTGAAGATGGCCTTTTGGCGTTAAGAAAGAAACTGGGGCTGTTTGCCAATCTACGCCCAGTTAAGGTCTTTCCAGTACTGGCTAATTCAACTAATTTGAAACCGAAGATAGTTGACGGGGTGGATTTAATATTTGTTCGTGAGCTTACCGGTGGGCTTTATTTTGGCCGTCCCAAGAGACAGTGGCAGACATCCCGCGGCCGACGGGCTACTGATTCCATGACTTACTCCGAGCAAGAGATTGAGCGCATCGTTAGGGTTGGTTTTGAGCTGGCCCGGGGGCGGCGTAAGAAACTGGTCTCGGTGGATAAAGCCAATGTGCTGGAGTCTTCCCGACTGTGGCGGCAGGTGGCCATAGAGGTGGCTAGAGAATATCCTGACGTTGAACTAGAGCATATGTTCGTCGATGCCTGCGCTATGCGGCTAATCCAGAACCCGGTGTACTTTGATGTTGTGGTTACCGAGAATATGTTCGGTGATATTCTATCCGATGAGGCATCAATGCTAGCGGGGTCTATGGGGATGCTGCCCTCAGCTAGCTTGGCGGGAGTGCCCCAGAAGGGGGTCAATATATTTGGTATGTACGAACCAATCCATGGTAGCGCCCCTCGGCGTGCTGGGCTAAATATGGCTAACCCGATAGCGACCGTTCTCAGTGTCACCATGATGCTGCGCTTCTCCTTTGGCTTGGTTGTGGAGGCACAGACTGTTGAGACGGCAGTTGAAGAGGTGTTGAAGCAGGGCTACCGCACCTATGATATACTGGACGAAGGTAAAATAAAGGTGGGGACGAAGGAAATGGGCGAATTAATTGCTAAGAAGGTAGAAGGCTAGAATACAAGATGACTGAGCCTTAACAATGACAAGTGATGGGAGTAGAAGATGAGGAAGCAACAATGGAAGGTATGGTTGACGGGCAGAGATGCCGACCGGGAAGATATAGTTCGTGCTCTTGAGGCGGCCGGGTGTGAGGTAACCTTAGGGCGTTTATTTACGGATACCTGGCGCTATACTGAGGAAGAATTGGTGGAGAAAGTCGATAGTATGGATGCTATCATGATATCCACAGGAGATGGGAACATAACCCGGCAGGTTATGGAGGCAGGGAAGAAATTGAAGGTCATCACCAAGAGGGCTATCGGAGTAGGCGACATAGACGTTAGTGCTGCCACCGACTTAGGGATTTTGGTCACCAATACCCCCCTGGAGTTGCATTACTTATCTGTAGCTGAGTTCACTGTAGGCATAGTCCTGGCACTGGCGAATAACCTTAAGCTCGCCGACCACAACGCTCGCCGGGGTCTGTGGCGCAGCGTTTCCAATACGCTCCTCCGAAACAAAAATGTGGGCATCGTGGGATTAGGCAGAATTGGCTCCAGAGTAGCCGAGCTTCTTCGCCCCTTTGAGGTTAAACTTCTAGCTTATGACCCTTATGTACCCCCGGAAAAGGCCAGGGCACTGGAAGTAGAACTCACTAATCTGGAGACACTGCTCAAGGAGTCAGACTTTGTAACCCTTCATGCTGTAGAAACTCCGCAGACGATAGGGCTTATAGGAGAAGCCCAACTCAGGATGATGAAACCTACCGCCTACCTGGTGAATACCGCCCGAGGCAGTCTAATAGATGAAGGGGCACTGGCTAAGAGCTTGAGAGAGAATTGGATATCTGGTGCCGCCTTGGATGTCTTTAAACCAGAGATTCCCCAGCCCGGTAATCCTCTGCTCGGCGAAGACATCTACTTCAAGACACTATTCTCCCCTCACGCGGCGGCACTGAACCCAGAAGTCATGTGGCAGTTACCCATTTTACAGATGGAGAATTGCCTTAGTGCCCTACGGGGTGAGGTACCTGAGTTCGTGGTAAATCCAGAGGCCATACCAAGGTGGCGAGAACGCATAAAAGTCGCTCAAAGCGAGTAGATAGGGAAACTATGATATAATGGACGAGGATAAAACAAAGGTGGGGACGAGGGAGATGAGAGACTTAATTGCGGGAGAGGTAGGAGGCTAGGGATTGCCATCAGTTCAGCTTTATGATACGACACTTCGGGATGGAGCACAGAAAGAAGGGATTTCCTTCTCGGTGGTGGACAAGCTACATATTGCCCAGAAGCTTGATGAGTTGGGCATCCACTTTATCGAGGGCGGCTGGCCGGGTTCTAATCTTAAGGACGCTGAATTCTTCAGCAAGGCTTGGAGCCTAAACCTTTCCTACTCTCAACTGGTTGCTTTTGGCAGCACCAGACGACCCAAGACTAAGGCGGAAACAGATGCTAACCTTAAGGCTCTGGTAAATTCCGGGGTAAAAGTAGTTACTATTGTTGGTAAGGGTTCAGAGTTACAGGTTACCCAGGTGTTAGAAACCACCTTGGATGAGAACCTCAATATGATTGCTGATTCCATTCGCTGTCTTAAGGCACAAGGGCTTACTGTTTTCTTTGATGCCGAGCACTTCTTTGATGGTTTTAAGGCTAACTCTGATTATGCTCTGCGTGTTTTGCAGGTGGCGGCTGAAGCTGGGGCTGATTGTCTGGTGCTTTGCGATACCAACGGGGGAACAATGCCTGACGAAATAACCGTTGCTGTTACCGCAGCTAAGAAACTGACCGATATGCCGTTGGGCATTCATGCTCATAATGATAGTGAGTTGGCAGTGGCTAATACTTTGGCGGCGGTCCAGGCTGGAATCAGTCAGGTGCAGGGTACTATCAATGGCTATGGCGAGCGCTGTGGTAATGCTAACCTTTGCTCTATTATTCCGGCGCTGAAGCTAAAGATGGGTATTGATTGTGCTACCAATGCCCAGCTGGCCAAATTAACTGAAGTGTCCCACTATGTTAGCGAGGTGGCTAATCTGGTTCCTGATGCCTTCTTACCTTATGTCGGTTTCAGTGCCTTCGGTCACAAGGCTGGCCTTCATGTTTCTGGCTTGGCAAAATGGATAGACAGCTATCAGCACATAGACCCAAGCCAGGTAGGGAATCAGCCAAGAGTGCTGGTGTCTGAGCTATCAGGAAAGAAGAACATCCTATACAAGGCAAAGGAATTAGGCTTAGATTTACCCGCAAAGGGTGAGGAGGTACAGACACTGCTGGAGCAAGTCAAATTACTGGAGAGTCGTGGCTTTCAGTATGACAATGCTGAGGCATCCTTTGAGTTGCTGCTTCACCGGGCTAAGCCAGATTACAAATCACCCTTTGAGCTGGTTGATTTCATGGTGGTGATAGAGAAGAGACGGCGTCCTCCTGTTCAGGAAAATCTGGAGGAGATGCTATCTGAGGCGATGGTAAAGGTGAGGGTAGGTGATGAAGTAATACACACTGCGGCTGAGGGCAATGGTCCAGTCAATGCTCTAGACCAAGCATTACGCAAGGCTCTACTGCAGTTCTATCCCAGCTTGGCTCAAGTCCGGTTAGTTGATTATAAGGTTCGTATCCTTGAGGAAAGTGTGGGCACGAGCGCTCAGGTTCGTGTGCTTATTGAGTCCAGTGATGGGGTTAACGAGTGGCGTACCGTGGGCAGCTCAACTAATATTATTGAGGCTAGCTGGCTGGCTCTAGCTGACGGTCTAGAATACTGGCTGCTAAAGCACAAAGATATCACCTGAATCAGCAAAGGATGTTAAACATGAAATACCATATAGGAATGATTCCTGACGGCAATAGAAGATGGGCAAAAGAGAGAGGTCTGGAGCCCTGGGAAGGACATAAAAAGGGTGGGGAAAAGGGCGAACTCTTCATAGAGTGGTGTATCGACCATGAGGACATCTCTGAGATAACTGTCTACGGATTGAGTGAGGAAAACTTTAAGAGGCCAGCGAAAGAATTAGGAAAGCTCTATGAGCTTTACGAAGAGGAATTAACGAAGCTCATTAATAAAGAAAAGGTTCATAAAAACAGAGTAAAGATTAATATTGTCTCCACTAATATAGGGCCTATTTCCAGAAGCCTCATCCGCCTTTTCCACAGAATGAGGACCGAGACCAAAGATTATGAGAATAAAGTCTTGAATATGTTGATAGGCTATACGGGACAGTCGGAAATCCTGGGTGCCGTTTCCTCTCCGCTTAACAGGGTCAAGAATTTACTATTTGGTCTGAGTGAGAAGGATGTGAAAAATAGCTTGATGGTGAAGACACCTTGTGACTTTGTTATAAGAACAGGAGAGGAAAGTGAAGAGAGGGAGGCTCGGTCTGGATTCTTGCTCTGGCAGTCTGCCTATGCTGAGTACTACCACATTAACAAGTTTTTCCCGGATGTTACCGAAGAAGACTTCAACGAGGCCTGGAGCTACTTCATGAACACCAGAAGAAGGAAGGGTCTTTAGCCCCTTGGACTAGGTCTTGACACCTTCATGTTTGGGGTGTAAAATCGCGTCACTAAAAACGTGGAGGTGACATAAGAAATGGATAAAGTGGATGTTCATGTGACTTGGGGTTTAGTTTGGGCATTGTGGTGGAGAATGGCTCTTATCGGCTTGGGAATAACTGCTCTAATTTGGCTAATTATGTTTATAGTGCTGGGCGCAACCCTGTTACCTTTCTTGGGAGGCTTTTAGGGTAGTATGACTTGACTACTTGGTATTTTCGCTGGAGTATGAGAGTGTATGGCTATATTTATCTCGTAACTGATAAGTATCCACCCTTTAGCGGCAGGGAATAGCTATAGTAACCTGGTGTAAGTATTGGCTTCAGACAGGTTCGCCGACACGCTTAATATATAAGGGATGCTAGCTGCCAAAACAAGAAAATAAACCTACCACCTTTGCTCAAGTCGACGAAAGAAATAAGTTATTATATATCAAGAGATTAGCTTATTTAGATCTATGGCACCTATTGTGATACAAACTGAACCAGCTCAATAACGACGCCGCCGAGCTTGTCAGTGTCGAAGTAAGCAAATTTGCCACGGGATGTTTGCCCGGTCTGGATAACCTTAAATCCTCTTTCAGCCATTTCAGCTATCTCCTTGTCAAGGTCATCGACAGTAAAGGCGATATGGTGAATACCCTCTCCTTTTTTGTCTAAAAACTCTTTGTAGATGGACTCACCTTCAAGAGGCTGTACCAGCTCAAACTTTAATCCCCCCACTCCCCCCTCGGCATATCTTAGGTCCATCATATAATCGGATGGCTTACTCCGCAGCGTCTGTCCTAACAGGGGCACCCCTTCTGGCCCTATAGTAGGCGGGAATGGCCCTATACCTAAGGATTTATAATACTCGATGGCCTTGCCCATATCCCTAACCATTACTGATGCGTGATGGAACTTCCAGTTTTCGTGCATACTAACTCCTTTCTATGTAATTTTGTTACCGAAGCTTTATCTCCACAGCCCCGTGGACAACTTCTTGGGATGACCGCTTTCATAATACACGTGCATTGAGATTAGAGTCAAGCCAATTTCTCTGCTTAACAAATTTTCATTTTTTCTTCTCCTTCATACTGTACATTAGCCCTCTGCTGGAGATTCACCTTTACAGGCGTTGACCTACTCCCACCGGCATAATGTATAAGGGCTTATATTGTTTATCCAGCCGTAAGACTTGTCTAACCTGCTCATCGTAAAAGGCACCGATGGCTACTGTGGCCAGACCAAGAGCAGTAGCCTGAAGATAGATGTTCTGTCCAGCATGCCCTACCTCAATATGAACATACCTTTCTCCTCTAGCACCATATCTCCTGAGTGTCCGCTCGTATTCAGCGCAAATAACTATATCTACCGGGGCTTGGTATATGAATTCTTGGTCTAATGCCGCTCTGGCTAATTCTGACCGTACATCTCTTTGGTGGTGCTGGGTCAACGAGTGGTTGTCTATATTATAGTGGTATATGCCGCTAGGTATTTCCTCAACGCCATTATCACCGCAAACAACGAAGACCTCCAGCGGGTAGGTGGCTCCGGCGCTGGGTACAGTTCTGCGCCCCCATGGGCTATCGGTAGTACCCTGGGTAGCCCACAGTATTTGGGATAACTGTGATTGGGAGATGGGTTGGCTGGCGAAGTATCTCATTGACTTCCGCCTGCTGATAGCTTCAGCGAGTGCCATACCACCTTCTTGACTTGGCGGTGGCAGATGAATTTGCGTTGGCTGACTCATGTTCATCTACTTAGCTTTATTCCAGAAGTCCATACTCAGGTATTTCCATCCCCCGTCAGCCAGTATAACCACTATGTTGCCCTCATCCATATCGTTGGCAACCTTGACGGCTTGATAGACTACTGCTCCGGAGGATGACCCGGCAAAAATCCCCTCTTTTCCCAATAACTCTTTGGTAAAAAGGGCTGCCTGCTGGCTAGTGACGGTAGCCATCTCAGTAATGAGGCTGAAGTCCACTATCGGCGGTATGTAACCCTGAGTCATACACTTCAGACCCTGAATGGTGTCATCCGGTGGTGGCGCGATACCAATTATCCTGATATTGGGATACTTCTCCTTTAATCGGCGGGCAACTCCAACTATAGTCCCACCGGTGCCAATACCGGCAATTAGGACATCAATCCACTCATAGGGAAAGTCATCTAGTATTTCAGTAGCGGTAGTTTCATAGTGAGCCAGCGGGTTGGCTGGGTTGGAGAACTGGTCGGTCAGAAAGTATCTGCTATCTTGCGCTGCCAGTTCCCTGGCGGTATCAATAGCGCCATCCGGCCCAAGAGCTCCTTTGGTGAGAATAAGCTCGGCATTATGGATTTTCATTAGTTGCTGCCTTTCCAAGCTCATATTATCCGGCATGACAATGGTAACCCGATAACCCTTTTTATGCCCCAGCCAGGCCAGGGCTATTCCAGTATTGCCGCTGGTGGCCTCAATAATGGTTTTATCCTCGGTTAGTTCTCCACTCTGCTCCGCCTTCTCTATCATGTATTTGGCAATCCGGTCCTTAATACTGGCACTTCCTCCCAGGTTCTGCCCTTCCATTTTAGCCAGGATTCTTACCTTCTGGTTTGGGCTCATTTGAGCCATTTCCACCAGTGGGGTATGACCTATTGCTTCAATGGCGTTTCTGAAATACATGCGTCACCTCTCTTTTTGGCGATTGGGAGGCTTTATCCTGCTACCCTTTAATTACCCCTAGAGGTACTGCCTTGGCTACCTTGAGGGAGATACCGGTTTTATGGGTTACCTCAACAACCTCACTTACATCCTTGTAGGCTTCAGAAGCCTCCTCAGCCAGTGAACCCATGCTACCTGTTTTTACCGTAATCCCCTTGGCAGCTAGTGCTTGGGCGACATCAGCTCCCCTCAGGCTGCGTTTAGCTGCTGAGCGGCTCTGCACCCTGCCGGCACCATGACAGGTGGAGCCAAAGGACTCCTGCATCGCTGTCTCAGTGCCGACGGCAATGTAGGAGCAGCGTCCCATATCCCCGGGGATAAGAACCGGCTGCCCTATATTCTTATAGATTTCGGGAATATCAGGATGTCCCGCAGGGAATGCCCTGGTGGCTCCCTTGCGATGAATACAAAGAGTCTGTTTCTTACCGTTAATAGTATGTTCCTCAATCTTAGCGATATTGTGAGTCACGTCGTAAATCTGCTCCAGACCTAGCTCTCTCTGGCTTTTACCAAAGACCTTAATGAAGGACTCTCTAACCCAGTGAGTAATGCATTGGCGGTTGGCCCAGGCGTAGTTGGCGGCACAGGCCATAGCTGCTAGATAGTCCTGCCCCTCTGGCGACTTTACCGGGGCACAGGCAAGCTGGCGGTCAGGCAGGTTGATACCATACCTTTTTACTGCTTCACCCATTAGCCTTATATAATCACCACAGACCTCATGCCCGAAACCCCGGGAACCAGTATGAATCAAAACCAGCGCCTGACCAACATAACTGATACCCATTGCCATCGCTGCATCCCGGTCATAGATTTCCTCCACTACCTCCACCTCCAGAAAGTGATTACCAGAACCCAGGGTGCCCAGTTGGGGGATACCTCGCTTCTTAGCCTTGCTACTCACCTTATCGGGGTTAGCCCCTTTCATACAGCCCGACTCTTCAGAGACCACAATATCCTCGGCTTCGCCATAGCCCTTTTCTATTGCCCATTTACTACCCTTAACCAGCACTTTATCCAGTTCTGGTTCACTTACCCTTATCTTACCGGTGGAGCCTAACCCTGATGGTATATTGACAAAAAGCTCAGCAACCAGCTTTTCAATCTCAGGTCTTACCTCCTCCTCACTAAGATTGGTTCGGAGCAGCCGCACGCCACAATTAATGTCGAAGCCAACCCCACCGGGAGATACCACCCCATCATGTATCCTGGTGGCAGCTACCCCACCAATAGGGAAGCCATAGCCCCAGTGAATATCAGGCATTGCCAGTGAGTGGCCGACAATACCTGGCAAGAAAGCTACGTTGGCTACCTGCTGAAAGACCTGCTCTTCCCAGATATGATTGAGCATAGCTTCGCTGGCAAAGATTAAGCCAGGCACAGTCATGCCCTGTTTATAGCTTTTGGGGATTTCCCAGCGGTAGTCATCTACCTTGTTTATTATTTCTTTCCAAGGTGTCGCCATTGCCCATTATACCTCTTAAACCGAATAAGATTCAGGTGACAGCGAATACTCGACTATCAGAAGTTTCGATTAGACCTTACAAAGTTATGACTACATGTCCCTTTTTGTGCCCTTTTTCGACATACCGGTGAGCCTCGACAATTTCCTCCAAGGGATAGCGTCTAT
>Ga0114930_10002752_pt1 | contig 15728 bp, 14 predicted proteins | sample AnhtaG_FD_87300 | JGI IMG/M metagenome (GOLD analysis project Ga0114930, IMG submission 87300) | Deep subsurface microbial communities from Anholt, Denmark to uncover new lineages of life (NeLLi) - Anholt_01485 metaG | ecosystem: Environmental > Aquatic > Marine > Oceanic > Sediment | place... | reverse complement strand
AATTTCTGATAAATCTCTTCTAAGTGTTGGTTCTCCACCAGTAAAACTAACGCTTCGGATGCCGAGCTTTTTTAATTGGATTAAAATTTTACTTACTTCTTCAGTTGTTAATTCATCATAAGATTTCTGTTTCCACTGCATACATGTGATACACCGACTATTGCAGTTATCAGTTATGTTAAAACACCCCTTTATCGGACTAAATGGAATAAACCGAATAAACAGCTTATTGCGCCTTGCCAGTTCAAAAAGGAATACCTTATACAATTCTCTCAAACCTTGCTTAATGAAATAAGAGTTTAATCTAATCATTCGATTACCTCCCCAATTTAGACCTTCTACCGAGGATACGTACAGGTAGGTAATCTGATGGCCCCATCGACTTATTCTATCGCCAAAATTGCTCTCTCCAGAGCCTCCAGATTAGCATAATTAATTAACTCAGGGTCTAAAGGCTTAAGTTCTAGCAAAGCAAAGCCCCTACCCTGCTTTAGCGTCTCCACTGCAGTGCCGTATACATCTTTACATCGTGTCCATCCATCATTATCGTAGATTATCTTCTCTCCTTTGAACTTACATCTCTTTACGTCCTCCGCAGAAGTTATGTTATGAGGAGAGAAAAAGTCTACCAGAGGGATTATTTTCTTTGCACCTTCCTTATAACAACTATAAGCACTATCCCTCCAACTCTTTAAACACTGATAACGTCTCTCTTGCACTCTTTTCCCAGGAGAATTTCTTAGCTCGGGTATATCCTTTACTAACTAATTTTGCCCTTATCGCCCCATCTTCCAATACTCTAACGGTTGCCCTATAAATTTCATCAACATTTGTCGGATTAACCATTAAGGCAGCATCTCCCACTACTTCCGGCATACCCCCAGTGTAACTTGTAATAACCGGACATCCACAGGCCATAGCTTCTAAAACCGGCGCACCGAAACTTTCATAAAAAGAGGGGAAGATCAGTGAATCAGCCAGATTATAGAAGACCCGGAGCTCAGAGTGAGGAACCCACTTTATCATAATAACTTTATCCTTTAGGTTTAGTTTTTCTATCAAATTGAATATCTCAGTATATTTCCATCTAAAACCACCTACTAAAACAAGTTTATGGGGAAATTTCTCTGCTACTTTTGCAAAAGCCTGAATCACTCTCTCAATATTTTTCCCTGGATATATCACTCCCACATGCAAAATGAATTTCGAAGGTAGGTCATATTTAGTTTTAACCTTTTTAATAAATACACCCTCTACCGGTTCACTAAAAATATCTTCTGCTGCCAAATGAACAACAACAATCTTGGATTTTTTCACGCCGGTAAACTTAACCAGGTCATTCTTACTCTTACCAGAAACAACTATAGTCTTGGTGGCTCTACGAAGATAAAGAGGTATCAGAAGTTTAAGATATACAATATCCCTCGCTTTATAAAACTCAGGATGTATGAAGTTCTCCGTCCCGTGCACGACCATCAATATCTTACAAGGCGAGATAAAAGGTGCTGTCCATCTTGGACTAAATAATAAATCTATGCGAGCTCTTAGCGCTAAAAAGGGTATAACTACTTGATCCCACAATAGCTTATAAGGAACATTAATCCATTGTTCCTCGACGTTAGAATAATCAGAAAAAATTGTTTTTCTTTTCTTCCCCTGGTAAAATAATATATATATATTATCTTTATCTAATTTTAAAAGGTTCCTTAGTGTATTCACAGTATATAAACCGACTCCTCCCTTTTTTGTCACATCCCTCAACATTACACCTATTCTCATTTACTCCTTTTCCCTTTACCCGCTCTATTTCTGAGTTTTGACTCCTTTTGTACCTAAATTTTATTATCTTTTTTTCTGTTTCTTATCACTTTTGCCGGCACTCCTACAGCGATACTGAACTCCGGAATAGATTTTGTTACCATAGCGCCAGCGCCTATAAAAGCATCTCTACCTATGGTTATCCCACCCTTAATTTTAGTTCCAGTTCCTATCATAGCATTGTCTTCTATAATAATATCTTTGATGATCAGTCTTTGAGCTAGCATGGGAATATCTGTCCGGCTCATCTCGTGCTCTCCTCCTCCAATAATAAAGCAATAGGCGCCAATACCAACATTTTTACCGATATCTACCGTTTTTCCTGATTGAATATAGCTATTTGGACCAATAATAGTATTATCCCCTATGTAGAGATCACCATTTTTGCAACTGAGAATAGAGTTACGCCCTATAATCACATTATTACCAATAAAGATACCTTTATTACTTTCTCCTTTGGCATCCAATACAGTATAATCATCTATTACCACGTTATCTCCTATATGTATCTTTTTAGGATGTCTCAAGTTGATATTTCGGCCAAACACGACATTGGAACCTATTTTTCCCAAAAGACTCTTAAAAAATACTCCTCTTAACATAAATCCTAAAGCACCGGGTAAGGGCCCTACAAATCCTGTTATTATCTCGTATTTCATTAAATACCCAAGATTGGTGGATCCCGTGATAATATCTTGATACTTTTTGAAAGCAGACTTATGAACGTCGGTGAGTCGTGCTTGGAGCTCGGTTTTATACTGAATTTCCTTTTGCTCACTTCCCGGCATCTTTTCATCCTCCTAGCAGGAAAATAGCCTTCTTGGTGGGGCACTAAAAGTCAAACTTGGTCAGGTGAAAAATTTGTTATGCCAGACAGCTGCATTTATCAAAGCCCATAATATGTGATTATGATTATGAGTTTTTGCCAAATGCTGTTTGATTAAGGTTCTCACGTATCCAAGATTAAGATTTTCCTTTATCAGAGGAGAGCTATTTAATAGCTCTATCATATAACCTTTGAGTTGCTCTCTTAGCCAGTTCTTAGACGGGAAGCTATATCCCTGTTTCCCTCGCCTGACGATATGGGAAGGCAAAAAATCCCTTACGGCTTTCCTAAATATAGCTTTAGTGGTAAAGCCTTTTAATTTTAGAGAGGAAGGAATTCGGGCACTAAATTCTATTAGTTCGTGGTCTAAAAAAGGCACTCTTATTTCCAGAGAATTTGCCATGCTCATCTTATCCACTTTCATCAGGATACTCTCGGGCATAGTAAATCTCATATCAATATAAATCTCTCGATCTAATCGGTCAGCGGAGTTACAGTGGGAAATAGACTCCCTAATAGGAGAAAAGGCATCAAAAAAGACCTGTTTCTTGAAAGGCTCCAGATAGAGTCTCTCGTCCTGTCGTGGATTGGAGAAATATTGCCACCGCATATGACCTCCCTCCTCGGGCAAACTAGCTCCTTCTACAAACCTCCTCACTACATTCACCATTCCCTTCTTCTGGGATTGGTCGGGTAATCTTTTTACTAGCCCCCCAAGGACATAATCCCTGAAGGCCTGGGGGAGCAAACGATACAGGTTATAGGCCTTGCTGGCTATGAACCTATCGTAGCCAACAAACACCTCATCTCCTCCCTCTCCGCTTAAGACCACTATCACATCTTCTCTTGCCTTCTTACATATCATATAAAGTGGAATAGTAGATAAATCAGTCATTGGTTCGTCCAAATGCCACAGAGTCTTCTCTATGTCATCCGGAGTAATGGAGTCTACCATCAAAATCTCATGCTCAGTATCAAAATGTCTGGCTACTTCCCTGGCATAGTCCAGCTCACTATATGTCTTGTCCCTATAGCCAATGGAAAAGGTCTTTAAAGGTCCGCTAATATTCCTTCGCATAAAGGCTACCACGGTGCTAGAATCTAGCCCACCAGACAAAAATACACCGAGGGGAACATCACTGATAAGTCTTCGCTTAACAGATCTACCAAGCAATTCTACAATCCCCTCTTTGTAGAACCCTTTACTCTTCTCCTGGTCGGGAAAAAACTCCAGATCCCAATATCTGGTAATTTTTATCTTCCCCTTCTCATAGAGAAGGTAATGGCCAGGTGGTAGCTTTAAGATATTCTCGAACATAGTCATGGGAGCAGGAACGAACTCAAAACCTAAATAATAATAAAGAGCCTGATTATTGATTTTTCTCTCCACATCTTTATCTTGCAAGATGGCCTTTATCTCTGAGGCAAAGATAAATTTCTTACCATCATGGTAATAATACAAGGGCTTTATGCCTATTCTATCTCGAGCTAGAAACAATCTCTTTCTTTTACTATCCCAAAGAGCAAAACTAAACATCCCATTGAATTCCTCAAGACATCCAGGACCATACTCCTCATAAGCATGAACTACCACCTCGGTATCGGTGTTACTGACAAAGCGATGTCCCTTATCCTTTAACTTTCGTTTTATCTCTTGAAAGTTATAAATTTCTCCGTTATAGGTTATGCATATGGATTTATCTTCATTGTAAATTGGTTGGGTCCCCTTTTCACTGAGGTCTATTATACTTAGTCTCCGATTACCCAGAGAAATACCATCCCCAACAAAAAACCCCTCCTTATCGGGACCCCTATGATAAATTACCTCAGTCATCTTTTTTATCAAATATTTATCTTCCCAGTTAAAACCACAGATACCACACATGCTTTGACCTTCCTTCTTTAAATATAATTATGGGCCTTATACCAATCAGCGGTAATCTTAAGACCTGTTTCCAGATTAACTTTGGGGACGTAACCCAATTCTCCTCTTGCCTTCTCTATGGAAAATCCCCTGTTCTCTCTATACCAATCTGCACGTCTTCTAAACAAAGGCGGAGTAATGCGTAAAGGCCTGCATATCCCCTCACACAGATAAGAAACTACCAATAAGGGAAGAAAGGGAAAATGAACTATCCTCACCCTTGCTCCCAGTGATTCTGCTACTTTTAAGACAAGTTCATTTAGAGAATAATACTTCTCATCTGCTACCAGGTAGGTCTGGCCATCAGCCTCATCCTTTTCCAGAGCTAATTCAAAGGCCTCGCTCAAGTTGTCAATGTATACAGGATGATATGTTATTTCACCAGAACCGAACATGGGGAAAAATCCTTTCTTGACCCACTTAAATAACAAAAGAAACCTGCCTGGATCACCAGGGCCATATATTGCCGTAGGCCTTATAATAACCGCCGTCAATCCTTTCTCCATATACTCGTGGACCACCTCTTCCCCCTTATATTTGGTATATTCGTAATAATCCTTAGGGGCAATAGGGGCGCTCTCATCTGCGGGAGGACTGGGGATACTGCCGTGAACACCCTCGGTGCTGCAATGAATAAATTTCTTTACCTTGTTTCGGAGAGCCGATTCAGCTACTACACGGGTCCCCTCTACATTGACCTTCCAGTACACTTTCCTTGGTAGATTAACTCCTCTAAAGGCTGCCGCTATATGGTATACTACTTCACATCCCCTGGTAAGTTTATTAACCAGATCAATGTCGTTGATACTCCCTAGATAAATCTTGGCTCCCTTGCTCTTCAATTCATCGAAGAATATCCCTTCCTGATTATCAATCACCAAGACCTCGTGTCCCCGACTGAGCAACCTTTTAACTAAGTGGCTCCCAGTAAATCCCGTACCCCCGGTTACCAAAATTCGCATTAGCTCCTATCTCCAAATAAAGAAAATAACTTCCCCAAACCCCTGTAGCCCAAGAGATTGTCCTTGAGAAATGGAATAACCTCTTCCAGGGGAATTCCCACCACATTTTTTCGCCATAGTCGATCACATCTATTACAAGGACTGAGAACTTTATAGTCATTCCTGGTCATCTTCTCCCTTAGAAAATTCTCCTTTTTGGAATTCCATAACTCGATTAAAGAATTCTGGTTGACGTTTCCCAAGGCTAGTTTTCCAAAGAAATCCTGGGGACAGGGGAGCGCCGTCCCATCCCACAAAATAGCTAGAGCATACCACAGAAAGGTGCAGGGAACAAATCTCACTAGAAGTCCATGATTTAGCGAACCTTCATTAACCCTATAATCCCCGCCCCAATTATGGGGTCTACGGATTCTAAGAGCATCCAAGGAAGCGGAATTGAAGTGACTCAAAAATTCTTTTTTCTTCTTTTTCTCTTGGTTAAGCTTTTCCTTTTCTTTTGAGGAAAAATCAATAACAGTGAGAACAGTAAAAGGGGAGCTCTTCTTTCTATTTTGTTTCATTTTTAAAAATTTCATAATATTGGCTAAGGTTTTCTCAAACGAGCCTCCCCGCCTTATGCCCTCATAGGTTTCTTTGTCGTAACCATCAAAAGAGAAAGAGAGAAAATTCAATCCCGAATTCAAAAGCAGGGAAGATTTTTCCTCATTTAACAGCGTAGCATTGGTATGAAGTCTGGTGGAAATTTTTCTCTCCTTCGCATACTTCATCATCTTGAATATATCTGGATGGAGTAAGGATTCTCCTCTATGATGAAGGTAGACATCATAAACAAAGCCGGCTGCTTCATTAATAATCTTTTTGAATAAGTTAAAATCCATAAATCCTCTTTCATCCTTGGGGATTGATTTATTAAGACACATCACACAATTTAAATTGCAAACACTTGTAAGTTCAATCCAAAGCCGGATAGGTAGAGGATTATCTTTTATCTTTCGACGCTTATAAGCAGAGTATGTCTTTAGCATTCTGTTTAACTTTTTAATTTTTCCTTTCAACTGAGCCTCTTACTGGTTGGAAACTGTTGATATATCTCCATAAGTTTTCTCCCTACCGCTTGCCAGGAATAACCATCAACTGCTTTTTCTCTTAATTTCTTCCCCAGATTCTTAGCTAAATTATCGTTTGACAGCACCGTTTCCAGTTTTTCCGCCAATGAAACTGGATTATTGAACTCAGCGTAGACTCCTAAATTACCAAGAATTTCTCGGTTCACCGGTGTGTCAAACACAACTGTTGGCAATCCCATAGCCATATAGTTATACAACTTTCCATTGGACTCCGTTTTAGAAATCTTCGGAGAAACAGCCACATTTCCCAGGGACAGATACTGAGGAGCTTTCCGGTAATCTATTCTTCCCGCAAAAGTAACATTACGATTAATCCTCTTCTCTGCCGCCATTTTTTTATATTTTTCCACATTGGGATATCCCATGATGAGAAAATGGACATTCTCATTTTTTTTCACCAGATAACTTATGGCTTCTAAGAGGCAGTCTATTCCCTGATATTTATTTAGAAGTCCGAGGTATACAACAATTTTTTTATTCAAAGGAAGATTTAATTTTCTTTTAAGATCTGAGGTCTCATGGTGGGGCTTAAATTCATCCACATTTACACCATCCAGAACAGCGAATATTTTATGCTTTTTGATATTGGACTCTTCCCTGAGCAAATTTGCAGAATTAGTTGAACTAACCACTATGGCATCAGCAGACCTATTTATTGAATCTTCTATTTTTCTTACAAATTTGAAGATGAAGCTTCCTTCCTTGAGAAAATTGTGATCCACTAACTCAGTAGTTAAGCTCCCTTGAAAATCAAACACTAAAGGTATATTTTTAAATTTTTTATAAATTTTTCCCAGTAAAGCTCCCTCATGCAGGTGGGCATGGATAATATCTGGCTTTTCCCCTGCAGTTGATTCTAAAACCTTAAGCAACAATAAAAGGTCCAAATAGGGTTTATGGCATGAAGGACCTGCCTCTAACTTTTTGTACCAGGAGACATTCATTATTCTCTTTATCTTGATTCCTGACATATCTCTTCCGTGATGATAAGTATATATCACTACTCTATTCCCTAATTTTTGCAGGGCTCGCGCCTCTTCATAAATTCGCACATGGCATCCTCGATCAGCAAAAAAAGGAGTAGGAGCTATCATTATAACAGTGTACATTACCTTGCCTCTTTGAAGAAACTCTCTCGATTGTCACCAATAGTGATCTCGTTAACCGTTTACTAACCGCCTTTTTTGTAACCCAAGACCTCTTTGACAGAATAAATAGATTTATTCTGGGATTCATGGTAGATCCGGGAAATGATTTCTCCCAAAAGACCTATGCTAATGAACTGTCCGCCGATAAGCAGAAAGAGAATCGAGAGGTACAAAAAGGGATTTCCAGTCATATCTACTCCGTGAATAAACTTCATAACTATCAAGACTATTCCACAAACAAACCCTAAAAATACTGAAATTAAGCCGAACTTCCCAAATATTTGAATGGGTCTGGTAGCAAAGCTAAGCAAAAATTTAACTGTTAGCAAATCCAAAAAGCCCCTGTTGATTCGTGAGAAACCATACTTAGACTTTCCATATTCTCTGGGATGGTGTCTGACTTTAACCTCACATATGGAAGCCCCTACCCAACTGGCAAGAGCAGGTATAAATCTATGCATTTCACCATAAAGCTTGATCTCTTTGGCTACCTCTTTTTTGTAAGCTTTTAGACTGCAACCGTGGTCATGCAATTTTACTCCTGTAAGAAGAGAAATGAGCCAGTTTGAGATATAGGAAGGTAGTCTCCGTCTAAGAAAGGGATCTTTCCTATTTACCCGCCAACCGCTTACCACATCAAAACCCTGATTCATCTTCTCAAGCAAGCGGGGGATATCTTCTGGATCGTTTTGCAGGTCAGCATCTAAAGTAACTATGATATCACCCCTGGCATAATCGAAACCGGCAGAAATTGCTGCGCTCTGTCCAAAATTTCGGCGAAAGACAAGCGCTTTAACATTCTCATCATCCTTACAAATCTTGCGAAGGAAATCGTATGTTTGGTCAGTGCTTCCATCATCCACAAAAATTATCTCATAATTCTTTTTCAAACCCTCTAAAACTGATTTTAATTTGGGATAGAGTAGTTTGATATTTTCCTCTTCATCAAAAGAGGGTATGACTACCGACAAATCTTTAAGATTTTCTGGTCTCATTTTTTTTAGAAATTATCTTATGACAGCAATCTTACCTGTTTTCTTGTTTCCGGCATTATCTGTAATCAGATAGATGTAAATACCCCGAGCTGCTTCTTCTCCCTCTTCATTTTTTCCATCCCAGAGCCAGCTACCTTGTCCTATTACTTGAGCTTCTCTGACTAACTCTCCAACGGGGGTAAAAATACGAATTTTTGCATCAGTCAATCCATTAAATATTACTCCTTTATGTCCCTCGAAAGGTCTGAAAGGATTAGGATAAACTTTAAGGTCTTGCAAAGTAGGACTCACTGGAGGTTCTAATAATAGTCTCAAGCGGCCAAACCCGTAAATATTATCTTTGCCTAATATTCCCATATCTGTTGCCCAACTTTCTAAAGTTGCCTGAAGTTGAGAGGCTGTGCAATCAGGATACTTTGAAAGAATTAAAGCTGCTGCACCTGTTACATGGGGAGTAGCGGCAGAAGTATAATTTCCTATACCCCAGGTGTATGAGGAGATATGGGAGGGTCCCATAATATCAGGTTTCATCCTTCCATCGTTGGTAGATCCTTGGGAACTATCAGTGCCTTGAGGACCTGTTTCCCAATTACCTATGTTGATATACCCCACTGCCATAGCTCCTGTAGCATCAGCGGGAGAACAGACGCTATGCGCCGGCGTTTGATATTCTAAATTTGAAAAGCTAAAAATCTTTATCTCCTGGCTTCCTGTAGCATTATATTTCTTAACTCTAATATAATAGATACCGTGAGCAAGAGAACTAAGAACAATTTCCTCTGTAGGAGGCTGAGTACCTGTTTGAGCATTTTCCGAACAAGCAACTATATTTCCAGAAGAATCATACAAATAAAGGTCATAGTCCTGATCTGTAGTAGGCCAGCAATCCCAGGTTAGGTAAATTTTCAAATCTCTTCCGGTATAATTGATGGAGTTACTCTCATTATTGGAGGTAAACTCATGCCAGCCGTTATCATTTATATCTGTAAAAACCATCTGATAATGAAGGTGTGCCAAATTACCTCCTGCATTAACCCAGAGGATATTATGAGCTCTCGCATTATTGGCAATTTCGCACACCAGACCTTTTCCATCGGTAAAATTAGTATTAAACCAATGCCAGGAATGATTGATTATATCTACATCTTGCTCGATACAATAATCCTTGGCGTTTTCTAAATCAACCTCATCGGCTACCTTGCAAAGGTAAAGCTTGGCCTCGGGTGCCATATCGTGCGCGATTTCTGCTACCGCAGTTCCATGATTTCTACCTGTCTCAAGTCCCGTTCCTGTAAAGTCTTCAGTTACCACATCCTCAGGTAATTCTCCGTGTTTTTGAGAATTCGTTAATCCATTAAATCCTATATCAATAACGGCTACTTTTGTATCTCGGCCTTTATATCCTAAATTATGGTATTCTGAGGCTCCAGTAAGGTCAACCCCCTGACTTATTACACTAGTGGAAAGATTTTGCTTTGCAACGGTAAAATCTGATGAATTTAATTTAGATTCTTCCCCAGCCATGTCGGAAAAAGGCTTATAAGGAAGTCTAATATAAGAAACTCCGGCCACATTATCTGCGATTTCCTCAAGAATAGATAAAGGAACCCTCGCTCTGATTAGGTGACGGGAGACTGCTTCAATCGTAGCTCCATAGGAAATTAAACTCACCTGGTCAATAGCTGATGCTTTCTCTTCCGGTATGGGAACCAGAACAACAGTAACTTGGTTATCTTTCAAAGAAACCTTATGTCGCTCGGCAAAATCTTTGGCTAACACCTTACTCTGAGAGTATTTTTCTGCTAATGCGCCAAGGATGCTTTCTAATTTAGGATGATATTTCTTTGCCTCCAAGTTGCTTATCAAATCCATAGCCAAAAGAGAATGACCAAAAATCCCCATGAATCCTACGAAAAATAGGACAATTAAACCAGTATTTAATGGTAAATTTTTCATTTTTGATTATTTTATCCGATTCCTTTGAGCGTCAGAGAGTCAACCCTTTTCTTTCCAGCTCGCTCTGTGATTCCTCAAATCGATCTATAGCTTCCTCCTTCTTCACCCAATCAATCAAATCCAAAATTCCATCTTCAAATTTAACTTCAGGTTTATAGCCCAATTTTTCCTTAATTTTACTAATATCAGCATAGCAATGCCTGATATCTCCTTCTCTATATTTACTAACAATTTCAGGATGAGGCTCATCTTTACCTAATTTTTTAATAAGAATATTTGCCATATCCAGAATAGTCAATTTTCTTCCCATTCCCACATTGAAAACCTCAAAATTCGCTTCCTCTTTTTCCATAGCCGAAATATTTGCCTGGACTATATCCCTCACATGGATAAAGTCACGACTCTGCAGGCCATCTTCAAATATAACCGGATTATGCCGATTCTTTATCCTGGCGGAGAAGATAGCGGCTACTCCGGTATAAGGATTCGACAAGGCTTGTCTGGGTCCATAAACATTGAAATATCTTAAAGCCACCGTGGGAATGTCATAAGCTCTTCCTATAGTCAAACATATCTCTTCCTGATCACGCTTGGAAATAGCATAGACAGAAGTGGGATATAATGGTTTCTCCTCATCGGTAGGTATCCCTTCCACGGGTTTGCCGCACAAAGGGCACCTCATTTCCCACTCTCTTCTTTTGAGCTGTTCCAGTAGCCTTAATTTTGGATAAACTTTCCCACAATTGTCACATTGGTACTTTCCCTCACCATATACGGACATTGAGGAAGCAATAATCAGTTTTTCCACATTATGTTTCTCGTTTACTAAAATATCAAGCAAGTTGGCTGTTCCCAGAGTATTCACCTCAACGTATTTATGAACCTGATACATAGATTGTCCTACTCCTACCACGGCTGCCTGATGAAAAATAACCTCAATCTCCTCCAGAGCCTCTTTTAGCTGTTTTCTGTTTCGGATATCGGCCTCGATGAACTCACATTTCTCACGTAAATATTTTGGTATGCTCTGTGAGCTGCCATGAACCTGGGGTTCCAGGCTATCGAAAACCCTAACCTTGTGGCCCAACTCAACCAATCTGTCAACTAAATGGGAACCAATAAATCCGGCTCCTCCGGTTACCAGTACTTTTTTGCTCATTCCTTTTATCCCCTCAGGTGCACTTCTTTTGCCCGACTAAGCTCCCTGAGGACCAAATATACCATCCACAGGGAAATTGCCGAGAATAAACTGCGAAAAATCCCGATAAAATTAGCCGCTGGGTAATACTGATTTATGATCTGAAATGGAGTGGCCACGCGGCTGAAATAGCCAAAATTAAGGGGGGTGAAGAAAAAGCCAGCCGCATGTGATCCAAATTGAAATGTGTAAACCATAAAACATAAAACTTGGCCCACAAACAGTCCTATGAATTTCTTATTCTCCACCACCTGCAATGCTAAAAACGGCATTAGCCACATAAAGTATTGGGGATGAAAAAAACAGGTAGCAAAAAATACCAGCAAAAGAATGAGGGTGGTTTTCCATAAACTCATGAAGGAATGATTGGTATTGAAGTAGGCATATAATAAGAGAAGGGTGGCTCCCAGTGGAAATATATATATATTATCGTAGAGATACCCCAGGTAAAATTTCATAGCCAATAAATAATTTGTATGGTATATTTTTGTCAATTTTTCCGCTTCACCCACTCTATGAAATAGCTTGGGCAGGATAGTGGTAATTCCCAGAGGAAGAAGTCCCCAGAATGCCAGCCCCAAACGTTGCCTGAGCCTCTTGCCCAGGATAATGACAAAAAAGGGTAGAAGGATCAAGGGATATAGTCTAACAATACTACTCACCCCCAAACAAAATAAGGATTTTGCCGGGAAACTTCTCCTGGCATAGTATAAACTCAGCAGAATAAAGAATATAGCCACCGATTCATATCTGCTCCAAAAATAGGTAGCAAGTATTACCACCGGATTCACCATCCAGAATATAAAAGCAGCCAGCCCCTTCCTCTTATCCTGGAGGATTGCCAGAAGCAGGAAGGCACAGCCCAAATCAAACAAAAGATAAGGCATCTTAAAAAGAAAAAGGGTTCTAAATACATAGGGATGGACAATAATAGGTAGGCCATAACCTTTTGTGCCGAATATACTCACCATATAGGGCATCAATGGCTTGAAAATCCACAGGAAAAAGGCATGCAGATAGGTAGTTAACAGTGGGGAAAACTCTAACCAACGAACCCCCTGATAAGCAATAAAGGAGGAGCGGTAGTAAACATTCAGAAGATCGCCATGGACAGTGATGGGCATAAAGAAAAATCTAATCAAAAGTCCAATTAAGAGCCATTGGTATATTCTCCTCCTTACAGATGGGTCCTGGCGATATATTGGCGGAATTAGCTTTGATAGAAGCTGCTTAACCACACCGATTATTCTATTCAAAACTCTACCTTTTTAAACATAAATCTTAAAATGGCCAAAATATGGGGATACTGGAAAGGAAGCTATTTAGTTTCTTCCAGAGATTCCAAAGAGAATGCCAATCCCAATCCCACCACCAAGCTTACCACTGCCGCCACCAATATGTTAAGAAGCTTGTTTGGTCTTACCGGCTCTTCTGGCTCCTTTGTTGGAACAAGGAGTTCTGTGCCGTACATTTCCAAAGAGCCTCTCATTTGAAGCTGGGTTTTTTCCAGTTCGGTTTGCCTCAATTCCTTCATGAGCAAATCATATCGCTGCTGTTTATTTTGAATGGCCACTCTGTAGTTCTCCAGCCTGGCGGTAATATCCTCCATTTGACCAACCAGTATGCGAGACTCAGCCTCTGAGAGCGACTTCGATTTCTCTATCTCTATTTTCCGGGAAATATTTTCTGCTGAGACCTCCAGATTTTCCACTTTTTTCTCCAGCCCGGCGATATCGCTTCTAATCTCGGGCAATTCCATTTGAATTTTTTTAATATGTTCCCCGTATTTGGCAAGCATCTCTTCTTCATTCTCGTATACCTGCTTTATTTGTTTATGTCGTTCCAGAAGCTTATTGGCCAAATAATCTGCGATATCCAGCGTCTGACGACGATCATTTGTTTCCACTCTTATCTGAATCAAATCTTTAGTGTCCCTTATGGGTTCTACCGAAACTTTCTTGCGGAATTCCTTAAGGGTGAAAGGTAATTTTAAATCCTCTATGGTCTCTGAAAGTATTTGAGATCCCTCAAGCCGTTCCGAGGCTGCCACTGCGCTTTCTATAGGGTCTTTTTCAAAGGTACTCAAATCTACAATTTTCCCAATTTTTATAGTGGCGGTTACTCGATACACTGGCGGCAGTATAAAACTTATCACTGCAGTAGCTGCTACCCCTATAAAAAACACCAATAAGATAATCTTCTTTCGTTTTTTTATTAATTTAATGTAATCTCTCAGGGTTACTTCTTGTTCTTCCACGGCTCTCTCCTTTCAGGTTTATCCCTCTTTTAATCTCCAATCGTAAGGGATATTGTTTTCATAAGGGTCCACCCGGTACTCATCGGGATTTTTATAATTATAAGTTTTTGTAGGAATATTTATAACGATGGCCTCCTCCTGGCCTATACATTTAAAGCCGTGATAGACCATTTTGGGTATCTGAATGAGTTTAAAGTTATGTTCTCCCAGGAAAAATTCATTCACCTCACTGTGAGTAGGCGAATCCTTCCGTGCGTCGTAGATTACTATTTTCATCATTCCTCTTATTACGGCCATATTATCAGTCTGGAGTTTATGATAATGCCAGGCCTTTACCACGCCGGGGTAAGCAGTGGTCATATATACCTGACCGAATTTCTCAAAGAGCTCATCATCGGCCCGTAATATCTCCATCAGCCTTCCCCTCTCATCAGGTATGACCTTAAGATCCTTCAATTTCACCCCTTCAATCATAAACCTTCCCCTATTCCTAACGATGTCCCCCTCTAATTACTTTTCATGATCTTCTATCCCTTTTTATGTATTCCCTTAGAGCTTCTTTCCAGGGTCTCATAGTATTCTCATCACCCGGCCTGTAGCTGGAGCTATTCAGAACCGAGAATTGAGGTCGAGGAGCAGGGCGATTTAACTCCTTTGAAGTTATAGGTTTTACTTTAATTCCTCTGATAGGGGCCAGCTTCAACATTTCTTTAGCAAACTCATACCAGCTACAGCTTCCCGAATTGGTAATGTGATAAATTCCGTATGAGCTACTAGACAGTAATTTCTTTATTTCTTGCGCCAGATCTTTGGTATAAGTAGGAGAGCCCACCTGATCATCCACCACGGTGAGTTCTTCTTTTTCTTCCGCAAGTTTAAGAATAGTCTCCACAAAGTTTTTCCCATATCGGCCGTAGAGCCAGGAGGTTCTCACAATAAAATATCTTTCCGCCAGGGACCTTACGTAATTTTCCCCGGCCAACTTGGATTTTCCATAAACATTTAGAGGATGAGGTTCATCAAGTTCGGTATAAGGGCAATTTTTTTTACCGTCAAATACAAAGTCGGTGCCGATATACATTACTGGAATGTGGAAATCCTGAGAGGCCAGGCATACATTCTGTGTTCCCAGAGCGTTGACTTTATACGCCCTGGCCGGGTCTCTTTCACACCCATCAACATCGGTATAGGCAGCCGTATGAATGACAAAATCAGAGGCTAATTGGTGAAAGAGCTTCCTTAACCCATGCCCATCAGTTATATCTACCTTGTGGAGAGAGGGTGAAGGAAGAGAGGTAGAAGGAAAATCCTTTATATCTAATCCTACCACTTCGTATTCTTCCCCTAGTGTCTCATATAAATCTACCCCTAGCATCCCGCTGATTCCGGTGATGAGAATTCTCAAATTCTTTCTCGCTCAATATATTGCTTTCTATAGTATTCTCGATAGTCCTTGTCTCTTTCTTTTATTTTTCGCCACCAATTCTCATTGTCTATATACCAGTCAACAGTCCTTT
>Ga0114930_10002750_pt1 | contig 15732 bp, 12 predicted proteins | sample AnhtaG_FD_87300 | JGI IMG/M metagenome (GOLD analysis project Ga0114930, IMG submission 87300) | Deep subsurface microbial communities from Anholt, Denmark to uncover new lineages of life (NeLLi) - Anholt_01485 metaG | ecosystem: Environmental > Aquatic > Marine > Oceanic > Sediment | place... | reverse complement strand
ATCATTCGACTCCAGCTCCGCCCCTCATCAGTGTCCGCGGCGGCCCGAGCGTCTGCGGGCCTGCACCCGCCTGGCGTGGCTTAGCGTAGCCGCTTCACTGAGCTGCCGACTCTCACGCCGTCGCTCATGCCGAAAGTGCTCGTCACGACGCAGATCGTGCAGCCGCTCCATCTGTCGGGTGCTCACTCGGGCACTGACGAGCGCTTCCCGCGACGCCTCGACGTCTTGGTCACGCTCTCGCAGCTTTGCAGCGCCCTCCCGCCGACACGCCTGCAAGCGGCTGCGAAATAGACCATGCCAACTGAGCTCGGTGCCCGACAGAGCGCGACGCTCTTGCCGCACCGCCTGTGCGGCACTTGCGAGCTGCGCCGTTGTCCGCTCCAGCGCCCCCTTTGCGGCCCGCTGGCCGCTTTCCGCCCGACGAAGGTGGGCCTCCACGGCTCGCTCCTTGGTGCGGCGTAGCTTTAGGATGGGCGTCAGCCGAAAACTGAACCTCCGCATACTTGCCGCTCCGTAACGTCCTTATGTCTCAGTCGCAGGAGCCATAACAGCAGCGTCCTTGGGAGCGGTGAGCTCCGCGAGCCGTGCAACGGTGGCCGCCCACTCCACTGCCTCGTGTGTGCCCTGGCGCAGGAAGGCGTTCGTGTCGTCAATGAGTGCAATGGCGCGATCAGTCCTCTCGTTACTGCCGCGCACGTAGGCGCCGATATTGATGAGGTCTTCGGATTCGGCATAGTCGGCCAGCACTCCGCGGAGGCGTGCGGCCGCCTCCTGGTGCTCCCGAGTGGTTACGGCGGGCATGATCCGGCTAACGCTGTTTAGCACGTCGATGGCCGGATAATGCCCTCGAGCGGCCAGCTTGCGGGACAAGGCAATGTGCCCATCGAAGGTGGCTCGCACCAGGTCGGAAACGGGCTCGTCCATGTCATCGCCCTCAACGAGCACGGTGTAAAGCCCGGTGATGCTGCCCTGCTCGGCTGTTCCGGCCCGTTCGATTATGTGCGGGAGCAGCGCAAACACCGAAGGCGTGTACCCATTGCGAGTGGGCGGCTCGCCGATAGCGAGCCCCACTTCTCGCTGCGCCCAGGCTACCCGCGTTATTGAGTCCATCATCAGCAGGACATCGCGCCCCTGGTCACGGAAGTACTCGGCAATTGCCGTCGCCGCCAGCGCCGCCTTGATCCGCGTCACCGCCGGCAGATCCGGCGTAGCCACAACCACCACAGAGCGCTTCAGTCCATCTTCACCGAGGCATTCCTCGATGAATGGCCTCACCTCGCGGCCGCGCTCGCCAATCAGAGCGATGACGTTGACGTCCGCATGCGTGTTGCGTGCTATCATTCCCAGCAGCACGCTCTTCCCCACGCCGGCGGCGGAGAAGATGCCCTGCCGCTGTCCCTTCCCACAGCTCACCAATGCGTCGATGGCGCGAATGCCAAGGGGCAGCGGCTCCGCTATTGGCTGCCGGCGCATGGCACTCGGTGGTGCTGCCGTCGTGGGATAGGTATGGGACGTGCGAATCGGCGGGCCACCATCCAGGGGGCTACCCCCCGCGCCCACGACGCGCCCCAGCAGCGCTTCACCCACGGCAACGCGCAGCGCCGCGCCCGTCGCGACGACGCGGCAGCCGGCTCCGATGTCGCTCATGCGACCGAGGGGCATCAGGAGCACCTTGCCGTCCCGCAGCCCCACCACTTCCGCCTCCACCGGCCCATCGCCGTTGCTGCGATCCACTCGGCACACCTCGCCCATCCGCACAACCGGACCGGCAGACTCGATTACAAGGCCGATGACATCAGTGACCCTGCCGATGCGCTCAACGGTGTCTATCTGCTCGGCCAGCGAATGGCACAGCGAGTAGTCCACCATCCCGCCTGGTGTCCCCATGTCTTATGGCCCCCCGATGACGCGCCGCGTGAGGGCATCCGCCTTCGATCGGAGGGCGTCGAGCTGCGTCTCGATGCGGGCGTCGATCTCGCCCTGGTCCGTGCGCACTACACAGCCCCCCTCATCTATCTCGTCGTCGGCGACGACCTCGAAGCGGTCCGCTTCATCGAGTATCCGAAGCAGTTGCTGCATCTGCCCATCCACAGCCTCGCGATCCTTCGGATTCACGTATACCCGGACGCGATGGCTGTGGGAAACTCGACAGAGCGTGTCGCGCACGACATCCACAACAATGGTGTTATCGGCAGCTATGGCCCGCTTGATTACCTTGGTCGCCATCTGAGCTGTCAGGGCGAGCACGTGTGGCTCGATGCGCTCCAGCAGCTCCGTGCATGCCGCCTCAAGGTCCGCAGCGATCTGCTCGACTCGCTCCCCAAAGGCATCTGCCGCGGCCTTCGCGCGTGCCAGCTCCTCGCTGCGCTGGGTCGTCAGACGGTCGCCTTCGGCCCGGGCCTGCTGCACGATCTGCCGCGCCTCGTCTTCAGCCTCCGCGCGCAGCGCGCCGCTTTCATCCGGGCTGATATACTCCGGCCGTTGAGCAACGTGTGCCAGCGGCTCCCAGTCGCCGTGCTCATCCAAGCTGCGATCATCGGCGCCTCCGCCGCCGAACACAGGGAGAACCTCTGCAAACGAGCTGACCGGTTGAGACCGTACGCTTCCGGACATGTGGTCACATCATCTCCAGTCACGAGGTACCGTGAACGACAGCCACCGCCAAGGCCACGGCGCAACGTCAGCCGCCGCCCGAGATCCATGAACGCAGCGTGCCGGCCGCCGCATCAGGATCGGTGCGCACCAAGTCCTTGAGTCCCTTGCCATTGCCTTCTGCCGGCTGCTCCACAAACGCCTCAGCCAAGGCGTCGCCTTCTGCCGGCCTTTTCACTGCCGCCTGCTCCAAGGGCTCAGACACCGGCTCCATCTCGATTGGCATCTCAGCCCGCTCCTGCTGCGGGTGGGCCGGCGCACTCGCCTCATCAGCGGCCCGCGCGCGCAGGGCCGTCCTCGCCACAAAGGCGATCACAAGGCCCGCGGCCAGCAACAGCACACCGTACTCGATGCCGAGTGTCCGCAGGCGTGCCCGCCGTTCCGCGGCCACGGCCGTAGTGTCCTCCTCGACTGCTGCGCGCATCGTCTCAGGCCCCGCCAATGTCATTGACTCGACCACTATTTGGTCGCCGCGCGTCAGGTCGATCCCGGCGGCGGCGGTGATGACGTTGCGAACGGCGGCTATTTCCGTCGGCGAAAGGGAGGCGTCCACCACGGCAGCCACGCTGATGCGCTGGACGGCGCCAGGTGCTTTGACTCGCTGCTCAGTGATCTTTGAGATATGATACTCGGTCGTCTTTTCCGTGCTTGTGAACGTCCCGCCGCCTCCAGCGGTCATGGGGACAGCCGGCGTGATGTTGGCGGTGACGCCGGGCGGCCCGAGCGGGCCAGTTTCCGCCCCGGCATAGCTCTCGTCGGCCGCGTGCTCTCGCACAGGGATGCCCGGTCCGACGATGGGCTCAGACCGCTCACTGACCGACTCCTCCTGGTCAAAGCTCAGCTCAACGTGCATTGCCACGACGGCCTTGTTTGAGCCGATCACTTCGTCCAGGATCCCCTGTACGCGGCGCCGAAGCTGCTCCTCGACCTGACGGCACGCCGTCGCCTGCTCCACAGCACTGCCCCCGACTGCCTCTTCCGCGGAGCCGACACCAGCACTCAGCACCGTGCCCGTGGTATCCACCACGGTGACGCCCCGAAGAGTGAGGCCGTCCACGGCGCTGGCTACAAGGTGCTTGATGGAGCGCACCTTGTCGTCACCGAGTTCGGCGCCACCGGTGTCAATGATCACGGAGGCTTTGGCACTCTGTTTTTCGCGGCTGAAAAGCCGGTCGCGGGGGATGACGATGTGCACCCGGGCGCTGCGCACCTCGCGCAGTGCCTCGATGGTGCGACACAGCTCTCCCTGGATGGCCCGCTGGTAGGCGATAGTGTTGGAGAAATCAGTGCCCGGCAGGCCGGACTTATCGAACAGCTCGAAACCGGCCTGACCGGTGATCGAGGGGAGTCCACTGCTTGCGAGCTTCAGCCGCGCCGCACTGATTTGCTTCTGCGGAACGGCGATGGCCGTGCCGCCATTGGTGAGGCGGTATGGGATGTCTTCCTGGCTGAGTTGATTGATGATTTCGGACGCCTCGGAGGGGTCCAGACCCGCATACAGGGTGCCGTACGTGGGGCGCGTGGCCCAAATGGCCACTCCGACCACAGCCACCACCGTCAGCACGCCGACGGCCACAAGCGCGGCCCGCTGCGGCGTATTGAGCTGCTCCCAGAGACGCTCAAGTTGTGCCCGCATCGTGTTCGCTCTACCTCAACGTCACGGGTCAGGTCACGATCCATGCCGGCCCGCCTGCCCGGCCGACACGAGTAGCTACGCTGTCGGTGGCTGGGCCGTTTTGCCTTGAGCGGACAGCCTCATGACACGCCGCTGCCTCGCTCCAACTACACTTGCATGCGCATGATCTCTTTGTAGGCCTCGACGGCTTTGCGGGTGGTCTGAGCGGTCAGTTGCAGCGTGAGATGTGCCTTTTCCATGGCGATAATGGCGTCATGGAGGTTCTTCGCATCGCCGGTGGCAACGCGCTCTGCCTCCCGGTCGGCTGCCGCTTGCAGCTCGTTGACCTCGTTGAGCGCCTTCCTTGCGAGGGCGCCGATGCCGGGCTCGCGCGCCTTGGGTACCTCCGACAGCAGGCCCAGCCGCTGCGCGAGCTGCTCTTCCGTCTGGCGGGCAATTCCTATCCTCGCCGGTCCCTCGATCCGCATTCCGGGTGCATCCCTTTCAGCGGCTGATGTCCAACGCGGCCCGGGCAAGCTCCCTGGCCGCCTTCAGCATCGCCGCTCCGGCCTGATACGACCGGGTTGCCGAAATCATGTCCACAAGCTCCACCAGCGGGTTGACGTTGGGCATCCGGACTGTCCCGTCCGGGTCTGCATCCGGGTGGGTCGGATCGTAGATGAGCTGTGGCGGGCTCTGATCCTCCACAACGGTGAGCACGGCAACGCCTCCACCCGGGGGTGAGCCCCGCCCGACGAGAAAGGGCGGGCGAATCCGACCCGAGGGCCACACCTGGGCGGCGAACACCGCCTGCTTGCGCCGATACGGCCCACCGGTCGATGTGCGTGTGGAGTGCATATTGGCCAGGTTCTCGGCGATGATGTCCATCCGAATGCGCTGAGCCTCCAGCCCGGAGGCGGCGATGTCCATGGTTCGAAAGAGCTGCATAACTAGATGCCCCTCTCGGAGATCACCACGCCGAGCAACCGGAATTTGCTCCGCACCAGACGCGCGACGGCGGCGTAATGAATGCTGTTCTGCGCCAGAGCGCTCATTTCGCGCTCGATACAAACGGCGTTGCCGTCGCGGCGTGGCGTCGCCCGGGTGGCCCGTGTAAGGCTGCCCCGGACGCGATCGATCCGCGCCCGTGCCGCCGTGGGCGCCGCGCGTTCCCGGTGCAGAGCGGTTCGGAGCTCAGCGGTGAAGTCCAGCTCTCGGGGGACGAATCCGGGAGTATCGACGTTGACGATGTTATCCGCCAGAACGCGTTCTCTGGCGGCGATGAGGTCGAGGGCCTTCGATAGGCCCGCCATGGCTACGTCATGAAGCAGCCAGCTCAAAGCGACGTTCCCTCCCCACCGACAGGGCTTTCGCACCGGCCTGGAGCCTGCGCCGGTCGCCGTCTGGTGGTTATTTCGGCGGCCTTCGCGATTGGCTTGAGGCGGGAGTGGGAAGAGAGAGAACGCCGGCTACGCGCAGGCAACCCAGATGGGCGAGGACCAGGCCATCTGGCCGTTGAGCTGGCTTACTCTGAGGTAGTAGAAGTTGCGTCCCGAGGGCGGCTCTTGACGGCGCCCGTTGCCCCGCGGACGGGTGGTAAGTATCCGGCGGCACTCGCGGCATCGACGTGCAACCGAAGTGACGGCCTACGTGGTGTTCCCCGCGATCGAGTTCTCAGCATCGGGCGCCAGGTTCTGCACCGCTCCGTCCACGTTCGCCGAGAGGTCGTTTCCGCTAACCGTGACGCGGTCCGCGTTCTGCCCGATGGTGACCGCATAGCGCTGCGTCTTTTTCTCCGGGCGCGTATCCGTGATGGTGTTGCCGGTGATGAGTATGTGCTTCGTGACGCCGTCTATGTAGATGCCACTGGCCGGTTCGTTCCGGCCGTTGTCGCAGATAACGTTGCCGGTGATGGTATTGTAATGGGCGGCATTCTCCTCTGTCTCCTTGCGGAAATAGATGCCGTGCGAGCCATTGCCCACGATGGAGTTGCTGCTGATGATGTTGTGCGTGTCCTGGTGGCCGATGGAGATGCCGTATCCGTCGTTGTCATAGATCACGTTGTCCGCAGCGACGCTGAACTGCACGTTGTAGCAGAAAAACAACCCGACCCGGACGTTATGGTGGATGGTGTTGGCTCGCATGATGCAGTGGGTGACACCCGTTCCCGGATGGAGCCCGAAGCCGCGGTTGCCGTAGGCTTCGCAACGTTCAACAGTGATGGCTTTGCCCCGCTGAAAGCTGATCCCGTCGCCGTTGTAGTTGCGGGCGATGCAGTCCACCACGTAGCAGTTGGTGCACGCGTAGAGGTTGATGCAGCCGCCGCGGCAGCCGTCCAGACGCTCGTTTGCCTCCGCGTTGCCATCCAGCGCGATGCTTTCTATACGCACGCGCTCCTGTGCATAGGCAGCGAGCAGCGGAAACGTATTCTGCACGAAACTGCCGTTGTCCGCTTTGTAATCGCGCTCCAAGGGGTCATCGAGGGTGAAACACGTGCCATCGATCGCAGTGATGCTGCGCACCGCCAGCGCCCAGCCGCTGCGGTTGCTTTTGTCCCCGATGGTGACCCCCATCCCCGCTGCGAAGCCCGATGCGTCCTCGACCGTGATTCTCGTATCGCCGCTGTTGGCGTCTCGGACCAGAGCCGTCTTGCAGCCGTCGCATTTGCGCAGCACCGTCGCGATGCCCTCGCCCCGGAGCGTGACCCCACTCGCGAGTCGTACCTCATCGCGCATGACGTACGTGCCGCGCTTGATGAAGACCACTCCGCCTCCCTGCCTGGCAGCGCGATCGACGGCCCTCTGGATGACCTCGTTCGTTGTGCCCACGAAGTCGCCGCCGTCTTGGCCCACGAGGACGGCATATCGCCCCTGAGCCTTGGCGCCGCCCGATGCCGCCAGCATATACAGCAGGGGAACGAGAAGACACAGCGCACTTGCAGCGATACCTTTCACATGTATCAGCTCCAGCGGCGAGCCGCGGCGCCTTCACACATCGGCGAGCGACACGCTCGCACCGTGGCGCTCCCGCGACAGTTTCGCTGCCATGAGCGTGCGGATGATCTCCAACGTGTGCTCCAGTGGGATCGGCTCGACGCCGGTGCGACACGTCTCGATGAAGCGCTCCAGTTGGCGGCGATAGTAGGCCACGTCGGCCACAGAGGTGTGGCATTCGCCCTTTTCGCCGAAGATGCTGCAGTGGAAGCCGATCTCGACGTCGCGCAGGAGCGAGAGGAATGCCGTCTTGCCGTCCGCCCAGCGCAGGGCCATCAGATCCCGGTGTTCGTCCGCGGCGTTGGTCACCGCAACGATGCCTGGACCGAGCATCGTGTGAGCCATCTCGACGAGGTGCACGCCGTAGAAGAACAGCTCGCCGGGCCCGGAGCAGTGGCAGTGGGCGATGGAGCCGAGCCGCGCCATCTCAGATTGCATCTCCGCCAGCTCTACCGAGTAGCGCAGGGAAGAACACGACATCAGCGGGGCGCCGCTCCTGCGGGCCGCGCGCACCATCTCTTCGCTGTCCGCCATCGTATGCGCAAACGGCTTGTCAACGAACGTCGGCTTCCCCGCTTCGAGGAACGGCAGCGCCTGCCGGCAGTGAAGATCGCCATTGCGCGCCAGGATCATGGCTGCGTCCACGTGTGGCAGCATCTCCGCGGGCTCCTCGTACACCTCTTCGATGCCGTAGCCCTCCTGCAGCTCCTGCACCCGCTCAAGCGGATTCTCGTGCGGACACACCGCCGTGACCCTGGCACCCTCGACCCGCATGCCGTTGAAGCCCTGTTCCGCGTTCAGCAGCTTGCAGTATGCGTCCACGTGTGTTGATTCCAGCGATACGAGACCTATCTTCAGCATTTCTCGGTACGCTCCCAGCGCCGCGGCGGTGTGGGTGCGGCGTCGCTCGCCTATTCTCCGCCCAACTCGCTGACGAACTCCCGGGCCGAGCGCGCCTGATCGCCGTCCGGCGCAACCTCCAAATATCGCTTGAACGCGGCCACGGCGGCCGCCTTTTCATCACGGCTCCGATGGATCACGCCCATGCCGAAGTGCGGGAATGGCTCGTCAGGATCCAACTCAATGGCCTTGTCGTAGCAGCGCTCGGCCCGCCGGTGATCCCCGAGCTTGTGGTGCAGTGTCCCGAGCGTCTCGAAGGTCTCTGCATGGTCGGGTTCGATGCGGCTGGCCCGTTCGAGCCATCGGATGGCCTCGTGGAAGTCGCGCCTCACGACGTGGGCGGCGGCAAGGTTGCGCATCGTCGGCGCGTCGGCGTCCTTCTCCGCTGCCACATGCTTCAGCTCGATGAGTGACAGCGCCTCCCGGGCTGCCCGGTGGATCGCACGATGCCGGCTGGCTTGGGCGGCGCCAATGGCGGCGACGGCTCTGGTGCCTCCGATCTTGCTGAGGGCCTCGGCAGCCATCGCCCCTAGGGCAATCCGTGCGCGGAGGCCGGGGAGCCAGCGGGCGGTGCTCCCCTCCTTGAGAATCTCTATCAGCGTAGCCACCGCGCTCTCGCCTCGGCTGGCGCCCAGCGCCTCGACGGCCGCTCCTCGAACGATGGTACTCTTGTCACTGGTGGCGGCCTTCGAGAGCGCAGAGATCACCTCAGACCCAGCACGACTGCCGAGGGCAGTGGCCGCCGTGGAGCGAACGTCGGCGTCCTTATCGTCCGCGAGGGCCTTGCACAGCGCCTTGGCGGCGGGCCGGGTGGTGAGCTCCGACAATGCCATCGCAGCTCCCAGGCGCTCCCCGGGGGAGTCGGCACTGAGCGCGCGCCGTAGGGGCCCCAATTGGGGGTTCTTGAGCAACTCGCGAGCGGTGCGCAGCGCTGTAATCCACTTGTATCGATGCGCCGCGGCTGAGAGCACCACATGCAGCAGCGTGGCGATCACCACAACGGCAACGACGATGGAGGCGATGAGGAGGTCGAGGTCCATTGCTGTCTCAAACTTCGACGCGGATATCCCAGCATCCTGCGCGATATTCGGCAGTCGCGGGACTCTCCCCGTCGGTGCGCCGGGCTCTCACCACCCGCGAGCCCCCGATGGCTCATCACGCTCCACAGTGACAAAACGGAGCCGGGGACGGCCGCTGCGCGGAACGTCCCCGGCATAGAGTCCGTCAAAAGAGTACGATCAGCTCAGAAGGCGGGCGGCGGCGGGCCCACGACGCCGTGCACGCTCAGGACAAGCGCCGATGTTGGGGCACTGGTCGCACCCAGAGCGTCCGTGGCCGTCAGGTACACATCATACTGCTCGGCGGGCTGATCGCCGGTCGGCCCAACGGAGGTGCTATTCGCCGGAACAGAGTACGTCGTCTGGTAGTAGCCGAACCTCGCGTCCCCCGTCGTGAGGAGCGGAACGAGTATTGTGGTAGTTGCCCCCGTGCCTCGAGACCGGACGGTGGCCACGATATCAGCCCAGCCGTCGTAGCCCGCCGGCGAGGGCGACTGGCCGGGCGGCTCAGGATCGAGAACGGGGCCGGGCGGCGTGCCGCGGTCGGCGATTTGGTCGCCGTCTTCCACCTGGGCGCTTATGCTCACTGTGCCCCCATTGTGCCCCAGCGTAAGCGGGGAGAGAACGAAGTTCGTCAGCACCGGTGGCCCAGCGGGGTCAGCCGTCACGGGCACTGCGTCGGTCGCCAGGCCGGCCGTCGCCATGACCTGGCCGGTCAACGGCATCGCTGTTGTATTGCGCGCCGTCAGCACGCCAAGGCGGGTGATCTCTCCGATGTTGGTGGTCACCGTCCAGGTGGGGTGAATCGGCAAGGTATTGCCATTGGCGTCCTTGACGACGGCGTCAAACTGGCGCGAGACGCTTGTCTGCACCGTCATGTTGCGCGGCGATATGGTAACTTGCGCCGGGTCCGCCACACCGGCGGGCACGAGCCCCACCTGCACCTGTGTCACCTGCCCCACGGTGCACTGGACGCCAACCAGCGTCTGCTTGTAGGCGGCGCGCGCCGGTCCCGTCACTTGGAGCGTAAGAAGCCCGCCAGGCAGTTGGCCCAGGGTGAAATTGCCTGCCGCGTCGGCGGTGGTGGAGCGCCCGGTGCTCATCTCCGTCACCACGGCGCGGCCCACAGCCACCGTCGGGCTTGCAGCATCGTAACACTGTCCCTCCACCGTAGCGAAGCGGGCCGCCGCGCCGCCGCCGCCACCGCATCCCCAAATCGCAGTGAGAAGCAGAAGGATGGCTGCACCTGTCCCCACACGCATATACCGATTTATCATCTCGCTCAGCCCTTTCGCCGACTCTACAGAGGCGAGTGAATTCGCAGGGCTCGGCCCCACGGGTCGATACACCACTGCAGCTCCGCATACGGCCACATCATCGCCCAACATATACATGCGTGACGGCTGTGCCAGATTGCCCCTCGTCGGTGGCAGCCCGAACGCGCACCAGATACACGCCGGGCGGGGCCCGCCCGCCCGCCTCGGTCCGCCCGTCCCACACCAGGGCCGTGCGTCCGCCTGGCAGCAGCTCACTTCGCGAGACCGTGCGCACGGGCCTGCCGGCAACGTTGAAGATTTCCACGTCCACGGCCGCCGAGCGAGAGAGCTGAAAACTGATCTCGGTTCCGGTCCCGCGCATCGGCACTGCTACAACTCCGGCAATGGTCAAGGCTCCGTGGATCCGCGGCGACACGGTGAGGACGAATCGGCGGCGACTGGGAGCAGGGCCGCTGCTGTACGTGTAGACACGGCGTGCTCTGAGGAACTGTCGTCGCCCGCTATCCAGGTCGGTCAGCATGACCTGGTACTGCCGCGGCAGAGCGGACAAGTCCGGACACGACACCTCAACTTGCGCCATCGGCACGGTGCACTCCACCACGAAGGGCCACTCGACCTCGGTTGCTGAGCCGGCGCTGAAGTACGACGCGAGACGTGCGGTACCGCGTCGGCCGCCTCCGGCAGCGACGCCTGAGTCATCGGGGCCGAGGAAATACAGACTCACATACGGCCCGGGCGGGGGCGGCGGCTCCGGTATGGCACTGGCAGTACCCGTTCCGCGGCGCTGCCCGAAGAAGTTGTAGCTGTCCATGCGCCCTCCGGCACGCGCAACGAGCTGCGCCTGCCAATCACCCTCGGCCGCTGTCGTGGCCAGGCTCCGCGAGGCGCTCCTGAACGCGGCGGCAGCGCCCGGTCGCGGGATCTTCAGACCGGCCTCCTCGAATGCCAGCATCCAGAATGCCGCACTGGTGGGAATCTCAGTGGCGGCGCCGTCCAGGAGCTCGTTCAGCGGCACGTACTCGGAGGCCTGAGCATCATAGAGCCAGCCCGACGGGTTGATCACGCCGAGCAGCGCTGCATCGGTCAGGGTTCGTTCCTGTCCCCCGGTCACAACTCGCAGCCCGGTGAAATCCACCGGTCCATCGAAGGGATTGCCGACCTGGTTCCACCCCGGCACGAGCGGCGTCACATAGGGCCCGGGCGAGGCCGCAAAGCCGGTTGGCTCCACCACCGCCGGCGCCGGCAGCCTGAGCCAGTAGCCAACGCCGAGCTGTATCTGCAGAAACGGATCTGCGGGGCTCTCGGCCAGCAGCCGATAGCCATCCGCAGCCGGATCGTATCGGGCCCAATCCAAGCTCTCGGGCGGCTGAGCCCCAAACAGAGCCGCCGGATCCTGGTCCGCAGGCTGCACGAATAGACCGATAAAGGAAAAACCGCCCGGGAAGCCCACTATGGTGCTTGCGCTATTATCCACCGATCGCACCGGGCCGACGACGCCGGAGTCCGTGTGCTGATCGTCCTCGAGAGTGCGGACGACGTAGAAGTAATCCACGCCGTCAATGGTGGCGTCTTCGAACTGCTCCGTTCCCGGGCCGACGGTGCCGCGGGATTCGAACGGGCCACCCGGAGCCGTGGCGCGGCGGATGTCGTACCCCGTCACGTCCCCCTGGCCGCCCCCGTCGTCAGACGATTTCCGCCAAGTGACGGTCAGGCTTCCCCCGGTGTCGAAGGGTGTGTCGGCGGCCACGAGGTCCGTCACGGCGCCTGGAGGTGTGTCCAGACTCCTGAGAGCCGCCTCGCAGTTAATGCGCCCGGCGCCCAGCTTCCCGGCGAAATTCGGGTTGAGTCCGTCAATGTCATCGGCGGTGTTTCGAATCGTGGCGATGAGCTGATCAGGCGTGAGTGTGGGATCGGCTGCCAGCAGCAGGCCCGCCAGGCCACTGGTCTGCGCCGTCGAGAAGGACGTGCCGTCGATGGCGCCATAGAAATCCTGCAGGTTGGGGAAGGCGGGGTTCTGGTACAGCGTGCCGAAGATGTTAACGCCGGGCGCCACCACATCGACGAGGCTCGCCCCCGACGAGTCGAAGGCGGCAAAGCTGGCTTTCACATCTGAATTGTTCGTTGCCGTGAGTCCCAGCACGAAGTTGTCGCCGGCGTTTGGGCCGTCGTTGCAGATCGGGGACTGCCATGTTGACCGGTTCGTCGTGTACTCCTCGCTGGAATTCCCCGCCGCGGTCACGATGAGAATGCCCTCGCTGTGGGCTCTCTCCACGGCAGGCGTGAACGAGGAGTCGAAGAAGTCCGTTCCCAGGCTCAGATTGATGATGTCGGCGCCCTTGTCAATGGCGTATTCCATCCCGTCGATAACGGTTGACACGGGAGTACCGCCGTCGTCTGGGAATATCTGGATGGGCATGATGGTGGCGCCCCAGTCCACGCCGGCAACACCCACACCGTTGTTCCCGATGGCCGCCGCCGTGCCGGCCACGAGGGTCCCGTGAGTTACCTGGTCGTCCGGCGTGCCGTCGCCATCATTGTCATTGCCGTCGGGATCCGGGTTCGGATCGGTCCGATCGGGGCTTCCCGGACTGAAGTCCCAGCCGTGCACATCGTCCACGAAGCCGTTCCCGTCGTCATCGAGGCCGTTGCCGGGGACCTCTCCCGGATTGGTCCATATCTTCCCGGCCAGATCGGGGTGATCCAGATCCACGCCCCCGTCCACGACGGCGATGACCACGTTGGGGCTGCCCTGTTCTGTGTCCCACGCCTGCCGGGATCGGATCGGTGTGAAGTGTCCCTGTCGAAACAATAGAGGATCGTTCGGATCGAATCGCAAATGGCATATCCGATCCGGACCCGCATGTCGCACAAAGGGCAGCGCGCGGCATGCCGCCCCCGCCGCCGCCAGATCTGCGCTCTCACTAAGCTCAACGACGGCCATCCCGACGCGCGGCAGCACCCGGGCGAGCCGGCCACCGGCCCTCCGGGCGGCGCGCTCGAAGTCGGCCACGGACGTCCCGGGCGAGCCGACCACGAGGATGCGCCCGGCGAGGGCGAGATCGCGCCGCAGCATCATTCGACCCCGTGCATCCCTCACCCACCTCACCCGGGGCGTAACCGCAATCGTCCTCCATCCGCCGGCATACACCCTCCGGCCTTGGAGCTCATTGCCCTGAGTCAGCGTCGCACACAGTAGGCCGATAATGGCAAGCGACAGCCGCTGTTGTACCATATGATGCCGTCTGCAAGGAGATGTCGGCCACGCGTGACTGCCACAGCGCAGCATCCGGCCGGAGGCAGAGCTTCGGCACGCGTGCCCCCGGCTAGCGGGTAAGCGCCAGAGTGGTAATGCCGCTGGCCTGCTGGCCGTCGTCCCCGCTTGCCCTGACGCGCAGGAGGTAGATTCCGCTGGGCGCCTGAGCGCCCTGAGCGCCGCGGCCGTTCCAGAGCACGACATTGCGCCCCTTGGATAGCATACCGTCGGCGGAGACGGCCCGCACCAGGCGCCCGGCCGCGTTCAGGATTTCCACCCGCACCCGGGCCGGCTGCGACAGATTGAAGGCGATGTCCACGCCAGCGCCTCGCGTCGCCACCGCATTGAGACCGCTCACGGTGAGCGCTGCCGCAGCGTCCGTCGTCACTTCCACGGTGAAGCGCCGCTGCCCCCCGGCCGGGCCGCTGTGGTAGGTATACGACGCCTTGGTCCGCAGCGACTGCCGCTTCCCGGCATCCCTGTCCAGCAGGAAGGCCCGGTGGCCTCGCGGCAGTTCGCTGAGGTTGGGGAAACTCAGCACGACCTCGGCGTTGGCAATGTCCGTGTCAACGACCAATTCCCACGCGTGGCTGGCGCCCATGCTGCTCACGAAGTCCGTGGCGTAGCGAGGCCCTCCCTGTCTCCCGGGCTCGGGGAAGTACACATCCACGTACGGCGATAGATTCGGCGGGCCCTGAATGTGCGTGATCGCCGCCGCGTTCGGATGCACGCCCAGAACGGTCGCGGCATCGCTGACATTCTCCGTCGCGACGGTGGCGACGACCGGTATTGCCCAGTCATCCACGGACGCACGGCGTGCGCTCTCGCGGGCCCGCGCCCGCACGCTCAGCGCTCCGGCCGGTTTCTTCAGATTCAGCATGGCACTGCTATAGGCGCGGAACCATAGAGCCTGGTAGGCTGGGAGCGACTGGACCGCGAAGGGTACCGAGCCGTGAACGAGCTGATAGGACCCGGCGCCGGCATTGTAAAGCCAGGCGTAGTCCTCCGCTATGCCGCTGGCAACCGCCTGCTCCAGTGTCTTCTCGCCGCCGGCGACGGTGAGCGTGACCGCGGTGAAGTCAACAATGGCGGTGGTGTAGGGGTTACCAATCTGTTGCCAGCCGGGGACGATCGGTATGGAGAAATCCTGCCCGGCCGGCGTGACCACGGCGGTGCCGTCCACGCTCACCAGCTTCGACGTTGACAGCTTCAGCCAGAAGCCCCTCCCGGGCAGGACCGAGAGGAACGGGTCGTCCGGGTCGTCCGGGGAATAATAATGGTAGCCGGGCATGGGCTGCATCAGCGGATCCCAGCGGGCGAGCTCGGCGGCCGCCTGCTGCGCTGCACCTTGTGCCGGCGAGACGCCGAACACCGCCACGGGCGATGCATCGAAGGGATAGGCGGGCACCGCCGCCAGCGAAATGCCCGCCGGGAAGGTATGCTCGAAATCTATGGCGGGAATCGCGGACGCGGTAATGACCGACGTCTGCTCATTCTCCGGCACCGAATCGTCCACCGCAGTGACCCCGTAGAAGTACTCAGTGCCGTTCTGGAGGTCAGGGGATTGGTCGAGGTATGACAGCACGGCGGGATCGCTGAGCATCAGCAGCGGCGTCATGCCGGTGACGTCGCTGAACTGTCTGTCGCCGCGATAGATGCGGTACTCGGCGAAATCGTTGGGAGCCGAGTACGGACCCCACGTCAACTCCACCGCACCCCCAGCGTCGCCGTCTCGGTCCCCGGCCGTCAGGTTCGTGATCTGTGGCGGAGGCAGGTCGTCGCGAGACCGCGCCGGTCCGGCCACATTGGAATCCACCTGGGTGGTCACGTCGTAGGCCCGCACGTAGTAGTAGTAGTCTACGCCGTCAACGGTCGGCGCGTCAGTGTAGCTCTGAGTGCCCGGAGGCAGATCGCCGGAGATGTTGCTGAACGTCGCACCGGGGTCGTCCTGCGCCCGATACAGCTCGTACTTGACGATATCGTT
>Ga0114930_10002748_pt1 | contig 15735 bp, 15 predicted proteins | sample AnhtaG_FD_87300 | JGI IMG/M metagenome (GOLD analysis project Ga0114930, IMG submission 87300) | Deep subsurface microbial communities from Anholt, Denmark to uncover new lineages of life (NeLLi) - Anholt_01485 metaG | ecosystem: Environmental > Aquatic > Marine > Oceanic > Sediment | place... | reverse complement strand
GAGCTGCCCATGCCCCCGTGGGGCACCACAAAGCTACGAACGCGCAGGGGCGCATCTTGTGGGTCTACCTCTCCCCCCAGCCCCCTCCCCGTAGACGGGGAGGGGGTGCGGGGGTGGGGTTGGGGGCGAGGGCAGTCATTCTCAAAGCACCGCAACTCGGAGTCGTAAGGCATGAAGGACCTTTCTCAGCAGATAAAAGAGGTGGCCAGGTCGCTTCTCCAGGATGGCAAGGTAGATCTTGTCATCGGGTATGAGAACGGGTCTTTGCCCCTTCGCACCAGTCCCTGCTTTGTCAGAAGCGCCGGCGAGGTCGAAAGGCTGATCTGGAACGCCTGTTGTGAGACCAATCTGGCGACCTACTTGCCCGACAGGGATGAGAGGGTGGGCTTGGTCGCCAAGGGCTGTGACGCTCGGGCCATCGTGGTCGCTATCGCGGAAAGGCAGGTCGCCAGAGAGAGGGTGGTCATAATCGGGGTTCCCTGCGAGGGCATCATCGACCGCAGAAAAGTGGCAAGTCGGCTGGGGTGGAAAGAGATACTGCAAGCAAACCTCGAGGATGGGCGCATCCTGCTGGCAGGCGATGGCTTCGAGGAGACCCTGCCCCTGGAAGATTCCCTCTACGAGGCATGTCTGACCTGTGAGCAGCGGACCCCGCCCGTGTACGACGTGCTGGTTGGCGACCCGGTGCCACCAGTCGAGGTGGTCGATCCCTTCAGTGAGGTTGCAGCCTTGGAGTCGCGGGGGGCCGACGAGAGGTGGGCTTACTTTAGCCAGGAGTTCAGCAAGTGCATCCGATGCTATGCCTGTCGGCAGGCATGTCCCCTCTGCTATTGCCCCGAGTGTTTCATTGACCAAACCCAACCGAGTTGGTTCGGCAAGACCAACGACGTCTCCGATACCCTGATCTTCCATGTCGTGCGCGCCCTTCACCTGGCCGGGCGATGCGTAGACTGCGGCGCATGCTCGCGGGCATGCCCCATGGGCATTGACCTCCGGGCCCTCAACAGAAAGATGATCAAGGACGTCTGGGAACGGTATGGCTACCAGGCAGGACTGGATTTGGCAGCCATGCCTCCACTGTCAACCTTCGAGCTCGATGATCCCCAGGAGTTCATCAAGTGATGGCTGCAAGGGTAATCGACAAGGGCAGAATCGTCAGTCTGCTCGACGAACTCATCGAGGGGTATGAGGTGTTCGCCCCGGTGATGAGCGATGATGTGGTGCTCTTTGACAGGATCGCCTCGGGAGGCGAGGCCCGGCTTGATTTCGCCAACTCGAAGCGTCTCCCCAAGGAAGCCTTCTTCCCGCCTTCGGAAGTGATGTTTGTCTACGCCGGAGGCCAGCCTGAGGCACCCTCCTCCACAGGAGACCGGCTGCTGTTCGGCCCTCGCCCCTGCGATGCCCGGAGCTTTTTGGTGCTGGGCAAGGTGTTCAACACTCCCGACTATCAGGACGCATACTATGTGGAGAAGCGGGAGCGCACCTGCATCGTGGGGATAGGGTGCAACCGCCCCCTGAGCACCTGCTTCTGTACGTCGGTGGGAGGAGGGCCTTTCGACGAGGAGGGACTGGACGTGCTCCTATCCGACCTGGGCGACAGGTATCTGGTGCAGATCATCTCGGAGAGGGGGAGGAGGCTGCTGGAGGGGAATGCTCTCCTGGAAGAGGCGACGGAAGCGGACCTGCAGGAGAAGGAGAGGATAGCCACCGAAGCCAGGGAGCGGATCGCCTCCAGAGTGGAGACAGAGGGGCTCAGCGACAGGCTGGCAGGGATGTACGACGATCCTTTCTGGGAAACCCTTCATCAGAAGTGCCTGGGCTGCGGCGTCTGCACCTATCTCTGCCCCACCTGTCACTGTTTCGACGTTCTGGATGAAGGGGGCGAGCAGCGAGGTCGCAGGGTGCGCATCTGGGACACCTGCCAGTCTCCCCTCTTCACCCTTCACGCCTCTGGACACAATCCTCGGCCCTCCGGCAGGGAGAGGATGAGGCAGAGGATAATGCACAAGTTTCGCTACTTTGTGAACAACTGCGGCGAGATTGCCTGTGTCGGGTGTGGGCGCTGCGTCCGCAACTGCCCGGTCAACATGGACCTCCGAGAAGTGCTCATTGGCATCATGGTGAGGTGAAGGACAGAGATGCCCAATCCATACCTGCCCAATCCGGCGGTCATCCAGAGAATCACCGATGAGAACGAGGCTCGGGACATCAAGACCTTCCAGGTAGCCTTCTGCGACGAGAAGGTGAGAGACACATTCCGATACACCTGTGGGCAGTTTGCCGAGCTGTCGCTTTGGGGGTTTGGCGAGTGTCCCATTGGCATCGCTTCTTCACCCATGGATCAGGGGCATCTTCAATTCACGGTCAAGAGGACAGGGGTGGTGACCTCTGCCCTACACAACTGCGAGGAGGGTGCCACCCTGGGAATCAGAGGGCCTTATGGCAATGGCTTCCCCATGCAGATGATGGAGGGCGGCAACGTGGTTATCGTCGCTGGGGGCTTTGCCTTCACCACCCTGCGCTCGTTGACCAACTATATCCTTCACCCCGACAATCGCCGCCGTTTTGGCGATCTCGCAGTCATCTATGGCGCCCGAAGTCCGGGTGAGTTGATCTACAAGTATGATCTCGAGGACTGGGCCAGGCGAGATGATATCCAGTTGCACGTGACGGTCGATGCCGGCCATGAGGACTGGACCGGGCTGGTGGGGTACGTGCCCACCATCCTCCAGGAGGCGGCCCCCAGTTCGCAGAACGCCGTAGCCGTGGTCTGCGGCCCGCCCATCATGATCAGGTTCTCTATCCCTGTGCTAGACAAGCTGGGCTTCCCACCAAGCCGGATCCTCAACTCGCTGGAGATGCGCATGAAGTGTGGGATCGGCAAGTGCGGACGCTGCAACATAGGCGACAAGTATGTGTGCAAAGACGGGCCGGTGTTCACCTTCGAGGAACTACAGAAGATGCCCAGGGAGTACTAAACGATTGCAGATTGACGATTGCAGATTGCGGAGTGAAGAATCCGAAATGGAGGGCCGATGGCGATAACTTATCGGGACGACTTGGCCCGCCAAGTTCAAGAGGCCTGCGGCGAGAACGTCTATCTGTGCTATCAGTGCAAGAAGTGTACCGCTGGCTGCCCAGTAGCCGATCATTTTGACCTGACACCCCACCGCCTGCTGCGGGCCGTGCAGCTCGGACAAAAGGAGACAGTCCTGCGCTCCAGGACCATCTGGCTGTGCGCCGCCTGCGAGGCCTGCTCCACCCGCTGCCCGCAGGGGCTGGACCTGCCGCGTATCGTGGATGCTTTGAGGATCATGGCCGCACGCGAGGGCGTCGAGCCGGCCGTTCCTCCCATTCCCGCCTTCTATACCGCCGCACTGCGGGGCATCAAGCTCTTTGGGCGGATGTACGAGGCCGGGTTGATGGGCGAACTATACCTGCGCATGGCCTTGTCGGGCGATCTGGACTTTGACCAGCTTCTCAACAGCGACATTTCGCTGGCACTCAGCATGTTCAGGAAGGGTAAACTCAAACCCCTACCGCCGCTGACCCGTCGCGCGAAACACAGGCGAAAGACGACCTCGGCCCCTGAGCACCAGACGGTGGCCTACTATCCAGGCTGCAGCCTGCACGGTACGGCCATGGAGTACGACATGTCCACCAGGGCTGTGGCCGACAAGATCGACCTGGAACTGGTTGAGCCCAACGGCTGGGTGTGCTGCGGCACCACCCCGACTCATTCCACCGATCACCTCCTGTCCACGATTATGCCCATGAAAAGCCTGGCACGCATCGAGCAGAGTGGCCAGTCGTACGTTACTGTGCCCTGCCCCTCCTGCTTTATCCGCTTTCGCACCGCCATGCGTGACGTCGCCTCCGATCCCGAACTGAGAGAGAAGGTGGTCGCCGCGACAAAGTACACTCCCTCGCCAGAGCTGACCGTGGACCACCTGTTGACCACCATCACCCAGCGGGTGGGGATCGAGAAGGTAGCCGCTGCCGTCACCCGGCCGCTGGAGGGACTGAAGGTAGTGTGCTACTACGGATGTGTCATCACCCGCCCGCCGGAGCTCACGGGCGCAACGGATTACGAGTACCCGATGAGCATGGATCACTTGGTGCAGGCCCTGGGGGCCGAGAGCCTGGACTGGTCGTACAAGACCGAGTGCTGCGGAGTGTCGCTGGTCTTCACCCAGTTGCCTATTGTCATGGACATGAGTCACAAGGTACTGGACAATGCCAAGGAAGTGGGGGCGCAGGCCATCGTGGTGGCCTGCCCGCTGTGTCACGCCAACCTGGACATGCGCCAAAGGCAGATCGGCGAGCAGTACGGCCGGAGCTACGATATGCCTATCCTGTACTTCACCCAGTTGATGGGGCTCGCCTTCGGTGTGGAGCCAGCCGCCCTGGGGCTGGACAAGCACTTTGTCAGCGCCGAGCCGCTTCTGCGGGATATGGGAGTAGGGAGTAGGGGGTAGGGAGTAAGATATGGGGAAGATTCTACATTTCCGGCAATTAGAGACATGGCAAGAGGCTCATAAGCTGGTATTGATGGTGTACCAGGTGACGAAAAAACTTCCGGGAGACGAGCGATTTGGCCTAGTAGCCCAGATGCGTCGGGCAGCAGTGTCAGTACCGGCCAACATTGCTGAGGGGTTCAAGCGGCGTGGCATTCAAGACAAAATCCGATTCTACAATATCTCAGAAGGCTCGTTGGAAGAACTCAAGTACTTTTTCATTCTATGGAAAGACCTGGGGTACATCTCATCTGACGCTGATTTGATGGCCCAATCGGAGACGCTTGGTCGTCTGCTCAACGGCCTCATCGCCAGCACCGAACGCCGCCGATGACCAACCCCTTACTCCCTACTTCCTACTCCTTACTCCTTGCCCCCTAGGAGACTGAAAATGGAACCCGATGCCAACCTGTCACACGTGATGGCCAGCGAGCTTGACCCCGGCTTCAAGGACGAGCTTGCCGCCCTGCTGGGTGGGGTGGACCTCGCGTACTGCTTTCAGTGCGGCGTGTGTTCCGGCTCTTGCCCCACCATGGATAGAATGGAATATGGCCCCCGGCGGATCATGCATATGGTCCGCCTGGGCATGGTCGAAAAGGTGCTGCGCAGCCACGACATCTGGTTCTGCGTGTCGTGCTACTCCTGCACCGCACGCTGCCCGCAGGGCATTGAGATCGCCGACCTGATGGCCGCTCTCCGCAGCCTGGCCATGGCCAAGGGGCTGGCCAAGGACAGGGAGGCTACTTTCAGTCGGGTGTTCGTGGAGGTCCTGGAGCGATACGGGCGCCTGTACGAGCCGGAACTGCTGTTGCGCTACTACGCGGCTGAGGCCAGCGTGGCTGACCTTCTCAAACAGGCCGGGCTGGGACTGAGGATGTTCAGGAAGGGGAAGATCGCACTGCGGCCCGAGCGCATTGAGAACGCCGAGGAGCTAGGCGAGATCGTGGCGCGGATCGGTGGAGGGGAGGAACGTTGAAGTACGCTTACTATCCAGGTTGCAGCCTACATGCCAGCGCAAAGGAGTACGACATCTCCTGGCGCGCAGTCTGCGGAGAACTGGGCCTCGAGCTGGCCGAGATGGAGGACTGGAGTTGTTGCGGAACGGTCCACGCCACTAGCGTGGGCCGCCTCCTGGCTCTGGGCCTGGCGGCGCGAAACCTGACCATCGCCGAGACGATGGGCCTTCAGATAGCTGCTCCGTGCAGCGGCTGTTACAAGAACCTGAGGACCGCCGACGAAGCGCTCCAGAGGGACGCCGAACTGAAAGCGAAGGTCAATGCCTGCCTGCCTCGCCCGTTCCAGGGGAACGCCGGGGTCAGGCATCCCTTGTACATCATCCTCGAGGACATCGGTGTGGACGCCCTGACGGACCCTCCCCGGCCGCTCCAAGGACTCAGGGTGGCCCCTTATTATGGCTGTGTACTCACCCGCCCTGCCGGCGCGCACCCGGTTGATGACCCTGAGGATCCTCAGGGTCTGGATCACTTGCTCCAGACGCTGGGTGCTGAAGTCGTCCCCTACCCTGCCAAGACCAAATGTTGTGGCGGAGGAGTGCTACTGTCGCACCCGGATGTGGCCCGTGACCTGACTGGTAAGCTCCTCAAACAGGCCAAGGATGCCGGTGCCCAGTGCCTTGTGGTGACCTGTCCCATGTGTCAGATGGCGCTTGACGCCTATCAATCCCAGGTTGAGCGCCGACTGGGTGAGCGGTTGGATCTACCCGTCCTGTACTTCACCCAGTTGATGGGGGTGGCTCTGGGGATTGACGAGGGGCAGTTGGGACTTGGTCGGCTTATGGTGTCCCCGGCTAAGATGCTGGCGCGGGTTTGAGGGCCGCCGATGAAGGAGGGAACAGGGTGAGCGCGGGCAGCGCAGAGGTGGCTTACACCCGTTACGAAGGCGGCCAGCCACAGCCCGCGTCCCGCCCCGTGGTGCGCGAGGCTCCCATCTCGCTCTATGTGAATGGCAGCGAGTGGGTGACCTTTCTGTGCACGCCCCTGGATCTGAACCAGCTTGTGGTCGGCTTTCTCCACTCCGAGGGGGTCATCTCCAGCCCGGCCGACATTGCGATGCTGCGCGTTTGTGATGGAGTTGAGGGGGAGGTGCACGTTCAGCTCCTTAACCCAGTGGAGTTACCCAGTCGCCGCGTGCTTACCTCCGGCTGCGGCGGAGGGATCACCTTTGCCGAGCTGGCGGCTCGACGAGAGTCTATCACCTCCAACCAGTGTATCACCCCCACCCAGGTGGTCAAGTTGATGACCTGGCTGTACCAGGAGGCGGAGATCCACAATCAGGCAGGAGGAGCGCACGCCTCAGCCCTGAGCGACGGGGAGAGGCTGCTGATGGTGATCGAGGATGTAGGCCGTCACAACACCCTGGACAAGATCCTGGGCCGTTGTCTCCTCACCGGCCAGGAGACGGGCGATCACATCCTGCTGACCACGGGGCGCGTCTCGACGGAGATGCTCAACAAAGCAGCGCACATGAGGGTGCCTATCGTGATCTCCCGTACCTCCCCCACTGACCTAGCCGTGAATTTGGCCCAGGCCTGGGAGATTACCCTTATCGGATACGTACGGGGGAGAAGCTTCAACGTGTACACTGGGGAATGGCGAATCACGTGCTCATAGATGGGTTGACGAAACTGGATCAAGCCGGCATCCTCCACGAAAGTGCTAAGCTAAAGTGGGGAACAGCGTGATGCAATTAAGGACCATTGTCAGAGTCACTAGAGCCCAATTCTCGACCTCCCTGGTTGTATCAGTTCTGGTAGGAACGGCGATTGCCTGGCACGAGGGCGTCTTTCACTGGGGGTACTTTCTGCTGACGCTCCCCGGAATTGTCTTTGTCAACCTGGGCCAGAACATGGCCAATGACTACTTTGACCATCTCTCGGGTAACGATGAGATCAACCGGGAGTTGACGCCCTTCAGCGGCGGCAGCCGGACCATCCAGGAGGGGATCCTCTCGGCAAGGCAAGTATTGATGTTCTCGCTGTTTTTCTTCCTGATCGGCATTGCCATTGGTTTGTATCTGGCCCTGGCCCGAGGCTGGCCGGTATTATGGCTGGGCATGGCCGGGATTTTCATCGCCTTTTTCGGAAACGCCCCGCCCTTCAGGCTCAACTATGTGGGACATGGACTGGGGGAACTGGCAACCTTCATCGGCAGTGGCCCCCTCATCGTGTTAGGCTCTTACTACGTGCAGTCTCAGCGAGCGACGTACGAGGCTTTGTGGGCTTCGATCCCGGTGGGATTGCTCGGCGCCGCTATTCTTTGGATCAACGATTTCCCCGATTATGAGGCTGACAGAGCAGTGGGTAAGAACACCCTTATCGTGCTCCTGGGCCGAGAGCGTGCCGTCTGGGGCTACGTCACCCTGCTGGTTTCCTCATATGCCGTAGTCATTGTAGGGATTGTGCTGGGTGTCCTCCCCTACACATTACTGCTGGCCCTCATAACCCTGCCCCTGGCCTATCGGGGCATTCGAGGGGCAATGCGCTTCCACAGCAATACATCGAAGCTAATTCCCACCAGCGCTACGACGATCCAGCTCCATCTGGCCAATGCGCTGCTGCTGTGTCTGGGCTACGCTATCGCCAAGCTCCTGTGAATGTGGTCAGGTGGTCACACCGATTGCGGAATGAAAAATCCGAAACCTGAAATCCGGAATCTGAAATCCCTTGAAGAGCTGGATTTGGTGGAAGATGTGCTCAGAAGAGCCCTCGCGAGCAACGTCGAACTGCTCTCCCGGGCAAGTGAGCACATCATCCGTTCTGGGGGCAAGAGGCTCAGGCCGAGGATTGTCCTGCTCTCGTACGAGGCTGCCGGTGGTGAGGACCTCTCTCGGGCGGTGCCTGTAGCCGCGGCCGTGGAACTGCTTCATACGGCCTCCCTCATCCACGATGACATCAATGACCGCAGCGACATGAGGCGCGGGGAGGCAACGGTCAATGCCCGATGGGGGGATGGCTTGGCCCTCCTCATCGGCGATTTTGTATTCGTCAGGCTGCTCAATATGATAGCCGCCTTCGACTCCAGGGTCATTCGGGTGCTGGCTGATTGCTGCACAGCCATCGTGGAGGGGGAGACCTTGCAGATGTTACACCTGGGAGACATCAAGATGGCTGAGGAGGCCTACCTGGCAATCGTGACCCAAAAGACGGCCTCCCTCTTCTCCGCCTGCGCGGAGCTGGGAGGTGTTGTAGCCGGGGGAGGGGAGCAGCAGATCACGGCCCTCAAGGAGTACGGGCTCAACCTGGGGATCGCCTTCCAGATCAGGGACGACACGCTCGACCTGGTGGGCCAAAGGGATGAGCTGGGGAAACCAGTGGCCAGCGACCTGGAACAGGGCAAGATAAGCCTGGCCACCCTCTTCGCTCTCAAAAGCTCGAAGAGGGCCAGTGAAGTTCTGTTCTCTAAGGACGCGGCCCAGGCGATTCAACTGCTCCGCGATACTGACGCCCTCGAATACGCGATGCTGAAGGCCAGAGAGTACTCCGAGAGAGCGAAGAAGGCTCTGTCCCTCCTGCCAGGATCGGAGGCGAAAGCGGAGCTGTGCAGGGTCGCCGATTTCGTCGTCGCTAGAGACCTGTAGGCGCGATCCTCGCAGTTGCACGTGATTCAGCTATCAGCTATCAGCCAAAGGAGGTGACTAGTCAAGATGAGACTCAGCCGAAGGGCCTTTCTGAAACTGTCGGGCGCGACAGTCGGTGGGCTTCTCTTGTCCTCTAAGCCCGTCGGCATAGCCCTGGCTCAGGGGATCAAACCCTTTCCCTTGCACAAAAGGATCGGCGAGACACCTACCATCTGCTGCTTCTGCAGCGTGGGCTGCGGGGCCATCGTGGCCGCTTCGAACGGTCAGGTGGAGAATATCGAAGGCGACCCCGATCACCCCGTCAACCGCGGCGCGCTGTGCTCCAAGGGGGCAGCCCTGGCCCAGATCCACAACAACGAGCGGCGGCTGACCAAGCCGCTCTACCGGGCCCCGGGCGCCAGCGAGTGGCGGGAGAAGAGCTGGGAAGAGGCCCTGGCGGACATCGCCCGCAAGATCAAGACCACCCGCGACGCCACCTGGGAGGCGACAGATGCAGAGGCCCGCATCGTCAATCGTACCCTGGGCATCGCCTCGGTGGGTGGGGCGGCCCACGACAACGAGGAGTGCTACCTGATGGTCAAGGCCCTGCGGGCCCTGGGCCTGGTCTACATCGAACACCAGGCGCGCATATGACACTCCTCTACAGTTGCGGCTCTGGCAGAGTCGTTCGGTAGAGGAGCAATGACCAATCACTGGATTGACATCGGCAACTCCGATTGCATCCTGATCATCGGCAGCAACGCCGCTGAGAACCACCCCGTCTCCTTCAAGTGGGTGACCGAGGCCATGGACAAGGGGGCCAAGCTGATCAGCGCCGACCCTCGCTTCACCCGCACCTCGTCCAAGGCTGATCTCTACGTCCCCTTGCGTTCGGGCACCGACATCGCCCTGATGGGGGGGTTGATCAAGTACATCCTGGACAACAAGCTCTACAACGAAGGCTACGTTATCGAAAACACTAACGCCCTCCACAAGGTCGGGCCCGACTACAGCTTCTCCGAGGGCCTCTTCTCGGGCTACGACGCGGCCAAGCGCAGCTACGACAAGTCCAAGTGGGCCTATCAGGTGGACGAGGAGAAGATTCCCATCCAGGCCAGGAGCCTGGACGACCCCGACTGCGTCTTCGCCAAGCTCAAGGAACAGTACGCCGCCTACGACCTGGGGACCGTGAGCAAGATCACCGGCACGCCAGTGGATACCTTGGAGGAGATGTACGAGACCTACGCCGCCACCGGCCAGGAGGGCGAGGCGGGCACCATCATGTACGCCATGGGCACCACCCAGCACACCTACGGCACCCAGATGATCCGCTCCTACGCCATCGTGCAACTGCTGCTGGGCAACATCGGCGTGGCCGGCGGTGGGATCAATGCCCTGCGCGGCGAGTCCAACGTGCAGGGCTCGACCGACCACTGCCTGCTCTTCCACATCCTGCCCGGCTACCTCAAGCCGCCCGTGGCTGAGGACGAGACGCTGGAGAAGTACATCGAGCACTGGACACCACACAGCAACGACCCGATGAGCGCCAACTGGTGGCAGCACACTCCCAAGTACATCGTGAGCTTGCTCAAGGGCTGGTGGGGCGATGCGGCCACACCTGAGAACGAGTTCGCCTACCAGTGGCTGCCCAAGCGCAGCGCCGACTACTCCTGGATCTCCCTCTTCGAGGCCATGCACGAGGGCGTCATCAAGGGGCTCATCGCCTACGGACAGAACCCGGCCGTGGGTGGGCCCAACTCCAACCGGGAACGGGAGGCCATGCGCAAGCTGGACTGGCTGGTGGTCATGGATCTCTGGGAAACAGAGACGGCGGCCGTCTGGAAGGAGCCGGGCGTCAACCCCGCCGACGTCCAGACCGAGGTCTGGCTCTTGCCGGCGGCCTGCTCCTATGAAAAGGAGGGTTCCATCACCAACTCCGGGCGCTGGATGCAGTGGCGCTGGAAGGCGCTGGAGCCGCCCGGCGAGGCCCGCCACGACCTGTGGATCGTCTATCAGTTGGTGAACAAGATCAGGGAACTGTACGCGGCTGAGGGGGGCCCCAACGCCGAGGCGCTCACCAACCTGACCTGGGACTACGGCCCCGAAGACCCCGACGTCCACCTGGTGGCCAAGGAGATCAACGGCTACGCCGTGACCGACACCTTCGACAAGGAGGGCAACGTGGAGACGCCGGCTGGCAAGCAGGTGGCCAACTTCGTCAAGCTGCGAGACGATGGCTCGACCGCCTGCGGCAACTGGCTCTACTCCGGCTCCTACACCAAAGAGGGCAACATGGCCGCCCGGCGGGACGACGTGGATACCTCGGGCATCGGCCTCTATCTCAACTGGGCCTGGTGCTGGCCGCTCAACCGGCGCATCATCTACAACCGTGCCTCGGTTTACTTCGAGACCGGCCAGCCTCGTGACCCCGAGCACCCGGTCATCAAATGGGACCCCACATCCAAGGAGGGAAAGGGTGCCTGGGTGGGCGACGTGCCCGATGGCGGCTGGCCGCCGGGTGCCAGGTGGCCCTTCATCATGAAGCCGGAGGGCTTCGCCCGCCTCTACGGCTTCGGGCGGGCCGACGGGCCCTTCCCGGTGCACTACGAGCCCTGGGAGAGCCCGGTGGACAACCTGCTCTATCCGAAGCAGCCCATTGACCCAGCCTTCAAGATCTGGGCCTGCGAGACAGACGCGGAAGGCAAGCCGCTGGGCAAGGTGGCCAAGTTCCCCTATGTAGCCACCACCTACCGTGTGTCGGAGCACTGGCAGGCCGGCCAGATGACTCGCAACCAGCCCTGGCTGGTGGAGCTGATGCCGGAGATGTTCCTCGAACTCTCCGAGGAGCTGGCCGCCGAGCTGGGGATCAAAAACGGCGAGAAGTGCATCGTCGAGTCGGCCCGGGGCAGCGTTGAGGGTGTAGCCCTGGTCACCAGGCGCTTCAAGCCCTTCAGCATCAACGGCCGCACGGTGCACCAGGTGGGCCTGCCCTGGCACTGGGGTTACACGGGTCTCTCCACCGGGGACAGCGCTAACGTCCTCACCCCCCACGTGGGCGACGCCAACACCATGATCCCTGAGTTCAAGGCTTTCCTGGTCAACGTAAAGAAAGGAGGTGCGTGAGATGGCCAAGGCGATGTTGATTGACGTTTCCAAGTGCATGGCCTGTCGCAGCTGCCAGGTGGCCTGCAAGGCCTGGAACGACCTGCCGGCCGAGACCACTGCGAACCGTGGCACCTACGAGAACCCTCCAGCTCTCTCGGAGAAGACCTGGACGCGGGTCGAGTTCAGGGAGGTAGAAGCAGGGGGCAAGGTAGCCTGGCTCTTCCGCAAGCACCAGTGCATGCACTGCACCCGGGCTAGCTGCGTGTCTGTCTGTCCCACCGGGGCAGCGGCGCATCATGGTGAGTTCGTGCTGATTGATCAGGCCCAGTGTATCGGCTGTGGCTACTGCGTGCAAGCCTGCCCCTTCGATGCGGTGCACCTCGGTGAGCCAAAGAAGGGCACCGCCCGCAAGTGTACCTTCTGCCTGGACCGGGTGACCAACGGCTACGCGCCGGCTTGCACCAAGACCTGCCCGCCGGGGGCCATCCAGTTCGGCGACCGGGGGGAGCTAATCGCCACAGGCAAGGGGCGAGTGGGGGAGCTAAGGGCCAATGGCCACCCCAATGCTCGTCTTTACGGCGAGGCGGAGTTGGGGGGCTTGCATCAACTGTACGTGCTGACCGATAAGGCTGCGGCCTTGGGCTTGCCCGAGGCGCCACGCGTGGCGACGAGGAATGTGCTTGGTCAGTGGCTCAGTGGCTTCGTCACCGCTGGCATCCTGGCTGCTCTGCCCTTCTGGCTGGTGATCAAGCGGAGACAAGAGATGGCCTCTAGTAGAGGAGGTGATTAGGAATGGGAGAGCTTACTTGGGGAACACCGCTGTTCCTCGATCTCTGGATGGCTGGCATGGCAGGAGGGGCATACTTCGCCGCCTTCTTGATCTACCTTTTTGGTGCCGATAAAGAGAAGCGTCTGCTGAAGCTGGCCACCTACATAGGCGTGCCCTTGGTTCTACTGGGCGTTCTGGCCATCATAATAGATCTGGGCGAGCCCTTGCGTGCCTTTAACATGTATGTTGGCTTGCGCCCCTGGTCGTGGCAGGTGGTTTCAGGCAGTGGCGCTGCATCCTTGCGAGCCTGGCCTCCTTCGATAGCCTTCCACCCCATATCGCCCATGTCACTGGGAGGCTGGATTCTGGTCGTCTGGTCCGTGACGGCCGTGGCTTTGATCGCCCTGTGGTTCGCGGAGACCGCCGAATCTCCTGAGCAGCCCGGCGGCTTTCTGAGGCAGGTTGCTGATCTACTTCGCCCCCTTGTACCAGCAACGAAGGCCCTGACCTGGATCGGCTTTGTCTTTGCGGTGCTGCTGATGGCCTACACCGGCGTAGTCCTCAGTGCCTCATCGCAGGCACTGTGGCAAGCCACCTTCCTCGTGCCCCCCCTCTTTGTGGTCTCAGCCATCTCCACTGGCGTGGCGGCCTTGATGATCGCGGTCCAGTTGACGGGAGCCCGTGAGGGCGTCCCAACCATGGCTCAACTGAGGAAAGCACTCGCTGTGTTGATCATCATACAATTGGTGGTGCTTGCGGGCTTTCTCCTCTGGACAGGCGCTGCTGGCGTGGTAGGGCCTCTCATCTCTGGGACGCTGGGCCTTTTCTTCTGGGTAGGGGTAGTCCTGTTGGGACTGCTCATTCCCCTGGGGTTAGAGTTCAGCGCCTTAAAGGGAAGGGCGGTGCTGGCTTCTCCGGCTCTTGTGCTCCTCGGCGGGCTGGTACTGCGAGCAGTGGTGGTGATCGGGGGGCAGACGTGAGCGCGAAGGGCGTGAAGGGCGCCGGCATCCCTTGGCCGCAATAGCCTTTATCGCGTGTTAAGGTTGGTCGGTAGTGCCCCTCAACTGTGTTGATGTGAATGTCGACTCATTTTTGCACCGCTGAGCCCGCTGAGAACGCAGAGAGAGCTCCAAGAACCTCAGCGATCCGTGCGGGCTCAGCGATTCAAGGTGAAATATCGACACAAGACAGAGGGACAGCCAACCTGGTCACGGTCGAGGAGTTTGAAGCCAAGGTCAATCAGTGGTTGAAGAGAATTTTGCCAATCTGTCCCTGCCGGCTGATTCAGAGATCCTGCTTGCCGAACCAGGTGCCACACCTTCCATCCCCAATGAAGCGACAACAATCAATAAGGGACACGAGCGGATGCGGCGTGAGTCTTCACCCTCACCTGGGGCCACTGGAGCATCGAGGACTAGGCTCACTGGGTACGCGATGTGACATTGGGTGAAGACTTGTCAGAAGTCCGCAAGGATGATCTGCCGCAGATGATGACCGCTTTGCGCGATTGTGCAGCCCGCCCTAGACGGCCAGTCCAGGAGGACTTGCTTTAACTCCGTAACTTCTTCTCCATACTCAACGGTTTTGATTCCGTCGCTGGACGTACCCTCAATGCGGTTGCAGATATTGGTTGTTGAGAAATGCTACTTTTAGGAGATCCCTGCCCGGATATTTCACGGAATATCCGGACTAAGGCGACAAAATTCCAGCTACAGGGTACGTGAGGAGTCGACGCGTGCTAGCCACTACGGAAGGAACGGCAAAACAAATCAAACGGTGTGGATATTTCCTTCTCTACTACCTTCGCAGTCTCATGGGGGAGAAAAAGCCGCTTTTGGGCGGAATAAAGCTCACCCATGACTGTAACCTCTCCTGCATTCATTGTCCCTTCCGGAAGAGAAGGACCAGTTCTCTGTCTTTCCCACAGATGCTCTCATCCCTGACAACTCTTTACGACTGGGGGGTGAGGATCATCATCATAGAAGGAGGGGAACCTTTCTTGTGGCGAGACGGAGAGCACGATATCAGAAACGTCGTTGCCGAAGCCAAGAAGCTTTTTTTCAGCGTGGGAGTGACCACTAATGGAACATTCCCAATCGAGATTGATTCCGATATTGTCTGGGTAAGCATTGATGGGCTCAAGGAAACGCACGATCGGATCCGGGGCAAGAGTTTCGAAAGAATCATGGCCAATATGGAATCCTCTTCTCATCCCAGGCTCTACGCCCATATAACCATTAACTCCCTTAACTGGAAAGAGGTACCTGAATTGGTAGAGTTTCTTTCGCATAAGGTGAAGGGGATAACTGTACAATTTCACTATCCTTACCAGGAAGTAGAAAACCATCTATTTCTTCCTTCTAATGAACGTCGGAAGGTTCTGGACGATCTCATCAAGATGAAAAGACAGGGATTGCCCGTAGCCGACTCCTACGCCTGTCTGGAAGCCCTGAAGAATAACCACTGGAGGTGTCGTCCGTGGATGATTGCCAGCGTCGATCCAAACGGTAAACTTACCCACGGCTGCTATGTTAAAGATCGCGGGGAAATTTCCTGCGAAAGATGTGGATTCTCGGCTCACACGGAGATCTCCCTGGCTTATAGCGGGGTGATCGAATCGATCCTGGTGGGAAGCAGAATATTCCTTCGTAACTACTCAGGCTGTAAGCGTTCGTCAAGATGTTCATAAAACCTTCACGAGAACTTCACACCAATCTCACATGTTTGGGGTATACTATACTCACTATGACAGCCCCATCTGAATTCGAT
>Ga0114930_10002746_pt1 | contig 15743 bp, 18 predicted proteins | sample AnhtaG_FD_87300 | JGI IMG/M metagenome (GOLD analysis project Ga0114930, IMG submission 87300) | Deep subsurface microbial communities from Anholt, Denmark to uncover new lineages of life (NeLLi) - Anholt_01485 metaG | ecosystem: Environmental > Aquatic > Marine > Oceanic > Sediment | place... | reverse complement strand
GACGGTCAACTGGCCCGCCGCGTCCGCCAGGCTGGAGCGGTCGACCACCTGGTGTCTCATCCAAGAAAGGCATCAGAGGTTGCCGATGTGGTGGTCCTCTCGACACCGACCAACGACGTGCGTGATTACCTCGATGCAGTAGCGACGAAACTCAAACCCAATGCTGTCGTGCTAGACACCTCACCACTCAAGGCTATCGCTGTTGCCTGGGCAGAGGAGATGTTGCCCGAGGAATGTCACTACATCGGCGTCACCCCCATTGTCGGACCGGCGGCATTTCTGGCTGAGACACCCAACCCACAGGCGCCGCGGGCCGATTTGTTCCATGGCGGTTTGATGGCGATTGTCATCCCACCTAAAACCCCGGAGTTGGCGGTTACTTTAGCCCTTCGCTTTGCCGCCATCCTCGGCGCAACACCTTTCTTCATCGATCCGGTAGAGCACGACGCCGTGATTGCTACAGTAGAGGGGTTGCCCTCTTTGATCGGTGCAGCTCTGATGAACATGGCCGCGGATGCTTTAAATTGGCGCGAGCTTCAACGCATGGCGGGTTCGCCGTTTGCTAATGCCACGAGCTTCCATCCCTCGCAGACCCCAAAGATAACGGGGGACACCCTCTACCTCAACCGGGATATCATCCTTACCAGATTAGACGCACTATTGGATGAGTTACAGAGATTGCGCGCCTTAATCGCTGCCGAAGACAACAAAGAACTGACAGACTATCTGGCCAAGGCGGCCGACACCCGCGATTCCTGGCTGACCATACGCCAACATGGTGATTGGGCGGGTCAAGACTTCCAGCGGGTTACCACGGTTGAGAAGCCCGGTCTTCTCAGTAGCTTGTTCGGCATCAGGCCCCGGCGTCCAAAGAAGCACAAGTAGGACAATTGCTCGCTGGATGAGGAGATAGAGATCAGCAAGATCCGGGTAACCATAAATTGGTTGATTGGATGCTCTGGCACCCGGACACCAAGGATGTATCAAACCTAAACACTAGGGCATCCTGGTGTCACATAATTTGGACCCTCACATTACCAGGCTTATAATCCTTCTATGCCCAAGTACTATTGCTATATTATCGAGTGCGCCGATGGTACGCTATATACCGGGATGACAAACGATACTGAACGTCGGATGCATCAGCACAACCTCGGCCGTGCTGCTCGCTATACCCGATCGCGCCGCCCGTTACGCCTGGTATACATCGAGCAGCAGTCGGATCGCACAACAGCCATGCGGCGTGAGCGGGTTATCAAGACCCTCTCGCGCAAGCGAAAATTGGCGCTGATCGCCACCAAGCCTGACCCCAACCCACCAAGCTCACAAGAACGAGGAAAGACATGCCAGAACCAACCAAAACCCAATGGATAATCGAAGAACTGAGCAACCTGAAACAGACCGGGCTCTACAACTACATCCGTACCCTGAGTTCGCCGCAGGGCGCCTGGCTGATCGTCGACGGTCAACAGGTTCTCAATTTCTGCTCTAACAACTACCTCGGACTGGCCAACCATCCTCGCCTCGTGCAGGCTGCCCAGGATGCTATTGCTAAATACGGCATTGGATCTGCAGCAGTGCGTAGTATTGCCGGCACTATGGATATTCACCTCGAACTCGAACGCCGACTGTCAACCTTTAAAGGCGTCGAGGCGACCATCACTTTCCAATCAGGCTTTAACGCTAATTTGGGCGCCATCCCGGCGCTTGTCGGTAAGGAGGATGTGATCTACTCCGATGAGCTCAACCACGCCAGCATCATCGACGGTAGTCGCCTTTCTCGGGCGAAAATCATCCGCTACGCACACTGCGACCCGGATGACTTACGCCGCCAAATCGAGGACAGCCTTGTTTCCGAGTTCAGGCGGGCACTAATCATCACCGACGGCGTGTTTAGCATGGACGGCGATGTCGCCCCACTGGATAGGATTTATGAAGTCGCGCAGGAGTACGACTTCTTGTTGATGGTAGATGATGCTCATGGCGAAGGTGTGCTTGGCCAGGGCGGTCGAGGCATCGTCGACCATTTTAACCTGCACGGCAAAGTCGATATTGAAATTGGCACCCTGTCTAAAGCCTTCGGTGTAGTGGGCGGAGTAGTCGCTGGCAACCAGCGCATCATAGAATGGCTCCGCCAGCGCGGTCGACCTTTCCTCTTCTCGTCAGCTATGACTGTCCCCGATGTAGCCGCCTGCCTGGCCGCGGTTGACCTGCTGGAGGAATCTAGCGAGTTGGTAGACCGCTTGTGGGAGAACACTGACTACTTCAAGCGGGAGATGCAGGGTTTAGGGTTCGACACTGGAGCGAGCACCACACCTATCATCCCGATCATGCTCGGTGAAGCACCCTTAGCCCAAAGGTTCAGTCGCCGATTATTCGAAGAGGGCGTTTTCGGCATGGCTATCGGCTTTCCCACCGTGCCTCGCGGTAAAGCCCGTATCCGGGTGATGATCTCAGCTGCCCACAGTCGGGAGGACCTCAATCGAGGGCTGGAATCCTTCGAGAAGGTGGGCCATGAATTGGGTGTGATTTGATCCCGGCAATTAGATGAGGGTTCACGATCTGGAAAATAAATGAGCCCTGGCCGTAGTGGGGCGATGGGCGATAGCAACGAAGCTGCAGTGTGCAAAGAGCCAGGGCACGGTCCAATTGTACTCGAAGTTGTGAATTCCGTCACGAGGCCTATACTTCGCAGAAAGCAGGCGTTGCGAAGAACAAGGATTGATCAGAATTGGAAGGTGCGGTTTCGCGGTACGATTTTGCGTTTGTAGTTGACTACGTAATTCTGTAGGCGAGCCTCAAGATCCTGGAAATCCTCCGAGGCCAGGATGCGCGACAAGGTGTCTCGATCGGGAGCAACGAAGCCGGCCATACGCAGCGGGTAGGCTCCATAAGCTGTGTGCCAAGCTTCACACATCCGTAATCCCATATGCTCCAGCGCTGGGATAAGTTCACCCTGAACATAATGTAAGTATGCTTCGCGGCGTCCTGGAATCGGATCGTAGATGAGAAGCAACTTCACCGGATTGCGTTTGGCTTCGGTCATGCTCGTTCAGCACCTTGCCACTCGCTAGAGGGCTATTATCAAACCACACGTGGTCTTCGAGAGATGAGGTCGTCCAACGCGCCAAGTCGCACTTCGCTTGCAGACTGAGGCCATATCCCCGCGATTGTTGTGCCGCATTGCGGACAGGCACCATCATCCGTCAGGTAATAACCCAGGATGACGTATCCCAGACGCTCAATTAAACGTTCACCACAAGTCGGACAGAAGGTGTGTTCGTACTCGCCCACTCGGCCAGGCAAATTACCGGCATAAACGAAGTTCAGACCAGCCTCCTGCCCAATCTCGGCCGCTCGAATCAGCGTTTCAGCCGTTGTGTTTTCCGGGTCGGCCATCCGGTAATCTTTATGAAAAGCAGATACATGCCAGGGGATGTCCGGCGAGACAGAGGCGATGAAACGAGCGGCCTCCATCAACTCCTCTGTGCTGTCATTAAAGCCGGGAACCACCAGGGTGACGACTTCGACCCAAAGTCCCCTTTCGTGGGCGAGTCGGATGGTATCAAGCACATTCTGGAGCACGCCCCCAAGATAGCGGTATTGCTTATCCTGCATCGTCTTCAGGTCGATCTTAAAACCAACCAGGTAGGGACCTAGATAATCCAGTACTTGCGGTGTGGCGTTACCGTTGGAGATGTAGACACATTTCAGACCGGCGACTACAGCCTTCTCGAATACTGCCGCCGCCCACTCTGAGGTAATCAGCGGTTCGTTATACGACGAACCAACCACTCTCGCCCCCATCTGGAGGCCATGCTGAATCATCTCCTCCGGTGTTACTTGGCGGATGTATGTGCCAGCGACATCAGCTGCTGGATCCCGCAACGCTTGCGAACTGACCCAATTCTGGCAGTAACTGCAATGGAAGTCACACCCCAGCATACCAAATGTCAGCGTATCCGAACCAGGGAGTAGATGATAAAAGGGCTTCTTCTCGGTTGGATCACACTGAAGTGCGCTGACATACCCCCAAGGTACGTGTAATATACCATCCTGGTTAAAACGTACTTTGCAAATGCCGCGCCGGCTTGGCCGGATCAAACAGCGATGGCCACATGCGTGGCAACGCACAGCACCATCGGGAAGACGCTCGTACAGCTCCCCCTCGACCGTCATGGAATCTAATAACTCGGCAAGTGTCGTCATCGCACTTCGGCCGAATTATAACACCCCCTTTCGCCACATTTCGCCCAAAGGGGTAAAATTCTTCTGTGTTGACAATCGCCATCCAAGCCGGCGGGGAATCCCACCGCATAGGAAGAAATAAGGCTTTACTTCCGCTTGCCGGAAGATCCCTCATCGAACACGTACTGGCGCGGCTGGAGGGACTGGGTGATGAAATACTTATCACTACCAACCTGCCGCAGGACTACAGCTTCCTTGGCCTCCGATTGGTCGCCGACCTCGTCCCTGGTGTAGGGGCGCTTGCCGGGCTGCATACCTCCTTGGCGGCCGCACGTTGGGATTCGGTGCTGGTGGTGGCATGCGACATGCCCTTTATCAGCCGACCACTGCTTGAACACCTGGTCGGCCTGGCACCTCAGGCTGACTTAGTGATCCCCCGTCACGGTGACAAATATGAGCCGCTACATGCAGTCTACAACCGGCGCAACTGCCTACCCGCGCTCGAAAACGCGCTTGCCGCAGGGTCAAACAGGTTGATCAGCTTTTTACCCCAGGTTAAGGTATTACCGGTGGAAGAGAGCGAACTTACCCGACTGGATCCCCAAGGGTTAAGTTTCTTCAATATCAACACACCGGAAGACTTGGCTCAAGCTGAAATACTACTAGCTGAAGGAGAATAAGCGAAAACCAGTAGGCCGCGGGAAGGCACACATCGATCTGGCTCATCCTAACATGCACGAGACAAGATGTTCCCGACGTGATGAGCCTGGGATAAGCATACTAGGTGACGGTCGTCGCCCAGGAAAGGACGTATTTCACTTCGGCGTAAGGTGTGGCCACTTTAAACTGAGTAAACCTTATACAATCGCCATGATGACCTACGAAGAGCTTGTGCTGCTTCCCCTATTCCAGGGGTTTAAATCCCAAAACCTCAGCTTGTTGGCTGAGTTAGTGCAACGTGAAACTTTCCCCGATGGCACTATCATCTTCAACCAGGGTGATCGCGCTGATAATCTGTACGTGCTTACATCCGGTCGGGTGGCGATTCGTTTCAAACCCGAGGATGGGGAGACGTTAACAGTGACCGAGGTTGAAGAAGGCGGCGTTTTTGGCTGGTCGTCAGCGCTTGGTCGAGAGACTTATACTTCGTGCGCGGTGTGTATGATGGAGAGTCATGCCCTTAGCATGCGAGGTGATAAGCTACGCGAACTTTGCGCAACTTACCCCGAAACAGGGGTCATTATCCTTGAGCGACTGGCGGAAGTCATTGCCGAACGCCTACGAAATACACACGCTCATGTAGTCGAGATGCTTCGTCAGGGCATGCATTCGACATCCGAATCTTGAGATGGGCTAATATGGAGGAAGCTAGGGATGCCTGAAGAAACGATCCACAACCACGCCACCGATGTGTCTCCAGAGAACCGCATGAGAGCACTGCTTGAAGTAATCAGTTCATATATTGAGCAGTACCATGGGGGTTGGGTGCGCTTGGTCGACTTCGATGGTGAGGTGTTGAAAGTTGAGATGGGCGGTGCCTGCAAGGGGTGTCATCTCTCAGAGGTCACGCTCCGTGGTTGGGTCGAAGGCACCGTGCGCCAGTTCTTCCCCAACATCGAGCGCGTGGAAGCTGTATAGCATTTACCGCAAGATAGACTTTGTAGAGCGCGGAGATCGTTGCACTTGACCTTCGCGCTCAATTATTACATCGTCCCTATCCCTTTCCCACATTACCCGATTCGCTCACCCGGCTGCTTCCACCTCCATGATTACCACCGGGACCGGGCTCAAATCGCGGAAACGCTCGGCGTCTTCTTTCGTGCCGACCACACCGGCACCGTAGTGCATCGGAATCGCTACTTTGGGTTGGATGGCTTCGGCCGCCTGAGCGGCTTCCTCGGCGGTCATCACATATTTCCCGCTGACCGGCAACAGGGCGACATCGCAGACTATATTGTCCATCTCGGGGATGTAGTCGGCATCACCGGTGAAGTACAACCGCTCCTCGCCAAGGGTGATCACAAACCCCAAATGCCCCGCCTGCTTACGGTGGAAGGGCTTGCCAATATTGTAGGCTGGTATCGCTTCTACGGTCACACCTCTTACCTCCATCGATTCGCCAACCTGCAGAACCGTGACCGGTGGAGAGAGGTCGGCCGCCGCGGTGTGATTGGTGATCACCGTTGTTGAGTCTTTACGAACTCGCTCTACATCCTCCGGCGAACAATGGTCATGATGTTCATGGCTGACCAGGATTAGATCAGCTGCTGGGCTTCCCGGCGGCAAGCGCCAGGGATCCAGATAAATTACGATCGGTTGGTCGATGCGAAAGCTGTCATGACCTAACCAATGCAAGTGGTCTAGTAATTCCGGATGTTCGCCCTTCATCGGGTCCCTCCTCTCAGTAACAATCTGATTTTACCCTATCATTATTGAGGAAATATTTGTAGGGGCGGTTTGCGAACCGCCCCTTAAGACCGGGACGTCACATTTTGGTCCAAGAAATTTTCCACAATCATTAGAGCCTCAGCCTCACCAACATATGTTCTTACAACCAACCTCGGTGAGTCGTTACCGGTGAGCATTTTCGAAACCGTGACGTCTTGACGGCAGCAGCACAACACCGGCTTGCCCAAGCTGAGTGCAATGGCGATCTCGTAACCCACACCGTGTGAGGGGGTGGTTACTTCAGCAACAACAGCGTCACACGCCTGGATCCAGTTAATGTCACGATTGTATACCTCGGCCGGATCGACAACTTGCTCCAGGTCCATAACTTCAGGATGAGCGAGGTGAGCCGTGGGCACCTCATGCCCCAGAGCGAGAAGATGGTTAACGATTACGCCATAGATCGCCTCCTCGTTTCGTCCACCGGTAAGTGAGCAGGAAAAATAAATATTCATCTCTCGTGTCTCCCCTTCCTGACGTACGTAATGTCTTCGTGCATACCAACCGCGCAGAAACGCTTGACGATCACCCCTGAGCATGATACCACGCCCGGCGTGTACGGTGCACTCTGAGATGGCAAGGAAATGCCCACCGCCCGGTGATAAAACCAGGCGGTTTTGGGTTGCCTGATACGTTTGCCTTCCAAGCAAGATAAGGCTTTAGTAGGTACGTGAGAAATGTCGGAAAGATACCAAGGAGCCGTCAAGTGGTTTAACGCGGTCAAAGGTTATGGTTTCGTCGGCCGCAAAGATGGAGACGATATCTTTGTCCACTCCAGCGCGATCAACATGGACGGCTACCGCAAATTAGAGGAAGGACAGCAAGTTGAGTTCAGCATCGAGACCAGTGAAAATGGCCTACAAGCAGCTGATGTAGATGTGATTTAAGCTTCCTCCCCTCAATCATGCAACCAACGCCCTGCCTATATGGCGGGGCGTTGTGTTATACCCACTTTCCCGACCTAGCAACTTGTGCTAAGATCGACATACGCTGAGGAAACCATGGATACGCGAGATCCCCTACGCTTCCTGCAACAAGAAGCCACCCGGCTGCGTGAAGAGAACCGGGAACTCAGGGAGGAATTAACCATCCTGCGCTCGTCGGTTCGCGTGCTGAGTGCCCTCCAAGACATCATCCATCAATTAACTCCCGACACTGATGTGATCGCCTTGCTCGACGATCTATTGGCCTCAGCGCTGACCGTGTTGGGTGCCAGTGATGGATCACTGTTGTTAATCGACGATGATACCAGCGAGCTCGTCTTCGCCGTGGTACACGGCGAAGCCCGCGATAGCTTGACCGGCTATCGCCTGCCGCCAGGACAAGGGATTGCCGGCTGGGTGGCCACCAACCGAACCCCATTAGTCCTGCGGGATGTTCGCAATGACCCCCGTTTCTACCCACAAGTGGATGAAACCTTCGGTTTTCAGACGCGCACACTGGCCTGTGTCCCACTGCTTGATGGAGAACGCGTCCTGGGGGTAATTGAGGCGATTAATAAGATCTCTGACCGCGAGTTCTCACCCGAGGATCATGATCTATTAATGATCGTCGCTCAACTAGCAGCGGTGGCCATCTTGCGCGCCGAAACCTTCGCCGAGCAAGCAGACTAGTCTCTTAGTTTAGCCCCCAGTTCTGATTCCAGCCTCTTGATCACCTTCGCCCGGATTTGTCTCACCTCATCGTCAGCGAGCGTCCGGTCAGATGCTTGATAGACCAGGGAATAAGCCAGGCTCTTCTTTCCCCGACCAACCTGTTCACCCCGAAAGAGATCAAACAGACGTACATCGACTAACAGGGGTTCACCAGCAAGGCGCAGGATGTTCTCCACTGTATCCGCCGGTACATCTTCGTCTACAACCACCGCTAAGTCCTCCAAAACTGGAGGAAAAGTCGGAACTGATTGTATGGTGTGGCTCTCGGGGATGATGGCCAGGATTGCTGCCATATCAAGGTCTGCCGCAAGCAGAGACGCCCCAGGTAGGTCATAACGCTCGACCACCTTTGGGTGTACCTCACCCAGCACTCCAAGTAGTTGCTCCCCGAGCATAATCCGGGCGCACTTCCGGGGATGGAAGGAGAGGTCCTCAACCGGCTCATAATGCACCGTCTCAAGCAGGAGACCAGTTAAAAGCGCATCAACAAGCCCCTTGAGGTCGTAAAAATCCATCAGCTCCATGTCAGACCCTTGCCAGGTAGGTAGGGCACGTGGTCCGGTTAGGGCGATCACTAAGCGCAATGGCTCCTCCGGCAGTCCACCATTTTCATCAGCCAGGTAAACTGGTCCTATCTCGAAGATGGAAATTCGCTCCCGTACACGAGAATTGCGCTCGACAACCTCAACCACGCTAGCTAGCAAGCTACGGCGCATTACTACTCGGTCACTGGCAATTGGGTTGGCCAAGCGGATGTATGGCCGGTCGTCAGGCGGTGCCTGTGGGGGAAGAATGCGCGCCTCACGCTCCGGCGAGGTCATACGATAGGTAACCACCTCCTGCAACCCTAGGCTTACCAGTAGGTCTCGAACGCGCTCTTCGCGCTCGAGCAATGAGTTACCGTATTGAGGTGGGATGGTGTCGGCAATCTGGGTTTCAGGGATGCGGTCGTAACCGTATACACGGGCGATCTCCTCGATAAGATCTGCCACTCCGACCACCCCTTGACCAATATCCAGCCGGTGATCAGGTGTGGTTGCACGCAATGTCTGACCATCCACCTCGACCACAAACGCCAGCCGGCGCAGGATGTCGGCTATCTCCTCCACCTCGAGGCGGATCCCCAGCAAACGTTCAACATCGTTTGGGGTGATCTCGATCGTGGGATCCACCGGCGGCAGTGGGTATTCGTCGACCAACCCTTCAGCTATGATCCCTCCAGCCAAGCGAGCTACAAGTGCCAGACCTCGATGGACACCCCGTTCAGCCATGGCGGGATGGACGCCGCGCTCGAAGCGATAGGCGGCATCCGAAGACAACTTTTGAGCAGCGATAGTGCGCCGGATGTTTATGAAGTTCCAGGCCGCACCTTCAAGCAACATGTTGGTAGTGTTTTCGTCGACCTCTGACTCGGCGCCCCCCATAACCCCAGCGATGGACAGAGCACCCGCGTTGTCGGCCACCAATACGCTGAATTCGTCCAACACGCGGTCAACCTCGTCCAGCGTGGTCAGGCGCTCGTCCGGTTCCGCGAGACGGGTGATGATCGTCGGCGGCTTGCCACCTGCTCGTTTCACCAACACGTCGTAATCGAAGGCGTGCAGCGGTTCACCAATCTCAAGCATCACGTAATTAGTGGCATCGACAATGTTGTTGATTGGCCTCATCCCCGCCAGACGTAAGCGGCGTTGTATCCAGTAAGGGCTGGGGGCGACCTTAACCCCTTCGATCAGACCAAGCACGAAGCGCGGGTTGAGCTCCGGGTTGCGAATCTCAAGCTTCACCCGACCCTTGATCGGTGAACCGTCCATAGCAATGTCGTAGGAAGGCTCCTTCAACTCCGCACTGGTTAGTGCAGCGACCTCGCGCGCTACACCCAGGATGTTAGCGTTACGGGCGACATTGGGTGTGATGGCGATGTCGAACACGGCATCGCCCATATAATCAACCAACGGTATCCCGGTCGGTGCATCATCGTCTAGAATGATGATCCCCTCATGATCGTCGGAGATTCCAAGTTCCTTCTCTGAGCAAGCCATTGAGTAGGACTCGACGCCACGGATCTTTGTCAGCTTCAGAGTCATCAATTCCAAGCCGGGCTTGTGGCCATCGTAGATGCAGGCTCCCTCACGGGCATAAGCCACCTTGAGCGGCTTCTCCAGCGGTCCTTCCCCTTTATAAGGGAATAGGTTGGGTGCGCCGGTGAGCACGATGTGCTCCTTCTGTCCGTCATCCAGCCGGCAGAGCACCAGTCGATCAGCGTTGGGATGGGGCATAACCTCCAACACCTCCCCAACCACGATCTTGCCGGGATCCCAGGCTAGACCGGTGATGTTTGTCTCTACCTGGCGATGCCCACTTGTGTGCCCCTCGAGCTTTCCTTCCGGCAAGGGTAGACCGACGTAACGAACCTCCTCGACCTCCAATCCGGCCAACGTCATCCGGTGAACCAGTTCTTCAATAGGGATATCGATGTCGATGAAGTCTTTGAGCCAAGAAATTGGTACTTTCATGTCAAATCCTCATGCATTACTCGGTGATCGAAAAATTATTAGAAATGGCACTTGGACACCTGGGCACTTAGAATTGATCCTCAGCAGTGTTTCTCCCTTCTCGATCATTGTAAGTTCCACATGCGTCAGGTTCCGAGATGGAAAGACTCGCTCCTGGTTCATCAATACCCCGCTTGCTCCGCTTTAAGAAGGATATATATCCGTTCAGCATTCGGCGAAGTTTGTTTATATCCTCGGCAACCTGTGTAAATCGCTCCTCACTGATATAGCCCAAATCCCTAGCAATGCAGAGGTGCGAATATGTCTCCTCAAGAGAACCCCGAGCGATATAGCAGAACCTTACACCTTCTTGAAAATAGTATCTCCCAAAACCTTCAGCGCTGTTTGCCGGTATGCTTTGGGCAGATTTTCGTAGCTGTGTAGTGAGGCCCCACTTTTCCTCAGGTGGAAGCACGGGCAAGATATCGTGACACACACGAACTGCTAACCCCTTTGCAATTTGCCACACATCCAAGCTCTCCAGACCTTTTACGCTCATGATCCATCCACTAAGAGGCTAATTACAGATCCTTATATCTTAGCGCCCCGGTGCCCAAGCGCCAATAACCCCTCTCAATCAGAATTGTTCCAAAAACCTCAAATCATTAGCCCAGAAGTAGCGAATGTCCTCAATACCATATTTGAGCATAGTGATTCGCTCCGGACCCATGCCGAAGGCAAAGCCAGAGAACACCTCCGGATCGTAGCCTCCGTTGTGGAGAACGATGGGATGGACCATGCCGCAACCGAGTATCTCCAGCCAGCCAGTGCGCTTGCACACCTGGCAACCTTCCCCACCACAAATGAAGCACTCAATATCCATCTCAGCTGAGGGCTCGGTGAAGGGGAAGTGTGCGGCACGGAAACGAGTGCGCACTTCCTGTCCAAACATTCGTCGAGCAAAGGCGTTCAGCATGCCTTTCAGGTCTGCGAAGGTTATGTGTCGGCCGACAGCAAGACCCTCTACCTGGTTAAATTGGATTTCAGAACGAGCGGTGATTTGCTCGTATCGATAACACATCCCAGGCAAAATCACGCGGATCGGTTCCGGCGCTCGCTCCCGCATAACATGGATTTGGCCGGGCGAGGTGTGGGTACGCAGTAACACTCCGGGTTCGGTGGTGTGAAATGTATCCCACATGTCCCGCGCCGGGTGATGCTCCGGTATGTTGAGCAGTGCGAAATTGTATTCGTCACCCTCCACCTCACGCGAAAGGTAGACCTGAAAGCCCATCTCGGCCCAGATGGCATAGATCTGGCGTAGAGTTTGGTTGGCGGGATGAACTCGGCCATGAGACACCGACCGTCCAGGTAGCGTGACGTCTAGACGCTCCTCCCGCAGTGAGCGATCCAACGTCTCAGCTCGTAAGGATTCGAGTTGCGCCTCATAGGCCTTTTCAAGCGCGTTCTTGACCTCGTTGGCACGCCTCCCTACGGCCGGACGCTCCTCCTTAGATAAATCACGCAATCCAGCAGTGATCGTCGCCAGTTCGGCTGAACGACCCAGGTACTTTACCTTCCATGCCTTCAGATCGGCTTGCCCTGCAACCCGCTCCAACTCAGCTAAGGCTTTATCTTCAAGCTCGGATAACCGCTCTAGCATAAGTCCCTCCTTACCTCTCGATCGAGAAACTACCTACAATAAACTAAAATACAAATCCCGCCCATCAAGGGGCGGGAGATCCCCGCGGTACCACCCTTGTTGACCCCGAAAGGCCCGCTCTGCACCGACAGCCAAGCCACAGCATTGCACGGTATACGCTCAACCTGAGGGTTGGCGATCGGCTCCCCTGTGTTAACGGTGGGGATCCGGCCCGAACTACTGGCCCCTAGGGGGCGTTCCCTCGGGCAGCTCAAGAGGGAACTTCGACAGGTTTCTTTTGAACCGGGGTTCCAGTCACGCCCCAGCCTCCCTGGCAAGCTCCACCTGTCTACTTTCCTCGGTCACAGCTTTTGTCTGTTGGTGTCCAATAATATCTCGAAAGCAGATGCGATGTCAACTGGAATGCTCGATTCGGACAAGGCCTTGTCACCACAGCGACCCTGTCCTGCTCAATCCAACGGTTTTCACAATAAAGATTAGACCCATCAGCCCAACTGTTAACACACACAATCCGACCAGCAGGCCACCCCATTTGAGCGGTATCTGCCTGCTCCCCTCGGGCATCAGAGGTGTATTGGGGTCGAGGTACGGATACAATTCGTCGATCGCCGGCGTCGGGACGGATGTGTTGCGGGTCAGTGCCAGGAATTCGTCGGCGAGGTGTTGGATTTCATCGCGCGCCACGTTAGCGTGACCTACCAAGGCAACCTTCATCGCGTCTAGAGTAATCAAGCGCCGCAATAAGACGATAAGAATCGGCTCCGGAATCCACTCAATGATCTTCATATTGGCCGGGGTGATCGGTACGCCGAGTGCCCGCAGCATCTGGAAACCTTCGCGAATAGCACGGGTGGTCAGGACAAGCCCATCGCGCGTGCGGGCTAATCGGTAGTTGTCAGTCCCAGCAGCGTATAGGGCAGGGCAAAGCGAGGGCATCAGCAGGGCAACGTGGGTCTTGAGCCAGTCGTCCATATCGGTGCGGATTTCAGCCTTGTACCCAGTGGCGGTTTCGAGAATGCGAGCGACCCTCTTCGCCCGATCCGTGACGCGGCCATCGACCTCACCAAAAGGGACAGCCGCCTTATCCTCTTCCCTACCGGCAAGACAGTGGACGATGTAACCTTCAAAATATCCGGCCGACCTCGGAAAACCGATCAATACCCGTTCTACTCCCAAAGCATCGACCAACTCCCCGGGTCCGGCAGCGTTATTCATCAGGAATAAGACATTAGGGGTATGCCGGTTGGCCGCCAGTATGGGCAGGATGTCCAGCGCGTGGTTCTTACGCATGATGACCAGCACCAGGTCATAAGCGTCTTCAGCGGTAAGCGTTTCTACAACATTAACCCAGGCTACTGTCTGCTGATCGGTGTTCACATCATGCAGCACAATGCCGTGTTCCCGCAGGTCGGTTAGTCGCTGACGCCGCGCTAGGATCGACACATCGTTCCCGCCTTCTTGCAACCGCGCGGCAAACAAGCTGCCCAAAGGACCAGCGCCATAAACCAAGATCTTCGCTCCGCTCGTCCCTGAACCCTCCTTTGAATAGGCACTCACCTCGATTTCCTCCCAACGAATACCGCATACCCCAGGTACCTGAAAATATCCTTGGGAAGGCGTTTCCTTTCTGCCATATACTTTCTGAAATCCGGATTCTTGATGTACAGGTACAACGAACGATAAAACATTCTCCACATATCTTGGAAGTCATACCGTTTCATTTGACTGGCTTCGCGTCGCGCATCGAATTTGTAGGTTCGCACGTCGATGTCCTTCAGTCCGACACCTTCCAACAATCTCACCCAACCCTCGGAAGTTGGAATGTCAGGCTTTATGTCCCAAATCTGTCTTACACGTTCGACCATCTGTGTAGAGGGTGTCTCGATCCAGAGCTCCTCGTTCAGCGCCACGTAGCCGCCCGGTTTGGTAACCCGAGCACATTCGCTGACCGCGCGCTGTTTATCGTGCACAAATGTGAGCACCGACTCACCAATGACGACGTCGAAAAGAGCGTCCTCGAACGGAAGGTCTTGCACATCTGCATCCCTGAATTTAACCCTATCGGCTACACCCTCCCGTTGCGCTCTTTCATTTGACCTGGCGATCATCGCTTTACTGATGTCCACACCGATCACCTGGCAGCCATATTCTTGGGCAAGGTAACAGGTCGTTGCGCCGACGCCGCAACCGATCTCCAGGACGTATGTATCCTTTCCGATGTGGCACAATTCGATAAGCGCCTTTGTGCTCTCGAAACCCCCCAAATGTTTGGTGGTGCCGACATAAGCTTGTAATCCAAAATAGGAAATCTCTGGGTTCGACTTCGCTGGTCTTTTGGTACCCATTTTTACATCCGGTGATAAACCCCTACCACAAACCCGGTAGCAGACGATAGCGCACCCGCTGGGCATATTCTTCATAACCGTCGAGTTCTTCCAGCAAAGCCCTGTCCTCAAGCGCCGTGCGGAGGATGAGAAGGACCGCTCCGAACCCCCCGGGGATTAGACTCCAAAACGAACCAAGCATCAGCGGAACTGCAATCGATTGAAAAATTGCACCCAAGTAACTTGGATGGCGTACGAACTGGTATGGTCCGTTTGTACAGACGGTTTGCCCGCAATCATCCTGAATTCGAACCACCGATGCGAAGAAGGCGTTTGATATCATCGCCCAACTGAATAACGCATACCCTAGCGTAAAAACCGCCGCTCCAGTGATCTGGATCGCGAGCGTGATATCCCCAGTCCACCCGAAGCGTATATCCAGTCCGGCGACGAGTAACACGAACACAAAGTACGATAACGCGAACAAGCCGCCGATAATCTTGTCCCAGTCTTTCCAATTCTCCCCAACTTCGGCACGCTCAGCGATGGCCTCCGGGTTATGACGGAGCATTATGGGAGCGTTGATAGAAATCGCAACCAGGTACATTCCTATATATACCCACGCCATCACCCAGTCGAGGCGGCCCGACGCAAGAAACAGGATTGCCGCCTGGAATAACAGCAACACCGCAACCTGCACCGCGCGTTTCATCACTGCGCGTTTACCATCCTGACTGGGTTGAACTCGCCCTGGAGGCACATTGCTGGTCATTTTCACCCTCATTCTGAGCCGGCGGTGAGATGCCGATACCCATCATTGATTTGGGGACAAATATATTATGTTAACCAGGTCTCTCCCAATATTTCAAGATCTCCGAGTCGTAGTAAACCTTGGAGGTCACCCTTACCACAAAAGGGACAACCTCACTGACCAGCATTATGCCACACCAATAGGATGAACGCGAGTAACTCT
>Ga0114930_10002743_pt1 | contig 15750 bp, 10 predicted proteins | sample AnhtaG_FD_87300 | JGI IMG/M metagenome (GOLD analysis project Ga0114930, IMG submission 87300) | Deep subsurface microbial communities from Anholt, Denmark to uncover new lineages of life (NeLLi) - Anholt_01485 metaG | ecosystem: Environmental > Aquatic > Marine > Oceanic > Sediment | place... | reverse complement strand
CGCCTATTCTGAGGCCGAGCACGGCGGTGACGGCGGCCGCGTGGGTCAACTATTCTGAGCCTTGGAGCTACAGTGCCCGCGTAGTGGTCAAAGGTGCCGACGAAAACAACAGCGAGTCATACGCACTACAGCTTGATGACGACAGGGCGTCATGGTTCATCCGCAGTGAGCCTAATGGTGACAACCTCGGCGTGGAAGGCGCAGAAGGAGAGGTCGACCCTGATGAATGGGTCCATCTCGCCGGAACCTACGACGGCAATACCGTCAAGTGCTACGTCAATGGCCGGCTCTCAGACTCCGAGGATGTAGGAACTGTCACTATCCTGTCAGACACCAACGATTTGTGCATAGGTAACCGAGCCGATGCAAACGACCGTGCCTTGATAGGCAAGGTGGACGACGCCCGGGTTTACAACCGCGCTTTGTTGGAGACAGAGATTGCATGGCTGGCTACCGACGGCACAGGGCTGTATCTGATGCAATCGCCCGCCAACCTCTACGACGAAGAGGACCCGGGCGAGAGAGCGGTCAACTTCAGGGACTATGCGGTGCTGATGGAGAGCTGGCTCGAAGTGAAGCTGTGGCCGCCGGAATGATAATCGGCGCCGACAGCCAATGATTCTGTATCAATTTCGGGGCCTGTGCCGAGTTGTTCGGTATGGGCCCCGTTGTTCTTACGGGGGCAGCGGTTTTTGGTTTTTTGAATCGGGACTTACTTTTCGGCATTGCTGATTTTTTGGTCAAGGTCCGGCAGTGCAAAGCCCTCGGCGGTGACGATGTGCTCGCGGTCTGTCAGAATCAGCCAGGGCAGTCTGTCAATCCGCCATGCCATTTTGAGACCGCTTACAACATGGGAAAGAACCGGCTTGGAATCATCGTCCTCCTGTTTTCTCACGAACCACTCATAAAGACCATAAGAGGCTCCAACGGGAAATGTCATAGAATTCTCCTTGGCCCAGGAGCGAATCTTATCCATTGTGGCTCCGGAAGCTTCCACCGCGATTAGAGAGACACCCTGTTCGGCAAGAATCTTTTGGCGATTTCTTAGAGCCAATAGAACCTGCTGAGACTGCTGTTGATTGATATCCCAGAAACATAAAACGATGTGCTTTCCTTTGTTCGTGGAGTGGGCAGGCTCCGGCTCAAAGTCCTTCGCGAGCCTCTTGACCCTTAGAACTTTAGCTAACTACGGTAGGCGTTTGTCTGGGGCGTTCGAGTCCGAGCATATCGGGCCTGCCTGGTCCAGGCCGACAGGCTGTCGGTGATTGCCTCGAATCCGGTCACGTGCCCGATTGGTCACACAGGTTGCCAAATAGCTTTTTAGACTTCCACTGAGCTTGAAGCTTTGCGCTGATTTGGCAAAGGAGACGAAGACATCGTGAACAACGTCCTCAGCAAGATTGATATCATTTAAGAGAGCCGTAGCCAACGTGAGCAAATAATCCTCGTACTTTTCATAGATTCGGCAGAGAGCGTCTCTACTGCCCCGTTTGAATCTGAATTTAAGCAGCTCATCTTCAATCATCGGTGGCCGGCCAGACTAAAAGTTAGAACGATCGTTCTTCACTAATATCACGATTGTACAACCGGTTTTAGTATAAATGAAACAGAGTTTTTCTTTTGTATCTCACGCTAAGGGTCAAAAAGGGCCATTTTAATCAACCAAAGCACAGAAAAACGGCTGTGTAAAAGAACTGTAAAAAACTACAAAAAATCACAAAAAAAAGATGAAACCGTAACAAAACGGTAACATCCGAATCGTAAACTACTGCTGTCGGAAGAAACGATTTTTTGTTAACCTATTTTGGAAAGGAGCACGATTATGGAAAGGCACAAGGACATCACAGGGATTACGACCGTTCTTTTATTAGCGTTCAGCCTGCTTGGGACATCAGGCTTGTTGGCCGTCATGTTGTTTGCGTCGGTGGCGGAGGCCAAGCCTGCCAGTGTGCTGCTTCAGGAAGGGCTGTACGCGGAGGAGATTGAGGGCGACCTGGATGCTGCAATCAGAATTTATGAGCAGGTTATTGCCGAGGTCAGAGCGGCCCGGCAGACGGCGGCGCAGGCCACTTATCGGCTGGGGATGTGCTATCTGAAAAAGGGGGAAAAGGAAAAAGCCGTGGAACAGTTTAGGAAGCTGGTTTCAAAATTTCCACAGCAGGAGTCGCTGGTCGCCAGGGCTCGCGAACAGCTTGCAAAGCTCAAGCCGTCGGTGACCACGACCGCAGCTGTCTTCGGCCCCGTCATTGAGCGGGTGGTGTTTTCAGAAGCGGTTGGGAGGGACTTTTTCTTTGATCTCGACACGGCCAGTGCATTCTCGCCACCCCCGGGTCTGACGCGTCAGTCTCCGCCGCAGAAGGTGATCGATTGGGGCAGAAGCAAGGGAATCGATTTTGTCAACGACGGGGGAAAGCTGGACTTGCTCGAGATGAAGGCGGTTGAGGTTCCGCAGCAGATGTGGGATTCAGCGAGGCCGGACGAAGTCAAGGATGCTTTGGAAAAAGGGTTTCCGGCAAAGATACTACCAAGTCAAAGTCAGTTTCCAAATTATACGATATCGTCTCCCTTTACCTATGCGTTCAAGACGCGTGAAGGCAATATGGGCGTTCTGCAAATCCTCGGTTTCACTGAAGGCGAGCCACGCGGTGTGAGATTCCGCTACAAGATGGTACAGGGAGGGGTGTACGGCGGGGCGATGGCCAGATCGCAGGAACTGGCTCGGCGGGTAGCATCGGCCAAGAAGCTGTCATACCTCGGCAAGGCCCTGTTAGTGTGTGCAAACGATGCCGAGGGGGACAAGTTTCCGGACGCCTTGCGTGAATTAGTGGAAGGAGACTATTGGAGCACGAAGCATTTCGAGTGGGCGTTGGAAAACGTGGCATACCTGGGAAAAGGAAAGAGAGCGGGCCAGCCGGATATGGTATTAGCGTACGACCGGACCATTCTGCAAAGAGGCGAAGGAACGAACGTACTGTTCAGCGACACCCACGTGCAATTTGTTCAGCCGGACAAGCTGGAAGAGCTCGGTATTAGACCAACCGGACGTGCTTACGGCTTTGGCCCAGCGGAACCGCTACCTGTTGATGAGCTAATCAAATCCGGAAGAGTTCCTGCGTTTAAGTGCGTGATATACGATAACAGTGCGTTGGATTTGGAGACCGGGGCGGCGGTGCTGCTTCCCAATGAGCGCCCCAGAGCAGAATCATTAATAGTAAGAGCAGTGCCGCAGGCTAAATGGCCCGAAGGTTTTGATGTGGCGTGGGACAATGACGGGGGCGGAGCGTTGATGGTCGGGCCAGGTTCCGGGGCCCGAATCGTTGGGCTGCCGGGCGCAAAGAAAGAGAGGTGGGAGGAGGCGATTTCAACAGCGCGGCGTACCCTTGGCGTACTTAGAACAAGCACAGCCAAAGGGATTTTGGCAAGGCAGAGTAGTTATGCGGCGGTATTGACCAGCGAAGGCAACCTTGCGATTGTTGAGATTGGTGATTACGATGCCGAAAAGGCGACGCTCTATTGGTGGGTGGAAAAGCCGGAGGTCAAGACCCGGAAGGTTTTTCTGCCGGATGAGGATACAGGTGGTAATGTGGTTCTGGATTTGGCGAGTGGTGAGCTTCTACCGGCAGGAGAGTACGCAAGGTTAGGCTTCATTCCCGAACATGGCAAAGGAGACCTGACATACGACAATCAATTTCGCGGCGGTAAGGCAGGGGAAATCGCGTATAAAGACGGGTTATTTTGCCTGAGGGGTGCCAAGGCGAAGATTTGGAAGAAGGATGGCTTTGCAGAGCCACAAATCGTACTGGACTACGAGGGTACAACCGGATATCTACTGCCAACATTTCCGTGTCGCCTTGTAGTGACGACGGCTGAGGGTGATGACTATGAGGTGACGGTTAAGTCGGCAGCAGAAGGTGGGGTAAATCTCGAATATGAACGGTCCGGCGTTTCGAAGGCGGATAAGCAGGCGTCTGAAAACCTCGCTGCCGACGGATGGAAGTTGTGGCACCGGCGAGAACTGGCAGAAGCTGAGCAGAAGTTCAAAGAAGCGGTGGAAAAGGATCCGACGAACGCCGACGCTTGGAACGGATTAGGCTGGTCGCAGTTCAATCAAGGAAAACCTCTGAATGCGAAGGTCTCCTTCGAGAAATGCCTGGAGATAGAACCCAAGCACGCGGCAGCCTTGAACGGCCTGGGCTGGATAGCCAAGGGACAGGGCAAGACGGACGAGGCTATCCGCCATTGGAAGAGTGCTCTGAGAACAGCGCCAAACGCTACGGCAGCATTAAACGGGCTGGCTACGACCTATATGGAATTAGGAAAGTATGATGAAGCGGCTCAATACTATAAGACGTGGCTTAGAATAGAGCCGGATAACACTGAGACAAAAGCGGGCCTGGCAAAGGCAAGAACATTTGCCAAGCTTGATCTTAGTACTCCGGAAGCGACAGTCATAGCCTTCACGAAGGCTGCGGCGGCTGGTGAAGTAGATTTGGCGCTGGCGTGCTTTGCTCCTGACAGCTACGACTATGAGGATGCAAAGGTGCTGCTGACGGGACCGGTGACAAATCCTCTGAGGATGATGCTGGATGCGGTCGATCCTGATGCGCCGATTCAGATAGTCGCGCTGAAGACGACAGACGACACACGGTGCTCGATTAAGTGGCGAATGGTTTTGAAGAAAGGATTTACCGTAAAAGGAGAGACTTTCAAGCCAGGAGATACTTTTGATCTGGACGGCAACCTAAAGAAAGTTGAAGACCGCTGGCTGATTGTGGGAATATAGAACAAGGATTCAGATGTGCGCAGCAGGAAATTAGACAGCAGCGGCTATGGTCAGTTGTGGTGGTTGATATTGCTGCTTGGTATAGCGGTGATACTGCCGACGGTTTGTCTTTTGTGGTTTATGACGCAGGCGGTGAAAAACGAACGCTTAGCGGTTCGGCAAAAGCTTATCGATTCCTACACGAACTCGCTGGCTAAGCTGAAGCAATACAATGAAGATATCTGGCTGAAATTGACGGACATACCGGCAAGGGCATTATCGAGCGATTTGCGAGATTTTTTAAAAAGCGTGGTTCAGACCCAGAATTATGGTTTGGGAGACTATGACCACGCTGACGGAGTTGTGGTTTATGATTCCAATGGTTCTATAGTGTACCCTGTCTTAAGAAGGTACGAGGGAACCCGGTACGCAGAGATGACTTCCGATGGGAATGAATTGCTGTGGCGATACGAATATATCGACAAAGACTATGCCCGGGCGGTCAAAGAGTACGAGAAAATAGCCAGCGAGTCAACGGTTGAATTCGCCAAGCTCCACGCCCTCATTGGCGTTATTCGAAATCTGCGCAAGGCGGGTCAAATATCGCAATCGCTTGAACGATGCGAGCACACATTAATCCATGGGGACAAATACGACATCCACCAGTTTGAACCGCTGATGAAGGTTCGGCTTATGCATATAGCGATGCTTAAAGCTGCCGGCTCGGCGGATTATGTCCCGCCGGCGTGTGAGTTTATAAACTTGGCCACCGAGTACCGTGCTTTGTATGACCCCAGCTTGTCAGAACCCGAACCAATGTCACCACCATCGGCGTGCAGCATATTCTTTTTGCAAAAAGCCATTGAACTGGCTGAAGATGTCGATGCTGAGTTTGTGGGTGAGCAGATCAAGCTTGCCAAAAAACTTATTACGGCGGAGACGCTTTCGCTGGAAATGGCGGCCAAGTATCCCAACGACTCAATTTTTGTCGATTGGGCGGAAAGAACGGTCAGAAGGCCTGGAGACGGCGCGGATTTGTTCGGGTATTACCTGGCCAAGGGGAGCGAAAAGGCTTTTATCATATTTGATTCGAATAACCTGCGGCTGTGTTTTGAGGTATATAGCACGGACAGCCTTCCGGAAAGCCTCGATTACAGGATTACCGACGAAACAGGCCAGTGTGTGCTTGGTCTGGAGAATCCGAGAAGACCGGCACTGCTGGTGTATGCTGTTAATAAGTATTTCCCTGGCTGGAAGATATCGGTTTTTCTGAAAGATGATGATTTATTTACCATCGCGGCGCAAAGACAGACGGCCGTGTATACCTGGACCGGGGTGCTCGTTATCGTATTGATATTGGCGGCGGGTGGTTTTGCGGGGCAGGTTGTCGGTCGGCAGATAAAGGTGAACAGGCTGAAGAATGATTTTATAGCGACGGTTTCACACGAGCTGAAGACGCCGTTGGCGTCGATGCGGGTGCTGGTGGATACGCTGTTGGAGGGCAGGTACAAGGGACAGGAGCAGGCTGTAGAGTATCTGGAGCTGGTGTCGAAGGAAAATGAGCGGCTGAGCAGATTGATTGATAATTTTCTTACTTTTTCTCGGATGGAGCGTAACAAGCGGGCGTTTGAACTGGTGGAGACGAATCCGGCGGCGATTGCCCACAGTGCGGCGGAGGCGGTCAGAACAAAGTTTGAGCAGGGACAATGCAGGTTTGAAGTGAGCATTGATGAGAATTTGCCGGAGGTATTGGCGGACCGGGATGCTATGGTGACGTCCCTGGTGAACCTGCTGGATAATGCGTATAAATATTCCTATGATGACAAGCGGATTAAGCTGAGGGTATCTGCCGAAGCCGGTTCAGTATGCTTTCGGGTTATCGATAACGGCATAGGAATGTCGCGGCGTGCGGCGAAGAAGATATTTAACAGGTTTTATCAGGTCGACCGGAGCCTTTCCCGCACGGCGGAAGGCTGCGGTCTGGGACTCAGCATAGTGAAGTTTATTGTGGACGCCCACAGAGGGACAATATCAGCGGAGAGCCGACCGGGCAAGGGCAGTACTTTCACGATAAAACTGCGGGCGTTAGATTAAATCAAGATGGAAGCTGTCTTAATAATTGAAGATGACGCGACGATGCTGCGGGGTCTGAAGGACAACTTCGAGTTCAAAGGCTATCGTGTGCTGACGGCAACAGACGGCGAAGCGGGCCTGGAGGCCGCTCTTAATCACAAGCCTGACCTGATTATTCTTGATATTATGCTTCCGAAGATAAACGGATACGAGATATGCAGACTAATCCGTGAAGAGGAACTGGAGATGCCTATAATTATGCTGACGGCCAAGGGAGAGGAGTCAGATGTTGTGTTAGGCTTGAATTTGGGCGCTGATGATTATGTTACCAAGCCTTTCAGTATAAAGGAGCTTCTGGCCCGTGCGGCGGCGTTCCTTCGGCGGAGCAGGCAGGCGGAAGCAGATTTTTACGAGTTCGCAGATTATCGGCTTGATATTGCGGCCCGAAAGTTAAGCCGGGGCGGCAATGAAATTAAGCTGTCACCGAAGGAATTCGGGCTTCTGGAGCTTTTTGTCAGGAGGCCGGGCCGGGCACTTACCCGGGACGAGATACTGAACAGAGTATGGGGGTATGATTGCTTTGTTGGGGCACGGAGCATCGACCGTTTTGTTACTACGCTGAGGACCAAAATCGAGCCTGACCCGCACAATCCTACTTTCATCCAGACCATAAGAGAGGTGGGCTACAAATTCGAGCCTGGTGAGTGATGGCGGTGGTTGTCAGCTTGCGGTGTCGTTGCGATAAATTGGGACTGCTCCTAAGAAAATAGCCGTTTTTTGCGGCATATAGATTGAGATTGCCGCAGTCGCTTCGCTCCTTCGCAATGACAAGCTGGAGAGATTTTTTTTGTATGGCTGCTGAGGTGCTCGCAATGACCCCGCACCAAATTACCCCGCACCAAGTTACGCCAGTTTGCTACTTGGGGCGGGACACGGCGGCAGGGGCTATTTGTCGCGGGACAAGCAGTATTGCCGCGTGTGGCCGTTCAAAGATGACGGTTGGCCAAGAGAGGGAGGGTTTTGCGGAATCGGAGGCGAAAAGCCGCGTAATTGGGCCAATAGATGTAAATAAGCTGGTTGCGAAAAAAAAGCTTGACGAAAAGGGAGGTTATCTGGTATAAATAAAACAGGTGGAGTCTATAGATTTGGGCTTGTGAAGTGTGCCGGTTTTTGTGAAGAAAATTGAGGAGTGTGGTGCAGGCCTTATGATGAAGGTGCCGCACAGGAATTACCGCTTTTGAGCTTTAATCAGCGGCTGAGAGTGCGCTTTTTAAGGAAAGAAGGCGGTTTCAAGCGATAAAAGCTGTTTGGAACAGGCGAAAAATATGGTGAAGGTTCGGCTGCCTGTCGAAAACAATATTGGTAAGTCGGGGTTTTGACGCCCAGCAAGGGCAAAATAGTTTTATGGTTTAATTTTTGAAGGAGGTAGTGCTATGTGTAGAAGATTGATTCTTTTAATTTGCGTTGTTTTGGTACTGGGGCTGGTCGGCAGCGCATCAGCGTACGATGTGGGAATAGTGCTGAAGTGTGATGCTGAAGGCACAGCTGAGCAGTTTATCACCGAAGGGGGTTGGACCCGGGTGCTGTCGGGGCTGAATTACGATGTGAACAGCACGGGTCTTAACGTGACGCTGGCGACCGGCGCCCCGATCGCAATCGAGCCTCGCGGCCCGGACGATTACGACCGCGACCCTTGTCCTGAGTGTTTAACCGGGCCTTTTGCAGACGTGGAACGCGATTGGTACTTTGCCAATGATGAGAACAAAAGTCCATGGAATGATTTTATCCTGACGCTAAGCAATCTGCAGGATGGTGCTTACCGGCTGATAAGCTACCATAACCGTGTGGACGAGACCCCGGTTCCGATTCCGAAAGTAACGGTAACCGGTGCGGCGTCGGTGATAAGTGTTCCGCCTATTATCATCCAGGACCACAATGTTATGTTGATTCCGGCGGAGACGCTGTTTACCTCGAGCGGCGGTGACGACATCGTGATAAGGTTCAAGGGCCCGGACTTTGGAGGCGGCGAAAGCGGGCAGGCGTATTTAAACGGGTTCATTCTGGAATATTTTGGCGCAAAGAACCAGGTGGCGTACGACCCGGACCCGCCCGATCAGTCGGAAAACCTTTGCTCCGGCCAACAACTTAGCTGGACGGCGTCAGACGATGCGGTCAGTCACGATATCTACTTCAGTACTGACTTCGACGACGTGAACGAAGGCTCATCTCCGACGGTGCCGGGCCATGGGAGCACGACGTGGAATCCGGGCAGCCTTGAGATGGGCACGCAGTACTATTGGCGTATTGACGAGGACGATGGCTTCAACACGTGGATGGGCGCGATCTGGCGATTTACCACCAATGACGGAAACGCATTTGACCCGTTTCCGGCTGACGGCTGGCGAGGTGTGGACCCGAATCTGGTTCTTAGCTGGTCTGCGGGATGCCTTGCGAATTCTCACGATGTGTACTTAGGAACCAGCTATACCGATGTGGAGAATGCCAATACATGGTCGGCGGAGTTCAAAGAGAACCGGTCGGAGCCCAACTATGATCCGGGCGGTCTTGATACGTACGAGACTTACTATTGGCGGATCGATGAGGTTGGCACTTCCGAGACCTGGGAAGGCGAGGTCTGGAGCTTCAAGACCGGCGAGGCCAGGGTTGCGATGTACTACAAATTCGACGGCGTGCCGGGTGCTTCAATTCCGCCGACGCTACCGGACGACACGGGCAGCGTCATATTCACGCGGCACCTCGGTACGGGGTCGTTAGAGTATGGCGAGTCGAATCCGGTTATCAACGAGGCGAGTGGGACCAGTGCCAGTTTCGACCCCAACGTAGGTATGTATCGGCTAGACACGGGTGACAACGATAGTTTGCGCCTTGATGGTTATCAATATACCATCGAGATGTGGATGAAAGCGAACACGATTCCCGACATCGACGACAGGGACGAGAACGGCGCGGTGTTATTCGGCAAGCACGGTCTGGGCGAAGATGACGGCGAACTGGTAGAAGAAGATGAGTCCAGCACGTGTTACAGTATAGAGCTGCGTGTGGACCGCGGGCTGGAGTTTTTCCATCACGGTAATGAGACAGACCGGCAGTGCATGCGGGTCTCGACAGGCAGGAATGTAATAAAAGAGAATGAGTGGTATCACATTGCGGCGGTTTTTGACCTGAGTGATGAGACGGGCAGCCAGAAGCTTTATTTGGACGGGCGGTTGCTGGCGAACTCCGCCGTTCCCTTCCAGAACCCTCCGGACGACGCTAATGCGGTCTCTATCGGCTTTGCGGCAATGAACGTCGCGGACAGTAATTTCGGTCACTATTTCGACGGCCTGATTGACGAGCTGCGGGTGCAGACTGTGGCTCTGGAACCTAAGGATTTTCTGCTGGTGCCAGGCCCGGAGTGGGCACGTGACCCCAATCCGGCCCACAGGCAGACGCGTGTGGACCCGAATGTGGTTCTGGAGTGGGTGCCTGGAATCAGTGCAGATTCGCACGATGTTTACATCGGGACCGCTTATGACGATGTGAAGGATGCGAATACTGCCGACGATGAGTTTTTGGACAACGTGGAACCGAACAGCTACTATCCCGGGCCTCTTGACTACGGGACGACTTACCACTGGCGGGTTGATGAGATCGGCAGTATGTGGAAAGGCGTCGTGTGGCAGTTCAGAACCAGAGGCTATATTGATGACCCGAACCTGATTCTGTACTATGAGTTCGATGAGACGGAAGGTTACGAGGCGTTTGATTCATCGGGCCATGACTATATCGGTGATGTCGATGGGGACGAGGACGGCTGGGATCCGAATGACAGGTACCCATACGATGACGACGGTGGCTGCCGGGTGTTTGATAACGACACTTCTGTGATAGTCGAGCCGGATATGCTTGGCAACATTTTCAGCGAAATAAGCATTTCTGTGTGGTTGAAGGACGCTTACAGGTCGGATGACGACAACTGGGTCTTCGACTGCGGCGGCAGCGATATCGACCTGCAGGCGTCGGTTGTGAACGAAGAAGGAAAGGTTTACTGGCGTGCAGGCCTGGAGAGCGATTGGTTGACGTGGGACCTTGGGGGTGCGAACCCGCAGACAATCGAAGGCTGGCACCACTGGGTATTTCGCAAGAGTGAGAGTGCGGATACAATAAGTATATACTTCGACGGGGAATTGGCAGATTCGAATACAGGCGTGAGCGATACTTTGATGTATGTGCGAAATACGGTCTTCAAGATTGGGGCTGAGGGTACCTCCGACAGCGATTTCGAAGGCAAGATGGACGACTTCAGGATATATGATTATGCACTGTCGAAGACGGAGATTGAGCTGTTGTTCAGGGGCGGAGACCTTGTAAGCGCCTGGGGTCCGAAGCCGTTCGATGGCGAGTCAGATGTTCTGCATACCGTGAGCCTGATATGGAAGCCTGGAAATTACGCGGTTTCCCACGATGTGTACTTCGGCACGGATTTTGACGATGTAAACGAGGCGGACACGTCTTCGAGCGTATTCGTGGACAACCGGAAACCCAACGAATATGACCCGCCGGGCAATCTTGCATTAGGCACCACTTACTATTGGCGGATCGATGAGGTCAACGATGCCAATGTGGACAGTCCCTGGAAAGGCAAGGTGTGGCGTTTTATGGTGGCGAGCTTCATTGTGGTGGACGATATGGAGTCGTACTGCAAGGGCTTTGGCTGCACCAACAAGATATATGATACGTGGCTGGACGGTTTTGCCTGGCCCCCTATAAACTACAGCGGCGCAGAAGTTGCGCTTGGGATCGACCCGTATGAGCCGGTGCACCGTGGCAAGCAGTCGATGGTGTACGTATATCAGAACGACGGTGGTCCGTGGGGTGATTTGGATTATTATTCTGAGGTTGAACGTGAATTCGATGACCCGTGCGACTGGACGGAGGGCGGCGTTAAGATATTGACGCTGTACTTCTACGGCGACGCGAACAACGATGCTAATGCCACTGAGCAGATGTATGTTGGTCTTGAAGACAGCAGCGGTGCGGGCAGCTATGCGCAGGTGGACTACGGCACGTACTACGCAGACGAGGATATGAACGACATCAAGAAGGATGAGTGGCAGCAGTGGGATATTGCGCTGGCAGAGTTCAGCGGGGTGGAGCTGGGCGCTGTCAAGAAGGTGTATATCGGCTTCGGTATCCGGGGCAATCCGAATCCCGACGGCGTACCAGGTGGCTCAGGTACGGTGTACTTCGACGATGTGCGGGTGTATCTGCCCAAGTGTGTGCCGTATCGTTTGAAACCGGAAGGAGACTTGACGGACGATTGTATAGTGGACTTCAAGGATGTTGCGAAGATGGCGAGGGAATGGCTGCGGACGGACGCGTGTCTGCCGACGGAGGAGCCGCCATCCGGTCCTGTGGGCTGGTGGAAGTTCGATGAGGGCAGTGGTACGACTGCCAACGACTCGAGCGCCTCGGGTATCCACGATGGAACGATAAGCGGTGATGTTTTCTGGGTTGAGGGCAAGATTGGCCCGTTCGCCCTGGAGTTCGACGGCGGGAAGGTTCTGGTGGCTGATTCAGCGGCACTAAGGCCGCAGACCGAGGTGAGCGCGTGCGCATGGGTCAAGTATTCCGATACGCAGGACAACAGCAACCGAGTAGTTGTCAAGGGCGCCGACAACAAGGAGACGTTCGCGATCGAGGTCGGTGGCGACGACGAAGTCGGGTTCTACGTACGTGATGTTAACGGCAACAACTTCGCTGTAAACGAGGACATCTGGCAGGGTGAATGGGTTCATTTGGCCGGTACGTTCGACGGGGACACCAACACCGTCAAGGGCTACATAAACGGACAAGTTGCTGACTCGCGCGACGATGCGAACTTCGTAACCGGCGGCAAGACCCTTTCGCAGGATACTAATGACCTGGCGATGGGCAACCGTTCAGATGCCAATAACCGTGCGTTTGAAGGCACTGTTGACGATGTCCGGGTGTACAACTATGCACTTACGGAGGCCCAGGTCGCGTACATTGCGAGTGAGGGCTCGGGGTATATCCCGCTGCCATCGATGGTCAACCTCTTTGATAAAGAGCCGGCAGGCGAGAAGGCGATTAACTTCAGGGACTATGCTGTGCTTATGGAGAACTGGCTCGATGAGAAGCTGTGGCCGCCGGCGCCGTAATCAGCGTGAATAGTATGTAGTTTGCTTTAGATTCGGGGCCTATGCTGATTGGATTCAGTATAGGCCCCGTTGTTTTTGTGCGTGCTGAGGTTTGCAGCAGAAGGAAATTCGGGTGAGAGGTTTTTTTTTATTTTGACGTGAATTGCGGTTGTGTGTATTGTTGGGTTGAGATTATGATTTTTTTGGAGGTATCTGTTATGGTTATGGCATTGGCGTGCGGGTTTCAGTGCTGGCCTATGAGGCCGATCGGCGGATGGGGGGTGCCTGTGGGGCTGCTGGCAATCGCGGGGATAATTTTCTCTCTGGTTATGCTTATTGACTGTTTGAAACGGCCGGCAGAGAAGTTTTTGAATCCCTTAACCAAGGACGGTGAGTATGACAGGCTGATATGGGCGGCTGCGATAGTTGCTTCGCTTTGGCTTTATTTTTTAGGGGCGATAGTCTATTTCATTGTTGTAATGAGGGCGAAGCCAAAAAAGAGCGAGACGAGCGAGACGGAAGAGTAAGGTCCTTCGGCAGAGCTGTGGAGAGGGTTTTGAATTTCGAGCCGGTCACTCGTGAGTTTTGGCGTGTGACTTGTCGGTTTTGGTATGTGGCTTTGGGAGCGTAAGACATGTCTGGAAGATTTATGCGGTATATCGTAGTGGTGTTGTTATCAGCATTTGTGGCGGCAGGGTGCGGACCTTCGGCGTTGCTGATACGGCCGGTGTCGGGACGAAGAGGACTGGAAGAGACGGAAATAGGCCGAGACAAAGGCATGTTTGTCGTTGATAAGATTGCCGTTATAGATGTGGATGGTTTGATGGTGAATAAGCAGAGACGAGGGCTGCTGGGGGGTGGGGAGAATCCTGTGGGCCTGTTCGTGGAAAAGCTGGACAAGGCCCGTAAGGACCGGAAGGTAAAGGCGGTGGTTCTGCGTGTGAATTCGCCGGGCGGGACGGTCGGTGCGAGCGATATGATGTATCACGAGCTGCAGGAGTTTAAGGCCAAAAGCAATAAGCCTGTCGTTGCGTGTATGCTGGACGTTGCGGCGAGCGGGGCGTATTACTTAGCGTGCGGGTGCGACGGGATTGTGGCACAGCCGAGCAGTATAACGGGGAGCATCGGAACGATAGTGCAGACGATAAGCTTTGCCGGGACGATGCAAAAACTGGGCATCAAATCGGTGGCGATAAAAAGCGGTAAGCTGAAAGACCTGGCTTCGCCTCTGCACGATTTGAGCGAGGAAGAACGAGAGGTGCTGCAGGGGATAATTACACAATTCTACGGGCAGTTCCTGGAAGTGGTAGAGGAGGGTCGCAGAGAACTGGGGGGAGAGAAGGTGCGGGAGCTGGCGGACGGAAGGGTATTTACGGCGAAGGAGGCACTGGAAGAAGGGCTGATAGACCGAGTGGGTTATCCATCGGATGGGATAGCGTGGGCAAAAGAGCTGGCAGGCGTGAAGAGAGCGCGGGTGGTTATGTATCACCGGCCGGTCGGGTATAGGCCAAATATTTACAGTTCGGCAACGGGTGCCCCGGGTGGCGTCGGGGCGTTGATAAATGTGGAGCTGCCGGACTGGCTGACGTCGGAGGGGACACAGTTTCTGTACCTTTGGCAGCCTGGTGCGGAATGAGAACCGGCGGGTTTTGAAGAGGTGTTTCGTCGGGCGTTGGTGCGAGAAGGGGAAGAAAGGAGGCTGGTATGGCAGTTACAGTGCAATGGCTGGGACATGCGAGTTTTAAGATTACCGGGGATGATGAGGTTGTTTACATTGACCCGTGGAAGCTGGGCGAATCGGCGCGTGATGCGACGGTGGTTCTTGTGAGCCACAGCCATTATGACCATTATTCAGCTGAGGACGTTGCGAAGGCTGCGGGTGCGGATACGAAAATAGTCGGGCCGAGTGACGTTATTGAGAAGGAAGAAAGGGGTGAGGCGATTAAGGCGGGAGAAGCCATCACGGTAGGCGGTGTGAGCGTAAGGGCTGTGGCATCGTACAATCGGGAGAAGGGTTTTCATCCGAAGGCCAACAACTGGCTGGGGTTTGTAGTCGAGATGGGAGCAGTTCGGATTTATTACGCGGGCGATACGGACCTGACGGATGAGATGAAGGCGTTGGAAAATATTGACGTTGCGCTGTTGCCTGTGGGCGGCACATACACTATGGGAGCTGAGGAGGCGGCGTCGGCTGTTGAGGCACTAAGGCCTAAGCGGGCGATACCGTACCACTGGGGTGACATTGTGGGCAGCCGGAGCGACGCGGAGCAGTTTGCCGACAGGGCGAAATGCGAAGTTGCGGTGCTTAATCCTGGGGAGAAATTAGAGGTGACGGATTAGGGGGCAGGGAAAGCGAAAAAACCGGCGTCAACGGGAAAGGAATAAATCGGCGGCAAGGGCCAAGGGGGCGAGGAGAACTTAGTACTGCAGCGTCACTTAATAGCGAAAATCTATTTTATTGTGTTGAAATCCGAAGCCCGAAATCCGAAATCCGAAACAATATCGAATGTTCAAAATTCGAATTTCCAAAACAAAAACGTTCGGTGTCGCTGAAAAACTGTTTTGAATTTTGGCAATCTGGATTTTGAATTTGTTTCGTATTTAGAGATTCGGATTTCGAACTTGACATAATACTACAGCGCCACTTGGTACTGTAAAATCTGGTTTTTCTGTTAAAATCCGAAGCACGAAATCCGAAATCCGAAACAATATCAAATGTTCAAAATCCAATTTCTCAAAACAAGAACGTTGATT
>Ga0114930_10002740_pt1 | contig 15753 bp, 14 predicted proteins | sample AnhtaG_FD_87300 | JGI IMG/M metagenome (GOLD analysis project Ga0114930, IMG submission 87300) | Deep subsurface microbial communities from Anholt, Denmark to uncover new lineages of life (NeLLi) - Anholt_01485 metaG | ecosystem: Environmental > Aquatic > Marine > Oceanic > Sediment | place... | reverse complement strand
GTGACCTTTCCGGCAGTGGGCTCGATCAGCCTCAAGATGGCCATGCCTGTTGTGGTCTTGCCGCATCCACTTTCACCCACCAATCCCATGGTCTCACCCTTCCCCAGCGTAAATGAGACCCCGTCTACGGCATATACATAACCTACGGTCCGGGAGAAAAGACCTTTCTTGATAGGAAAATGGACCTTTAAGTTATCTACAGTAATAAGTGTCTCCAATGCAACGCTCCCCATTTAGTGACCCAAGTAAAGCCAGCACCGCACAAGATGTGCTTTGCCTATGTCAACCAGTTCTGGTAGATTTTCCTTGCACATTGCCATGGATTCCGGGCATCGAGGGTAAAAACTGCATCCGGGTGGCAATTCATAGAGGCTTGGAACGATGCCGGGGATTTCCTTAAGCCGCTGGCGACCGTATCGGGACCTCTCACCCAGCTTTGGAATGGACTTAAGAAGCCCCCGTGTATAGGGATGTCTTGGGTCTTCAAAAATGGCCAGGATTTGACCCTCCTCCACCACCTTGCCTGCATACATCACTACAATTCGCTGGGCGATTTCTGCAATCACTCCAAGATCGTGGGTGATCAGCATAATGGCCGCATCAAAGTCCCTTCTTAGTTGCATCATCAGATCAATGATCTGTGCCTGAATAGTTACGTCCAGGGCGGTAGAGGGTTCGTCAGCAATCAGAATTTCCGGATTACACGAAAGGGCCATGGCGATCATGGCCCTCTGCCGCATGCCCCCTGAAAGCTGATGAGGGTATTCATGAACTCTTTTCTCCGGAGATGAGATCTGGACCGTCTTGAGCATATCCACAGCTCGTTCCCAACTTTCCTTTTTACCGAGCCCTTGATGGAGGACAAACATCTCGGAGATCTGGTCTCCGATGGTAAAGACAGGGTTGAGGGACACCATAGGTTCCTGGAAGATCATGGAGATCCGTTTGCCTCGAATGTCTCTCATTTGCTTCATGGTGAGATCCGGGAGGTTGACACCATCAAAGAGGATTTTTCCGTGGACGATTCTTCCGGGCGGCTCTGGTATGAGCCGCATGACGGACAGGGCAGTGACGGTTTTTCCACAACCAGACTCGCCCACCAGCCCAAGTGTCTCCCCCTTGCCCATATAAAAGGACACATCATCCACAGCCCTGGCGACGCCCTCAAATGTGTAGAAGTACGTCTTGAGCTCTTGTACCTGAAGGAGGTGCGAGTGGTTGTTCATGTTTCCAATCCAAGGTTAGCACACCCTGCAAAGAAGGGGGTGTGGCCAGAGTGGATGATAGCATAGGTGCTATGACCTCGCAATAGGAAATGGGAGATGCGATTTAAATTAGGACGCAGATTTTCGCCGATATCCGCAGATAATTACTCTATTAGCTCTTTATGTTTAAATCTTTATAATCTGCGTTCATCTGCGTCCAAAAAGGAAATTCCTATACGACGGACTTGATGGAGCGAATAGCGTCAAGTGAGGGATCGCCGGATCGCCTCTGTAAAGAGGCGGACACCGATCAAAAGAATCTCTTCATCGACATCAAAATGGGGAGAGTGGAGTAGATGGACCAATCCTTTTTCTCTGTTTGCACACCCAAGTCTGAGGATCGCACCGGGCCTTTCAATCGCAAAGAAGGCGAAATCTTCGGAGCCCGTGACCGGAGGGAGGTATCGTACATTACCAGATCCAAAGACATGGACTGCGACATCATAAAGGAAAGATGATGTATCCTCATCATTGACGCAGACTGGAACGCTTTCATGGAATTGCAAATCGCATTTCACATTAAAGGTTTGTTGAATCCCCTGGATGATCTCCCGCATCCTTTCAATGAGCTGGTCTCTGACATTATTGCTAAATGCCCTGATGGTCCCCTCAAGATCCGCCTGCCTTGGAATGACATTGGCTGCTTTTCCTGCCGTAAATTTACCCACCGTTATGACAGCGGCATCGGTAGGCTTGATGTTTCGGCCTACAACGGACTGAATGGCCGTTACAAAATAGGAACCAGCCACGATAGGGTCGATGCCTTCATTGGGACGGCCTCCATGCGCGCCCTTTCCTTTGATAACCAGGCTAAACCGATCTGCCGAAGCATGGCTCCGGGTTTGATAAACACCGACCGTTCCTGCGGGAAGATCGGGTGAAACATGACACGCAAAAACCCTATCGACTTTGGGATTTTCCAGCACACCTTGCACAATCATGTCTTTTGCGCCAGAGCCTACCTCTTCGGCGGGCTGGAACAAGAACTTGACATTCCCTTTGAGTTCCTTATAGAGACCTGATTCCCGAATATATTTAGCAACACCGAGCATTATCGTGGTATGGACATCATGGCCGCATGCATGCATGATCCCATCATGCCGGGATTTATATGGGACATCGTTTAGCTCTTGTATGGGTAATGCATCAATATCGGCCCTTAAGGCCATGGTTTTTCCCTGCCCTTTACCTCGAAACAAGCCAACCAATCCTGTCAACCCATGGAGATCTTGCACCTCAATGTCAAGTTGACTGAGAATCTCTTTTATTCTTTCACATGTTCTACTCTCCTGGTTTGAAACCTCCGGATACATATGGAAATCTCGTCGAGTATTAACAAGCCAATCTCTCATCTTATCTTCCTGCGAATTCATTTCTAGCTCCCCCCTCTACATTACTCTTTTGCCCCAATCTTAACAGATATTTCAACGTTTTGCAGAATAAATTTTTTGTCAAAGTGGTCAGGCATGAGTAAACTGGGAAGGAGAAACAGCCAATAATTAACGTCTTGGAAATTGTACAACTTATTGAAATAACATCATTTTCGATGGAACATGTTTCATGTAGTCCAGATGGAATAATGGAATAATGGAATATTGGAATGTTGATTTGAATAAGGAAGTTACTCATTTATTAACCTCACTGTCAAGAGCAATTTTGCCAATACTTCACCTTGTCCAAGACAAGTTCACTCATTGTTCCATTTTTCCTCCTTCACGTTGCTCAGGACAAGATCACCCATTATTCCAGTATTCCAATTGTGAGCGAAGCGAACTAAGTTCACCCTTTTGGGTATAGCAACACGATCTTTTTCTTGACATTATACCCGATAGGTGCTACCTTCCATCCAAGACATGGAAATTATACCCTTAAAGGTATAGCAGGTTATTAGAGATAAGCTACTTGCCCCGAAAGGGTATAATTTATTATCAAAACAAACCTAAAAATCCCTAACAGGTATAATACAGGACGATGAGAATACGTGATTTCGTAAAAAGGCAGCGTAAAATCCACGCCTTGACCCAGACTGATCTGGCTCGCAAGGCCGGAGTCGGGTTGAGGTTTATTAGGGAACTCGAGCAGGGTAAGGCAACCTTGAGAATGGACAAGGTGAACCAAGTTCTTCAATTGTTTGGCAAAACTCTTGGCCCGGTCGATTGGCGGCCTGAAACAGAGGATAGCGTGACAAATGGAGAATAAGAGGAACAAGGCTGACGTATATCTATGGGATAAGAAAGCTGGCCTGCTGGAAAGGACCGATAAGGGATATCGCTTCACTTATTATCAGGGCTACCTATCCTCACAGAATGCTCAGTCTGTAAGTCTTAGCTTCCCCCTGACTGAAAAGGCTTATGAGAGTGAGTCTCTGTTTCCCTTTTTCCTTGGGCTCATCCCCGAGGGCTGGCTACTGGATCTTACGAGCAAAATCTTAAAAATAGACCCGGAAAATGCCTTTGATATTCTTCTTGCTACGTGCGGGGACTGTATAGGCGCAGTGAAAGTGATCCCTGTAGATGAGGGAGATGATTCGTGAACTACAGGTGTCTCTCTTGCCAAGTTATGGAAACTGAACTAGCTCTTTCTAAGGGCTACCACACGAGATGTTCAAGGAAGCTCTTTGGGACGATAAACCCCCCTGAAGTGCCGTTCAAAGCTACTGATATTGTTAGTGAAGCTCAAAAAATGGTTGGCAAGATGTCTATATCTGGCGTCCAACCAAAACTATCAGTGATCCGCGACCGCAAAAAAGGTCAGCTAAACGTGATCGAAAGGGGAGGGCTTTATATCCTCAAACCTCCCACAGAACGGTTTGAGTCACTTCCTGAGAATGAGAATCTTTGTATGAACATTGCATCTGTTTATGGGATTGAAGTCCCTCCTCATGGGCTTCTCCCTCTCATGGACGACAGGCTCGTATATGTAGTCAAGCGGTTTGACCGATTGGAAGACGGATCAAAACTGCAACAAGAGGATTTTCAACAGCTACTTCAAACAAATGATAAATATACCGGATCTTATGAGAGGATTGCGACCTTCATCAAGAAGCATTCATGTGTGCCCGGTCTCGATTTAGTAAGGCTCTTTGAAAGAGCTCTTCTATTTTATGTATTGGGCAATGGCGATGCACACCTGAAAAATTTTTCTCTCCTCAAAAAAAAAGAGGTTGATTATCAGCTTTCTCCAGCCTATGATATCGTCAACTCTAGGCTGATACTACCTGGAGAGAAAGAGGACATGTGTCTTAGCCTCCAGGGAAAGAAAAACCGACTTTTCGGGGGAGACTTTAGAAGGCTGTCAGAACATTTTGGCCTTAATCGAAAACAGGTCGATAACTCTTTGACCCGTTTGAATGACCTCAAACTTTCTATTGAGACGATGATAGGAGAGAGCTTCTTGAGCCAGCACTTGAAGGATGGATTCTTAGAAATCTTCAGGGAGAGAGTGAAACGAATTTTTGGGTAGTGTGCCTGGTAGGGTCACAAAGCTTTAAGCACAAGGATATGGTACAATGGAAGCGACCGAGACCTCGTTTCCACAACGATCACAAAGGAGGACAAGAAGATGATGAAACCTGCCAAAGATTCTTTGGATCTCGGTATTTTGGTCAGCGATATCGAGGCCAGCCTCAACTTTTATCAGAACCTCCTGGGGTTGGAGTTTGTAGGGAAGACCCCTGTATGGTTCGGGACCATGCACCGGCTGCGCTTCGGTACCAGCGATTTCAAATTGATTGACCCCAACACCGTCCCGCCACAGGGTGCCATGGGATTGGAGAGCCAGCTGGGCTTCCGTTATGTCACGTTCGTCGTTCAAAACCTCACGGAACTCTGCTCCAAGCTCCTGAGCAAAGGGATAGAGTTTACTCTTCCGGAAAAGGAGATTCGCCCGGGGATACGCATCGCCATGGTCAAGGACCCGGATGGAAACATCGTGGAGTTTGTGGAGCGAACCTAGCTGTCAAAATTAGGGTGATTTGACAAAGGGGGGTGAGGTTTTTGGACCATACCTTACGGCTGAAATACCCTTTTGCGGTAGTATCTTAGCTCATTAATGGATTCTTTGATGTCGCTCAACGCCCGATGGGATGTTCGCTTTTCATAGGGAGGAAGAGAGGGATACCATCTTCTGACCAGTTCTTTGATGGAACTTACATCAATATTCCTGTAGTGAAAAAACTCCTCAAGGGTGGGCATATGCCTTTTTAGGAACTGGCGATCCTGCCAGACGGAATTTCCACACAGCGGAGACTCTCCTTTCTTGCAATAGATAGACAGAAATTCCAGTGTCTCCTGTTCAGCCCTCTGACAGTCATAGGAAGATCTCTTGACGTCATCGAGCAGGCCCGATTTTTCATGATGGGTTATAACCCACTCATCCATGGACAGGAGCAGCTCTTCGGGCTGGTTTATGGTTATGTTTGGACCCTCAGCCACAGGCTCCAACCTGCAGTCCGTCATAACGGTGGCAATCTCAAGGATGAGGTCCTTTTCAGGGTTCAGACCAGTCATCTCCAGATCTATCCAGACCAATCTATCGTTCAATCTTATACCTCACACGAAACCCTCATTCTCGAATTTATCTCCAGCTTTTCCAGGGACAGCTTTATCACATCTCTGGCCTTGTCCTTCCGTCTCATGTAATCTTCAAAAAAGGCCTTCACCTGTTCCTCTTTTCCAATGCCGCACACGGGAACGATTGCTTCGATGATCCGCTCATAGTGAATCGGATGGAACTGCTCGAGCGTGGCTACATGAGACACATACCAGTGCCACATGGAGGGCATGGCATGTGGGTTTGAAGCCATATATTGTATTGGGATAAACTTGTTTCTGTCTGGCACTTTGCTCAGCACGTATTGCTGTATCTTTTCGATCAACGCCCTGTCTCCAAAGCTTCCTAAGGCCATTAATATGTTCATCCTTTCATGCTCACTTTCAGAGGATTTGAGCCTTTTATCAAACCACTTAAATGTTTCGAGGTTCCCATTCAAGGCGCCAATTTGCATGACACTCCTCATGATGTCCGGGTGGATGCTCTGTCCGCCCATCAGTGACGAGAATTTGTCACGTGCGAATTCCTGGACATCCTCTGAACCATACATCGCAGCATGCACCATAGTCTGGTCTCTCAGTATGGACGTCGTATATCTTCTGTCTTGCTCTGGTTCATAACCAATATGTGAGAGTACCTTTTCAAGGAACGACTTGCCAATGGATGCAACCTTGTCCCGCCGAGCCCCTTCCATTACCAGGTATGCCTGGAACAGGTTGCCCGCAATACTCATGAGAGGGAGGAAGGCGTCCTCATGTTCATAATTGGAAAGAAAGTCCAGGTAATCATCCACAGATGTATCACCGCGTCTCACCAGTGCATAGAGATCATTTTGAAGCCCCCACCTATCCACTGGAGGCAGTTCTTTACTCAACAATCGTTTGCCGAGTTCCCAGAGGTCACTTTTTTCATGGTACCTGACCCTGTAAAATCCAGCCTGTCCGAAATTTACTTTGTATGCAATAGCCTCTCCGCCAATATCAATGCTCGTGTCCTTAGAATCGAGAAGGGTTGTTATCGTTTTGGAATCACTGCTGTTGCAAAATACTTTGATTGTTACCGGGACGACCCATACCTGGTCGGATTCATCAGGCAGATAGGTGAACCTCGCCTGTGTAAGGAGGAGTTTATTCGCATCTCTGGTAACTTCAACGAGCGGGAATCCCGGCTGCTCAATCCAGCTCTCCATCATCGTGGTTACGGGTTTTTCTGAAACTCCTTCAAGGGCTTCCCAAAGGTTACGACTTGATGCACATGCATACTTATGGTTCTTTAAATAGAGTCTGAGACCCTCTCTGAAGATGTTCTCACCGATATATCCCGCAACCTGCCGCAAGATGCTTCCGCCCTTATTGTATATGATCGGCACGGTACTGGCGTTGATGACGACGTGTTCTCCTCCAGGAATCTCAATTGGAACGGTTTCCTTGAGAGCGTCCCTGGCAAGGGCTGTATCCGTCTGGCCATGCAGAAATTGGTCCCATAGATCCCATTCAGGATAGTAGTGCGCTACAACGCCATAGCCAAAGTACGTTGCAAAACTCTCGTTCAGCCACAGATACTTCCAATTTGAAGGCGTTACCAGATTTCCAAACCATTGATGTGCTATCTCGTGGGCAATGACTTCACATATCCTCTGTTCGCCTGCCCTGGATGTGATATCTGCATAGTGAAGCAGCAGGTTTTCTCTGAACGTGATCGCTCCCCAATTCTCCATTGCACCTGCCGCGAAATCCGGGATTGCAATCAAATCGAGCTTCGGAAGCGGGTATTTTACCCCATAGTAATCTTCACAAAACTCGAGTGCCTTTCTAGCAAATTCGAGCCCAAACCTGGCATGCTTTGTCATCCCAGGCATCGTTCCTACGCGAATGAGGGTCTCGCCTGCGTCTAGAATGAAGTCAAACTCGCCAACACCGAAGAAGAGCAAGTATGTGGACATTTTTGGTGTCTGCTGGAATCTTACTACCTTTCTTCCGTCACCCAAGTCCTCCTCTTTAGCTATTGGCCCATTGGATATGGCAACGAGGTTTTCATCGAGGAGCATCTCAACATCAAAAGTTGCTTTCTTGGCTGGATGGTCAAAGCACGGAAATGCCCTCCGTGCATCACTCTCCTCAAACTGTGTCACCGCTGCGTATTTGGATGCGCCTTCAGCACCATACCTGCTCCTGTAAAAACCAGCCATCCTATCGTTTATCTCTCCCATATAGCTGATTTTCAAAAATATCCTTCCACTCATCTCCTTCGGAAGGCAGACCCTCACCTCCTGCTTCCTGGTATCCACATAAAATGGGCACTCAGCAAGCTCACCGTCCAACCGGACCTTACACTCCCAGAAGGCCAGTCTCACTGCATTCAAGGTAACTTCATTCACTGGTTTTGAGGTTTCAACCAAAATCTCAGTGCATCCCGAGAACTCAAAAGTTCTTAAATCTGGTTCCAGGCGGATCTTATAGTTTATTGGATTAACATCATTCATGTTTGTGCCCCTGACCCCCTTGTCCGTGAACATATCGCACCTTCGGTGCGGACGTGTAGGGGTTCGATTTATGCGCCTGAGGCGCATTTATCGAATCCCGCTTTGCGGGACGTCATAAATGCCGCCCCTACAAGGACTTAAAATGGGATTTCCTATACTATCAAGTTACCACCCCCACCCTGCCCTCCCCCTTCCCCGCCATAAGGATGGCGGGATCTTCGACAAGGGGGAGGGTTTGGGAGGGGGTGAAAAATGTTATCCTCGTTGTCTATGACCAGGTAACTGGCTACGCCTTGCCCGTGTATTGGGGCTGTAACGTACTTTACCTTAGATTTCTATGATCTTACCCCCGGCCGGTAGGTCACTTTCGTCATAGCCGAAATCCGTCAGCATTCGGCGAGTGGCCTTCATATTCGGATGCCAACCCATCTTTTCACCGCGAAACCTGGTCGCCACCTGATAGTCGAGGACCGGAGACAGCACACCCATTGCTAGGAAGTTTGGCTGGTGACTAGGGTTGCCTCCGGGACCGCCTTTGCTGGCCCAGATCGCATCGACCAGACAGAGCTGCTGGCGTGGGTAGAGAACCTTACCCGTTCGGTTGTCCATCTGACCGAGGATCTCAGGTGTCTGGTTAATAGCTATGAGGTAATCCAGGCCTCCACTCCCATGTCCAGGCCTTGGAGAGAATGTACCGAAGTGATTTTTCATAGTCATGGTGAACCCGCCAAAACGTTGGCTATGTCCCTTGCACATGGCTATATTTATGAGGATGTCCACCGATCCGTCCACCAGGTGTCTCAGACACCTGGATTTGCCTTTGATGTCCTTCCATGGCTCCTTTACTGCCGTGAACCTAGTGCTTCCGCCCCATGTGTCTTCAACTCGGCATCCTTCCGGAAGACCGACAAAGGGTGTGTCTCTGCCCAGGTTGTTGCCGTGGCACGCGTCATAGATGTGTATGTTGAACGGTTTCACTCCGAGTGTATCGGTCAGCGTGTGACAGATCTTTGCCATGACAGCGCTGCGTGTGTGCTGCTGGGCGATATTGTTTGTCTTTATCGCCACCACAGTGTCGGACCATGATTTGCGGGGAGGTTCGATAAAGATCATCCCCCACGCCTCCCTGGGATGCCCCGTTTCGGCAAGGGCGCATGCGAGTTTATCGATATTTTCCCAGACCACTTCTGTGACGACAAGCTCATCCTGGCGGGCCCAGGAGGAGGCAGGTTCTATGGCCCTGGCCATCTTGGCATCGGTAATGCCCACTACCGAGAGATTATTGACATTCGGGTGAACAACCGATCTTCGGGCCCACGATGCCCGGGCTTTCCGTATCAGTACTGTCGGGAATGACGTAATTGCAGCACCGGCAATTATGGCTTTTTTCATGAACTGTCTTCTTGTGATTCTGCTCATACCGAGTCCTTTCCTATCCCTCCCGCACATCGTCTCCGCCAAAGGCTGGCCAATTCCCTCAAGCCGAACCTACCTTGGCTGGATTGGCTGAACTGGTCAATGCCCTCCATTATGCCCCCCTCCTGTATCAAGAATCAAAATAGCCAAAACGCGTTGTTTATCAGACGTTCTCCTATAGCAAATATACCCGTTCTGTTCAAGTTTTATCCTGGTGAGGTTCACTTCTCTCCTGCTTCCCCATGACCGGTGCGCTAACAGGGCACGAAAGACAGGATGTGCCGGTATTACATTTTCAGGCCGTAAAGGTTCAAAAAAAATAGGCACAGCGTGACAAATATTCTATAATGCCTCCACCTTTGAACCATCCCAGGATATTATGCCTTTTGGACCATTTAATCCTATGCCTGGTCCATACATAGATTGAGGAGTTCAGATGAAACATTCGCAAGTGCTGAGTTTAGACAGCCAGACCCGGATCCAACTCTGGGAGCAGATTGTTGAGACTATTGAGACATACCTTGCCAGGGTGCGTCAGGCTCGCGTAGCCCCTGAATTGGACCCGGAAAAGATCCGCTCTCTTCTGATTCCACAAACTTTTGCGCAGCCACTCAGTCCACGCCAGGCGGTGGATTTTGCTGTGCGAGGTCTGTGGGACTATCAGGTGCATACTCCACATCCAAGATATTTCGGCTTATTTAATCCTGCCCCAACCACGATGGGAATTGCAGCGGATGCCTTGGTTGCCGCCTTTAATCCTCAGCTCGCCACGTGGAGCCACAGTCCCTTTGCCGTTGAAGTTGAGCAGCATCTCATACGGACCTTTGCTTACCAGTTTGGCTATGATCTGGCAGAAATAGATGGTACCTTCACGAGTGGCGGCGCTGAGGCAAATCATACTGCAGTGCTTACTGCCCTCGCACACGCATTTCCAGAATTCGCACGAACAGGGCTCCGAGGCCTTGACAGGCAACCCAGGCTCTATGTTTCCACGCAGAGTCACCATTCCCTGATAAGGGCAGCATCCGCCTGCGGCCTGGGTAGCGATGCAGTTCACCAAATAGCCGTTGACGACACCCTGAAAATGAACGTTGAAGCCCTGGCCGAACAAATCGCTCAAGATAGATCCGCAGGGTTTGGACCATTCCTGATCACAGCAACTGCCGGAACGACTAACGCCGGCGTGGTAGATCCGATTGCACGCATTGCGGATGTGGCCTCCCGTGAGAAACTGTGGCTTCACGTTGACGCCGCGTGGGGCGGAGCAGCTGTTTTTGTCACTGAACTTCGCAACATCCTTGAGGGCATTGAACGAGCGGATTCAATCACCTTCGATACCCACAAATGGCTCTCAGTCCCAATGGGGGGCGGGATCTATCTTACCCGTCACCGAGACATCCTGGGACAGACGTTCCGTATAACTGCCGATTACATGCCAACCGATGCAGCTGGACTGAATGTTGTTGATCCGTATACGCACTCCATCCAGTGCTCACGTCGGTTTATTGGCCTGAAGGTCTTTCTGTCTCTTGCTGTGGCAGGATGGGACGGGTATGGCACCGTGATCAGACATCATGCGGCAATGGGTGATTTATTGCGCCAACAACTTGAGGCATCGGAGTGGGAAGTCGTCAACCAGACAAGGTTACCTATCGTGTGTTTCGTTGACCGGCAGAGTCCAGAAGGAAAGTCCCTTGCCTTCGTAGAGGCTGTTTCCCGGGAAATCGTTTCCTCCGGCGAGGCCTGGATTTCTACTACCCGTCTTGAAAAAGATGTGCCGGTACTCAGAGCCTGTATTACAAACTACCGGACAGAACCGGATGACATTCTTGCTCTTGTAGGTGCCCTCAACAGGACAAGACAAAGGTTTTATGGTGTAGAGGTTGCATAAAATGTCCCAGAGAAAGACGCCCATGCTCTCCAAATCGCGTTTCCTCGCCGGTCGGCAGTGTTCGCTACGCTTGTGGCATCAGTGCTACAATCCTGACCTGGCCTCGGAGGTATCCCCTGCCCAGCAGGCAATCTTCGATACCGGTCATGAGGTGGGAAAACTGGCCACCCACCTTTATCCCGGAGGTTTTCCCATAAAGGAGGATTACCTGCACCGCAGCAAGGCTGTGCAAGCTACCCGGGCAGCCATGAATCACTCAGAGGTACCGGCAATCTATGAAGCCGGTTTTCTCTATGGCGGTGTTCAGATACGGGTAGACATCCTTGAGAGGTTGGATGATGGCCGGTGGAACCTGATCGAGGTAAAATCCTCCACCTCGGTCAAAGAGGTTCATGTGCCGGACGTTGCTATCCAGTACTACGTCCTCCAAGGTTCAGGCTTAGCCATTGCCCGAGCTGCTATCCTGCACCTAAGTAACCAGTATGTGTACGATGGGCGCCAGCTTGAGCTTGAGAGCCTTTTTTCATTCTCTGACCTGACAGAGCAAGTCACCTCAATGCAGGGAGTAATTTCATCTCAGCTTGATGATCTGAAAAGGATGCTTGCAGGGACTGATCCACCGGAAATTTTTCCCTCCCGGCTTTGCAAGAGCCCCTATGCCTGCGAGTTCTGGGAATACTGCACGAGGGAAATACCAGAATTCTGGGTCCTGAACCTCAGCGGCATAGACCAAAAAAGGCTGAACGAGCTGGCTGCTATGAATATCCAGGATATCCGTGATATTCCCAACTCTTTTCCCTTGAGCCTGCTCCAAGAACGTATCAAAACGTGTGTGATCAATCAGGAGGAATACATTTCGTCAGCCCTTGAAGCCGAACTAAAGGATGTACAATACCCCATCCACTTCCTTGACTTCGAAACGGTGGGCATCGCCATCCCCCGCTACCCCTTTACTAGACCCTACCAGTCTATTCCCTTTCAGTGGTCAGATCACATCCTTTTTGAGGACAGCACCCTGAAACATGGAGCCTACCTTTGCGATGAAGATAAGGATCCCCGGGACGAGTTTGGCATCACATTGCTTGAGACATTAGGGGAAAGGGGCACCATCTTCACCTACACAACCTATGAGAATAGGGTTATTAACGAACTGGTCGAATACCTGCCTCAGTACCGTGATAAGTTACTCGCCACCCTGGATCGGTTCAAGGATCTGCAGGCCCTGATCAAGCGATACTTTTATCACCCCGGATTCTATGGATCCTTTTCACTCAAATCCGTGCTCCCGGCCCTCGTTGCTGACATGAATTATGGAGATCTGGCCATTCAGGAAGGCAGTCAGGCCTTCTTCGAATATCTCCGAATGATCGACTCTTCCACACCACATAAAGAAAAAGAAGAGGTCAAAAAAGACCTGCTTGCTTACTCCAGCCATGATACCGTTGCCATGGTGAAAATCCGAGAGGAACTCCTTAAGCGATTCTGAAATCTCTTCAACAAAGAACTGGTATAAAAGTGGGATCAGGTGAACAGCATTGACAAATTCCTGTGAACATATCGCACCTTCGGTGCGGACCTGTAGGGGTTCGATTTATCGAACCCGCAATGACGGGCGTCATAAATGCCGCCCCTACAAGGACTTAAAATGGAAATTCCTATACTATGTACTTACTAGAATGGACTATGTTCATTGCATAGGAATTCCCTTTTTGGACGCAAATTAACCCGCCTGACTTATGGCGGGTGAATCTGCCTGTGGCGGATAAACACAGATTGTAAAGATTTTTAATGCGCCTAAGGCGCATAAATATAAAGAGCTAATAGAATAATTACCTACCCGCCATGCGAGTTCCGGAACTCGGAAGCGGGTGGGCATGGAATAGTGGAATGCTGGAATGCTGGAATAATGGGTAGTAAAAGCGGAAAAAACTATTTTCTTCTTCCTCTCCTTCACTTAGTGAACTTGTCCTGAACAAAGTGAAGGAGGACAAGTTCACCCATCACTTCAATACTCCATCACTCCGATACTCCAATTGGGGCGAAGCCCCTAATTTAAAGGATCTCTACATTGAGGAACCATTGGGACATAAGCGCGGAGCTGGGCTCTGGGCCTTTTCCTGAGAGCATCGTGTGCCCGTTAGATGGGGCTGAGATGGTGTTGGTGCCCAAGGGTCCGTTTACCATGGGAATAGCCCAAGAAGAACTTCGCCAGATATTCATGTTGGATCAGAGGCAGACTCCCGTATTTGCCACAGAAATACCCGCCCGCACCGTCTCTCTCGAGGCATACTACATTGACAGGTATCCGGTGACCAACTACCAGTATCGCAGATTCGTGGAAGAGACAGGGCATCGAGAGCCCTTGCTCTGGAACCAGCCCTTGTGGAGTCAGCCTATGCAACCCGTTGTTTTTGTAGGCTGGGACGATGCAAGGGCTTACGCCAAGTGGGCGGGAAAATCCCTGCCTACAGAGGCTCAGTGGGAAAAGGCTGGCCGTGGAACTGACAGGCGTTTGTGGGCTTGGGGCCATGAATTCCTCCCTGACAGATGTAATTCGAGAGAATACGGTCATGGGCGCACATCGGAAATCAGCCTCTTCGACCAAGGGATGAGCCCATATGGGTGCTACGACATATGCGGCAATGTATGGGAGATGTGCGAGGGCCGATGGCAAGGGGAGCTTTTGCCTATGCGGGGGGGATGCTTTTTAGGCTCCGCTACATTTGTTAGGGTCACCTGTCGTTGGACCCCTGAGGACCCCATCAACGGCGCCCACTGGCTCGGGTTTCGGTGCGTAAAAGAGATTCCCGCCTGAAAGTAACAATCACTTAGATTCATGGTTTCTTACTGCTTCAATGAAACCTTGCTGCTGAACTCCTCCCTATATGGAACAGAACAGCAGGTAGGTTGAAAGAGGGGCTTGAGTCCAAGACTCAAGGCCATATCTATGGTTTTAGTTGACCAAACAGCCATTCGTGTGGCGCCTGCTCGAATGGCAAGCTCCTCCATTACCTGTCCTTCCCTGGTTCTCGGCCTCTCACAGCCCAGAGAAAGTGGGGTATGGGGCATCATCAATCGTGCCCTGGCAATCAATCGTGCAACCTCTATTGGGGAAAGAGGTGCGATAGCTGACATTGGTGTACCTTTTAATGGACTGAGCACAACAATCACTAAGGCAGAAGGCTGATAACGACTTATAATATGAAGGGCATTATATTCACCATGTACTTTACCATTCAGTAGCCCGGCAACAACATGAGGCACCACATCCATACCTGATTTGAAGAGATTCTCCAATGATGTTATCACGTTTTGAAGACCATCAATATGGTAGGTCTTTTTTGCAGTTTCATCATCACCCATTACATCAATTAAGGCCTGATCCACCCCTGCTTCTTTGAGGGCTGCCGCTGTGCTGAAATCCAAGATACCGCTGTGCACAGATATAAATAGATTTGTTTCAGACCTTATTCTGGATATAGCCTGATAGAATCTTTTCCAGGGCAATTTTCCTTCAAGGTCTGATCCGCCACTCAAAAGCACCCCTGAATGACCTGAGCGCGCTAAAGTGAGACACCTTTCTATAAGAGTCTCCGGACTGGCAGCCTTTATCATGGGTTTAAGGAGCAATCCCTTGCAGTGCTCACACAGCAACTGGCACCTATCCCCGGTTAATGATAGAGCAGGATAGAGGCCTCTCATAGATCCGTACCTGATCATGCCAGGAAGGTAGAATGTAAAACTGTCTCCATGGTTTTCCCTGGTAACCTTCCATGCATGATCAAAAAGATCCCTGTCTCTTTCTTGTATCAGACTACCGATATCTTTTATCCCTTGGTTCAGTTTTTCTTGACAGAATAAGGTCTTCTCTAATACTTTCTTAATAGAATAGTTTGCGCCAATTGTCTATTATCTATTATTGTAGCTGTTCAGGTAGACACCAAGGCACAAACAATTGAAAATTTACAATTGGAATTGGTGCCTTGGTGTCTTAGTGGCTGAATAGAAAGGGCATTAAAAGAATAATTCTGTAATGTTAGTGCCTTTGTGTCTTAGTGGCAAAATACTTATCTGTTTTTGGAAAAAAGGGGGCATATTATGAGGCCATTTCTTTCTTTCGGTAGATTTGTTTTTTCTCTATCTCTTGG
>Ga0114930_10002739_pt1 | contig 15757 bp, 1 predicted proteins | sample AnhtaG_FD_87300 | JGI IMG/M metagenome (GOLD analysis project Ga0114930, IMG submission 87300) | Deep subsurface microbial communities from Anholt, Denmark to uncover new lineages of life (NeLLi) - Anholt_01485 metaG | ecosystem: Environmental > Aquatic > Marine > Oceanic > Sediment | place... | reverse complement strand
ATGCTGAAGTTTTTTAAATGGAATAAGGTTTTGGTTATGTTAGGGATAATGGCAGGACTAGTGATAGTAAGCAGCCTTACTATCAGGTGGCCAATAAATACATTTCCTGCCATAGAGGGGAAAATACTGGATGCTACTACAGGTGAGCCGATAGAGAATGTGGTAGTCTCCGTGAACTGGATAAGGTCGAGTCCGGGACCAGCGGGAGAGATAACGAGGACAATAAGAAGCGACATCGCAGTCACAGATAAAGAAGGGAAGTATCATATTCCAAGACTTTGGAGCTTTCACTTATTGTCTGTTTTTAGTCGAGGTTATATGGGATTTTACCATCCCTTGTATGCAAGCAAGCAAGCCGTGGTAGCCAGGGAGAGGAGGAAAATAATCATAGGCTCACCAGCCTTGAAAGCCTATCCAGAAGAATTTGAATACAAAAACAGCACCATCCACTATGACATTGAACTTTTGAGCCTCGAGGAGAAGTATATACGAGCAATCGAAGGGTGGAAGGGTAAGAAAATAACAGTTGAAAGAGAAAATGAAATCGAGAAACTTTTAGGGAATTTGTGGAGTGAGATATGGAGTTATTATACTGCCGGTGAACCTCGAGGTTATTTTGTAACTATGAAAAAGTTAGGAATTACTAGCATAACTCTAGATAAAGTAGTAAGAGAATGGAAAGAAATAATTAGTAGGGTACAGGATTATAAGGAATTCTACAATAAATTACTAAAAGATATAGGAGAAGTAGAAAAAAGCAATAGGGAATCCTTAAATAAAGCAGGATGTTAAAAGGGAAACTTATGTCTAGGAAAGCTTTAGTAGTTATAATTATACTTTTGTTTACGTCAAAGTTATACGCTCACGACAACAAAATAGTTCATCCTTTTGTTTTTACAAGTAACGCATTTGGTATGTTCCATAAAACGGGCCCTAATGCTTATTATCATGAAGAATTTAAATATTATTTTAATTCTTCTCCCATTGATTATAAAAATCTTCCTACTCCCTTGCAGGGCACCCTGGGGACGATAAACGAGGATGAGCCTGTTACTCGATGTGTGAATCATTTTTATAATCCCCGCTTCCCTGATAGGAAGTTTACTGTTTCTATAATCCCTCCAATTATAACTTGGACAGGAGAACCGGCAGTTAAATATGGAATTCCAATTTGGCAAGAAGCAATAGAGAAGTATGGTAATGGAGACAAAAATGGTGCTTATAACTCCTTAGGCCGGGCAATCCATTTATTAGAGGATATGGCTGCCGTGCCCCATGTATACCAGGATAACCATGCTTATGAATGGGCTCTAGACCTAGTGAAGCTAGGTGGGAATGATGAGGCATGGGTGAGAGATAACCATTCATTGATTAGTTATGATGATTATGGTATAAGGCAACCAGCTACACTTTCTTTCGAGAAGTTTCTTGATGAGATGGCGTGGAAGACATATTTTGGGGCAAGGATAGAGGGGCGTTTATACGAGATTGAAGAGCTGCCGGCAACAGGATATTTAGCCAAACTATTTCCTCCCATGCCTTGGGGATATGAGGGTGCTCTTTCCTATATGGAGTATGTAGATTTAGCGCAGCTTGGATTGATAAAGTACTGGCATATAACGAATGTGGGTGACTACAAAAATCCATCCAATGTTAAGGATGATTGGTGGGAACTGACCAATGAGGGCTCTCCTGGATACTTTTACATTGCCAATTCTTATAATGCCATACCTGTGAACTACTGGGATAAAGGGAGGCAAGTATGGCTTCCGAATTTGACCACCAGGTACAACTTCTGTCAGCTATTGGCTGGAGCACCAGGCAATGCCAGGTTGACACGGGACCAGGAAGAAAAGATTATACCTGCCTGTATTTCATATACAGCAGGACTGATGAAATACTTCTATGACATTGTCAATGAGCCCCCTTATGTGAAGGAAGTGAAGATTACTCAGGATGGAAGCAGCATCTATGGGGGTTACTGGAAGGACCAATTTGATTCCGGCGGAAAGTTGATTGGCAGGACTTTGAAGCCTTTATCTGGAGAGGAGATAAATCCGAAAATAGCAAAAGCAGGGGAGATTGTAATCACAGTAACTTTTAACGAACCCGTCTATGAATTGTCAGCAAGTGATATAAGAATAGGCGGCTATAATCTGGATAGAAGCCCGACTTCGATGGATGGAAATGTAGCCTGGCGGGGAAGATTTACCATTCCCAGTGATGGCTCTATGGATGGGCAGCAAGAGATAACAATCTTTGCGAGAGATAGAAACGAACATCTGACCACCAGGAACTATGCGGGGGATGAACTGGATAGTGAGCCTTCAACTATAGCTAAGGCTAAAAGTACTGGAAATTATGACTGGACTGATTACGAGCTAGGGAGAGATAGTAATCATAGGTTCCACATCATAACTCGGCCGATTATTATTCAACATAGTACTCTTCCCAGTGTCCCTGCCAATTTAGATTTGAATGTACCCGCTTTTGTGTTACAGACTCAGGAGGGTTCTATAAGTTCTGTTAGCCTCTACTACAGAAATGTAGGTGATGGATTCTGGTATACAAAATTGGAAATGGCTCCCGAGGAAGAAAATAAATTTTCTGGAGTTATACCGGGAGGAAATATTAGTGCAGAGCATGGATTGGAATATTACATTTTTGTACAGGATAGTGATGGCAATACCTGCAGTTGGCCTGAAGGAACAGTAATAGAAGATCCTTTCCTTTATAGTGGGCCGGGGCAAAAAGTTACTGTGCATACAGTCAGCAATGGAGGGATAATTGTGCAAGGAGACGAGGATACGAGCAACGACTCAGTTGATATCAGGTTCTATCTTGTGCAGGATACTGATGTGAACATAGAACTCCATCGGGCTACTGATGACTGGCTATATTTGAAAGGAAACGATTCTCCAGATAATGCTTATGATACCATAGATTGGTACTGGGTCACCGGAGGAGGTGGACCCGGTAACTACACAGTAACTTGGGGCGATGGATGTGAGTCGATAGGGAACTATTTCTATATCCTCAGAGACGCCAATTCTGGAGAAAGGATTGCTCAAGGGAGGCTCGTAGTAGTATGGCCTCTACTTGGAGTGGATGCCCAGGTGACACAGAGCGGAGACTATGATGAGGTCAGGGTTAGTGCATCGGGATTGGGTGGGAACGAAGGTCTATTTAGCGCCAGTGTTTTTCAGGATAACAGTTTCTATAAAGCATATAACCAGAGAGGTTCGGGACCAGAGTACATAATAAGCATACCCAGACAGGGGAAAGACCACCAATATCGGGCAGGTGTATATGGCGGTTCCTGGGAGGAGCAGGTGTTGATAGGTATGTCGGATGTGGAATCGATCAATGAGGAGGGTGCTCCCTTTATTAGCCACCGTCGGGTGGAAAGTCCCCAGACTCACAACTATCCAATAGATGTTTCAGCCCGAGTAACTGATGGAGATGGCGTAAGGGAAGTTCTCCTATTTTACAAAGGAGTAAAAGATAGTGAAGTAAAAGATGACAATTGGACGCAGGCAACAATGTCAAAGTCCCAAACTGATGATAACATCTATCGCGGGCAAATCGAGTCCCAGCCATATGCCGGCACGGTCTATTACTATCTTCAAGCGACCGATAATGAGGACAACGTAAGCACCGACCCTTGGTATAATCCCAAAGGCAAACCTTATAGCTTCGAAATCATTTTTGATAATGTTCCACCAGTGGTTACTCGGACAAATCCAGAAAATGGAGCTACTGGAGTTAACCTTGACATAGATGTTATAGTTACTTTCAGCGAAAAGGTAAGAAGTGGTAATGGGGAAACCATTAGGGTGAAAGACGCCGACGGAGACGAAAAAGAAATTGACTGGTTCCAGTACTCCGGGAAACAATTGACATTTAAACTTAAAGGCCTTATGGCTCTTACTACCTACTTTTGTGAAATTACTTCAGGGGTACTTGATCGATCAGGAAATCCCTTAGGAAAAGGGAGCGTACCCAACCCTTGGTCATTCGTGACCAAAGAGGTTCTTCCTCCAGCAATTACTGAGGTTTTTCCAATTACTCCAGAAAATTTCTTGGCAACTACAGAGAAGATGGTCTTTTCGTGTAAGTTCTCCAGGCCGGTGAGCCAAGTGAAAATCATATTCAAGAATACATCCACAGAGGAGGAATTTACAGTCACAGAGTCTAATCCAGTTCTTACCTCTCGTGACGACCGCTACAGTTATATTTATGCCTGGAATGGTAAAGACGACCGGGGGAAATACCCGCCAGATGGTCAATACAAATTCAGAATAGAAGCAACCGATGCCAAGTGTGTGGTTGGAAGTTCAGAATTTCAGCCACTCAATTGGCTGGTAAGAGCAAATGGGACAATAACCTATCCAAAGGTGTACAAGTATTGGGGTGGGGGGATAGAGAGGTCTATAACACTCAATCTTCCTCAAACTATTCACGTACATTATAATTATCTGGCTGACCCATTCGGTCCGATGATGAAACTTCATATAGGCGACGAGACCAGAACTATAGGAGATTGGTGGGGCAGGGCATTTGGCAAACCGTGGGGTTTGAGCACCTATGTTCCAGCGAATACTAATGTTTCAATTTCCGGAGGGATGCGCTACAAAACGTTGTCTGGACGAATTTTTGGACATGAAGATCCTGGGTCGTATGTTTATGATAAAGCCAACATCGAATATGAAATGCGTTATCTTAACCCTTACCCTTGCAAATGGATTCCTCATAAGGATTACATAATAGGAATTTGGGGAATTGACCTTCGGGAGTATTTAAATATGGAGAATCCAAAGCCCAATATGGTCTATAAAACATTAGACTATCATGCAGGTTCCACTATGGTTGCTCGAAATATAAATATCACCGAAGATTTTAGCATAACTCTAGTCCCTGATGAGCGAGACCGGATGACGCCTCATGACAAGGAATTTGACTGGGGAGGTGACAGCGCAGGAAAACCAGTTCTGTTTGGTGCCCATATTGTTCTTCCTGGGACTCTAACGAAGGTCTGGTATTATTATTACTGGCTCGAAGGGCAAGATTATGATTATGTTGGAGATGAAGAAATAGATTACGATGACAATCCCGAAGTAGTTACAGAGGTGAAGGTTGTGTCTGTCACAAATACGGGTAGTCGTTCAACCATAAGTGGATTTATTACTGCAAGAAACATTGGCCCTCTGATTTCTCCATTTATATTTGACCGCACGCCTCCACAAATTGATGTTTATGTCTCCTCTTCTACTTTCTCACCAAGATTGAAACAAGAAGTCGAGATTGCCTCTACCGTTACTGACAATTTACTTTTTCTCTTAAGGGATGTTAGTTTGAAAATCTACGATTCGAACAATAATCTGGTTAAGACCCTGTATGAGAAATCCTCGGATTCTCCTGGCCCAAGGAAATTTTCTTGGGACGGGAAAGGGAGCGATGCTTACAATGGAGGAGAAGTAGTAAGCGATGGGAGATATACTTATATAGTTCAGGCAAGAGATGGAGCTGGTAATCTAAATTCATTCTCGGACACTATAACCGTGGACACTGCTCCTCCCGAAATATGTGATGGGTCTCTATTAATAATCAGTCAAGAAGGCACACCTGCCAATCATCCTCATCCTGAGACCTTTACTACAAACGATGAGGCTATCCAGATGGCTTTCAGTTTATCAGATAACCTATCCAGTTCAGTGAATACGGTAATGGTCATTGAATCGACTTCATTTGGGGTGCTGCTCACCCCGCAGAAAACTTATGGAGTAACAGCTATGCCACAAAGAATCAGCGAGGAATGGGATGGGAAGAATGACCAGGGTGATTACCTTCGTGAGGGAACCTATAAGATTACTCTTATTGCCACTGACCTCGCTGGAAATATGAGCGAGGCGCTGACTCTTCCCACTTTCAGAATTGACAGAACTCCCTCTGTTCCCACCACAACTCCCTATGTAGATAACCCTCGTTTCACTCCTGACGACGGTCCAAGCAATCAAGGAGACGGTTATCGAGACAGTGTGACGTTACATTACATTCTTTCAGAGGAGGCTTTGGTCTCAGTATGGGTTGAAGATGTCCTTGGAAGAACTATTTTGAGTCTTAGTGAAGAAAGTGACTACAGGACGGAGGGAACCCATCTCTGGGACGGTAAGGTCAATGGTGATTTTGTAAGCGATGGTTCTTATATTTTCAGGATAAAGACAACTGATGATGTGGGGAATATTGCTTATGGTAGCAGGGCTGTAATTAAGAATGGGATTCCTGCTGAAATAGTCTTTCCTTCCCAAGACGACGTTCCTGCTAAGGTTAGTGGCCTTGTGAGTATTAAAGGCATAGCACTTGACCCTGGAATAAATAATCCCGCAAATTTTAAGTGGTATAAGATCTGGTATCGAGAGGGAAAAGATATCGATTTTAGCTTGCCAGAAAATGACCCGCTCAATCCTGATACCGGTTCGTGGCATCCAGTACCTGTCCCTGCCTATAATCAGAATGCCGATCCCGATAATCAGAATGGCCTGGATTCACACTATCCGAATTCTAATGTTTCTTGGCGGGCAGTGGCTTGCACTACCTTGGCAATATGGGACACCAAGAGTTTGGCTCAGGGAGGTTATTATACGCTTCTTTTAATTACTGAAGATGAGGATGGTAATTCCAGTTACGATTTCGTCACTGTAGAAATTGACCAAACATTTGATAATACCGCACCACAGGTTAGTATCGCTCATCCTTCCGACCTTTCAGAATTCAGAATAGTTTTGGATACTTCCACTTTGAGTATAGTATATGATTTAGCCCAGAATAGCGGTAAGCAGGCTGATGTCAGCCTGGTAATATTCAAGATGAGTGATGATGGAGCAAATTATGGACCAATAATTTACCATCGGGATTACCTCTACAGGAGCGAAGGAGGGACAATCAGGTGGAATGGCAAAAATAACCTAAGGCAATATGTTGAGAATGGGCGATATAGGATTCGGCTCACTGCCCGTGACAGGGATGGTCTGGGAGGAAGTGTAGCGGAAGTAGATATTATGGTTAAGGTGATTATTACTGAACCGCTTAAGATTGTGAAGTTTACCACCTCAGATTCTGTCATAAAAGTTGGCGCTACTATAGAAATAATCTGCGAGCTGTCTAAAGAGGCATCTGTGACAGTAGCGATTTATGATGCATCAGATAAACTGGTTGAAACCTTGGTTGATTCGGTAGTAACTATAGGAGAGGTGGAACAAAGCATTACCTGGACTAGCCAGTTAGAGGGATTATATAGTTGCAGGATTGACGCCACTGCTACAGATGCTGGTAAGACAGAAGATGAAGCGTCCTTCTCGATAGTAGTAAGTGGTGCTGGCGCAGGAACAGGTGTTGCAGAGATTACTTCACCTCAGGAAGCAGCAATTGTTAAAGGAGAAGCAAATTACAATTGGCAGGCAAGTGCACAAGGAGAGCACTATCCGCCCCAAGTTTTTAGCGCTACTGTGGCAGCTCAGGGAAAAGAGTGGTTAGGTCCTTATGACTGGATTCAAAGCACCAATTTTGACTTCAATAGTGGAACAAAAAACAATGTTGTAGTAGCGAATAATGAAGTCAAACTTACTTTTGTATCTGATTGTAAGTTCGCTGAGCAATCACAGTGGGACCACAAAACTTATTCACCATACTGGTATAGATACGAGTACCAAACATTCATACCAAGAATAAATGTTGGGCTCAAGAAAATCAAGTTGTTTTTTAGTAATTTAGATACCAAGGCTAAGGCCATTACACTTACTGTTCAGGTGCGTAAAGTCATCAGTTCCTCTGGAAATACTTTAGAACTTGGAGATGTTTTGGGTGAAACGTCTCTCTATATAAATCTACCCGCTTTTCCTGAGGGCGCAGGGCAACATCCATTTACGTTTAATTTCAGCTCACCTATCGACCTGTACAAGAATCAAGTCTATTGTTTCCGGTTGAGCAACGCAAGTACGAGTATTCAGTCGCTTGCGATGGGGATATCTGTTGAAGATCTATATCCCGATGGAAGATATTACGCATATAATCATTTTATAAATAAGTGGTACGATATCAACCCGTCGTTGGATTATACTTTCGAGTTGATTGGGGACTATTATGAACCCTATGGCTACATAATTTCCTCTGAATTTGATACGGGACCAGATACTACAATATGGGAAAGGTTCAATGTCAAACAAGGACTACCTTCTGGTACAAAGATAACTTATGAAACCTTTAGTTATGATACACCGGGCACACCTTGGGACGCATCGAGAGCTGTTCCTGCTCTACCCGGAGAGATAATAGAGTCTCCTTCTAAAAGATATGTTCGCTGGAAAGCAAATTTTTCTACTTCGGAACCTTCACATAGCCCGGTATTAAAAGAAGCTAAGGTTTCTTTCATAAAAGAGAAAGATTGGCAATTTATGAAAACCTTTGAGGGTAGTCAATACTACTGTTGGTATGAACATCCCCTATATGTCCCCAAAGCAGGTGATTTATCAGTTTTTTTCCCTGAATTGGAGGGCAAGAATATTACAAGTGGTCCTTTCTATTCTATCGTGTCAGAAAGTAATTCGCAGGTGACTAAATCCATTACTGATAAGAATGGATATTATCAATTGAAGGCAACGACAGATGTAAAAGAAGACTGGAATACAGCAGAAGACCAGGGGCTAAGTGAAGGAAAGATTGTAAGTATAAACAATGAGTTCAATAATAGTCTCAACCCTGAGAATTTTATAACTGAGTCCGCTCCAATAACTATCTCGACCGGGTATCCCAATGTGAATATGTGGGTAAATGATGAGGTTAAGAATAAATATACTTTCTGGCGGGATGCAGATGACTCTCTCATTGATAATCCCTATGTTTCAGTGAATACCGATAGCTGGGACATTCAGCGCTTCTATCCCGATGGAACTAAGAATAAAGACCTCATAGTAAATAAACAACCTGATAAGTCATCAAATACTAATAACACTGCCCTTGATGATGATTTTACAGTGAAGTTATCTTCTAATGCTGCTCCTAAAATCTTTGTAGAGTTAAAAGGAAATACTTCTACGCCGACGCAGGGCTTCAAAGGGTATTCAATGTCTTATAAGAAGCCAGAGGAGACTATATGGAAGTCCATACCCACTGCTTCAAAATCACCAGTAACGAATAGTGAAACGCTAGCACATTGGGACGTTACCGGGCTAAATGGAGAGTATGTTGTCAAGCTGGTTGTGCTTGACGATAGTGGCAGTAATGAGATAACGAAGAATATAATAATAGGGACTAAAGTTCCCGGTGCAGAGGCGACTGCCTCACCGCCAAATTATGTGACTTCACCCTACAACAAGGCTTATCTTTCTTTCCATCCTGATGCATTAGAAACCGATACCATAGTCACTATCACACCAGTAAGGTTAGAGGACACAGACGTCTCTATCGACCCTAATATGCCTCATCCGATTGGAGCTTTTTATAAACTACAGCCTAAAGATATCCCATTCAGAAGGGACTCCGCAGGCAATCTGCTTGATACCGATTCTTGTTCCTTCTCAGTGAGATTTACTTATGAAGAACTTCAGGGCATAGACCCTGCACTACTTACTATCTATCATGTCAAAGATGATGGCAGTTTGGAATCTTTGGATGTGCATGTGCCCTATGACGAGAATGGAAATGGACTATTTGACCCTGAAGAAATTGCCACAGTTACCAGCCCGATAACTAGTTTTTCATACTATTTAGTTATTCCCAAGATTCTAACTCCTGTTCTTGATGAGATTCCTTCACCGACAAATCAAAAATCTGTAACTGTCACCGGTGAGGCTCAAAATGCTTCTTTGGTTGAGATTTTCGTAAACGGAGCATCAGTGGGGAATGTTGATGTGGGAGATGACGAGAAATTTAGCATGCCTGTCTCTCTTATTACAGGAAGCAATCGCATTACCTGTATTGCTACGCGATGGTTTAATGACATCAAGACAACGAGCGATCCTTCAAAACCTGTTGAGGTAGTTTTAGATGCGACTCCGCCAGAGATTACTGATGTCTATGATTTTCCAGATCCTTTCACTCCTGATGATGACGGAATTAGAGATAACGCGAAGATATTTTATACCTTATCAGAAGAATCAATAGTTGAGCTTAAGATTTACAAAGAGGAATTGCTGGTTAGGACACTTATTGATAGTTTAAAGATAGAATCCGGGCCCCACAGTGAGATTTGGGACGGCAAAGATAATGAAGGGTGGACTGTAGAAGAGGGAACATATACTTACAAAATAGATGCTACTGACCTGGCTGGCAACGCAGCCCCTCAGCAAGAAGGAGAATTGGGAGTCAGTTACCAGACTATGCCTCCACCAGCGCCCATCCTAATAGCTCCTCCTGATGGGGAATATATCAAGTCTACCACTCCCACATTCCAGATTTCTCCTGACGAGACTGTAGAAAGGCAGTTGAGATACAGCATAGAAATAAGTACAGACGATTTTGAGACAATTTTTAGAAGATATGACCAGATTGTCTCCACTCAAGGCTGGACATTAACAGGAGAAATTATCCAGTATACAGTTAATCAGGAGGAGTCCTTGGGAGATGCCATTTATAGATGGCGAGCATTCTCTTATGACGATGTTGTCAAGTGGAGTGAGTCTTCGACTGTATGGACATTTAAATTAGACAAGGAACCTCCGCCGAAACCAATATTATTATCTCCGGAAAACGGCGCTTCGGTCAGAAGCCCAAGGCCAACATTCGACTGGGAAAATGTGGTGGATGCTGTTTCAGGATTAGATTCTTATGAGATACAGATCAATAATAATCGAGATTTTAGCTCCTCGGGATACACAGGTGTTACAGTCTCTCAGTTCATCCCTCAGAGTGGTCTGGCACAAGGGGAGTATTATTGGAGGGTGAGAGCAAGGGACAAACTTGACCATTATAGTGACTGGACTGACCCATGGAGACTGACAAGGACCAATTCGCCTCCCGCTGTGCCCACACTAATGAGTCCAGAGAAAGGGAAATTCATTCCCACAGAATTTCCCACTTTTCAGATGTTTGCTACTGACCCGGACAACGACACTCCAAAATGCAAGATAGAGATAAGCACAGATAATTTTAGCACAATAGAAAGGTGCTATGACCAAAACATATCCACAACAGGATGGAAAGTAATGGAAGTCCCGCCATCTCCACAAGGTATTATTGCCCAGTATACTATTCAACCGGGAGATGAACTGGCAGAAGGAATCTACTATTGGAGAGCATGTGCTTATGATGGAACTATTTGGAGTGATAATTCTGCTATTTGGAGCTTTACTTTAGATATGAGTTCGCCAACAATATCAGTGGCTTCACCTAAAAAAGGAGAAGTTTATAATGCCAGACAGAGAATGATAGAAATAGAATTTACTGTTGCCGATTTAGATTCCAGTCCAACCATTAATGCCTATCTCCGACACGGAGATAACATTCGAATCGCTGTATCTTCAGGGGAGAAAATTGAGCCATTAGATATTGAGGATGGTTCTTGGAATCTAATTGTGGAGGCGAAGGATTGGGCAGATAATATCTCCTCAACCGTGGTAGGCCCGTTCGAGATAACCCACGATATCCGACCCCCTCGCACTGCCACTGTTGTTGGTGAGCCCAAGTATGGTCAAGAGCCTGTTTATGTTACAAGTGATACACAGTTTACTTTAGCCCCTGTTGATGATTACTTAACCATAGGAGATGGGAAAGGATTGGGAATATCCCTTACAGAGTATTCAATAGATGGAGACAAATGGACAACCTACACGGGGACATTTACTGTCACTTTAGTGGAAAGTCCCCATACAATCTACTATAGAAGTATCGATAAGGTTGGACTGAGAGAAGAAACAGAATCGTTAGATATAGTGATAGACAATAAGGTTCCTCAGATAATTCTCATTATCGAAGGCAGCCTCTCCACCAATGGAATAGATAATTTTGCTTCTCTGTCTTGTGAATACAGGTTAGCAGTAATAGGGGATTCTTCCTGGGTTGACCACACCGAATTCAAAGTGGATAGCAGGGAGTGGGAGAAATATACGGTTGCTTTCAAGTTCGATAGCGCAGGACAGCATAGAATTGGATACAGAATCGTTAGTAAAACGGGAAGTCCGGAAAAAGAGAATGTTTTCAAAATATTTGTCGATGATACTCCCCCTGAGACGGCACTTAATTCCAGTCCTCTTCTGTACAATGGCCCGTATGCTTCCACTTCCACAGTTTATTCCATAAGCGGGCTAGATCCTTTAGTGGAGGGCAAGGCTTCAGGGATAGCCGAAATGAAGTATAGAATTGATGATGATGAAGAGTTCAAAGATTACCTCACAAACTTCGTTTTGACGGGAGGTAAACATACTATCTATTACTATGGAAGGGACAATGTTAACAATGAAGAAAAAGAAAATTCTTTCGAAATAGTGGTCGACACTATCCCGCCTCACACAACGCTCACTCCCAGTGAGCCATTATGCCCTGATGGGGCAGATAATATTGCACCTATTTCTTGCGCATACTCATTGGAATCTTCTCAGGAATTGTCTGGAGTAAACCGCATCGAATTCAGCATAGATAATGGCAATTGGAATGTATATGGCTCTTCAATCTCTTTCTCTACAGAGGGAAAACATACGATAAAATATAAGGCTGTCAGCAATACAGGCGTATGGGAGAAAGAGGAAGAGTTTAAGGTTATTGTAGATGCGAAGGGACCGAAAGTATTATCGGTCTATCCAGAGAATGGGACGTATGTGAGGGCACCGGATATAAAAGCCATAAAGATATGCTTTGCTGAACCAATAAAAATAGGCGATGACAAATGGGAGAAGGGCATATCTATTTCTGAGGCAAGGAGCGGTGCCCTCCAGCCTGGCCATATTACATATGATGAGGGAGAATGTGCCCTCGTATTCGAGGGAAGTTTTCAGGACCACACACCATACCATATAAAGCTAACTTCGGAGATTAGAGATAGAGTGGGAAATCCATTGAAGGAGTTTTCGAGTTCGTTTACCACATTAATGCTTAAGGAGAAAGGAGGAAAGGTGGAAGAAGGAGAGGTTAGTTTGGAAATTCCACCAAACGCACTTCCTCAGGATGCAGTGATTATCGTAAGCAAAGAAGAAGATGAAATAGTGAATAAAATACCACGACCTCTTCAATCCCTCGAAAAAGACAAATTATACCATATTGTTGCTTATAATCAAGACCATCAAGAAATTCAACAAAAACTCAAAAAGCAAATGGGGATTAAGATATCGTATGGAAAAGAGAGCAAATCCCAAACGAAAGATAGCAGTAAAGTAGAAAAAAACAGTATCAATCCTAAAACTTTAAAGCTATACTGGTATAACCCTGAAAAAGAGAGATGGGAATTGGTGAAAAATTCAAAGAACAACTTTTCAGTAGAGGAAGTTATGGCGCAGGTTGAAAGATTCGGCAGGTATTGCCTGATGGGCTTTATTCCTTTCGGAGATTCCCTGGAAGGCCTCACAAATTATCCCAATCCATTTCCTGCTTTTGGCAAGAACGATACGACTATCCAGTATTATCTCAAGGACGATGCAGATGTAGCAATAGCAATATATGACTTGATGGGCAATTTGGTAAAGACATTTAAGATAAACAGTGGTGAAGAGGGTGGCAGAGGGGGAGAGCTGAATAAAGTTGAATGGGATGGCCGGAATGGAAGAGGAGATATGGTTGCTAATGGTGGTTATATCTGTCGTGTCCAGATAGATGATGGCAAGCGAGTGAAATCTAAAATCAGAAAGATACTGGTCATCAAGTAAAAAGTGACAGGCACTTTTTCTACCTGAACTTGTTTCAGGATCTCTTCCTTCTCAAGAGATGCCGAAACGAGTTCGGCATGACATTACTTTTGTTTGACACTCCGAAAAGCGAGATAATAGAATGAGACGATTATTAATAATTTCATTTTCTGTTTTAGTCTTAATTTTTAGCATTCAGTCTTTCCCTGTTTATGGAATGGAGCTGGGATGGGCGAGGCAGGATGGGGGTAGACCTGGGGCATATCTTTCTTGGGGAGCGGGTGCAAGGTCATTGTCTATGGGCAAGGCATTTGTGGGATTGGCTGATGATGCCTCGGCTACATATTGGAATCCTGCAGGACTGGCACAACTTGAACAGAAAGAGCTGACCTCTCTCTACTCTATTCTCTGGGAAGACACGAGTTATAGCTTCCTGAGTTATGCCCATCCGTTATCGACTTATCAATCACCATCCAATTATGGGACTATAGGAGTAGCCGTGGTGAATTTAAGGTCGACAGGTTTTCAAAAGACGGATGATCTGAACAATCCTCTGGGCAGTGCTTCAGATATCGAGACTGCGGGCATTATCTCATATGGCAGAAAATTTACTGGTAACCTTATGGCTGGGATAAATTTAAAGATTGTCAATCAGCATATCGATAAGTATTCGGATATGGGTTATGGGCTCGATATCGGACTTTTGTATAGACCGTATATGCGATTTTCAATGGGATTGAACCTCCGCAATCTTCTTGCACCCAGGATAAAACTTAAACAATCGACGGATAGATTCCCTCTGGAGCTCAGGTTCGGACTTGCTTACAGGATTTTCTCGGAAAGCTTAACCGTGGCTATAGATGGTGACAAGACGGAAGGAAGGTATTTCAAGCTCCATTACGGGGTCGAATATTTACCCCACAAAGTATTGGCATTGAGGATGGGAGTGGATGAGACAGAGGTTGCGGCTGGATTAGGATTCAGGTGGAAAAATTTACAGGTAGACTATGCTTATGCTTATCATGATGCGTGGGGTAAATATAGGGACTTAGGCTCTTCCCATAGAATCGGACTGAGTGTGAGATTTGGAAAGACAGAAGTTGGAGTGTCAAGCGAAGTTATGGAAGAGGAAGTTGGAGTGTCAAGCGAAAGCTTGACCAGCGACCTTGGCCGTCCTCTTGAAAAGGAAGACTCTGGAGTCCTCCCGAAAGGGAGGGAGGCGCCTATGCCCGACCTTGCTCGCCCAACTCTTGTCGAAGGCGAAAAAATAGAGGCTGAAAGCTTCGAGGTGGAAGAGAAGCCTGAGAGGCCACTTTTGAAAGCTGAGGTTAAAGTTGAGATAGCTCCTTTTGAAAAGATTGATAGAATAGACGAAAAACATTATCTAATTGCTGAATCCTATTTTGCTCAAGGAGATTACAGAAATGCTATTAGAGAGTATGACCTGGTAATTAGTTCCTCTCCCCAGAGCGAACTTGCCGGAAGTGCGAGCTTGAGGAAAGCAGAATGTTATTACAATCTGAAAAATTATAGCGAGGCTCTGAATCTCTTTAACCAGATGTGGGAAAGTTTTGGGAATAGCTTCCTTGCTCCGGAAATCCTTTACGGGACGAGTCAGTGTTATTTGAAACAGGGAAAGATAGAAGAGGCGGAGAGTGTTCTGGAAAGGTTAATCGGTTCTTTCCCTGGATATCTTCGAGAGGATAGAGTAAATTATAGCCTGGGTTTAATCCGGTATTATCAGGGGAAGTATGAACAGGCTTTAGAAAGCTTTGGAAAGGTGGATGGAGTCTACGGCGACTACTACGAGGCAAGGTGTTTAGAGGAACTGCACAAAGAACTTCCGGCACAAGCTAAGTATAAAGAAGTTATAGAGAAGTATCCACAAAGCGAATTGGCAGACGATGCTCTGTATGGTATGGGGGAGACGT
>Ga0114930_10002736_pt1 | contig 15764 bp, 9 predicted proteins | sample AnhtaG_FD_87300 | JGI IMG/M metagenome (GOLD analysis project Ga0114930, IMG submission 87300) | Deep subsurface microbial communities from Anholt, Denmark to uncover new lineages of life (NeLLi) - Anholt_01485 metaG | ecosystem: Environmental > Aquatic > Marine > Oceanic > Sediment | place... | reverse complement strand
TCGAGGTCGGCGTCGCCGTCGTACTTGTCCAGGTCGCGCCCGATGAGTTGTTCGCGGCAATTGTGGCTATAGATCCAGTTGTAGCGGGGCGACATCATGACCGAGGCCGCGAAGCCCTGGCGGAATTCCTCGAGCGACATGCCCGGTTCGTAAACGCTTTGGTAGTTGAAGCCGAGGGGCCACACGCCCGCGGCGATGGTGCACTTCTCGGCCCAGTACGCCATGGCGCGATCGCTCAGGAGCCGCTCGAACAGCGCGTTGCAGGCCCAGGCGTGACCGAACATGTAGCGGATGTTGGGATTGCGGTACGTGTACTCGGTGCAGTAGTGAAGACCGCCGGGCGCGTTGCGGCGCGCCGCTTCCTCGAGCCAGGCCACGTGGACGACGGTCCCGAGGCTCAGCCCCTCCTCCGGGAAGGTCAGGAAGACCATGTCGGGGAACTCGTCGTAGAGGACCTGCATGACCTTCGTCATCCGATCCCGGACCTTCTCGACGAGGTCGGCGCGCGTGTAGCCGTCGTAGTCGTAGCCTTCCCACGCGAAGTCGTACTGCTCGCCCACGTACTCGATGTCGAGCGCCATGCCGGTGCAGCCGGTTTCGCGGGCGAAGACGGCGAACTGGCGAAAGTTGTGGTACGCCTGCTGCCACATTAGGTCGTTGAACCACTCGAACTCGTGGTCAAACGAGACCTTCAGGAAGGTCTCCGAGCCGATGCGGCGGCAGATTGCGTTCGCCTGCTTCGCCTGCTGGAAGGTCTCGTCCGACTCGCCGATGGTCCACGCTTTGCCGTCCCGCGCCCAGATGTCGCTCGACCATTCCCGCGCCACGAAATCCAGGAAGAACGCGTTGATGCCGTGCCGCGCCCACTCCTCCGCATCGGCGATGATGTGGTCCGGCCCCGCGGAGAACAGCACCGTCTTGGGCGGCGGCAGCTCGTCCGTATGCCCGTATGTCAGGCCCGGCTCGGCCTGCCGCGAGGCCACGACGGGGTGGGTCGCAGGCACGGTCGGCCCCGCCGCTGCAACGGCCGCAAACGCGGCAAGCCAGATGATCGCGATGGAACGTAGTGGTCCTCTCATAACGCCTCCTTATGGCAGCCCAGCGCACCCGCTTCCCCATCCGCAGTATCGGGGTGGCTCAGGGCGATGTCAACCGCGCCCCTCCTGCGTCACAATTCAATGCCGACTGACCGCCCCCACCCCGACGCAGCCACAATTGACAGCTCCATCCGTCCTTCAGTCGCCTGCTAGATCTGCCAGCCGGGACGCCTGGCGTAGGAGAGCAGGCGGTTGGCCTCTTCGTCGGCTGGGAACTTCTCCTTGACGGGGTCCCATGCGAGTGTGCGTTTGAGCTGCATCGCGATGCCGGCGAGCAGCACAAGGCTCATGGATCGGTGTGCGGTCTCGACGTCGCAGATGGTGCGTTTGCGCGTTCGGATGGCATCGAGGAAATTGCCTGAATGGCTGTTGCTCTCGTAGAGGCGGATGTCATCCGGCCCGAGCGGCTGGTCGAGGATGCCCGGAGGGTCGGCAACCAGCCGGTCGCGGTCCACGGCGATCCTGCCTTCCGTGCCCACGAAGCATGCGCCGCCGACCCCGCCCACGGGCTCGCCGGCGAACCCGCACGCGTGCACGGCCACGCCGTTCTCGTACCGAAGCACGGCGTGGCCGTCCTGCATGCCCAGTTCCACCGGGCCGGCCTGGTCGTCCCCGATTCCCCACTGCACGGTGTCGTAGTGGTGCGGACCCCAGTTGGGGTCTCCGAACGAGAACAGACCGCAATGGGCATTGCCGCCGGTGTATGGCTGCCACGGGCCCGGACCCACGAACAGGTCCCAATCGAGTTCCTCCGGTACGGGGATCCCGGGCTCGGATGCGTTGCGAAGCTTCGGATCAAAGCCACCGCCGGGGCGGTACGCGTAGACCTCCTTCAGCGCACCAACACGGCCGTTGCGCACGAGTTCGCACGCCCTGCGAAACTTGCCGCCGTACTCTGAGCGCTGCTGTGTCCCGGCCTGGTACACGCGGCCGTATCGCTGCACGGTTTCGACGAGGGTGCGTCCTTCATGAATCGTGAGGGCGATGGGTTTCTCGCTGTAGATGTCCTTGCCGGCTTTGGCCGCGAGGATGGCCATGGGCGCGTGCCAGTGGAAGGGCAACGCCATGAGCACGGCGTCGACGTCGTCACGGGCCAGCAGTTCGCGGAAATCGCGGTAGGCCTCGCAGGACGCGTAGGCATTCGTTCCCGTCTTCTTCGCATAGTGCTCGTTGACGCGCTGTTTGGCCGTTTCTCGTCTTTCCTGCCGCACGTCGCACACGCCCAGCACCTGGACCTCGTCGCGTCCGAGGTATCCCCCGGTCACGTAGGTCCAAGCGCCGCCGAAGAGGTGTCCGGAGCCTTGCCCTCCCAAGCCGATGAAGCCCATGGCGATGCGGTCGCTTGGGGCCACGGCGCGCCCCCGGCCAAGCACGGACGACGGAACGATCATCGGGGCCGCGCAAGCGGCCAGGGTATGCCCCAGGAAGCCGCGTCGAGAAAGCGTCTTGGTTCTCATGTTCACCCACTCCTCCTTTGCAGAAACGCATGCACGCCCTTCTTGTTCGATGTCACGACGTCGAGCAGCCCGTCCCCGTCGAGGTCGCAGACCTGGAACTGGGTGCCGACACCGGAGTCACGGTCGATTTCGTGAACACGAAACCGGCACTCGCCCTCTTCGGGCCGTTCGAGCTCGAGCCAGCAGACCACGGCCGGCTCGTCACTGCCCGGGTCGTTGCCGTTGTGCGCATGGTATCGCTTGCCGGTAATCAGGTCTTGCAGGCCGTCGCTGTTGATGTCGGCCAGGACCAGGGCGTGCGTCTGCGAGACCTCGCTGTAGATCTCATGTTGCTGGAAGGTTGCTTCTCCGTTGTCCCGCTTCTGTTCGAACCACCAAATGCCGTATTCGTGCGCCGAACTCGTCAGGATATCGTTATCGCCGTCGCCGTCCACGTCGTAGACCACCATGTCGGCGCACGCCGGACCAAGGGGCGTCCGGTGGGACGTCCAGTCGGAGCGCGAGCGATCCTCGGGCGCCTCCCACCAGCCGTCGGTCCCCAGAAGGTCGGCCCGACCGTCGCCGTTCACATCGCCCATTCCAAGGCCGTGCCCGAAGCGTTCGAAGGCGGGGAGTTCCTGGGTGACCGGGTAGGCCTGCCATTCAGTGGCCGGGTCTTCATGGGGCCTGAACCACGTGAGGCGGCGGTTGAGGGCAAACACCGGCGCCGGCCGGCCGTCGCCCAGGAGGTCGCCGAAGATCGGCGTCTCGCCACAGGCGGACGGAGCGAACTGATGGGCCTCCCAGTGTCCCGTCGCGTCGCCGGGATTGCGGTACCAGAACGCGGGGGCGCCCGGGAATCCGACCACAATCGAATCGACCCACCCATCTTCGTCTACATCCGCGGCGAAATTCGCGAAGCATTGGCTGTAACCTCGGTCGGGGTCGTAGGTCTGGGGGGGCCGAATCTCGCGCGCTTGCCAGTCCGGGGCCGCATACCAGACGTCGCCCACCAGGATGTCGTTGAGCCCGTCACGGTTCACATCGGCCACCGCGACGCCCTCGGACCTGAACTGCTTGTCAACCACGATATGGTCAAACCGGACCTGATCGCCCGGCGTCGGCGCCACCCCCACCGCGCGGTAGACGTCGAGGACCGCCCGTTGCGCGTCCTGGGGAACGCCTGCCTGCCGGACGGCATCCAGAGCGTCCTGGGCCGAGGTGCGCACGAGTTCGGGATGGGCCTCGCGAAGGGCCTCAACGATTTGCGCCCAGGCCACGGCCGCTTCAGTCGCCACGTCGCCTTCGGAGAGATGTGCCTGTGTGCAATTCATCGCGCCCGCCGTGTGACACCCGCCAAGAGCGCCCAGAAGGAGTTTCTTCTCCTCAGCCCGCTCCGCGGCCGCGAGCGCCCGCCGCAGGGCGTCTTCGCGTACCGTGGTCTCGACCTCCTCCGTGTCCGAGGCCAGGCGCGCGATCGCCCTGAGAGCGAGAACACGGTGGGTGAGCGTCGGGGCGGTCTCCGACAGGGGCAGCAGGTAGGCCAGCGCGCCGGGATCCGGCGAGTCTGCGAGCGCACGAATCGCCGCGTCCTGGATATCGGGCGCGTCATCGCCTATCGCCTCGCCAAGGGCCAGCAGCAACCGGGGGTGCCGAAGCTCTCCGCAGACACCCAGCATGGCGCAGCGGAGATCGGCGTCGTCCTTACTGAGGCTGGACAGGACGGCCTCCACAAGCTCGGGAGGCGTGTCGAGGCGTCTTGCCAACAACACCAAGGCGCGCCCCGCGGCCGTGCGCTCCGCCGCGTCCTCCGCTTCTGCCGCGAGCGCGCACATCAACGAGGCGTCGCCGACGTCGCCGGCCTCTCCCAAGGCCAAGACCGCTGCCGTGCGGATCGCGGCGTCGTCGTTCCGGGCCAGCCGGCGCAGGACCGGCTTGGCGCCTTCGGCCCGTCGGCGTCCCAGGGCCTCAGCGAGCACGGCCGTCTCGGCCGCATCCGCCTCCTCCACCAACGCGAGCATGACCGCCGACACGTCCGGCGCGCTGAGCCGCGCCAAGGCCGCTGCCGCCGCGGCACGGTCGGGCTTCTCGCCGTGTGCCGCCACTTTGACGAGAACTGGAACGACAGGGCCGTCGCCGATCATACCCAGCGCCCGGATGGCCATGGCGCGCACGGCCGGGTCTGGGTCGTCGACCGCTTCGGCGACTGCGGGCGCCGCGGCCGGGTCGCCACGCTGGACGAGCGCTTCGAGAAGCCCGGGGAGGACCGCCTTCGGTACGTGGCCGATCAGCGCCGCAAACGCCTGTGCACCCTCCGGCCCGCCGGGGGCACGCACGGCAGGCAGGGCTGCGGCCCACAGCACCAGGTCCTCGCCCATCAAGGCCGACGTGACCAGCGCCTGCGCGTCGTCCCCGGCCGTGAGGACCATGCCGCGATACGCGGCCGTGCGCTCGTGGTCGAGATCCGTGTGTTTCAGGACATCGGCATACAGCTCGTGGGCCGCCTGTTCATCCTCGGCACGAAGGGCCTCGGCGCAGCGCAGCAGGCCGTCGTGGATAGCCGCGTGCAGCGCTTCGGCGCTGCCGGACCGGGACGTCTTCAGGGCCTGGATAGCCACGGGGCCGCCGATCTTGCCCAACGCAAGGGCCGCCGCCGCAGCCATCGACGGGTCGGCACTCTGCAGCGAAGGCGCCAAGACCGACGCGGACTCCCGTTGCCGCCGCTCCCCGAGAGATTCGATGATGCCCACTTTGGCTGCGCCGGTCGCCGTGTCCAGTGCCTGGCGCAAGGCGTCGCCCGCCTCGGGGATCGGCATGGGTTCCAGGGCGAGGCGAGCGGCATGGGACAACCCTTCGTCGCCGAGGAGCGCCGCCAATGTGGGAACATCGTCCCGGGTCCCCACGCGCCGGAGCTGTTGGCAGGCCTGTGCCTTGCCGTACGCGGGGCCCGCCTGGCCAAGGACGGCGATCCAGCGCTCCTCTTCCGCCATGCCCGGATCCCAAGCAGGCACGCCATCGACCTCGTCGTCGCAGGTGTCCGACAAGGTGATTGCGATGACGTTGATCACGGCCTGGCCGTGCTTGTTTACGATCCCGACCGCAGCCAACGCGACATCCGGCCGGGGATTCCGAACGGAAAAGCACCAGAAGCCGACGTCCTGCGGTTGTTGCGCGCTGCCGATGACATCGCTATGGGCCTGGGAGGCGAAGGGTAGCGCCCCCGGGAACCACCAGTCCTGGATATTGAGTCCGCAGGCGAGCGGGACCTCGACCCGCTCTTCGTCCGCGAACACCAGGACATACGCGCCGACCGGATCCCCGGAATGCTCCGTGTAGTGCAGGAAGTGAAGCGCGCCGCACGGCGTCGGCGGCAGGTCGATGCGCTGTTCCTCGCCTGGGGGCACCCGCACGCGAGTGCCGGCTAAGCGGAACGCGATCCCATGAATGGCCCGTTCATCCGTTCCGAGTTTGGGGAAGGCTGAGCCAAGCTCCGTGCCGTCATGCGGCGCCAGGTCCAGCGGGCGCTGGCCGGGAGCCGCCGCCGCAAGCGCCGACACCCCGACCACGGCACAGGCAACGACTGCGGTTCTCTGCCGGAACGAGTGCATAATGATGGCTGCCTCCTACAACGTGTCCGATTCTCTTTGGGCCCGAGGCATGGAATCCCCGCTTCCGAGCACGGTCAGAACCAACTCATGAAGCGCCCTACCGCGTGTCGCGCGTTGGATTCCCTGCTGTCTCCGGCGGGGACCGTCTCCCTGAGCGCGGCCTCACGAATGAAGCGCCTCCCGGCGAGGCGCCACCAGGCAGTATTAGCCAGACGCCCCAAGCGATGTCAACTGCGGCAACGCATACATGCGTCCTCCAACTAGACCCCCAGGCGAGCCGAGCGTTGAAGACGGCCCCCCGCGCATCTAGAATCACAAGGGTCCGCCCTATCAGGAGGCAATGAGGAGGAAAGGCATGGTCCGGGTGTTCGGCTGGACGACATTGGCTTCTTTGGCCATCGCGGCACTGTGGCTGTCGCAGGGCTTCTGCTACGCCGGAACCGACGCCCCCGCAGAACCGTTGGGTCTTGGCGAAGGCGTCCGCGGTCCGTGGTGGATGGCCTATACCGCCCTCACGCCATCGGGGGGCCTGCGCTTGGACGACAAGCCGTGGTGGAATCGCGCCGCCGCGCTGGGCGTCGGGGACTCTTTCCTGCTCGAGGAGGGCCGGCTCCTTATCCGCCGCGAATCATTCAAGAATCGTTCTGGGAAAGGTATTGACGCCATCGTCTGGGTGCTCGACGACGACGAAGACGGCAGCCTCGAGGACGGGGGCGACAAGCACTCGGACTGCTACGTGGCCGACTACGGCCGGGACGGTACGGTCGACCGCATGGTGGACTATGTCGATGATGACGGCGACGGCGATCCCGACGAGATGGACATCCGCTACTTCGCCGGCGGCGAACTACGTTACTGCTGGTTCGGCGCGGACCTGGACGACGACGGCGCCATGTGGAGCCTCCGCGGCTACGAATACGGCGGCCCCAGCTTTTTCGAGGCCGATCCCTATGGCGACAGCATGGTCTATATGAACAAGCTGGATACCGAGACCGGCGGGTGGGCGCCGATCTCCGAATGCCCCTTCGCCTTCTACGATACCGACGAGGACGGTTACAGCGAGGTCGTGGTGCGCTGCAGCGCCGTCCCCCTGAGTTACGACGTGGACGCGGATCCCGATTACGCCAACGACTACGGCAAGTTCGCCGCGCCATGGAATGAGGCCCTCCGCAACATGGGCATTGTCAACATCCGCTACAGTTTCGACGTGGACAATCTCAGCTCGACCGACACGCCGCTCCATTACGATTTCGGGTTCAACCTGGTCGGCGCCGCGCCCTACGACTTCCCCGGCATGCGGCACTTCAACCCGAAGCGCCGCCCGCCACAGGTCACCGTGGTCACGCCCTGGGAGGACCTGCGCGACATCAGCGACCGCTACGAGGCGCGTGAGACGGGCTTCACCTGGCATGAAAACGCCGACGACACCATCGCCATCGGCTACGGGAAGCGCGCCCAGGACGACTTCCGCTGGGAAGGGGTCTTCTGGATCTGGGAACGGCGCTTCATGGAGAACACCGGCGGGCCTTGCCAGAAGTGGAACGTGCGGCGCGAATACAGCACCACACCTGCCGGCCGGCGCGAGCTGTACTACAGCGGAGTCGACCGGCGCATTCACCTCAAACACGCGCAGGAGGGCTGGATCCAGGTCGGCCATTTCGCCGGCCTCGCCGGCCTCGGCGAAATCCGCATGTTCGACACCAACGCCAACGGCTATTTCGACCGCTGGGAATACGATTTCGGCGCCTGGCGACGGGTCGCCGCCGTGTCCGACGAAAAGGCCGAGGACGTCCCGTGGGACTATGAGGCCGTGAGTGCGCGCTACACCCGCGATGTCCTGCCCGAGGCCATGGACGCCAACAGGCGCTTCATGGCCGCCATGGCGGCCGTCCATCCCTTTGAACCGCCCAGCGAACTCGAACAGGCCCTCGAGAACGGTTCCGCGAACAGGCGGCGCTATGCGCAAGACGTGCTGCGCGAACTCCACTACGCCGATTTCTTCACGCACTGGTCCGGAATCGCGAGGGACGTCCTCGCCGGCCAGCGTATGGACGACCTCGGGCGCCTGAATGCCCCCGCCCGCGCGTCCCGGCCCACGTCCCAAACCGCCTGGGACCTCCGGCGCCTGCTCTCTCGAATCGACCACCTCTACGGCCGGGGGGAGTTGGAGGAAGCTCGAGACCTCATCGAGACCTCGACGCAAACCTTCAAGGTCCTGAATCGGGAGTAGCGCACGCGGTTCCGTAGTCCCTTTTGAATGGAATTGTGCGCAAGATGGTCACGAAACAGTACCTCACGCAGAGGCGCAGAGAACGCAGAGCGCAAGAGAAGACGCTCTTGTGTTCTTCCCTCTGCGTTCTCTGCGCCTCTGCGTGAGGGTATCCTGATTCTCGACTCTTTGGTTCCGGCTACGCCGGGTTGGGGAAACACAAACCTGCATGAACAAGAGGGCGGCGCGCGCCTGGAATTGTCCGAGGGCCAGCTCGCCGCGCTGCGCGCCTTCGCCCACGAAGGCGGCCGCGTGCTGGCCTACGGCGGCGACGGCCGGCTGAACGGCAAGCCCATACAGGAGGCCCTGCCGCAAACAGCGCCGTGGCGGCCCGACCACGACCCGCCCGGCATGCCCGCCCTGGCCCCGGCCACCGGCCTCACGCGCGGCCTGCGCTTCTCGGCCTTCGCGCATCGCAACGGCCAACCCAAGCTCGTGGTACACGTCGTCAACTACAACGTCGCTGTGTGCGAGGAAGGCCATCCCGCCACGCCCGTCCGGAACGTCGCCATCCGCCTGCCGCTCCCGCAAGGATGGGCCGTCAGTGCCGTCCAGGTGCACGACCCCGACCAGGATTCACCGAACAAGCTGGCGTTTCGCACCGAAGGACAAGCGGTGACCTTCGTGCTGCCGCAAGTCAGAGTCTACGCTGTGGTTGAACTCGTGGCCGCGGCGTGACTACAGCGGGGTGAAATACGGCCACCCCAAGTCGCCGGATGAACGCCTCGCTCGTCAACCCATAGCCTGTAACGTAATCCCCCCCTAGGCCGCCCTGTACCCAAATCCGCGCGTAAACGAATGGCGCGGCCATTGCGGCTTTGCCGAACCACGTCTTTCGTGCGCAGGGCAGATCGCGAGACGCTTGAGGTATGGATGCACGCGAAGACAAGGGGTTGCAACCCCTTGTCTCTTGGAAACCGGGCGCTTGCACGCCTGTACCGGGGGTGACACGCTCGCTGTCGCATCCTTACGCGCGGATTTGGGCCTGTACCGCCGGCATCTTGCCGGCGGTACAGCGCCTACGCGTCCACCACCCCGAGCACTGCGCGTTTGAACGGCCGCGCCGTTTCGTGATAGCTTAGGGTCATGGGCAAGCCACTGGGGATGCCAGATGGTGGCGCGGTGTATGACGCGGTTGGGCGCTGGAATGCGTGCGGACGCACGCGGGCCTGCGGCCGCGGCGCGATATCCGGAAGCAAAAGCCGAAAGCGGCCATATCTGGAAACCATATAGACAGAAGTTAGAGGGAAGATAAAGGAGCTTGAGAATCGAGTGAATGAAATCCTGGATAACGTATCAAACCCAACTGATCGCCTTTTTCTCAGGCTACGAAACACATCGCGCTGGTCATCACAGAGAGAATTGCTGACAAGACTTTGGCACCGCTATAAGCCCTATGCGGATGCTCAATTCCTCGCCGAGATCGGGCACAACTTCTATGCCAGGTTCTGGGAAATGAGTCTCGCTTCTGAACTGCTTGATCAGGAATTCGAGCTTGTTCCAATGCAGCACAGGCCTTCTGGGGGCCCAGACATCTGCATTGCATTTTGGGATGACCGAGTTTGGATCGAAGCTATCGCACCTGGCCCTGGAACAGGGGATGACGCAGTTGACTTCTCCGAGGAGGAGGGGGGCTTCGTTCCAGAGCCGAACATTGTCCTCAGATACCAGGGCGCCATCAAAGATAAGCACGAGAAGCTAGGACAATACCGAAGGAACGGGATTGTGAGTGACGGGGAGCGCTTCATCATAGCCATCTGTGGCCGAAGGATTCCTGCAGCTGCATGGGAGGATGACATTCCATATGCCGCACAAGCAGTCTTCCCATTTGGCCCTTACACAGTAAGAATCGATACTGTGACCAAAGAGGTTGTAGATCAGCGCTACGCGTATCGACCGTTCATTGAGAAGATATCGGGCAGCGAAGTGCCTACTACTTCCTTCCTTGACCCCGAATTCAGTGATGTTGCCGCTCTAATCTCGGGTAATCCCGATCCAATCGAGATGACCAATCCCCCATTGACCTTGATTCATAACCCCAAGGCAGGGAATCCAATGCCAATGGGCTGGCTCAAGCGCGGTATCGAGTACTGGCTAGAAGAAAACACACTCAGGCACCGCAACTTGTCGGAATCCGTCTAACAAGCGCATGCACCTGACGAGTTCTGCTCGCAGGTGACGCGTAGGTCATTGAATAGCGAATTGAGAATGCGCCAGCGGAGTTTGTTGAGAGCACTCGGCCTGAGCGCGGCGGCGGCCACGATGGGGACGGAATAGGGCAAAGGGGGAGACGTGTTGCGCAACCGCGAACAGGGGTGGATCGCCGCTAGGGACAGCACGCCGGCTCGGCGACGGCCGGCGCCGAGCCGGAGCCCACGGGCAGACACCCGGGCCGCAACCCGAATGCCTCGATAAACTGCGCTTCCTGGGGATTGCTTCCCTTCTTCTCGTAGTGGGCTCGAATCACGCGTTTGGCGAGACTGGGCTCTCGGAGCCGGTATCGGTCGAAGCGCTCTTGTACGGCCGGACTGGCGGCCTTGCTCCGGTACTCGGCGGCCAGGATGGGCAAGACAAACCGCTTGCGCAGGGCCCAGTAGTGGCACGGATTGTACGACTCGTCGAAGTCGGGCGTCACGTAGGTCCGGATGTCGATGGGACGGACCCGGCTCCAACGGCCCCCCTCCCGCACGAGATAGGGCTCGGGGCCGTCACACAGGTCCCTCGCCATGAGCATCCCCTGGAAGTCCGCCTCGAGGTCGGCATGGGAGAAGATGCCGTCGACGAGCTTGCCGACGAGGGTGCTCTCCATGGCGATCCCGGCCAGGACGACCTTCTCGAGGGCCTCTTCCTCGGTCTTGCCTTGCGCGCGCAGGCGGAGATAACGGTTGTAGTACCGACGTCCGAACCCGAAGAAATGGGACAGCTTGTCCTTCCCGCAATAGACGTCGCCCACGCGGATCGTGCGCGCCAAGGGCAGGAAGTAGGGGAAGGAGCGGCCCCGGTAGATGCTCATTTTCTGATGCTGCAAGAAGGTAACCGAGTCTTCGGGATAGCGGTCGACCTCGCTCGAATGGCCCAGCCAGTGCCGCAACCGGGAGCTGTGCAGGCCCTGGAAGAAGTACAAGTAAATCCGCCGGGTAAGTTCCGGGCCGCTGCACGGCTCCTCGTCCACGCGGTTGCGCTCTTCGAGGACCCGGTCGATCTCCGTATTGAGATACCGATTGATGGTCTCCGAGGAGTCCTCCAACTCGACCCCCCAAACGAGGTACTGGTCCGTTTCAGACGCGCAGGCTTCTCCCAGACAGACGGCGAACGCATACAGCGCCAGCAAGCACGACCGAACGGCCACGGCCGCCCTGCGTCGCTCCGCCGGCGGGTTTCTGAGCCCGGCATGGCAAGAAGGGCCAACCGGCCTTCCGCGGCACGGGGCCGTGCGTATGCGGCAGGGCCCCCTCCCGTGTCCGTGCGGAACAAGAACCGGCATCGTCCTTGAACAAAGCACCTTCGTCACACGGACACGGTACCGAATGCCGGGGGCCGGGTCAACTCACGTGGGAATGCTGGGGACACCATACTTAGTTCGTGTCCTTGTTGCGTTCGCTCAACTTCCGCGCAGGTTGCGAAGAAGTTGCGCACCCTGAGGCGGCGCCGCCATACCTCCCTGTTGCCCTCCCACTTCCTGCCCTTTCACCTTCCCCTTTGCGCTCAAACCGTCCTGCCCCAGACCGCCCTCTTTCCCAAAATCCGCTCCTTTCGCGTCTCCCCACAATCTGTGGGCATCTGTGCAATCTGTGGATGACTTCCGGAGTTCTCTGTCCACAGATTGCACAGATTGTCACGGATTGTGCAACAGCGTGGGCTATTATATGAGGGCGTTTCCCGGGGCCGTGCCGTTGGACAGTTCCTTTCTTGCTCCGCTTTCTTCAGCGAGTCGCCGCCGAAGGCGGTCCGGTGCTCGCAAGGACGGAGGGGGCCTCACCCCCCGGAGAGGGCGGCGAATGCAAGGATCAACAGGAAACACCCCATAAGGACAAAGATGCTGACCGTGCCGCCCACGATCAACGTGATGCGCCGTTGGGTCCGAGACGTTTTGAGGAACTGAAGGACAACCAAGACGACAAACTGCAGTAGGCCGAAAAGGAACGCGCCGAGAATCCCGACGTCGAATGTCGGGTCGTTCATGCGCGGTCTCACGAGGAAGGGGATGCTGAGAAACAGCATGGCAATCACGCACAACCGGATATGAAGTCTGAAGACGCGGTCCGTACGGGTGGGCCGTTTCCAATGGCGTTTGAACCCCCTGATGCCGCAAGGCACAAGGCCCGAAACATCTTCAATGGTCTCGCCGGAGGTCATGGTTTCATGTACCGGTGTCTCGCCCCGGACGATGCGGGTCTGTCGCCATAGCCGACGGTCCCGTCGACCTATCTCGAGGTAGGTACAGGTGTCTTCTTCGCGTCTCTGGTAGTACCTGCAGAAAACACCGCGGACACGATAGAACGGAAGCGGCAATAACGCGGACACGAAGACGACGAGACCGAGAAATGCCAGTATCACGAAAGGAGTAATTCGCGCGCCATGGCTCACGAGGATCTTTGCAGCCCCGATGTTGCCTGTACGGATGGCTATATCGAGGGCGCTGCGCCCGTCCCTGTCGACGACGTTCGGGTCCGTTCCCTTGGCCAGCAGCGAGCGGACGGTCCCTTCTTCGCCGCGGTACACGGCCGACGTGAGTGCGACAGCACCGATGGTAGATACGCGACGCGCCCGCTTGTCATCGCGCGACTTGTCAAGCAGATGCGGACCGTCCAGCAGGTCGTCCGGCATGCGGTCTTTACCGAGCGTACCCGCGGGTACGACTTTGATTTTGGCCTTGCCGATAACCCCGCTACTGGCGCCTTCCGCGGTGACCGTCGCTGTGCCCGGGGCAACCGCTAATAGACGGGCGGCTCGGCCGCTGCCCACCTGTTTCACAACCGTCCGATCGCTGGATTTCCAGAAGAAGTTGGTGTCTTCATCGGAGGTAGACGTTGCTGCCAGGATGACCTGTTGGGATTGAGGTGCGTCCATGATGACCTTATCAGGGACAATCTCGACGGTGGGGCCGCATCCCACGGTCGGGACGAGGGCTGCCGCGAGGACCGCTATGGAGAGTCTCGTGCGCATGGTTCCCGCCGTCCTGTATGCCGAGCACCGGCGTTCCGGGGGCATCATGGACGAGTCCGGCGAGGGCGCGGACCAGACCGCGAACAGATCGGCCACCCCAGCAGCGCCGGCCGTGCCTCAATAACCGCAATGCTTTCTTCGACAGTATAGACCGTCTGGAGCAAGTTTGCCCAGCGTCTCGTGATCGTGCTCACCCGAGATCTCCCATCGGAAGACGGGCCTGTTGAATTCCTTACTTTCACAAACACCAGGATCGGGCTTGCCTAATGGTCGTCCTCGTGTTCCGTTCATTGTGTGGTTCTGGGGACGCCAAACTTTGGGGTTCTGGGGTGACTTCGCGGGCGAGGCCGGAGCGGCGCTTCGAGCCATTGCCTGGAAACCGTCAGCGGTGAGCGTGGTGCTGGGCGACGTACACGTCGAGAAGTCGTCGAATCATCTTCTGATATTGAGTGCGATGCTTCTTCGCTTCTTCCTTGAAGAAGTCAACGCTCCATTTGCTCAGGCTGATGGTCACCTTGACCTGTTCTTCCTTGAACGCAAGCTCTTCCGGAGGAGGAAGGAAATCGCGGACTACTCTGACCATCCCGATGGCTCCGTCAGCGTGCTTTGTCTTGCCTTTCATGTGTTCGTCTGCCTATCCGCCGGTGCGACTGCGGCGTGCTAGCGCCGCCTTCGCGCGGCGAAGGGCGGCCGCGACCTGCTTCGGCGACGTTCCGCCGGGGGTGTTGCGGCGTTTGAGGACGGCGCGGGGGGTGAGCAGCGCCAGGGCCTCGCGGTCGAACCGTGGCGAGAAGGTCTTGAGTTCCTCGAGGGTGAGATCGGCGAGCCGGCGGCCTTGCTTCACGCAGTCGAGGACGACTTTCCCGACGATGCCGTGGGCCTCGCGGAAGGGCACGCCCTTGGCGACCAGGGCGTCGGCGAGGTCGGTGGCCTCCATGAATCCCTCGTGGGCGGCGGCCTCCATGCGTTGGGCGTTGACTTCGATGGCGGGGATCATGTGGGTGACCACCTGGAGGCAAAGTTGGAGCGTGTCCGAGGCGTCGAATAGCGGCTCCTTGTCCTCCTGGAGGTCGCGGTTATAGGTGAGCGGCAATCCCTTCATCAGTGTGAGCACGGCCATCAGGTCGCCGTACACGCGGCCCGTCTTGCCTCGGATGAGCTCGGCCGCGTCCGGGTTTTTCTTCTGGGGCATGATGCTCGAGCCCGTGGTGAAGGCGTCGCCGATCTCGATAAAGCCGAACTCCTGCGACGACCAGGTCACGAGTTCCTCGCACAGGCGGCTCAGATGCATCATGGCCATCGAGGCCGCGGCGCAGAACTCGATGACGTGGTCGCGGTCGGACACGGCGTCCATGCTGTTGGCCGCGACGGCGTCGAAGCCGAGCTCGCGGGCCACGGCGTCCCGGTCGAGGGGATAGGGTGCGCCGGCCAGGGCCGCGGAACCGAGCGGCATCACGTTGACGCGGCGCCGCAGCTCGGCGAAGCGGTGTCGGTCGCGCTCGAACATTTCGTAGTAGGCGAGGAGGTGGTGGGCGAGCAGCACGGGCTGGGCGTGCTGGAGGTGGGTGTAGCCCGGCAACATGACGGCGCGGTGCTGGTCGGCGAACGCGACGAGGGCCGCCTCGAGATCGTCGAGTTGTTCGAGGATGGCGTCGATCTGGTCCCGGGCCCAGAGCCGCACGTCCGTGGCGATCTGATCGTTTCGGCTGCGTCCGGTGTGGAGGCGCTTGCCGGCGTCGCCGATCCGGTACACCAAGGCCGCCTCGATGTTGGTGTGCACGTCCTCGAGCACGGGGTCCCAGGGGAAGCGGCCCTCGGCGATATCCCTTTGTATGGCCTTCAGGCCGCGGACGATCTTGCGGGCGTCGGTTTTCGTGATGATTCCCTGTTCCCCGAGCATACGGGCATGGGCGATGCCGGCGCGGATGTCCCACGGGGCCAGGCGCGCGTCGAAGGCGACCGACGCGCCGAGCGCCTCCATGAGGGCATCGGTTTCGGCCTCGAACCTGCCGCCCCAGAGCTTGCTCATCGTTCCGTCCTCCCTTTTCCGCGGGCCGCGTTCGGCCTAAGGAGCCGTAAGACAATTACTCATCGTATTCGTAACGTAGAAGCGCCATCTTGGCGCTTTGCCAACGCGGCAAGGATGCCGCGTCTACTAAAAGGAATCCGATGACTTATTCACTTGCAT
>Ga0114930_10002734_pt1 | contig 15769 bp, 19 predicted proteins | sample AnhtaG_FD_87300 | JGI IMG/M metagenome (GOLD analysis project Ga0114930, IMG submission 87300) | Deep subsurface microbial communities from Anholt, Denmark to uncover new lineages of life (NeLLi) - Anholt_01485 metaG | ecosystem: Environmental > Aquatic > Marine > Oceanic > Sediment | place... | reverse complement strand
TAAATATTTCCATATCTGGGTACAAAATACCACATATTCGGCATACGTATTACCCCCAAAAGACATTAAACATACTTTAGTGTAATCTGGCAAAATATTCCAATTTAATCCACATTCGGCGATAATTTGTTTACTATTATTAATACAAATTGAACATACGTATCTACCACAGGCCACCGTACCAATTCGATTTTTAGGTGGGGGATGATTACATTTAATATTATTTTTATTTAATTCAAGATATTTTTGTTTAAATAATGGTATTACTAAATCGATATATTGCTATATAATTTGCTAATGTTTATGTTCAAATTTAGGATCGGAAGTATACCAATCCGGATCATTAACTTCATTAAGATTATATTCAATATTTACTTTAACATATTCATCACACTCTGGGACAATATAGTCCCCATAACCATAGATAATGGCATAATGACCATGTTTACGCATCAATTTAGCAAATTCAATAATGATATTAATATGAGCCGAAACAGTGCGACCCTTAATAAAGGGTATAATTGGTGGACCAAATAAATGAAAAATCATATTTTTATCTTATTTTATATAAATTAATATTTTCATTTTTATTATAAAATTGATTTAATATAAGGATAAAATTGAAAATATTATTTATTCTAATTTTAATATTATAAATTATAAACAATGTCCAATAAATCTTTTATCATTCCAGATGAGTCCGAATTAAATGAGATTTATAATCATATGTATGATTTACCGATGCTATTTGAGGATATGTTTGATGGTGACAAGGATAGCATTGAATATAAACTAGCGGTTATGGCTCGTATGATTAAAATTGGCTATGATTATATGAAAAATAACCCCGGACAACAATTTACTCCCCCGGATGATATCTCCCATTCATTTGATGATTAAAAAAACTTAATTAGATTAAGTTTTTTTATAAACTAATATATTAAATTCTAGAATTAAAAATTGAGTCGGAAATTATTAAAATTTTAATTTATTTTATTAAATATTTTATTATGGGTCGGATTACTAAAACTAAGAAGTTTACCAACTGGGTTGGACGGGAGCACCTTAAAGTGCAGTTAGAACAACTGTGTAACAAGGTCAGTGTAGAATCTACCAAGTTGAATCACTTGGATAATGGGTCTTACGTCAACGGCGTAGTGAAATCAATCAAAGGTTTACCTTGTAATCCGATCTTCAATGATCTGGGTAAAGCCTACCGTGAGTTGAATGAGTTTACTAGACATTTGGTGTCTAAGGAGAACATTGACATTGATCTGATTCGGACTATCACTGGTCCTAGCCTGTCTAGGAATAATCCGGCTGAAATCCAATTGGTTAATACCAATTTGCACAAGATTATTACTGTTGTTTAATAAAAAAACTTTTAAAAAACTTAATCTGATTAAGTTTTTTTATAAACTAATATAATACTGATAAAATTTAAAATTGAATTAGAAAATATTAAAGAAATAATATTAAAATGTCTCAAAATCAAATGTTAGTTTCAACAACTGAAGGTAATATGTCGGTTAATAAATTAGTTGGTAGAAAGTTTACAGCAATGGTACATGGCAAATATTATGAATCTGGATATAAAGGTTTTGAATTTATTGGAAATGAAAGAGTATCAAAAATAACAATCAAAGATCAAAATGATAATTATACAACTGTATTTTTATATGGTAGTGATCTATTAAAACATATGTATGATAATTTTTACCAATGGACATTATATCATGATTTAAAAGTTAATGATGTTGTGATGGGTGATAATCGTATAAATTATACTATTACAAATATTGAAGATTCTGAAGATCCAAATAGTATAGAATATATTATGGATGTATACGCTTGTTATAAACCAAACGAATATATTCTTAATAAATTACTGGTACAAAACTATTAAACTATAATTTAGTCTTCAAGATAATTTATTATGATTGTAGGAAAATGAAGAATAAAAAAACTTAATCTGATTAAGTTTTTTTTATAAACTACTATAATACTGATAAAAATCTCTAACAAACTGTTTTTGTTTAGCAGTTTGCGGGGCACCTAATTTGCGCATTTTAGCATTCATATTAGGACGAGTTTGATGGGCTCGATATACTAAATCCAAGGCTTGTTCGGCATTATAATTAACACATAAAATTAATAATACTGCGGCAACCAATCCGCTGCGACCATGCCCCCCGCGGCAATGAATGTAGGTCTTTTTACCAGCCAGAATATCTTGGGCTACCGGTTTAAGAAATTGGTAAAAATTGACCATATCTGCTGGAACGCGTTTATCGGTAATCGGATAATGATATCTGGTTAAATTATTATAATTAGCGTATTCATAAACCCTAGTACCATCCGGAAATTTTTCATTAAAAATTGTTAAATCCACAAATATCACAAAACCTTGGTTAATAAGGGTTAAAAAATGCTGTTCATCATAGGGCGCTGATCCAACATAAACGCCCGGCGCCATAATTTTATAGGTTCGATCCATATTTTTTTTGGGGGTTAGTGCTGATACCAAATGATATTTTATTTTCTAATAATTAAATAATTTTAATTATTTTAATTCATTTTTAACTGATATTTTTAGAATAAATAACGGTTAAAAATCGGCTGAACGTAGTTATTTTCTAAAAAAAATTAACTAATTCCAAAAAATTGAATATGATTTTTTCTAAAATTTAAGATTAATAGATTTAGTTAATAATTTATATTTATCAATTTTTAACTTAAATGAGTCCTAAAAATCATACTTTAATTGTAACCGGCGATAAAGATCAATTATTTGATTTTGCTAATCAAAATAGGGAACAGGATCATTGTTTTTCTATTTTTGAACATAAATTACATAAATTAATGCATGAGGAAGGGTATTTAACCGTTGGGGATTATCCGGACCGATTAGTAGCGGGCGAAGTACCCTATAATGGTCAACATTATAAACTATATTTGTCGCGGGAATGTTACTGTACTAAATTAACTAAACATAATATTGATCAACATCAGGCTAAATATATTTATGAGTTAGAAGTTGATGATATTATTCATCGCTTTGTTAAATATATTCAACCATTTTATCCCGAGTTGAATTTTATGGTTCAAAACTAAACATAAAAATAAATAGTTATTTAAATATAACTAAAATTGTAAATAAGAAAATATTTTTTTTCTTATTTATTTTAAAAAAATAATAGTAAAAATTATTAAACTATTTAAATGATTAAACTATTTTAAATAATAAATCCATTATTTAAAAAGATGTTTTATTATCTGTTATTATTATTATTTAGCATTCAATCTCTAGTTTTAAGTCAAAATTGTACTGTTAATCCAGACTGTCCTGCGGAACAATTCTGTAATTGCCAGGGTGTATGTGAAACTGGTTCCGCGCAATTATTACAAAATAGTACCTTAGGTTATTTACAAGTATATGATCAAAACTTTTATATTGATTATAATTATACTTGTACCGGTACCAAAAATAATGATGCCTATATTTTTGTACAAGAATGGGAACCTTCAATTAAAGCCATTCATAATTATTTTGCTAGCACTAGAACGATGGTCACCGGTTGTTTTCAATGGGATCAAAACTGTAATGAAGCTAATAATAGTTTAGTATTAGTTAAAACTAATTATAAATTTCCTTTAATTTTACAATATAGTAGTAATTATTATTATCCTAATGGATTTTGTGTATTACAGCCCGATGGTCAACGGTTGTATCGTAATGAAAGTTTAGTTTCGGGTCAACAACTAAACTTTCATTACCCAGATCAAAAACCGGATAATACCACGGTATTAATATTAGAATTTAGTAAATATCAAAAATAAATTAAATAATTTTAAGTGATCGCAGCCAGAAATTTAAATCACTATTATTAAATATGATTTTTTTTAAAAAAAATGCTTATGATACAATTTTCTTAAACAGTAATTAGAAAATGATTATTATAGATTTTAATTAAAATCTATACTAGTATGATATAAAATAAATTCTTTAATTTTAAATGATCGCAGTCAGAAATTTAAATCACTCTAAAAATTTTTTATAATTTGTAATAAGTAGTATATAAAATAAAAATTTTATATACTACTTATTAAATAAAATATAAATTATAAAAAATCATTTATAGTATAAAATATCTTAAACAGTAATTAAATAATGATTATTATAGATTTTAATTAAAATCTATATTATTATGATATAAAATCTATTTATCATCTTGATCCGAATTAGAAGTATCATCGATTAAAGCCGTAATTTGCACTGCCACCATAACAATAAAAATGGCTATAACTAATACGATGATTAATTCATTTTGATGAATATCTTCAATATTAAATATAATAACTACTACTAGTATTAATATGCTAATCCAAGTCACATCCTGAGTCAAAATAACCAGATTACTTTCATTAATAGTTTTAAATGCATACCATATAATTATAATTAAAAAAATAAATAAAAATAAGGCTAATAAATTTTGTAAACTAGAGTCTAGTTTAACCATATTTTTTAAAAAGTTTTTTAAAAAAATGTTTTTAAAAAATTGAGATTATTTAAAAATAAATCTTATATATTTAAAAAGAGATGCGCGAACTTACTTCAATGCAAGAATGGTTAGATTTAATTGGTTCTACCGACCAATTAATTGTAATTGATTATTATACCAACTGGTGTGGACCTTGTAAACAATTGTTGCCCCAAATGTTAGAGTTAGAGAAACAATATCCCCAGGTTATTTTCGTTAAAGCCAACATTGAGGATGTTAAAGAATTTGCTACTAAACATAATATCAAAGCTTTACCCACCATTAAATTGGTCAAAAATTCGGAACTTAAGGCTGAAATCAATGGGGCCAATAGTTTAGCGATTAAAAATAATATTGAGAAATTTAAATAAAAAATTAAAAAAATAAAAAAATCTAAAAACTTAAAAAATGAGTGTTAGTTTTAAAACTTGCGGTAAAGGTAGTGATGTTGTGGATAAGCATCACCGTATTGCGTTAGAGCATGTTACTGGCTGTAGTAACAAGTTCAAGATTAAGAATAATAAGATCTGTGTTTCGGATGAAATAATTGATCAGTATTATACCATCCACATTAATGTGGTGGCCAAAGCTCGCTGCCCGGTAGATGAAGTGCGGGTCTGCTTGGCCAACCTTAACAATGATCAGATTTTAGGCCAGGTAACGATTACCGATCCCTGTACTAATACTATTTCGATCAGACAAGTAATTGCGAAGGGTAGTAAGTTGGTTTTAGTTATTAAGGCTGATTCGGGTATCTGTTACGTTAAGGCTGATGGAGAAATCTTGGCCCAAGATATTGCCACCGATCAGTTAGAAAAGGATCAGGAATATGATCAGAATATTAAGATTATGTATGTTACGGGTAAAGCTAGTAATGATCCGGTCTGTCCGGGGGCCCCGTTCGAAGAGCAATACATTCCCAATGGCGAAGTTCCAGTTGGTCCGTCCCCACCGTTTCCACCCAATACCTTACCGTGGGGTTCCAACGTCATCCCGTGGCGTCCGGGACAAGAATCGCCTAATGGTGGTATTTTCTCCAATCAATCTACTACTAGTACTAATTATTATCGTAAGAACCAGTCCATCCCCTACATTCTGGCCTACTATGCTGGTTTAGATTTTGATACTATTCCTGGTAATAGCCCTAATTTGACCGTGTTCCTTAAGGACTTTGAATTCCGGGGTATTTCCAAGAAGAATGGTGTTAATTATGGTAATGATGTTAAGTTGCGGTATATGTGGGCTTTGACCGCAGATAAGATGCCGAAGTATGCCGAGAAGATTAATACTATGTTTAATAACATTTACGCACAAGTAGTTAATGGAAATAGGCCTTTAATGAGTACTTTCCGGGAGGAATTAGTTAAGTTCTTTATTGCGGTACATGTTGGTTATGACGATTATCCCGATTTTATGATTGAGTATTTTACTTCTTTCATTAATGTGATTGGCTATATTAGTAATGATAACATTGATATTACTCCGATCTTGGAACGGGGCCGGTCGTTGGAGCCGTTGGTCCGGGAATATTATCGGGTACGTAGGCTGGATATCATTGAAAAGCAAGATGATACCGTTATTGCTTTCTATTGGAATCAGGCCGGTATAAGCCGGGATGCGTTGGTCACGGAGTCCTTACATAACATTATTGCTTTTGCGCAGTTCCTTAACACCTTGTTCCGTTTAATTTCGTGTAAAGTTTGGGCTGATCCGGCCACCCAGGCTCAATATCCGCCTAACCCCCCGACCCCCCAGAATCCCTTGCCTAATCCGGATGTTCCCACGGGATTCCCCTTACCGATAATTCCTTACGTGCAAGGTCTGACCGGCTTTATTCAACAGATCAATTTTTTCCAGAAATTCCGTGAGGCTATTACTCCTGAAGCCCAGTTGGATGTCATACGGGAAGCTTACCGCTTGTCTTTACCTAATTCTAATGCGTTTTCTAAGTTAAATGAAAAAGCTGATCCGGAAAATGTGCAAGTTCGGCACGTTTGGGCTCAGATGATGATTGCAGTCGAGAATGATCCGGGTGTTCCATTCCCCATTCCTACGGTTCAACGTTTAATCCAATTCTATCAGTATAAGCCTGGTATTTATGCCAACTTCCAGACCGCTGTCTGCCCGGCGCCGGCCCCGATTGTGCCGCCGCCCAATGACTGTAACGCTTTTGATGTCAGGGATTACTTTTTATATTCGGCCGCGGATAACAATCCGGTGTATGGTGATGGTACGGTTTTAGATATCAACAATCCTCAGGCCACTCCAGTTTATGGTAACGGTGCCCAAGATTTACCGGTAGCTTACTATCCGTTTGGTAACTGTTACCGTCGTTGCCCTGGTGAACAGTTCAATATGTTCTTAACTCAGAAGATGATGGAATTGTTTGGTGAATTGGAGTGGGAGTTCTGCTTAGATCAGGCCCCTTGTGATCCGACTAACCCCGATTTAAGCCGCTACGTGGCTATCGCCCCGCGGACTTTGGTCTTGGATAACTTGTATGTCAAGACCACCTTGCCCTGCACTAACACTCCGGGAGCCTGCCCTTGTGATAATTAAAAAAAATATATATATTTAAATATATATTTGTATATTTAAAATGTCTTGGCAAGAAATGTTTATTGTACAACACGCTGATAATAATAATAATATTATTAGTTATGCTAAACCTACTGCACTACAATTACCATATAAAAATATTTCTATTACTAGGAATAATATTGATGTTGATATTGAACAAGTGTATAATTTTATTAAAAATAATAATACTATTCCAGCTGGTAATACCTTATATTGGCCTAAAAATATTATTGAACAAGTTGTTAATTTAAAACAACATTATTCTTTACTTAAAGTCGAACAAACTTTAGTAGGAGTAGTATTTTGTTTAATATTACCAATTAAAGTAAATTTTAATATAGCAAAATCTAGTAATAATTATAATCATTTAATAGATAATGATACTAAATTAGTAACTGATTCTACTAGTAGTAATAATAGTTATTCTAATAGTAATACTAAATTAGTAACTGACTCTAATATTATAATTAGTGGTTGTACTTCTTATTTATGCATCCATCCTAAAATGCGAGATAAGAAATTGGGTATGGCTTTAATTCGGGATATTATTGATTTTGGTTATGATAATGATATTTTTACTGCTTATCATTTATTATCTGAACCTAAAACTAAAAATTATACTGAAATTAATATGTGGTATCGGGTCATAGATTTAAATGAAGGTCCGAAATATGATCATCACTATCGTAATTATAACACTAATAAAAGTAGGCAAGATATGAATAAACTTCGCTATACTATTCATTTAAAAGCTAATATTAGTATATTGGCAGCTAAACCTAATAATTATATAGATTATATAAAAATAGCTGATAAATACGCTAATAATAAATTTGTATTTTATCCTAATAAAGTCGCTTGGCAACAAATTTGTCAGATATTTAAGGTATATTTAGTTAAACACGAAGATGAATATGTGGGTTGTTTTATGTTTAATTATAATCATATGTTGGTGCGAAGTTGTAATAAAGAATTTTTAAGTACTATATTAATATTTTGCTTAGGTATACAACCTTTAACTTTACGTTGTGCTGTTAAACAAGCTCAAATTAATAAAGATATTGTATTATATTGTTATGAAGTTGGAACGGTGAATAGAGATCATCTAGATGCGATTAATGCATTAGAATGTAAAAATTTGGCCTATTTAGAACGCTATAATCAAAAAGGTAAATTAGGTTTTAAAGATATTAATGTACCTCTAATATAATTTATATAATATTATATAAATTAGTTTTTTTATTGTTTACGTTTATTATAGTAATATTTATTTTTAGCTGGTTTACGGGCTATATCAGTATTATTGGATTTAAACTCATAATTTTTAAAATATGGAACATAGGTCTGATTAGGTCCCGAACTAGACAAATTATTATTAGATTTGGTAGGACTAGGACTAGGTTGATAATAATTATTTGTAGCCGGTTTAGTCGGATGTGGACTAATTAAACCAGGTCTAGAATTACTAGGATTAGGATAATTAGTGGATCGAGGAATATTAGAACGATGGTTATTAGCGCGACTATTCGTACTGTTAGGGCTAGTTGTATTAGGACTGATAGAAATATTATTCTTATTTTTATAATCAGTGGAGTAAGACTTAATAGAGCCAGTTTTAGGCATAAATGGTGGAGAATTAGGATTAGGAGAAACAGTTTTAGGTATAAATGGTGGAGAATTAGGATTAGGAGAAACAGTTTTAGGCATAAATGGTGGAGAATTAGGATTTAAAATTGTATTAGGATCTAAATTATTTTTAACAATCGGTGTAGAATTCGAATTATTTTTAACAATCGGTGGAGAATTCAAATTATTTTTAACAATCGGTGTAGAATTCAAATTATTTTTAACAATCGGTGTAGAATTCAAATTATTTTTAACAATCGGTGTAGAATTCAAATTATTTTTAACAATCGGTGGAGAATTCAAATTATTTTTAACAGTAGGTGGAATTGGACTCTTTACCGCGCGATATTCAGGCGCTATTTTAAAATTACCGTCAAATATAGGGTCAAATCGGCTAGGTATAATAATTGAACCAAAGCGTTTTGATTCAAACATTAGCCTACTTAATTCAAATAGTAATATTTTAAAATATTAAGATTTTATGACGGTAATTTTTTATAAATTATAATTCAATTTTATTATTTATATTTATATTAATTATATAAATAATTATTTTTTTATATAAGTGTTTTAAATAATACTATTTTTATTTTCCTTTTCCCGTCGGTTAATTTCTTCATGTACGGTATAAAAAAGTTCGGTGCTTTGCTTATCCAAATTATCACAATGAAAAATAACATCGGATAAATCGATAAGTTCTTGATATGAGTAGTATTGTAAGTAATTATTTTCTTTATCCATCTTGATTAATTTTCATAAAAAAATGAAATTAATTCAGAGTCAATTTATTTATATTCTAGAATTAATTTATTATATTTTTAAAATATAATAAATTAATTTATAGCAATATAAATAATTAATTTTATTTGGGTTTACTACTATAAATGGTAACTCTAGCAAAAAGTTCATTCATATCCATTTGTTTTAAATGATTATATGATTCATCATTACGATGAATACCTACTTTTTTGCTATCAGTTTGGGGTTTAGGAATATCCTTATCCCATAATGTCATAGACGAATTACTGTCGTCAATTTGGGGTGTATTTAAACCGGTCTTAGTAACGATATCATTAACTTCATTTAAATCCATAAAAACATGCATACAAGATGGCCATTTGGTATTAGGATCTAAAGGTTTACAACGCACCGTGCAAGATATTGAAAATTTACCACCCGGTTTAAGTATCCGAGCGATCTCTTGGAATGCTTTACGTTTGTCTGGCACTAAACAAAATCCACCATTAGAAATTACTCGATCTACGCTATTATCTGGTACAGGTACTTTTTCAATATCGCCAATACGGAAATCAACATTATTCATTTGACGTTCAGCAACGCGTTGAATAGCAGCCATAATTTCCTTATCAGATTGATCGATACCAATTACATGTCCACTATCTCCAACCACTTGACCAGCTAAAAATGCATCGATTCCAAACCCTGATCCTAAATCAACTACGGTATTACCAGATTGGATATCAGCATGTAAATGCGGATTTCCAGTGCCTTGCATACGTAATACATCTGTACCAATAACTAGTAATTGATCTTCGGTATAACCTAATTTGGAAATTAAAATTTTTATAATTCTTATATTTTCATCGTTATATAAATCACTGTCATCACTATGGCTATGTTCTTCGGCCAATGAATCATATACTAATTTAAAATGCTTTTTCATTAAAAGATTTGATTTCTCCTTGTCACCGGCTACCGCGGCATTAACCGCAGCATGCTCCGATTTAGTAATTTGGTCCATACTGGAGTCAGTATTACTATCAGTACTAGATACAGCTTGTTTTTCAGATGGTTTATGGTAAGGACATTTTGGGGCTGTTTTTTCCGCAGCCGGTTCTTTATGATAAGGACACTTACCTGACATTTTTTAATTAAAATTTATTTTTTTAGACTTAAAATAATATTTAAAAGTAAAAAAAAAATATTAAAAATATATATGTCGGTGCTAAATTTATTATGTAGCCCCCATTTTATATATATATTACCTGCGGTATTATTATTCACATATCAGTTTGCTTTATCTAATCCATCATCTACGATACTTATCATTGATCGAGCATGCCAAGATTTAAATGCTAAAAGTTGTAATGAAGCTAGTGTTACGGGTTATACATCTAAATGGATGACGTATGCCACTTTAGTAAATTCTATATTACCAGCTATTGCGGCTGGTACCTGGGGTATATTATCTGACAAATATGGTCGTAAGTTAACGTTTATATTATCGGTAATTGCAACAATAATACAAACTATGCAAATGATTTGTTTTGGTGTATTTAAATTACCATTTTGGACCTTAATATTATTTGGGTCGGTATCAGGAATATTAGGAGGTAGTGCTTTTTGTGGATTTTTTTCCTATGTTGCCGATGTTTCAGAAAATTCATCTCGTCGGGCATTATTTTTTTCGATAATTGCTGCGGTACAAGATATTGGTATATTATTAGGTAATGCCACTATGGGTCCAATTATATCTAATTATGGGCCGATAATGCCGTTTTATATTATATTTGGTATATCTTGTTTATTATTTTTATATGTATTAATTATTCCTGAATCATTAACTGATAAAAATAGAGTTAAAAAGTTGAAATGGTATAAAGTAAATATTATTGCTTCATTAAAGGGAATTTACACTCCTTCAAAATTAGGACCATCCTATGTTAAATTGTTATTATCAATAATATTTACGTTTTCATATTCATCTTTTATTGGATTTGTTATGATATTGGTGTTGTATTCTACACAAATATTTAATTGGACCCCAAACGAATTATCTTTTTTCGCGGTCGTAGAATCGGGTTTACGTATATTTGCCGCATTAATATTAGCACCATTATTATTTCATAAATTTACATTAAAATATATATCTTATTCTAGTATAATAACAATATCTCTTATATTACAGACAATTGCTCATATTATTTATAGTTTGGCCCCATCAACATATTATATGTATATAGGTGCAATATTTGAAGGATTATCCGCAGTTTCAACACCGACCATTCGTGTTTTATTTTCTAGAGCACATGGACCCCATGAGCAAGGTAAAATTCTATCAGCAATAAGTGCTATAGAAACTATTATAAATACAACTATACCAATTATCGTATTATTTATATTTAGTATAACAAATGTTGATTGTCCGCGTTGTGTATTATATATAATTAGCAGTTTTTCTATTATAGCCTTAATATTATCAATATTATTTTGGTATATAAGTAATACCAATTGGGATTCTGATTCAGAGATTCCTCCTAATATTCAAATAAATCAAGAAAGTAATGAATATCAATCTGTAAAAGAACACCCTATTGAAATTGGTGATAAATGTCCATTTGTTCAATTAGAACGAGATACCCATAGTAAATTATATGATCCACAAATATATTAAATATATATATATATATATATATATTTAATGTTTAGTTAATTCTCTAAAGGTAATAGATATTCTTATTCCCATATTAGCATCTTTTTGTCCTTTACGGGCTGGAACGCCATGTTTATATAATTCTTGGCAACGACCATACATTAACATCATATCACCATTATCCATATAAGTTTTAATTAAGGGATTATTGGTAGAATTAAAACTTTTTCGCCGAAAATGAAAATCTCGCCGTTGACCTAACGATAAAGCAATTACAATGTAACGTGGGGGTAAACATTCTCGGTCGGAATGCATTCCAATATAATCATTACCATTACGATAACAATTTAATAGAGCCGCATTAAATGTAGTATTATATAGTTGATTTAATAAATCTCTTAATTTTCGTACGGGTTCTAACCAAGGTTTAACACAACCAATAGGTTGTTCCGTCAAACTATATTTTGATACAAATTGATCTTGTCCAGTATAGCCATGTATTACTCCGGAATCACCCATTCGGTAAGTAACTCGATTTTCCATACCTACGTTATGGCGATGTTGCTCCCATTCAGTATTTTTTAATAAATATTGTAATAATTCATTAGCATATTCAGCGGGCAAAAAATTACGAAAAATTTGCGCCACAGCAGCATCTTGGTCAATTATAGTTTCTAGTTGACTAGTATTAGCTAACATAATTTATTAAAAATAAAAAATATTATTTCTACTTTCATTTTTATTAGGTATTAGGTATTATTTTATATTTTACTTTATATTTTATTTAGCATACTAATTCTATTTTTATTTAATATACGACTTCTATTTTTATTTTTATTAGTTATTATTCTATTAGCTAAACAGATTTTTTAACTATTTTAAAAATGATATCTAGTATATTAAATAAAAATAAGATAATATCTAATGATAGTTATGTTCGACCTAATAATATCTTATTAATTGGTAGTAATAATCTTAAACAAAATTTTATTATTAAATCAATATTATATAGTCAACCCCAGCAAACCCGTGAATTTATAATTGATAATATTAAAATGTTACATCAACAACGTTATTTTTGGATAAATTTAGGAGTAAATAATATAATGCTACAAATATTACCCGAATTTAATTTTAGTCAACCGGCAGTCGAACTTTTTATTAAGAAAATATTAGATGGTATTAACATTAATCAATCGGTTCCTATTCAAAATAAAAATTTTGTATTAAATCAATTTAATACCTTTCTTAATTGTAACATAAATAGTAATATGCAAGTTAAACAAGTAGTGTTGTTTTTAGATCAAAATAACATAAATATTGATATAAATATTTTTATTAACTATTTAGATATCATAAAAAGTAAAACTGGCTCTTATCCAGTCATTTTTTATGATAAAAATATTACTGATATTATACTAAATATTTTAAATAATATTAATACATATATAATATTTATTCCAGTATAGCTAATAAATATATATTCTATTTTTTTATAATATGATATTATAATTTTTTTATAATATAATATTTATTCCAGTATAACTAATAACAATTTTTAAAGTTTAGCATAATTTCTTTTTTCTGACCTTTAACTGATATTCCTTCTTCTTTAGCGATATCTTTAATTTCATTCCATATCATATTTTTGCTTTCCCGTTTAATGGCTTTTTCAAATGCTTTATCCATATTCGATTTTTTGGGTTTACTTTGGGAATTAGGTTTATCCATATCCGATTTTTTGGGTTTACTTTGGGAATTAGGTCTATCCATATCCGATTTTTTGGGTTTACTTTGGGAATTAGGTCTATCCATATTCGATTTTATGGGTTTACTTTGGGAATTAGGTCTATCCATATCCGATTTTTTGGGTTTAACTTGGGAATTAGGTTTATTAGCATCCGATTTTTTAGGTTTATTAACCTTAACTTTAGATTTAGGCTTAGATTTAATTTTAGTTTTAGGCATTTTTAAAATAATAAAATAATATTTTAAAAATAATAAAAAATATGAGTTTACCAACTCGTAAACAATGTATTGGTAATATGTTTCCCGCCACGGAGGATGGTTTTAATAAATGGAAAGAGGTCTGGCAACAGCGTGATCCATTTTCCTGTTTTAATACTTATAATAATTTCATATACGATTTACCTCGAGTTGGGTTTAATCCGACTAATTTTACCCAAGCCGATCAAGATTTTGTACAAATATTTAATAATTATACCCAAAAATATAATAAACAAATTACTTTAACTGGTCGGGCGGGCTATGATACCATGCAAGAAGATTTATTGGGGGCCTGCCAAAAATTACCGGCCTGTAACTCGGCCATGCAACAATTATCCCGAGGTTTAACTCGATCCCAAATTGCTAATAATCGGGCTTTTTTACAATTCTATGGTTGTTATTCACCGCCCACCACGGTTAAACAAGCCGCCCAAGCTTTAGCCGGAGAAAAACAATGTGATCCAACTTGTAATCGAGTTGATAATATTAAATTATGGAATACTACTCAACCCACTAAACCAACTTATGGACATCAAATTGAATGTCAAAATGCAGTTTGTGTTATTGATCAAGTAACTATTGATGCAGTTGATTCCAGTGTGGGCTCAATTAATATTGATCAAGTTTGTAATGCTTGTAATAATCCTACTAATAAAAATGTAGGTTGTACCTGTATTATATCAGGCGTAAATATAAATGATGTCTGGTCGCAAATAGGTGGAGCCAATTTTAGTCAGGATTGTGGATCGGGTAGTATATGTTTACAAATTAGTGCTAACGGAGTTGATATGCCAGTGGAATGTGATCAAGCTATTAATAATACCGGAGAAAGTACTAATATTCCTAATGAAGTATGGATTGGTGTAATTTTATTTGTAATTATATGTATTGTAATTTTTGTGCTTTATATAAAATAGTAAATTTTATACTAATTTACATAATTACTAAATAATATAAATTTATTTTTATAATTTAAAAATAAATTTAGTAATGTGTGATGTTCCACCAATTCTACCGGAAGAACCGGTAGATTGTGAAGATCGGGCTAATATCGATAATCCTCTATGTCAACCTATTAATAAAGAAATATCTACATTTACTATACTAATGATTTCAGCTTTAGTAATAATAGTATTATTTTTATTAATATGGTTTTATATTAGATATAAGAAAAACTGTCCTAAAAATATATATGTACTACCTAAAAATACTCCTCCTACCACATATTATCAACAAAACATACCTCAAACGCAACTATCTCCCGCGATACAAATTAGTCCAGCGGCCGGTTTTAGTTCTAGTCCAATATTAAGTTCAGCATCATATCCAAGTTCACAATATAGTTATCAATCTACATTTCCTGGACCGGCTCCTCCTAGAATTATACAGCCTATTCAGCCAGTACAATCTAATCAGCCAGTACAGTTTAATCAACCAGTACAGTCTAGTCAGCCCATGCAGTCTAGTCAACCCATCCAGTCTAGTCAGCCGATGCAGTCTAGTCAGCCGATGCAGTCTAGTCAGGCCGTACAGTTTAATCAACCCGTACAGTCTAATCAGCCGACTTTACTTACTCCTCCAACTAAATCAAATCAGTTAAATAATAAATTGCAGCCTAGTT
>Ga0114930_10002733_pt1 | contig 15771 bp, 10 predicted proteins | sample AnhtaG_FD_87300 | JGI IMG/M metagenome (GOLD analysis project Ga0114930, IMG submission 87300) | Deep subsurface microbial communities from Anholt, Denmark to uncover new lineages of life (NeLLi) - Anholt_01485 metaG | ecosystem: Environmental > Aquatic > Marine > Oceanic > Sediment | place... | reverse complement strand
TGAAGGCCAGCCCGTGTTTGTGCATGCCGGCCCGTTTGCTAATATCGCCATCGGCCAAAGCTCTATCATTGCCGATAGGATTGGAACCAAATTGGGTGACTATCATGTAACCGAGAGCGGCTTCGGGACCGACATTGGTTTTGAGAAGTTCTGGAATTTGAAGTGCCGGATGTCCGGCCTGGTACCCAACGCCGTTGTTGTTGTTGCAACTGTTCGTGCCCTGAAGATGCACGGTGGAGGACCTGCAGTGAAACCCGGCATACCCTTGAGCGAGGAATACACTACCGAAAACCTCGAACTGGTCGAAAAAGGCTGTGAGAACCTAATCGCCAATATTGAAACGGTCAAGAAAAGCGGTGTTCGTCCTGTCGTTTGTGTAAACAGCTTCTACACCGACACCAAGGCTGAAATCGCCCTTGTCTGCAAAATCGCCGACCAAAATGGAGCTTTAGCTGCGGTTTCAGAGCACTGGCTAAAGGGCGGTGACGGCGCAATCGAGCTGGCAGAGGCCGTGATTGAGGCCTGCAATGAAACAAATAATTTCAAATTCCTTTATGAGCTGGAAACTCCGCTTAGAAAACGCATTGAACTAATCGCCAAAGAAGTTTACGGTGCCAGCGGCGTAACTTATATTGATGGGGCTCTGGAAAAAGCCAAAGCTATGGAGGCCGACCCGGACAGCAAAACTTTAGGAACCTGTATGGTTAAGACCCATCTTAGTTTATCGCACGATCCAAACCTGAAGGGCAGACCTACCGGCTGGGAGCTTCCAATCCGTGATGTTCTTGTTTACAAAGGTGCCGGCTTTATCGTGCCCGTTGCCGGAGCCATTAAGCTTATGCCGGGTACCGCCTCCAATCCTGCGTTCCGCCGTATTGATGTGGACGTCAATACAGGAAAAGTACAGGGACTATTCTAAAAAGCATAAAATCCATTCGTTGTGCGTATTGAGTATCGCGTAAGAACATCAACGCTATCCGAGATACAAAATGCAAGATACAAAAACTGTTTTGGTTATAGGGGCGGGCATTGCCGGAGCAACCGTAGCGCAGCGCCTCAACCAGGCAGATATGCAGGTTCATCTTATTGACAGACAACCCACAATCGGCGGTCGCCTCGTCGAGATGGGCTGTAAGGCCGTGGACGTCTGCCTACGATGCAACGTCTGCGTGGCTAATGAGCTTTTAAGAACCGTAGCCGCTTCGCCCGATATTCACATCCAGACTCGCACCCAGCTTTGCAAGCTGGAAACCGGCACAAACGGGTCCCGATATACTGCGATATTAAAACATCAGCCCGGCTTTATTGACCGCAGCAAGTGTACGGGCTGCCAGGCTTGTGTTACCGCCTGCCCCGAGAAGTGTATAGTCTCGCCTAAAATAGCTCTGTCCCCTGCGTTGCCGGTCATTGATTACTCGCTGTGTCGGCAGGCTTGGCGGCAGGAATGTTTGCTCTGCGAACAAGCCTGTCCCCTCAACGCAATTAATATGCAGGATAAAAGCTCCCAGAGCAAAATAGATGTTGACAGCGTGGTCGTAGCAACCGGCTATGAACCTTATAACCCCGCAGAAAACACTTCATACGGATACGGCAGCTCAGAAAACATCATCACCGGCATTGAAGCTGAACGGCAGCTCGCCACCGCAGGCAAGATTACCCGACCTTCGGACGGTCAGGCACCGAAACGCATTGCATTTATACAATGCGTTGGCTCAAGGACCGAAGAAGTTTACCGCCGTCCGGAGGATACTGATTACTGCTCAACTGTATGCTGTGCGTATGCTCTGAGGATGGCCCAACAGATAAAATACCAGAACGAAGATGCAGAGGTTACCGTCTTCTATATGGATATTCAACACTTCGGCAAAGGGTTCGATGACTTTTATAACAAGTGTAAAGATAAAATGACCTTCGTTCGCTCTCGGCCGTACGAAATTAAACAAAGGCCGAACGATACACTGCTTCTGCGGTTCGCCCCACAGTCTCTTCCGCAAGGTTCGGACTCTCAGGTTTGCGAACAGGAATTCGACCTGGTGGTTTTGGCGGTCGGAATTCGGCCGAGGCCCGATACGACTAAACTGGCCGAAACACTGCTGGTGCCGCTTGATGAGCAGGGATTTTTTGGTTTTAAGAACGCTTCGCCGCTGCCCGCATTGCAGCAGGAAGGTATCTTTGTAGCAGGTGCGTGTGAGTCTCCCAAGGACATAAAATCCTGTATGGCTCAGGCCGAAGCGGTCAGCGCCACAGTAATAGGTAAGGCTTAATAGGTGATTAAGAAGGCTGAACAAACTAACGGCGATGTGGGGATTGTGCTGTGCGACTGCGCCGGGACGTTGCGCGAGCAAATCAATTTTGACCCGCTCATAGAGCACCTGAGCAGACTGGCGGAAGTAACAACAGTAAAGCTCTGCTCGAAATTCTGCCAACAAAAGGATTGCACTAAAACGATAAAATCCCTAAAGCAGATAGAACGCCTGGTAATAGGAGCTTGCGACCCGGAGATTTTCGACAACACTCTGCAGGAAGCAATACAGGGTGTTAATTTGAATGATGGACTTTTGTGGTCTGTAAATATTCGCGAGCACTGCGGTTGGGTTGCCCGCACGCCGGAAGTGGCCACGAATAAAGCCAAAGAAACTTTGTCCGCGGCTGTTAGACGGGTGAAGATGGCCTCAGCCATCAAATCAAAGAAGACCAGCGTGAACCAAAATGTGCTGGTCCTCGGCGGTTCTGTCGCAGCAATGCAGACAGCAAGTACACTCTCGCAACTCGGGCATCCCGTTACGCTGGTCGAAGGCAGCGAAAAGCTGGGGGCAGCAGTGGCAGAAACGCCGGAACTTTACGGCTATGTCGCTTCTGATTGTTCCCAGACCGAGGCACTTGTGCAAAGTCAAGTGGACCAGCTTATCCACCTGATAAAAAATGATAAGCAAATCCGCGTCCAAACCTCCTCAACCTTGAAATCCCTGGAAGGAGAATTCGGCAATTTCACCGCACTGGTTACCTCGAACGGCACAGAGCAAAAGCTCTCCGCAGGAGCGATTGTTCTGGCCGTAGGTTCAGCTCCGAAAAAATCAGGATTGGCCGAATTGGTCCATAACCGCGAAGGTGTTCCCAAACGAATTGCCATAGTGATGGATATCCTCGGCGAACAAAGCAAGCGTGTATCAGCCTATGTACTCTCCGCAGCGGAGCTGCTTGCAAAGCGTTTCGGCGCCGAGGTGAAATTATACTGCCATAATATCCGGGTGGCTGCAGCCGGCATGGAGGCCCTGTATCGTCGGGCCAGAGAAGCCGGCGTAGTAATAGTAAAATACGAATCACCACCGACAATTTCGGATAGAGACCCTAAAAAAGTTGTGAGTGTGGAAGAGCCGTTAATCGGGTACCAAGTTGATGAAGAATTCGACCTGGTGGTTATGGCCGACAGCGCCACCGCCGACACAACCGAGCTCCTGAGCCTCATCGAAGGGCTGCGACCTGGTCCAGGCGGCGACCTGCAGGCGGACAGCGTATGGCTTTTGCCCACAAAAACAAATCGTGAAGGTATTTTCGTTGTCGGTTCGGCGCCGGATACAGATGAGCTTAGAGACCCTCAGACTGATGGGTTAGCCACAGCGAACGAAATCCACGAACTGCTCAAAAACAAACAAATAGAGGTTCTCGATGATGCGGCTGCGGTCGACGGAGATAAGTGCGTGCTGTGTTTGACCTGCATGCGGATATGTCCGCACGCTGCCATCAGCATCGATGTTGATAATAAAGCCGCTTCCGTTTCAGCGGTAACCTGTCAACGCTGCGGAATATGTGCAGCCGAATGCCCAGCAGGAGCTATCCAACTGCCCCGATACACCGACGAGCAAGTTGCTGCAGAGCTTGGTGACAAACCTCAAATAACAGTTTTTGCCTGCGAAAATTCCGCTTATCCCGCGGCAACCGCAGCGGCAATTAACGGCTCGCAGTGGGGGCAACAAGCTCAGTTGATTCGCGTCCCCTGCGCCGGGAAAGTTGATCCGCGAGATGTCTTGCGAGCACTGGAATGTGGAGCACAAAAAGTGATGATTCTCGGCTGCCACCTGGAGAACTGCCAATATCTGGCTGGCTCAACTCGGGCCGCTAAAAGATTAGAACGCCTTAATAATGCACTAAAAAAAGCAGGAGTTGATAAAGAACGAATAATTTTTGAACAATTAGCCTCAGTTGAGCCGCATAAATTTATAGAGTATCTGTCTGAAAACGGAGTGTAAAAACAAATGACTGCACAAATTATAGATGGAAAGCAAGTGGCCGCCGACATGCGGGCGGAATTGAAGGACGAAGTGGCCAAACTAAAAGAACAGGGAATTGTTCCCGGACTGGGAGTCATTTTAGTCGGCGAAGACCCCGCCTCACAGTCTTATGTTACCGCTAAAGAGCGTGCCTGCGAAAATATAGGGATTTATTCCGATGACAACCGCCTGCCTGCCGAAACCTCACAGGAAGAATTGATGGCCTTGGTTGAGAAAATGAACAAAGACTCGAAAATCAACGGCATCCTGGTTCAATTGCCTTTACCAAAGGCTCTTAATGAGGCTGAGGTCCTACTTGCAATCGACCCAGCCAAAGACGTCGATGGATTTCATCCGATGAATGTGGGCAAAATGGTGGTAGGTGAAAAGGCGTTTCGGCCCTGCACGCCGCACGGCATTATTCAGCTATTGATACGCAGCGGTGTTAGCATTGAGGGAGCGGAGGTAGTAATCGTTGGGAGAAGTAACATAGTCGGCAAGCCGCTGGCGAATATGCTTATCCAGAAAAAGCCCAATGCAAACGCCACCGTAACCGTCTGCCATACCCGCACTAAGGACCTTCTCTCTCACACAAAGCGGGCGGATATTGTCATCGCCGCCGCCGGTCGCCCAAATACCATAACAGCGGATATGGTAAAAGATGGAGTCGTGGTAATTGATGTTGGCGTCAACCGCATCGAGGACGCAACAAAGAAAAAAGGCTATCGCCTCGTTGGCGATGTGGATTTCGAGCCCGTGAAGGAAAAGGCTTCATTTATCACCCCCGTCCCGGGCGGTGTAGGCCCAATGACAATAACTATGCTGCTTTACAATACAGTGGAATCGGCCAAAAGAGCCGCCGGCCTTGAGGTTGAATAATGATAGTCGCAGAGCGTAAGCCAATTGAAGAAATTAAGGGTTTCCTTGCAGGCCACAAACGTATTCTCGTTTTAGGTTGTGGTACCTGTGTTACCGTATGTTTGGCGGGTGGCGAAAGGGAAGTCGCCACCTTAGCTTCTGTCCTGCGGCTTTCGGGAAACCAGGTTGAAGAAAACACCATCGAAAGACAATGCGATGCAGAATTCTTTGCATCTATAAAAGACCTGGCGTCATCCTGTGACGCAATCCTGTCAATGGCCTGCGGAGTCGGGGTCCAGATGGTAGCGAACGTCTTTGGGGATATGCCGGTTTATCCCGCCCTCAATACTATGTTTTGTGGCACCAACGACGGTGCCGGCCAGTGGTCGGAAAACTGCTTAGCCTGTGGAGATTGTAAACTCGGTATCTTCGGCGGTGTTTGCCCTGTAACAAGATGTTCGAAGTCGCTCCTTAATGGCCCTTGCGGCGGCTCCGTGAACGGCAAATGCGAAGTTGACCCTGAAAATATTGAATGCGGCTGGCAGTTGATTTACGACCGGCTCAAAACGCTGGGCAAATTAGATGTGCTGGCTGAAAATGCTCAGCCCAGAGACTTCAGCCAAACGCACGACGGCGGTCCAAGAAAATTATCGAGGGAAGACGTGGCACAATTGTAGCAATTGACGGATTGAAATTTGAAAAATGCTTCGTAGCTAAGGTTTTCTACAAAGCAATTTAAAAATCGAAAATTATGAAATCTGGCAGCAATCTGGAAAAGGTATTGGAGGCTGGTGAATTTGCGGTAACCGCCGAGCTTGGTCCGCCGAAAAGCGCCGATTTAGACCTTATTAAAAAGAAGGCCGAAATTCTCTCCGGCTGGGTGGACGCCGTAAACATCACGGACAATCAAACTGCAATCGTACGAGTATCAAGCATTGCCACCGGCAAACTGGCTCTCGACCTCGGTCTTGAGCCAATTATACAAATGACCTGTCGGGACCGGAACCGCCTCTCCATCCAGTCTGATATTTTAGGCGCATATCTTTTGGGCATTCGTAATATCCTCTGCCTGACCGGCGACCATCAGTGTTTCGGCAACCACCCCACAGCCAAGCATGTCTTCGACCTTGATTCGATACAGTTGATTCAGATGGTCAAAAATATGCGCGACGAAAAGGTTTTCGCCAGCGGCGAGGAAATCAAGAATTCAAAAAAAGCAGAGGTTAAAGAACCGCGAATGTTCATCGGCGCAGCAGCCAATCCTTTTGCCGACCCCTTTGAGTTCCGTGTCATCCGCCTGGAAAAAAAGATTAACGCCGGGACTGACTTTATTCAAACCCAGTGTATTTACGAAATGGACCGCTTTGCCGAGTGGATGAGGCAAGTTTGCGACCGGGGTCTGCACAAAAAGTGTAAAATCTTAGCCGGCGTGACCCCATTGAAATCTGCGGGAATGGCCAGATATATGCGCGACCAGGTTGCAGGTGTAACTGTACCAAGCTATTATATCGAACGATTGGCCAAGGCCGACGACCCAAAAGCCGAGGGGATTGAAATTGTAACCGAGCAGATTCAACAGCTCCGTAAGATTGAAGGTGTGGCCGGCGTCCACATAATGGCTATCGAATGGGAACAAAAGGTACCCGAAATTGTGCAAAAAGCAGGATTGAAACGCGAAGCGTAAATCCTAAAAACGAAATACAAGATACGAAAGTGAGGTTGATGTGGAAAAGATTGAGAGCAAAAATCTTGATGCTCAGTTCAAATACGACGTAGCCGCTCATCCTGGTGGAGAAAATATCAAGCTCTGTTTCGCCTGCGGCACATGCACGGCGGGCTGCCCCGTATCGGCTGTGGACCCAGAGTTCAATCCCCGAAAGATTATCCGGCAGGTACTGCTTGGAATGCGAAAGGAAGTGCTTTCCTCGCCGGTAATCTGGCGCTGCGTCCAGTGCTATTCCTGCACCGTAAAATGCCCACAGAACGTCAAATTCAGAAACGTAACAAAAGCATTACGCGAGATGGCGGTTACCGAAGGATATGCCGACGCTGATTTGCTCCAGGAAGTCGAGCAGTTAGACGAATTCTCGCAGAAGCTCAGACGCGACCTGGTAAATGCCCTCATAACGGACCGGGACAAATTCAAAAAACTAAAAAATAAGGCAGAAGAAATCACCAATGCCTGAAGGCCAGGGCGGAATACGAAAAATGATCGCACCTGCTAAAAAGAAGCGTTCGGGAACTTCAGAAAAAACCGGAGCTGTACTCGTAATCGGCGGCGGCATCGCCGGTATTCAGGCTGCACTCGATTTGGCTGAGTTGGGCCAGAAGGTTTATCTACTGGAAAGCTCTCCTGCGATTGGCGGCAACATGGCCAGGTTGGACAAGACCTTCCCGACCAACGACTGCTCGATGTGCATCCTATCGCCCAAGATTGTCGAATGCGGACGGCATTTGAACATTGAAACTATTACATGGGCACAACTCGAAGAAGTGTCCGGCTCCGCGGGTAACTTCCAGGTTAAAATCCGCAAACGAGCCCGGTATGTTGATATGGAAAAATGTACCGGCTGCGGGGAATGCGCCGAGGTGTGTCCTGTTACTGTTGCCAGTAAGTTTGAGGCGAAAATCGGTGACCGTAAGGCCATTTTTCGCCCATATCCACAAGCTTATCCAAACACATTCGTTATCGATAAAACGGGTAAAAGTCCATGCCGGGTAGGATGTCCTGCAGGAATAAACATCAATGGCTATATTGCACTTACCGCTGCCCGTAAATATGAAGAGGCCCTGAACATAATACTTGAAACAGTTCCACTGCCCGGAGTTTTAGGTCGTGTTTGTGACCATCCCTGTGAGCTTGAGTGCCATCTTGGATGCGGCAAGGAGCCGGTATCAATATGTGCCATTAAACGATTCCTCGCAGATTACCAAAGAAACAATGGTCAGCCGAAAAAAACAGTGAAGAGGCACCAACAAGAACTGGCTAAAGTGGCAATTATCGGTAGCGGACCGGCTGGACTAACAGCAGCCCGCGAGCTGGCACGCAAGGGATACCGACCTGTTATCTTTGAGGCGCTTTCCAAGCCGGGCGGAATGCTTGCATGGGGCATACCAGACTATAGGCTGCCATCAGATATTTTGGAGCAGGAAATTCAGGATGTTCTCGATGAAGGGGTGGAGTTGATTTGCAATACAACGTTTGGTCTTGATATTACTTTGGAGCAACTACGGCAGCAGGATTTCGAAGCCGTGATACTGGCACTCGGCGCCCAGGCTGGAAGTAAGATGGGCCTGGAAGGCGAACAGCTTGAAAATGTTGTCGATTGCATTGCCTTTCTTCGAGAAGTAAATAGCGGTAGGAAAATCGAGGTTGGAAAACACGTTACCATAATTGGTGGCGGAAACTCAGCAATTGATTCTGCTAGGTCAGCACTAAGACTTGGCGCTAAACAGGTAACTATTGTTTACCGACGTTCACGAACAGAGATGCCTGCTATACCCGATGAAATTGAAACTGCCGAGCGGGAAGGTGTTAAGATTTTTTATCTTGCAGCTCCTGAACGCTTGAGCGGAAAAGACGGTAAAGTTTCGTCTATGGAGTGCATCCGGATGAAACTTGGTGCCCCGGATGAATCTGGTCGTCGCCGACCAGTTAAAATTCCCGGTTCCGAGTTTACTATCGAAACAGATATGGTCATACCCGCAATTGGACAAAAAGTGATTTTGCCCGATGGCGATGACCTGAAAGGGATTGAGCAAACCCGATGGGGCACAATAAACACCGATCCTGCTGACACATCCACAAATCTTGATGGTGTTTTCGCCATCGGCGATGCTGTTACAGGTCCGCAAAGTGTGATTAAAGCAATCGCTCAGGGAAGGATAGCTGCTCAGGCAATAGATTGTTATCTGCGAGGTGCAAATTTTGAACCACTCGTAATACCCCACCGGGAGGATATTACTCCTGAGCCTCCTGATGCCGAATCGTTCAGCCGGATTTTACCTCGGCAACATCAGGAGGAACTATCGGTAGCTGAAAGCATAAGTAGTTTCGATGAAGTTGAGCATGGGCTAACTCAGGAGCAAGCTCGAACCGAAGCTCAAAGGTGCTTGAAATGTGCGGTTTGCTCAGAGTGCATGGCGTGTGTGGAAGCCTGTAAAGCCGAGGCAATTTGTCAGGACCAGAGGGATGTTATCGAACAAATAGATGTTGGTTCGATTATTGTTCTGCCAGGCTTTGAGGAGTTCCTGGCCGGGCAAAAATACGATTATGGCTACAGCCGATATGACGATGTGGTCAGCAGCATCCAGTTTGAGAGGATTTTGTCAGCTTCCGGTCCCTTTGCCGGGCACGTGCAGAGACCTTCGGATGGTAAGACGCCGAAAAGAATAGCATTTCTGCAGTGTGTCGGCTCTCGTGACATTTCTTGCCGGAACGGATATTGTTCTTCAGTTTGTTGTATGTACGCGATTAAAGAAGCGGTGATAGCAAAAGAACATCTTAAGGATGTTGATGTTACCGTGTTCTTTATGGATATGCGTGCGTTCGGCAAGGACTTTGATAAATACTATGAACGGGCTAAAGCAGAATACGGGGTCAAATTCATTCGTGCCCGTGTCAGTGATATTAATCAAAAAAACGGTAGCGACAGCCTTGTGGTACAGTACTCGCCCCAGTCAGGTTGTGTGGCCCAGGACGAGTTTGACTTAGTAGTACTCTCGGTCGGATTAGAGCCGATGGCTGATTCCAGTGCCCTGGTAAAGAAGCTGGGAGTTCGACTTGAACCTAATGGTTTCATCTGGAGTGAACCTTTGAATCCTTTGCGCACGTCTAAGCCTGGAGTTTTCGTTGGCGGAGCTGCATCGGGTCCAAAAGATATTCCCGAAACGGTTACCCAAGCTAGTGCCACAGCGTCTGAAGCCTCGCAACTGTTGGCCGATGTAAGAAATACATTAACGACCAAGCGCGAATTCCCACCGGAGATCGATGTTAGCAACCTGCCGCCGCGCATAGGTGTGTTTGTATGTCACTGTGGAATCAATATCGGCTCGGTTGTTGATGTGCCGGTAACAGCCGAATACGCCAAGTCTCTGCCATACGTAGTTTACGCCGAAGATAACCTTTACACCTGCTCTCAAGACGCACAGGACCATATTCGGGAAATGATCGCCAAATACAAACTGAACCGCGTGGTGGTGGCTTCCTGTTCACCACGTACACATGAGCCGCTTTTCCAGCAGACCTTACGAGAGGCCGGCCTTAATCCACATCTGTTTGAGATGGCTAACATCAGAGACCAATGCTCCTGGGTCCATATGAACCAGGCGGAGCAGGCCACGAACAAGGCCAAGTCATTAGTGCGCATGGCAGTTGCGAAAGTTGCGCCGACTGAGCCTTTGCAGACTGCGAGTCTGGACGTTACTCCTTTGGCCCTTGTAATTGGCGGCGGATTAGCGGGTATGACGGCGGCCCTGGGCATAGCCGACCAGGGATTTGAGGTCACACTGGTTGAGCGTCAAAAGCAGCTCGGCGGAAATCTCAGAAACCTGCGCTCCACATTTGCCGAGCCGAATGTCCAGGCCTATCTGGCGCACCTTCAAGAACACGTACAAAAACATAAAAACATTGCCGTCTATACAGGTACTGAACTCGAGAGTATAGAAGGATTTGTCGGCAATTTCCAAAGCACTCTGAAAACCGACTCCAAAGAAACGAAGATAGAACATGGCGCCATTATTGTTGCTACCGGCGGAAACGAACACAAACCAGATGAGTATCTCTATGGCCGGGACAAGCGCGTTGTAACGCAACTGGAGCTTGAGGATTTACTTTCCCGTCAGGAACCACTATCGGGAGTAAACACGGCAGTTTTCATTCAGTGTGTCGGCTCCCGCGAAGAAGAGCATATGTACTGCAGCAGAGTCTGCTGTAGCACCGCTATAAATAATGCACTGAAAATCAAAGAGCTTTCTCCGGAAACCGAAGTTTACGTTTTATACCGTGACATTCGCACCTATGGTTTTAATGAGCAATATTTCCAAACCGCACGTGACAAAGGCGTTATTTTCGTACGGTACGAAGCAGACAACAAACCCAAAGTAACAGGCAGGGACAAACTGAAGCTAACAGTACGTGAGCCGCTTTTGGACTGCGAGCTGTTATTAGAACCCGATTTACTGGTCCTGAGCAGTAGAATCAACCCCGACAGCGATAACGAAAAACTTGCGCAGCTGCTAAAGGTTCCAGTGAATGAAGACAGGTTCTTTCTTGAAGCTCATGTAAAGCTTCGTCCGGTTGAATTCGCCACAGAGGGCATCTTCGTAGCCGGCCTTGCTCATAGTCCCAAATCCATGCCTGAGACAATTGCCCAGGCCAAAGCCGCAGCCTCCAAGGCGTGCATAATTATTTCCCAGGACAAGTTCGAGGGCGAAGCGAAAATTGCTAAAGTTGATATCAACCGCTGCAGTGCATGCGGAATCTGTACGGAGGTTTGTGCATATAAGGCAGTCGAAGTAATCCTTGTTGATGAGCGGTTGGGAACTAAGGCCGCTTTCGTTAATCCGGCACTTTGTAAAGGATGTGGAACGTGCTGCGCTATCTGTCGCTCAGGAGCGATCGACGTGGAAGGAATCAGTAATCATCAAATAGACCTGATGATAAAGGCAATATAGAATATGGATAAAAAGGCGGGAAATTGGGAGCCGAAAATCCTGGCATTTCTATGCAGCTGGTGTTCGTATGCCGGAGCAGACTTGGCAGGAGTGAGCCGGCTACAATATCCGACAAATATTCGGATCATAAAAGTACCCTGTTCAGGTAGAATCAATCCGGTTTTCATAGTTAAAGCGCTGCAAGTAGGCTGGGATGGCGTGCTCGTTTCAGGTTGCCATCCCGGTGATTGCCATTATCTCAGCGGTAATTACTATGCCCGAAGGAGGTTTACCATCCTGAACAGGCTTCTTGAATACGCTGGAATAGAACAGGGACGTGTACATTTTGCCTGGATTTCAGCAGGTGAAGGTAAGAAATTCGCAAAAACTGTGGGTGAAGTGACCGAGGTGATTGAAAAGTTAGGACCAGCTACAAGACTTGTAAAAGCTGAGCTTGGCAACGGAAAAAAGAAATGATGGACTTACAAACCAAACTCAGAGAAGAGGCCAAGAGGCTGCTCGAAGAAAAAAAAGTCGATGTGGTAATCGGCTATGAAGATGGAAGTATGGCTTTGCGAACAACACCCTGCTTTGTAAAAGACCCACGCGATGTAGAGCGATTAGTATGGAATGCGCTGTGTGAAAATAATCTGGCCAAATATCTCATTGGGCGAACCAATAAAGCTGCAGTAATAGCTAAGGGCTGTGATGTACGTTCGATAGTTGTGCTGATAAACGAAAAGCAGCTGGAGAAAGAAAACATCATAATTATCGGTATGCCTTGTGCGGGAATTATTGACCGAAAAAAGATTTATGCTTATTTAGGTGGCGCCGATGTCAAGCAAGCAAATATTGAAAACGGTATTATCAACGTTAAAGGCGACGGATTCGAAGAAAAACTAAACGTTCACGATTTTCTGCATGACAGCTGCTTAGCCTGCAGATACAGGAATCCTGTGTTCTGTGACATTCTTGTTGGAGAAGAAATCCCTGAAGTTGAGCCTAAAGATGAATACGGGAAAATAGATCAACTGGAAGAAAAAAGTTCCAAAGAGAGATGGCAATATTTTAGTAAAGAGCTATCCAAGTGCGTTCGCTGTTACGCTTGCCGCCAGGCATGTCCACTATGTTATTGCAAAACATGTTTCGTTGACCAAAGTTTTCCGACTTGGTTCGGGAAGAGTACAGACATCTCCGATACCTTTTCTTTTCATCTTGTCAGGGCGTTGCACATGACGGGCCGATGTGTTGACTGTGGGGCTTGTGTGCGTGCATGTCCCAATAATATCGACTTAAGAATGCTCACCAAGAAAATTGAAAAGGACATTAAGGAATTGTTTGATTCTGAAGCGGGACTTAGTATCGGTGAAAATACACCTTTGGCTTCTTTTTCTGAAGATGACCCTCAAGATTTTATTGGGTGAGCTGATGAAGACAATAAAAAAAGACAAGATAGCAAAATTGCTTGATTTTTTGGCTGACAAGTATGAGCTCTTTGCGCCTACATCAAAGGATGGTCTTGTTGTGAGTTTTGAGCGGATAGAAGAGGGCAAACAGGCAAAGTTGAGATTCTATAATTCCAATGAAGCTCCTAAAAAGCTGTTTTTTCCTCAGTCAGAGACATTGTTTTCTTATTCGAAGGGTGGGCGGGAAACTGTGCCAGAACCAAAAACAGAACAACAAAGAATTATATTCGGATTAAAGCCCTGTGATACAAAGAGTCTCAGTCTTTTAGATAAAGTTTTTGACACGACTGACTTCAAAGACCCGTACTACACACAAAAAAGAGGAAATACAATAATTTTTACCTTGGCATGCAACCGGCCACAGAGCAGTTGCTTCTGTACGGCCTTGGGGCTTGGGCCATTTTTAAAAGAGGGTGCGGACGTTTTTGTCGTGGACCTGGATGATAAATACCTTTTTGAACCTATAACGCAAACGGGTGAAGATCTGCTTAAAGAAATCCCAGGATTGGAAGAAGCAGCAGAAAAAGACATAAGTTATGCTAAGGAGCTTGCAGGTGGCGCTGAAGCTAAGATCACAACGAAAATCCAATTAGACAGCTTGAAGGAGAAACTGGATGAGATTTTCAATGAATCCGTGTGGGACGAAATACATCAGAAATGCCTCGGTTGTGGAGTGTGTACATACTTATGTCCAACCTGTCATTGTTTCGATATTGTTGATGAACAAGTCAACGACAAGGGCAAACGAATCAGGATATGGGACTCGTGCATGTATCCGGCTTTTACTCTTGAAGCCTCAGGCCATAATCCAAAACCGACCGGAAAGGAACGAATGCGCCAGCGGATTATGCACAAGTTCAATTACTTCGTGGAAACCTATGATGAAATAGCCTGTGTCGGTTGTGGTCGATGTCTGAGAAATTGTCCGGCATGTATGGACATAACCAAGGTAATCGAACAAATTAACAACCTCAAGTGAGAGAATCTACATGAAAAATCCTTATCTGCCGATACCAGTAAGGTTAAATAAAGTAACATTGGAAAACGAAGCCAAAGACCTCAAGACATTTGACTTGGCCTTTGTTAATCCCCAAGACGCTAAGGCTTTCAAATTTGTGGCCGGGCAATTCGCAATGATATCCATAAATGGTATAGGAGAAGCACCTTTTGGCATCGCCTCCTCACCGATGAATGGAGGTGTTCTTCAATTTACCGTCAAACGATATCCCAGGGGTGTTTTGACAACAGCATTACACAATCTCTCGGTAAGTCAGGTTCTCGGCCTGAGAGGCCCGTTCGGAAACGGCTATCCGGTGAAAGAGCTGGAGTCAAAAAATATTCTTGTAGTCGGCGGGGGATTTGCTCTGACCACTTTAAGGTCACTGGCCAATTATGTGCTTCACAAAAAGAACAGAGCCAAATTTGGTAAACTCACGATGTTTGTGGCAGCCCGTAATCCAGGAGAAATGCTATACAAAGAAGACCTCGAAGAATGGTCGAAGCGAGGCGATATCGAAGTAATCCAAACTATCGATAATCCTGTAGAAGGATGGAAAGGAAAAGTAGGATATGCTGCTCCAGTATTGAAAGAGCTTGCTCCTTGTCCAGAAAATACTTATGCTGTAGTTTGTGGCCCTGCTATTATGATAAAAACCTGCCTCTTTGTATTATTCGAGTTGGGGTTCCCTCCTGAAAGGATTGTCACCTCAATGGAAATGAAAATGAAATGCGGGATTGGCAAGTGTGGTCGCTGCAATATTGGTAGTAAGTATGTTTGTATGGATGGGCCAGTTTTTACTCACAAGCAACTGCAGGAGCTATCCGGTGAATACTGACCTTGCAGGAAACTAAAAATCAAAAATTGTGCAGCAATTTTTCATCCCATATCCAATAATTTTGCTTTGTATTGCTTGGCATTATTTAACCCTCGCGTATATTTACCCTTTTTTACTCTGAGAGAATCATAACACCTTATTAAGAAGAAAAAGTTTTGAAAAAGATGATTTTGTTGACCGCCGTGTTTTTGTCGTCTGTGGTGGGCACAGTCCAGGCTGAGGAAGGTCAATTGGGCGTTACTTTTGATCTTACTTATAGGAGTAAGTGGTTGTCCAAAGGCACCTACGGCTATGGCGTACAGGGCGCGCTTTTTAAAACCATCGACCTTGACTTCTATAACACAGGTTTTGGTGTAAAAGTCACCCACCGCAATGCTACCTCAAGCGGCTACGTTGATAAACAAAGGTTCGATTACAGACCTTATTACAAAAGCGTTCTCTTCGAGGGCGAAACTTATGCCACAAACTATAATATAAGTGCCGGCTACGAACACTATCCTGGCCTTGCACGAGACAGAAGTAACACAACGTGGGAGTGGATATTCGCCTTTTCCTGGCCGAATATTATGCCGCAGGGCATCGTACCACAATACATCGCTCATTACGAATATGCCGCTGGAAGTAATTATACCAAACCAAACGGCGCCGATATGCCGTCCGGCTGGGTTCATCGCTTCATACTTGGTTATG
>Ga0114930_10002732_pt1 | contig 15771 bp, 11 predicted proteins | sample AnhtaG_FD_87300 | JGI IMG/M metagenome (GOLD analysis project Ga0114930, IMG submission 87300) | Deep subsurface microbial communities from Anholt, Denmark to uncover new lineages of life (NeLLi) - Anholt_01485 metaG | ecosystem: Environmental > Aquatic > Marine > Oceanic > Sediment | place... | reverse complement strand
CGGTGTACCACAGATTGTTGTCGCACTGCAGCCCCGTGTCGCAGTACGGATACACCTGCAGCACGGGCTTGTCGGTGCCAGGATATCCGGAATAGAAGAGGTTGTTCTTGATGGTGATGTTCTGGGCATCGTGGTACAGAGTGGGGTCCAGCCCGGTGGGAGAGCCGTCCTTGTTGTGGAGCGTCCCATAGATGCCGACGACGAGGTCGGCATAAGTCGGATTGTAGTAGGTGTTGTTGTAGAAACTGCAGTCCCGTGCGTGCTTGAAGCTGACCGCGGCGACCGGGCAGTTGTACATGATATTGTCATGCACAGCAATGTTGGATGACTCCCAATCGCCGTAGTTCCCCTGGGATCCGTTGTAGGTGTACAAGGCGCCAAGCCAGAGGACTTCTCCACTTACATAGGTACCCGGTACACCGACAAACGTGTTGTACCTGATTTCGATGTTGCTCGCCTGCTTCCACGTCATGATAGCAGCATACGTTCTCATGTTAGCCGAATAGTGGAACGTGTTGCCCTCGACTACGCCTTGTGTAGCACGCAGTCGCAGGCCGCTCCGACTCCCGGAATGGTCAAACCAGAAATCGTTATCCCTGATGATGATGCCATCTCCGGGGTCCGCCCATATCAAGTCTCGCCCATTACGAAATGTGCAGTTCTCAACAATAATGTGATCGCCTTTGAGCAAGAGAAACTCCATTCCGGTATCCGTGAACGTGATGTCGTGGATTCTGGCGTAACTTCTGATCCACCACTTGGTGCGGGCGCCGCTATCCATCATCATCTTCACGACAGGGTCTGCATTCTCGGCTGGTTCAATTGTGATCCACGCGTCAGCGCGGCCGTTGGCCCACGTGGGCAGTTCCTCCGTGACCAGGTGCGTGCCGTCCATCAGCCTGAGGGTATCTGCGGCGCGCAACTGCACGGCTGCGTATGGCAGGCTCCCCCACGGCTCCTGCAAAGTGCCCGGATTTGCATCGTCCCCGTCGGGGGATACGTAGTACACGGCAGCACAAGCGGAAGTCGCCCACAGAGTGTGGCCGATCCACCACACGAACAGGACCAATGCAAAGCGTGACAGAACGGCACGAGGGGTCATCATGGGGCATTACGCCTCCGTTCTTCGCCGCCGCGAAAATCCTGCGATGCTAGCACTCTTGTCGCCATGCCGGGGCCGAGCGGCTTTAGCAGTTGTGGGCGCTCTCGGACCACGTGTGGCCTTTTGCTGCACTCAGATTACCTCTGGGACGTTTCCGAGGGCCACCGAACGAGCGGTTGACTTGGAGAACATCAACATCGGTGACTCCAAACGCCCCCGCGCGTGGAAAATGATTGCGGCCCCGAGCGAGACACCAGTCAGGCACCACATCCAGGATGCACCTGCACCAGGCTGTCGGCGACGGCACCTCACGAATGTCGGTACAGGCTGGACATTGCCCGGCGAAGCATCCGTGGGCCGTAGGCGATCCGTCAAGGGCCGGCAATGCTCGTGGTGCCATGTGTGCGAGCGGTGCATCTGCTGCAAAGGCGCCCCAGGCCTATCCGGAACGCTCCCAAGGGGCGTTGCACGACGCAGCGAAAAAGGCAGCTCACGGCACGGGTGGCGGCGTGTGGCCTTCAGGTATCAGCAGAAGACTCTCAAGCGTCGTCGTCCCGGGAACTACAGTGACATAGAACGCCGGCACGCCGTCCTCTGGGAACTCGGCATACCCAGCGGCTGTCGTGCGGAACTCCTGCTCCCCTGTTGGGACGTTCGTGACCGTGTAGGCTCCGACGTCGTCTGTCACGTCGCTCGCCGTCCCGACGATCACCACCGCGCCGGCCACCGGGGCGCCAGTGGCTGCATCGAGCACGAGGCCTGTGACCGTTGCGCCTCGTGGTCCAGCTTCAGCCCCACCCCCGCTGCCGCCGCCTCCACAGCCGGCGATGGCCAAGATGAGAGCGCTGCATAGTACGAAGACTCGCAGAAGGATCCGAGGGTTGCGCGGGTTCATCTCGCATGCTCCTTCGCCTGGACATGATAATGGCTGAACCCTCTGTACGTTTGCAGCACGCTATCAGCGGCAAGCGTGGGTCGATCGTCTTCCCTCTCCGCTATCGGCTCACGACGAACGGACACACGGCCCGGGCGCGCTGTCCGTCCTGGCCTGCCGCGGCGATCTCCAGCACATATGCACCGCTGGGCGTCACGGTTCCCATGGCGCTCCGGCCGTTCCACACTGACGCCACAGCGCCGGGGGCGACGCTGCGTCCCCGCTCCAATTCCGCCACCAGACGCCCCGCCACGTTGTAGATGCGTGTCGTCACTGTGGCGGCGCCCGAGATGTTGTAGCGGATCTCGGCTCCGGTGCCGCGCGACGGCACCACCGTAGCCCCGGTGACGGCCAATGCACCACTGATAGCAGAACCCACTTCTATGGCAAACTGCCGCTGCCCCCCGGCCGGGCCACTGTTGTACGTGTACGCTCGCGCCGTGCGCATGTGCCGCACGTTGCCGGTGTCAAGGTCGCGAAGGGTGACGCGGTAGTCTTTGGGGAGCTGGGACAGATCCGGCACAGCGACGGTGACATCGGTGTTCGGGAGCTCCGTGGCAACCGTGAGGTTGAAGCGCTGGGTGCCAGTGGCGCTGCGCAGCTCATAGGCCATCCTGGCGTTGGGATTGGTAATGGGAGTGAGGTAGGCATCGACGCCATCGGGAGCTGCCGGCGGGTTGTCGATGAGGACGTCGGTATCAGCGGCTCCGACGCCGTTGCAGACGTCGCGTTTCTCGCCAGCACTCACCACGATGGGCACGAGCCAACGGATAGGCAGAGCGTCCATGCTCCTGGCGGAGCTCTGTGCGCCAAGTGGATTGATGATCACCTTGTCGGCATCGAGCGACGCATAGACCCAGAAACCCCGGTAGGCCGGAACGCTACTGACGGCATTGAGGGCTCTGACGGAACTTACGAGCTCGTAGCCTTCAGAATCCTCGTAGATCCAGCCGAAGCTGACGATGCTGCCTTGGGGCGACGCTGTCACAGAACTCCACGGCATCGCGGTCGTCCAGGGATTACCAAGGAGGTTCCACTGCGGGTTGATACTCGTCTCAAAAGGAGCGTTCGCGCTGGGCCTCTGGCCATTGAAAGACACCGTCGTCTGGGCCGTGAACTTGACCCAGAGGCCCGCCCCGGGCCGAACGGCGAATAGAGGGTCACTCGGAGCGTCGGTCAGATACACATACTGCTGGGCCGCTGCGTCCCAACGCGCAATCTGGTTGGTGCCGAATATCTCAGTCATCGAGAGGCTGGCGTTGCTCGGCGTTGCCGGCATCGTCACCATATTCACGTCCCGCGCGAAAGTGTGCGACACTACCGGCACCGAATCGTCCACCGACTGCACCGGGCCGGCGCACGTGACCGACGTGTTCTCGTTGCCATCGGTGTCTACGCATGTTACGGCATAGTAATAGTCCGTGCCGTCAGTCGTGGTTGCGTCGCTGTAGGTAGTCTGCGACGCATCGTCGATGGTGGCGATGGGAGTCAGGTCGGAGACGTCGTCGAAACTCGATGTGGCTCGGTACACGCGGTAATTGCTGAAATCGTCAGGCGGCGTGTAGCCCGTCCAGTCCAGATCGATGCTGCCGCCGTCGTCGTCGGGAGTGTCCTGGACGGACAGCGCAGTGACGGCATCCGGCGGAATGGCCGTGTCATCCACCGACTGCACCGGGCCGGCGCACGTGACCGACGTGTTCTCCTTGCCATCGGTGTCTACGCATGTTACGGCGTAGTAATAGTCAGTGCCGTCAGTCGTGGTTGCGTCGCTGTAGGTAGTCTGCGACGCATCGTCGACGGTGGCGATGGGAGTCAGGTCGGAGACGTCGCTGAAACTGGTAGTGGCTCGGTAGATATTGTAGTGGTCAGAATCGGCGGGCGCACTGTAGCCACTCCAGTCGAGATCGATGTTGCCGCCGGCGTCGTCGGGAGTGTCCTGGACGGACAGCGCGGTCACGGCATCGGGCGGAATGGCCGTGTCATCCACCGACTGCACGGGCCCGGCGGATGCTACAGCGGTGTTCTCCTTGCCATCGGTGTCTACGCATGTTACGGCGTAGTAATAGTCAGTGCCGTCAGTGGTGGTTGCGTCGCTGTAGGTAGTCTGCGACGCATCGTCGACGGTGGCGATGGGAGTCAGGTCGGAGACGTCGTCGAAACTCGATGTGGCTCGGTACACGCGGTAATTGCTGAAATCGTCAGGCGGCGTGTAGCCCGTCCAATCCAGATCGATGCTGCCCCCGCTGTCCCCTGGATGATCTTGTGCCGTCAACTGCGTCACGGGCTCAGGTGTCTCGTTGCTCACTGATTGGACCGGTCCAGCCGGCTCCACGAACTTGTACTCATTCCCGTCCACGTCCACGCATGTAACAGCGTAGTAGTAGTCAGTGCCAGCCGTCGTCGCATCCGTAAAGGTGGTTTGAGATGCTGTGCCGACGGAATCATGTGCAGTCATAGCCGACACATCGTTGAAGGCAGATGTGTCTCTGTAGATGTTGTAGTGATGGAAATCAGCGGGAGGATCGTATCCGCTCCAATCGAGGTCGATGCTGCCTCCGTTGTCGTTTGGCGTGTCAGTGGCCGTGAGTGTGGTGACAGCCTGTGGGGTCTCCGTCCCATCGTTCACCGACTGGACGGGCCCGGCCGCAGCCGAGAACGCGCTCTCATTACCCGTCGTGTCGATGCACGTCACGTAGTACAGGTAGTCGGTGCCGTCCACGGTTGTCGTGTCCGTGTATCGGCTCATCGAGGGATCGCCAACGGTGCCCACGAGTGGCATGATGGCCCACGGATCGGGAGTGTCCTCATACCAGTCGGCATACCTGCGGTACACCCGGTATTCTGCGAAGTCGTCCGCGGGGGGCACATAACCTCGCCACTCGATGTCGATGGCGCCGCCGGCGTCGTTGAGATGATCTGACACGTCGGTGATCTGCACTGGATTGGGCGGCGTCAGGTCGCCTTGCTGACTCGAGCCGTATTCGTAACAGCCTATGTCATACCGCTCCCCCACAGGCCGAACGTGTCCGTCGAGGTCGGGCCAAGCGAATAGCATGAGAGGGTCATGGCCGTACGGTCCGGCATCAAGGGCAGGACTACTCGGCTGCAAGTGCAGATCACCGGCAACTAGGTTCGCGAAGGCCGGCTCGGCCACCACCCCGTGAGCGCTCTGGCCGCTCGCCGCCTTGTACGCCTCGAACGACACGAGTTGGCCCTGCCACTTGAACTGCGCCGGCCCGACAGGGTCGTACCACAGGTTGTGGTCGATGAGGAGCCCTTCGTCGGCTGCGGGGTTGACGTCGAGGACTCCTTTGTATTGCCCCCCTTGCCCGTAGAATATGTTATTCACAATGGCGATGTTCTTCGGGTTGTTGAACGCTGCGTTTACCTCAACGCAGCCGTACGCGGAGAATGCACCCGGGGCCCGATGGAAGGAGTTGTTGTAAGCGGCGCAGTTCAGTGCATCGCAGAACTTGAGGAAGTTGCCTTGCCAGTTGTAGACCAGGTTGTCGTGGATGATGCAGTCCTCGGACTGGTACCTGCCCAGAACGTCCGTCCCCGTGACGCCATCGCCGATAATAAACGCATTCGAGCCGTCGTCCGATCTTCCCGAGCCCTTGATCACGTTGTACCGGAATATGTTGCGCTTGGCGTGGCCCTTCATGATGATTAGCCGGCCGAGGAAAGCTGTCGGGGTCGTCTCGAAGGTGTTGTACTCAACGATCACATCGATGCCCCTGCTGTTGAACACGCCGGGGCGGATATACGTATCGCTCGTGTAGTCCTGGTAGAAGTGGCACTCGCGGACAAGAATGTCCGTTGCGGGGTAGTTGACGCGGATCGCATTGTATCCGAATCGATGGAAAACGCACCTCCGAATGATATGGTGGCTCCCGTTGACTAACACTGAGACGTGGTTGGCGTTGACGAACTCGAGGTCGCTGAGCGTCGCATATCCTCCGCCGAGCACGAGGAGGTTGCCCCAGGCCGCGCTCCCATCGAGCACAGCGTGCTCCCCCGGATAACTCGTCACCGTTACCCGCGCTCCCGGAGCTCCTGTGGCCCTCATGTCCACACCACGGCCGCTACTATCCGCGATACGCAGATAATGCGTGCCGCCCCTGAGATACAGTGTATCGCCTGCAGTGAGTCGATTGACGGAGTAGTTCACTGTTCCCCACGGCCGATCGATGCTGCCATCGTTCGCGTCGTTGCCATCGGGCGCGCAGTAGTACTCGGCCGCGAAACTGCTGGCGGCGGTCAGCGCGAGAAGCACTGAAGTGGCGACAGCTCGGACCCTGAGAAGTCCATGAGCAAAATCCCTCATTAATCTGCAACTCCTTTGGAGAACACGATGTTGTGGCTTCCCGCCCGAGGAACACAACGTGTTCGTTACAGTTCCTTACCATTTCCGTGACTCCTCGTCACAAGTAATCTGGGCCTTCCTGGGCTCGTCCCACGGCCCCGATGCCCACCCACGTATCGTCCCGAATTGACGTGGCCACGGGGCATCGCCTTACGGCCAGCCGCCGTCTCCGGTCGATGTGCCAGCCTCCTCCGAGGAGACTCGTGCTCTCACGCGTCAGTCTGCATCTTAGGCTTCCATGGCCCTGTGGATGTGCTGTCCGCCGGCTTTGATTGCCGAGGCTTCGATCGCATGCGCCACATGTACGTGAAGCGGAGCCCGTGGGCCGCCTGCACGGGAGGACGCCGGCCCGGCAGGCATCGATTCGGGACGAGGCAGAAGACGACGTACGGCGGGTGCCCCCAGTTCGTCTCCTGCTCCGTGCCGTGCCGATGTGGGCACGTCGTGAGCTGCGTTGCACTAAATTTGCAGGTAAGACACCTCCTATTTGCGGAGCCATCGTACCGTGTGCACGTGGACCGAATAGGGGTGCGGGCCGCACCGGCGCGCGCGCCTTGGCCATGAGCCGGCTGCACGCCATCCCCTACCGTGTCCCCTTCGGGGGCTGCCAGACGTGTCCTGCACACGGCTGCCATCGCAACTGATTCGCCGCTCGGGTGACAGAGCGTGTTGGCTGCGTCGCCACGTGGCCTCGGGATTCGCCCACTCCGTCGGATCTGAGATACAAACGCGAGGCAATGTGTACGTCAGCGCTGCCGTCATCGCCGTTGGTAGAGCGCAGTGGTGCCCTCAAGTAAGCGCACGATGAGTACCGGGGGCCTCGCTCTGCCAGCGTTCAGGAGGCGGGGATGGCGTCTGCGACGACGCGGGCCTCCGCCAGTCAAATCGAGAGATCAAGGCATGATAGGGGGACGGTGCACGTCGAGCGTAGTTGTCATGGGATTCTGTGGTCTGGCATTGTCGTTGGACGGCCTGTGTGCGTCCGCTGGACCGCTGACCGTCGTGCTCCGATATGATGAGCTCAGCTCGACAAGCAGTATCGAGATGGATCGTGCCATCGTCAATGGCCTGGATGACATCGCCAGCAGCTACACCGTAGCTGTTGTGCCACATAAGCAGACCATGTCTGACCCTTCGTCATTTTTGCCCCCAAGCACTGCAAAGATCGACCTGGTTCGAACGCGATCACGGTGCGAAGTGGCGTTGCACGGGTGGACCCACGAGGCCAGACGGAGTAGGCCGCTCTACCACATACTGCCGGGACGCAAGACCGAGTTCGCTGGACTCGGCTGGACAGAGCAGCTGACGCGGATTCAGCAGGGAAGGCAGACTGTCCGGGCTTTGTCGGGGAAGCCCGTTACCACCTTTGCGCCCCCGTTCAACTGGTACGATCAGGACACTATACGTGCAGTCTCGAAGGTGGGTTTAGAGATCCTGTCGGCAAACGTGTACGGCCCCCAAGCGGATGGGACGGTGCGGTTCGTGCCGATCACCTGTCATCCGGCCACCCTGGAACGCGCGGTGGCTCTGGCCCGGAAACGTGGGGGGGCGTAGCTATAGTGATGATCCACGATTTCGACTTCACCGAGAGCGGCGATGAGAGGGCCGTAATGTCGCTCGAGGCCTTCTTCGCACTGCTGCGGAAGTGGGCGAATGATCCTACCGTGAGATTGGTGTCCGTCGCGGAGGCGGCCGCAGGCGGAGATTGGTCCGCGCGCCGGCTGTACTGGAACGGCGCATTGCAGAAGTGGCGCATGTTGAGGGCCATAGGCCACAAGTCGGACGCGCTCGTTTACCTCCCGACCGCCGAAGCCCGCTCAACATGCCTGCTCGTTGCAGGCCAGGTCTCGCTCATCCTCATCGCTCTCGTGAGTGCCACGGTTGGGTGTTCCGTCTGGCTGCGCGCGCGGATGCCACCAGTGCATTTGGCGCTTGCGGGAGTTGCAGTCGTATTGTGCACGGCATTCACCGTGGCGGCCGCGCGCAGGGGCGTGGGCTTCTCCGATCTTCGTACGCCACTCCTGTGTGCGCTGTTTTCGCTGCTGCTAGCGGTGTATGTGGCGGCCGGCTGGGACAAGCTGAGGCGGCGCCTTTCGCGACGAGCAACAGCCATGGCGGACCAACTCGATGATGGCATGCCGCTCGTGCGCAGACCCTCGGAACGGGAGAGGTGAAGCATCGATGTCTACACGGCCGGTGGTCCGCCCGACCCTGTTGGTGTGTGTCGTCCTGTTCGTCGCCGCAGTTGGGCCACGCATTGCTGCCAGCTTGCTTCTCTCCAGTACGACGACCTATGTCGACGAAAGGCGGTATCTGAGGTGGAGTAAGGACCTGGTCCAAGGTCGATCATCTTGGATGGACCACACCAAACCTCCGCTTTATGCGGGCTTTCTGGCTGCCGTCTCTGTGGGCTTCGGCGAAGGCGTAGTGCCTGCGAGAATAGCACAGTCGCTGGCAGCCGGGGCGGCGAGCATTCTCATCTTCTTCATTGGCACGCGCCTGTTCTCGCACACCGCGGGCCTCATCGCAAGCGCCATCTTTGCCTTGCACCCTGTCCAGATATACCTGACCACACTGCTGTACCCCCAGAGCCTGTTCACGCTGTTCGTGTGTGGAAGTGTCTTGCTCGCGCTGCAAACCATGCCGTCACTTAGTGCGCTTCGGGGGTTTGTGCTTGGCGTGGCAACTGGTGCGGGTACACTGTGTGTTGAAATACTCCTCGTTCTCTTGCCAACGGTCGCTCTGTGGATCTTACTCCGAAAGAATGGGGATCGCGGAGGCCTTAAAGCGCTGTTTCTCGTCAACATGCTCCTCGGTGCCACGTGTGCAATGGCACCGTGGGCGTACCGCAACTACCGGATGACGGGGAATCTGTTCCCGCACACCGCATTCGTTTTCGGCACCTTTTGGGAGACACATTCTCGAGGCACTACCGTAAAGATGATGACCTTCGGAGCCACGGATGAGTACGGAGCGGAACATAAGCGGGAGTGGCACACGGTGACCCGGAAGGCCGAGGCCCTATCCCCCTCTGATGCGACCGCGTTTTATCTACGCGAGGCCTGGAAGAACATGCGCAAGGAGCCCTTGCGGCTTGTGTACTTGACGGCGGGGAAGTTCGCCTACTTCTTCTGGCCGTACCCGGAGCCAGTGACGAACAGCAGATTCAACACGCCCAAGCACAGGGCCATTAGTGCTGCGCTATGCCTGCCCCTGCTGATCCTGGCCATCTACGGAGCTCTTGCGGCGTGGCGACGGGTACCAGACAGCCGATTGCTGGTGTTTCTCATCCTGCTGTATGCCTTCGGATACAGCTTGTTCCATGTTAACTTTCGCTACCGCCTCCCCCTCGACCCGCTGATCTGGGTGCTCTCCGCGTACGGGCTAGGACATTGTGTGTCCTGGTGGCGCGGGCGATCCGGCACCAAAGCGCTTCCCCTGTTAGTCCGGCAATGGCGGCGTCGAGGCGGCACGGACCGGTAGACGGCGATCCCGCGGAGCCGCTGTTGCAACTGGTTTGCATCGCCGATGCATCGCGTTTGGAGCCCGAAGCTACGATGCAAGCCCGAGACAAGACGGCCGGACCCAGGCTCACTTCGCGGTCGGCATAGGGGGAAAGGCGTGTGGTCGAGGTCCCCTCAGAAGAGCTGCTGGTGCATATACGGGAGGATGTCGTGGAGCCCGAGTCGGTGCAACTGACGGTGGTCGTTCCGGCTTACAACGAAGAGCAAGCCATCGAAGATCAGCTTCGTGCCATACGCGAGGCACTGCGCCAGACCGATATGGCGTACGAAGTGCTGGTCATTGACGATGGATCGGAGGACCGTACCGCCGAGAGGGCGGGGCAGGTGGATGGCGTTCGCATCATCTCGCACGGTCGCAATCGCGGATACGGCGCCGCGCTTAAGACCGGGATTCGGCGTGCTGCTGGTGACATCATCCTCATCATCGACAGCGACGGCCAGCATCCGGCACACGAAATCCCGCGTTTGGTGGAGGCGCTGCGAGACTGCGATATGGCAGTTGGTGCCCGGATCGGGGCGAAGGTCCATACGCCTTTGGTGCGCCGCCCCGTGAAGTGGTTCCTCAACACTCTGGCCAGCTACCTCGCGGGTACGCACATTCCTGACTTGAACTCCGGACTCCGCGCCTTTCGGAGACTTGATGTTCTCCCGCTTTTGGGCTTCCTTCCGAGTGGCTTCTCGTTTACAAGCACGATAACGCTTGCCATGCTGTGCAGCGACATGTTTGTGAGCTTCATTCCCGTGGATTGCAGACCGCGGAAGGGCAAGTCGAAGATACGTGCGCTACCGGACACGTACAACTTCATCATCCTGGTATTGCGAACCGTCGCATGCTTCAATCCTCTGAAGATATTCGGGCCGTTGGCGTTCGCCCTGCTCGTTGGGGGAGCTGTTCGGCTCGGCCTCGATGTCTTCTTGGCGAGGAATGTTGGCGATACATCGGTCCTATTGCTTCTGGCGGGTCTGCAAGTGGCGGTGATGGGGCTGCTGGCCGAGGTGATGACGAGGCTGCCCTTGCTGCCACGTCACTACCAGGATGGCGGGGATCGGCCTCGGCGATAGCGCTGGGCACGCCGGCGACTTGTGCCTTCCCCTGCAGAGCTGTCTTGTCACCACCCAGCATAGGCTGCACACCGCCTGTCTCACCCGTAGCCGGGACGTCGGATGCAATCACGTGAGCGCGAGCGAATCATGAACAATAGAGCCCAGCAAGCCATTACGATCGGCAGCGGACAAGTCGAGCGGACGACTGTCGGCCGTGGTGGACGGGGCAGCGAGTTCACAGGCAAGTGCACTTCGGTGGCCTGCCGACCGGCAGCCCGACGCAGCGGCTGGCGCGTCGCGTTCTCTGTGGCCCTACGTTTGGCGTTGGCGGGAATCGCCCTTGGCTTCCTGGTAACTACGGTAGTGCGTGGCTGGTCGGACGTCCGCTTGGCCGTGACGTCAATGCGCTGGTCGTGGGCAGTTGCGGGCGTCGCAGCCATCCTTGCTGCCCAGCTGCTTGCGGCGTGGACCTGGCATTGGCTGAGCGCTGCGTTCGGGGCCGGCACACGGCTGAGGCACTCTATCAAAGCCTTCGCGCTTTCCCAATTGGCCAAATACGTGCCTGGGAAGCTTTGGAGTGTTGCAGTTCGGGTGCGGGTGACGCAGGAGCATGGGGGCACAGCCGCCGGTGCCGGTGCTGCGGTGCTGTTCGAGAGCGCCATGCTCATGGTGTCCGCGGCTGCGACGGGCCTGCTTGCCTGGTCGACGCAATCGTTCGACGTGAGGCTGAGGATCGCTCTCGTCGGCGCAGCTGCCCCAGGCATCGTGTTGGTGCTCTATCCGCGGGGCATCTCGTTTCTACTTCGGACGATGGGGCGACTGGTACGCCGAGACGTTCGTGTGCAGTGCCCCTCGCGCACGGACGTGGTGCTCGCATTCGGCCTGTACTGTGCCGTGTGGATCTGTTTCGGGACGGGAATCCACTGCGTAGTAAGATCTCTGGCAGCCGCTCCGCTGAGCAACCTGCCCGGGTTCGTGGCCGTATACAGCACGGCTTGGCTGGCCGGCTTTGTTGTCGTATTCCTGCCGGGAGGCTTGGGCGTGAGGGAAGGTGTACTTGCCTCCCTGCTCGCGGCCTATGTTCCGTTGCCCATCGCGGCCGTCGTTGCACTCATGAGCCGCATCATTGTGTCCAGTCTTGAACTGGCCCTGGCGGGAGTCGTCGCATGGCGACGATGATATTTAGATCGTACTTTGTATATCGCTCCGATCCGGACATCGATGTAAGTCGGGGCCAAGGTGAATGGTGCACGTGCTGTCGAGCGGTCTTGGGCAACTCCTGCGACGAGAAGCCTCGGGGGCCGCTTTCGTGGGAGGCTGTTTCGTGCGGATACTCGTAGCCCACAAGTATCTCGTCCGAGGCGGGGGCACAGCCACGTATCTTCTCGCCCTCAAAGATGCGCTCGAAGCCGCGGGACACCGTGTCGTTCCATTCGCGGTAGCGTACGAAGGCGTGCTGGAAAGCGAGTACAGCGACTACTACGTCTCGCCGCCAGCAGCGCCGGATGAGATACACCTCAAGGACATGCGGCTATCACCATGGCAAGCGCTCAAACTGTTCGGACGCGCTACGTACTCCCTCGAGGCGAAGGCAAAAGCGGCGGGGTTGGTTGATGCCGCCGATGCGGACATTGCGTTCGTAAACAACATCTACAACTACATGTCCCCGAGCATGCTTCATGCATTCAAAGCTCGCGGCATGCCAATAGTCATGCGCGTGGCCGACCACAATCTGTTCTGCCCGTCGTACGATTGCTTCAGGACGGGCGAGTTCTGTATGGACTGTGTGGACCGGGGACTGTGGACCGCCCTCAGGCATCGGTGTGTGAAGGGTTCTCTCGCGGCTACAGTGGCGCGAGTGGCGTCAATGTACGTTCACAAAGCATTGCGGATCTACGATTGCGTTGACGTCTTCATTACTCCGTCGGAGTTCCTCAGAGACCTGCTCGTGCAGGCCGGCTTGCCGGAAGCTCGTGTGCGCGCCCTTCCGAGCTTCTGTCCTCCCGCGAATGGCCACTCCCCGCTTCCCGGCGACGGTGATCACATCCTGTACTTCGGTCGCATATGGGCCCAAAAAGGGATTGATACACTGATAGATGCCTACGCTCTGCTGCGTCCCGACGTGCCGCTCGTCATCGCTGGCGGCGACCGAGACGGGGAGATGGGGCGACTGAAGCGTCGCGCGAAACAGACGAGGGTCGCCGACAAGGTGCACTTCGTTGGCCACAGGGAAGGAGACGAGCTGTACGAACTCGTGCGTCGCGCACTCTTTACGGTGGTCCCCGCCAAGTGGCCCGATATCTTCCCAATGAGCATTCTCGAGAGCTTTGCCTATGGGAAGCCGGTACTGGGTGCCCGGGTGGGCGGCATTCCCGAACAGATAACGCCCGAGTGCGGTCGGCTGTTTGAGGCTGGCAATGCCGATGAGCTGGCGCATTGCATGGAAACGCTCCTCGCGGATGATACGCGACGGGCGCAGATGGGTGAGGCCGCGTCCCAGAGGGCACACCAGGTGTACAGCATCGATGCACATCGTCGCGAACTGCTGAGGATCTTCGATGGGCTCCTCCTCGCGCGGGATACGCGCGCCGAAGAGCTGCAGGCCGTCTAGCGGCCGAGTGCTGACATATGGCGACCAATCTTACAGGTAGACAACCGATTGGCGACACAGCTCTCGTAGAGCGTGTTCGGCGCATCGCCAATGAGACTCGGGACCGTGCTTCTGAGCTCGACTGGCGCCAGTTGCACCAGCCAAGGGCCGTGGGAATGGCCGTGGCCGTGGCGACCGGGATCATCGTGGCCGTCGCTATCGCCTTGGGCTACGCGAAGTATGCCGGGGCGTGGGTCGTGGCCATGGCCTTCATCGCCACCGCCTGCGTGCGACCGGTGCTCGCCCTGGCGGTGTGTTTCTGCGCCATCGCGCTGGTCCCCTTCGGTCAGCCGATGTTTGGGTTCCGCGTGCCCAACCTCGACAACGCCATGGGTCCCTTACTACTGGCTGGCGTCGTCGGCCAGTGCTGCTGCCGACGGCTGGATCGGAAATTCAGCGTCAGTGCGTTGGACGGCCTCGTGATAGCACTCGTGGCCGCTGGCGCCGTAGGCATGTTGGTCACGCCAGGTATCGTACTGTGGAAGTACTACATGAAAAATGTCGTCTGCCCAGTGTGCTTTTATTTCGTCGGCAGATTCATTGAGCTAGACAGAGGCGGATTTCAGATACTATTCAAAGCGCTATTACTAAGTGCTATTATATGCGCCATCCTTGTTGTCTGGCGAGAGCTGCCGGGCCGCTCTCTCTTCTATGGGCCGAGGGGGCTGTATGGTGAGCCCGGCGCGTGGGGCCCGATGCCGAATTTCACAGCCGCCGCCTTCCTCTGCCTCTTGCCACCACTTTGTGTTGCCGCAGCAGGGCGAGCCGGCTCTCGCGGGCGGCGCGTGCTATGGGGCCTCTCGGCTGTCGTCGTTATGGTGGCGCTCCTCAAGACGCGAGAGAGGGCCATGATAGCGGGTGCCCTACTGGGGATGGCGATCGCGCTACTGCCCCGCAAATCCCGTGTAAGCGCTCTCGCCGTGCTGTTGGTCGCTCTGGCGATAGGGATGACGTCGTTCGCCCTCACGGGGGCCAGCTCGACGTTCGACCGCTTCCAGACGGACAAGGTGAACACTCGCATCGCGTACAACGCGGGGGCCATGGCCGTGCTTCGTTCGCGAGAATGGAATCCGATCTTCGGGATCGGGTTCTTGCGATTTGCCTACGGGGGCTATGCTCGTGCGTATACGCCTCGCGAGCTGATGGAGATGGCTCATGGCACCTCCGTCGAGCGTCTTGATGCTCGGGGGGGATTTAGGCCCTACCTCCACAACCTGGCGCTTGCACTACCCGTCGAGTCGGGGCTCCTCGGAACGACGCTGTTTCTTGCCGTGGCATTGGGGCTTACGGGTCGATGGGCCCGGTGTCTCAGACGGAGCTCCGACAGAAGCTCCCCTGACCGGCCGCTGCTATTCGGCTTGGCTGGCCTTTACGCGGGGGTTCTGTTTTCTGGACTATTTCATAATCTATGGGTTATGTTTCAGCCGCTTGCATACATGTGGTTGTGGGCTGGTCTTGTCGCTGGGCATCCGGAGCTCTTTCGCGATGGGACTGCGGCAAGCCCGGAGGTGCCCGCGAGTGAGCGCAGCCATAGGAGGTAGCTCGGGCATATGTCGGCGATTTGCGGAAAGGTCAGCACAGGGCCAGCGTTGTCGCGCAGGGTGCGGGAACACATCAGAACGATGTGCAGCGCACTACAGCATCGCGCCTCAGCTGCTGAGTGTCTGCAGATGACCGACCGCGCGGCACTTGCCTGCAAAGGACGACGGACAGCCGGAGTTGGTTCGGTGATCGGGCAGGCTCCGCGGAGCAACGGCCGGTCAGTCTGCGCCGTCTGCGACGGCGAGATCTATAACGCCGATGCGTTGCGGCGCGAACTGGAGGACAATGGCCACAGTTTCAGCACAGAGGACCACGCTGAGCTGATCGCTCATCTGTATGAAAGCAGCGGTGATGAGTGGCCGGCGCGTCTGCGCGGCGCGTTCGCCTTTGCCGTGTGGGACGAGAAGAACCAGCGGCTGCTGCTGGGTCGTGACCGCGTAGGCCAGAAGCCTCTCTTTTACGCACAGCTCCCTGACAGCCTCGTCTTCGCATCGACGCCGCAAGCCGTGGCGTCCCACCCCAACGTGAGCCGGGACATCGATGTTGAGGCCCTCGATGACTACCTGCGCTTTGGCTACATCCCCTGGCCCAGGACGATCTTCGCCGGGG
>Ga0114930_10002729_pt1 | contig 15777 bp, 13 predicted proteins | sample AnhtaG_FD_87300 | JGI IMG/M metagenome (GOLD analysis project Ga0114930, IMG submission 87300) | Deep subsurface microbial communities from Anholt, Denmark to uncover new lineages of life (NeLLi) - Anholt_01485 metaG | ecosystem: Environmental > Aquatic > Marine > Oceanic > Sediment | place... | reverse complement strand
CTCGGCCGCGGCCAGCAGGGCTGCCGCCAGCGCCACGAGGGCCGTCCAGTAGATGAGTCTGTTTTGCGGCGCGATCATCGCGGCACCGACACCTCCTGCAACAGCCGTTGGACCACCTCCGGAACGGTGAGGCCCTCGATCTCGTACTCGGGCCTGAGGATCAGGCGATGCTCGAGGACCGGCAGCGCCATCGCTTTGACGTCGTCCGGGGTGACGAAGTCGCGGCCCTCCATGGCGGCCAGCACGCGGGCCGAGAGGAGAAACGCCTGGGTAGCCCGGGGGCCGGCGCCCACCAGGATGCCGTCGTCGGCGCGTGTTTTGCGCACGATCTCGACGATGTAGGCGGCGAGCTCGTCGCGCAGAACGACCTGTTGGAGGACGCGGCGCAGCTTGGCCAATTCCTCCGGGGTGATGACGCCGTGGACCTCGCCGCGGTCGAGGACCGCCTCCGGGGCGTCATCGCCCAGGGTGCGTTTCGCGAGCGCCATCTCCTCGTCGCGATCCGGATACCCCATGGTGATCTTGAGCATGAAGCGGTCCTTTTGTGCCTCCGGCAGCGGGTAGGTGCCCTCGTATTCGATGGGGTTCTGCGTGGCGAAGACCGTGAAATTCGGGGACAACTCGTGGGTATCGCGGTCGATGGTGACCCGGCGTTCCTGCATGGCCTGAAGCAGGGCCGACTGGGTCTTGGCAGGGGCGCGGTTGATCTCGTCGGCGAGCAGGAAGGTCGTGAAGACCGGGCCTTTGACCAATGCGAACTCGCTGCGCTGGAGGTTGTACACGTTGGTGCCGATGATATCGGCCGGCATCAGGTCGGGCGTGAACTGGATGCGCGCGAATTCACAGCCCAGCACACAGGCCAGCGTGCGCACGAGCAGCGTCTTGGCAATCCCGGGGACCCCCTCGATGAGGGCGTGGGTGTTGGTGAAGATGGCGACGAGGGCCATGTCCGTGACGTGCTCCTGGCCGATGATGACCTTCGCCACTTCCGTCCGCGCGCGGACCAAGACCTGTTCGAGGTATTCCAAGTCTGTGTTCACGTTCTCACTTCCTTTCTCCGAATCCAGCCGGAATCTGCTGATACGACGCTCAACATCAGAATCACTCAATCCCTCAATCCCTCAATTCCCCCCTCCGTCGTGTTTCCCTCAGCACGTGGCAGATCTTGCGATAGGCGGCCGCAGGGTCGCGGCGGGGCGACGTCTGTTCTGCGTTGACGATGGCCTGGATTTGGGCCTCCTGGGGCTCGATGCCCGAGGCGGCTGGGTGGAAGGCCCGGCGCCATTCGTCCGCACACACGGCCAAGACGGCGCCGGCCGGGATGCTGCGTCGCAGCAGGTTGACGAGTGCGGCGGTCGAGTCCCTGCCAAGGCCGGCGTCAGCCATGGCCGCAGTCGCGTCCTCGCGTTTCGGTACCAGGCTGACGGCGTTCTTCCAGACAAAGAGCAGGGCCACGACGACCACCGCGGCCACCACGCCGTGCAGCCGGTATCGTCGCACCAGCGTCATGACCCCCGGCCTCTCCTGTGTGCCCAAGTGTGTTTCGTCGAACACCACGTGGCGCGAGTCCCCTATCAGCCACGCCAGCAACTCCGGTTGTCGATCCTTGAGCATGGCTTCGTTGCTGACGAGATACGAGTCGCTCGCCAGCACGATGGCGCCGAGCCCCCAGGTGCGCTCGACCAGCACGGCGTGGTCGTCCCGCGTGTAGAGGGTTTGCCAGGCATCGTGCAGCTTGTCGAAGTGGAGGGCCGAGTGCCAGGGGAGGGCCTCTGGCAAATCGCCCGGTCCGGCCTGCTTTCCGGCCGTGGTGCGTCCGAAGTCCGTATCCGTCCTCCCCGGCAGTGCCGCGTAGGCGTACTCGAAGCCCCACCGGTGTGCAATCGAAACCCATTCGACCTCCCACGGCTCCGCCTCTTCATCTTCATCTTCATCTTCGTCTTCATCTTCATCTCCCTCTCCCTCTCCCTCTTCCCCTTCCTCCTCAGGCTCGGCCTCCTTCCGTCGCACGCGGCACCTCCCCCCTGCGCAGCCGCCGAGCGCCTCGTCCATCAGCTCCGGCTTTTCGGCAAAGGGGTGGAAGGCCACGACCAGCCGCGCGCCCGACCGCACGCAGCGTTCCAGCGCCTCGATAGCGTCCTCCGGGTCGTCGGTCGGCAGTGCGCCGCAGAACAGGAGCGTGGTTCCCTGTCCATCCTCGAGCCGGGTGACCGGTTCGATATTGCGGCTCGCGGTTAGGCCCGGCAGGGCCTCGAGGGCGCCGTATAGGGCACGGACGCCCAGTGGGTCGGCGCGATACGACGAATACGGCGGGTAGACGTCGCCGGCCTCGAGGCGCAGTGCGAACAGGTGGATGAGCTCGAGGGCGAACACGGCGCCGATGACGGCGAAGGCGATGACGAGGCCTCTGTTCTCCCTAGCCATGTGCGCGCAGTTGCTCCTGGTTCGCTAGGACGCGCTCGAGCATGTCGCGGGTGGTTGCGTGGGCGCCATACCAGACGCGTTCGTAGATGCCTGTGCTCTGGGCGAACAGGTCAAACACGGCGGGTTCGGCGTGGGCGCGGCGCGCGAGCTCGTCGCGGTAGTCCCGGTTCGACTTGAAGCGGGCGATCTGCACGAAGCCCTTTTCCGCGAGGGCGGCCAGGCTCGCCAGAAAGGCCGCCCGCAGTGCCAAGCGGAGGTCCCCCTGCCCGGCAAGGTCGCGGGCCAGCGCCAGCCACCCGCCCTCGGGCAAGGCGTCGGCCCCGGTGGCCTCGTCTTCGAGATCGGGCGCGGCGGCCACTGGGGCCGCGTCGACGCGCAGGGCCTGTTCGCGCCGGTCCTGCCAGACGCGCCAGGCCATGTAGGCCACAGCGCACGCCAACATCGCGACGAGCGCGTAGAGGGTCACCCGAAGGATGCCGGCCACGCTTGTAAGACTGCGCCCGGCCCGGGGCGTCCCTCGATTAGGGAACAGCCGGTCAAACCAGTCGCCAAGCTTCTCGAACCACCCCCGGACGGTGCGCCACCAGCCCCCGATGGTCTCGGCCACGCCGCGCAGGAACGCCCCTACGGGACCCTCCTCCTCCTCCGAGGGCATGACGCGGGGCAGGCGCCAGGCGTAACGGCGGTCCTGCAGCTCGCGGTCCAGTGCGTCGCTCAGGTCGCCAGGAAGAACGGCCGGGGGGGCTTGGGTTTCGGGTTTCGGGTTTCGGGTTTCGGATTGAAGAACGTGGGTTTGGGGCGGTGGCGGTTGTTGGGCGGTGGCGGGGTTGGTCAAGAGGATGCCGGCCGCGAAGAGCGCCAGGAGGGCGGCGGGCTTGGCTCTGGAGCGCCCGAGTTGGACCCGGAGGTCTTCGCCGGTATGGAGCGACTCGGCGTAGAAACAGCGCAGCACGTAGGCGGCCTTCATCAAAGGGTCCATGCAACAGTAGGTGAGCGCGCAGACCACGGCGAAGAACGTGCTGTTCACTATGCTGCCGGGGCTGGTGACGGCGGCGGTCTGGAGGCCGAGGAAGGTGTTGAGGAGGGAGGGCACGATGAGGATGGCCGTGGCGATATTGACGGCCACGACGACGCCGAAAGGGCTCAACGGCGCGACGACAAGGATGTAGATCGCGCCGTACAAGGCCAGGACACCGGCGGTCCAGGCGGGCGTCATGGCCTGCGCGATGGGCATGAGGACGAGGAAGAGGAGGACGGCGGTCAACATCAGAAACGGGCTGAGTGCCCAGATGAGGATGAGGTTCTGCCTCTGCCAGGGCCGTGCCAAGTCGATGGCGCGCCCCACGAGACCGCGCACGCTGCCGCGGGCGCCGTCGTCCAGCACGCCCATGTTCTGGTACACCGCATAGGTCCAGCCGAAGGGAAGGGCCGCCAGCAGGGCGGCCGGCAGAAGGATTAGGCCCGATGCCTGGACGATGGTCTGGCGCACGGCGGTGCGGATGAGGCGCGGGAGCGACAATCGGGGGGGGGTATGCCCGCAGACCTCGCCCCAGAGCCGACGCGCGTAGACGGTTTGCCAGGTCTTCATCCAGACGAACAGGACGGTGAGGAGTGCGGCGCCTTGGGCCGCGCGGGCATGGGCGAAGGCGCTCTTGCTCATGTCGGCCCAGAAGTAGAGCAGGCCCAGCACGAAGGGCAGCGTGCCCACGTAATAGGCTGCCAAGGCCCCGGCCGGCGCCACGCGCAGCAGATGAAACACCTCCTCGATAATTTCGAAGGCGCCTTTGCCCGACCGTTTCTTGTGCCTGGCCCTCATCATGGCTCGAACGGGTCCACCTGCCACAGCGTGCCTTCATGAAACGAACTGGGCAGGGCGAGGAGCCCTTGGCCCAGGCCGTAGAACACCAGCCAGACCACAAGCAGGGCCGCGGCGAACTGCGCGGCGCGCCACAGCGCCCCGAGCCGGCGGGTGCGCTTGTCCTGGCGGCCCGTGAGCCTGGCCAGACAGCCCGCGCAAAGGACCCGGTCCTCGTGTTCGGTCACGCACTCACGGCAGAAATACCGCCGGCATTCGGGGCAACGGGCGACGGCTTCGCGATCGCCGTGATTGAAGCAACGCTGATGCGCCAGATCGAGTGCCATCTATGCGCTGTCCTCCGGTGCGTTGTCCGCCTCGGGCGCGGTCCAGTCCGGAAACGGCGGGTCCGATGCCGCGGCCGCAGTGGTCCGCGTAGGCGCTTGCCGTCGCCCCGGGTCTCGGGCGAGTGCGGCTCGGAACTCCCGCAGGCGCAGCAGTCCCACCACGGCCACCACGGTGTGGGCCGCGAGCATTAGCGCGGTGTAGAGCTCGAAGGCCGGGCCCTCGAGCGTCAAATCAAGAGCGAAGAACGGGTCGAGTTGCGGCTCTGGCGAGGCCATTTCCGCCTCGAGTTTCGAGAACATCACGAACATCATCGCGAACATCCCCAACACAAAATCGGCAATCAGGACAATGAGACTCGCCCACGTCACGTTCTGGAGCCCCCGGGGCAGGTCGCTGTTCTGTTGGCGGCGCAGGGCCAGCACGACCACGATCACCTCCGCGAGCCACAGGCTGGTGTCCATCAGGTCCTTGACGTGGTGCTGCCAAAACACATCCAGCAGGATGGTCGCGCCCCCCGCAAGCAGCAACCCGAAACACGCCGCGTGGTACGCGCCGTGCTCGTGGTGCAGGGGGGTCGGCCCGGCGGCCGGGGCGGCCGTCCGCGGGGCGGGGGCCGTCAGCGGCGCGGCATGCGTAGACGCCTCTACGGCAATCGGCTCCTCGGAATCGGCCCCGAGCACCTCGGGTGTGAGGCGTCCCTGGGCGGCCTCGATCAGCGGGCCGAGTATGGCGAGGGTGGCCTCCGCACGACGCATGCGGCTCATGGCCGCCAGGTCCTCGGTTTGCACGGCGGTGTACAGCCGGCACCGGCACGTTGGGCCAAGCGCCGTGTTCCACGCCAGCAGGAGGAGCGGAATTCCTGCGAGCAGCGCCAGCACCGCCGCCGTGCTCAGGACGTCCAAGCTAAACGCAATGCTCACAGTCACGGCCAGGAAGGCCGAGGCCAGCGAGAGGACGGCGAGGAACAGGTTCATTGAGCCGCGCGTTGACGTGCGACTGACCACCACCGCCTGGACGTCGTCGAAGTAGAAGCGCTTATACGTCTCCTTGAACAGGCCCCGGCACAGGTGCAGCACGTGGTCCGGCCCGAGGTGCAGTTCGTACCGGCCCGGATCAAGCAGCCCGAAGCCTCTCCTGCCCCTGGCGGGCAGCCGTGTGTAGGTTATGTCTTCGTCCAGCATCACTCGATCCCCGATACGAAAAAGTAGGAGACGGCCAGGATCCAGCCCATCAGTTGGAGTGCGGCGAGCGCGATGGCCAGCAGGAAACGCCATTTTCTTCTGGGGAGGATGCTGAGGCGCCGTCTCGAGTACCGCACGGCGACATAGATGGCCGCCGGCGCCGTGAACAGGGTAATCCAGAAGAAGAGCATCGGGATTGCGGCGAGGGCCAAAGCGATCTCATCGTAGTAGATTCGACTCAGGCGCAGGCGCTGGGACTTGTCCTTGCTCACTGCGGATTCGATGCACCGGGGGCACACGTGGCGGCGGCCGAACTCGAGGTCACACACGGCGCACAAGAACCGGCCGCAACTGTCACACACGACCACGGCCTTCTTGTCCGGATGGTAGTAGCAACTGCTCTCTTCCGGGACGAGCAGCTTCTCCCCGGAGCGGCCGGTCGCCGGCCCGCGCAGGAGCGCGGGAAAGACGTCGATGCGCGCCGGCGCCGCACATGAACGGCATTTCCATTCGACCGACGCGTCGGTCAGGCGCGCGGCGCCGAGCCCCCCACAGTTTCCACATTGCAGTATGAACGTGCGCACGCCCTACATCCTGGTGCGGATCACGCGGGTGTCGCACACGCGATCATGGAGGGTCCGTTTCTCGTCGTCGAAGGCGGCCATGATGTAACCGATGTAGAGAATGAGCGCGCTCAGGTACTCGGCGAAGAAGCGGCCGAAGGCGCGCATATACGTCACGCGGGCCCCGTCGGCCATGATGATTTTCAGGCCGCAGGCCATCTTGCCCGGCGTGGCCCCGAACCTGCCCACGAAGAAGGTGGCATACGCAATGCCAATGGCCGTACCGATGACCCAGTTGAGCATCATGATGCTGAGCGCCGTCTCCGGACTGGCGGTTTGTGTGAGGACGCCGTTGAAGGCCACAATGACGCCGCCGACCACGCCCAAAATGATGCCGTCGAGAAACTTGGCCGCAAAACGGATCCAGAACCCGCCGTAGACGACGGTCCCCGGCAGTGGGGCGCCTTCTTTGATCCGCTGGAAGAACACGGGCTTGCAGGCGGCGCACACGTGTAGGTCCCCGTAGGGCACCATCTCGCCCGCGGGGAAGACCCGCCCGCACTCGGCGCACGGGAAGCTTGCCCCCGGGGCGGCCGGCCGCCCCGCCGCCTGAACGACGGCGCCATAGGTCGCCCATTCGGACATGCCCGGGCGCCACACGTGGGTCTGCGAGGTGACCTGGCCGGTGCTCACGCGCGCCTCGAACTCCGCGTCCTCCAACGGGCCCAGCCGCTCCTGCCCGTCCATGTAGTACCAAGCCATCCGATCCTCCTTAGGCCAAGGCGTCTGGCGGCACGAAGCCGCACGCACGCCGCCCCTTCGCGCTCTTCGCCGTGCCTCGCTCTTCACCCTCTTCTACCCGCGGCGCGCCACGGGTATTCGGCCCGCCGCCATGAGGAGGGGACGCAGAAGCCCTCACCAAAGAGCGAATCCACCACTCGCATCGCACAGTCTACTGGATATGCTCGACGAGGGCAATACGTGCGCCATCGCATCGATTTGCCGCTCCCGCTAGTAGCGCCAACCTGGCCGTTTGTGCTATTACTTAGGGGCCGTAAGACAACTACTCATCGTATTCGTAACGTAGAAGCGCCATCTTGGCGCTTTGCCAACGCGGCAAGGATGCCGCGTCTACCAAAAGGAATCCGATGACTTATTCACTTGCATCTCCTTAGGCCCTACTCACGCGAAGGGGTTTGGCTTTCGACGACGACGGGGATCATTATGGCGCCACGGAGCTTCTTGAGCGAGGACCAGGTCCGTGCCGTGCAGCGGGAATTCGGCACGCCGGTGTTTGTCTACGACCAGCGCACGCTCGAGGCGCAGGCCAAGCGGGTGCTGGGCTTCCCGAACGCGTACGGGTTGACGGCGCGCTACGCGATGAAGGCATTGCCCACGTCAGCCATCATCCGGCTTCTCCATGACCTGGGACTGCACGTTGACGCGAGCAGCGGGTACGAGGCCGAGCGGGCGCTGCGCGCGGGCGTACCGCCGGAACACATTCGGGTGACGGCGCAGGAACTGCCCAGGAACCTCGATGAGTTGCTCGAGCAGGGCGTGCTGGTCACGGCGTGTTCGCTGCACCAATTGGGGGTGCTGGGAGGGCTGCGGCCGGGCCGCGAGATCACCGTGCGGATCAACCCCGGCCTTGGGTCGGGCCACAGCAACCGCACCAACGTGGGCGGGCCGTCGGCGAGCTTCGGGATCTGGCACGAGCACCTCGAGGAGGTCCTCGAGATCCAGCGGGAGCACGACCTGCACGTCACCGGCATACACACGCACATCGGCTCGGGGGTGGACCCGGCGGTCTGGACCCATTGCGCTCAGTTGTCGCTTGGCATCGTGGCGCGGTTGCCCGAGGTGACGACCCTGGGCCTCGGGGGCGGCTTCAACGTGGGCCGCATGCCTGGGGAACAGAGCGCCGACCTGGATGTGATCGGGCGGTCGATCCAGGCCCGCTTCGAGGCGTTCCATGAAGCGCACGGGCGCAAGCTCAGGCTCGAGATCGAGCCGGGGACCTACCTCGTGGCCAACGCCGGCGCGCTGGTCTGCATCGTCATCGACGTGGTGAACACGGGCGCGGAGGGCTACGATTTCATCAAGGTGGACAGCGGCATGACGGAGATCGTTCGGCCCGCCATGTACGGCGCGCAACACCCGCTGACCATCGTGCCCGCGGTGCGGGGGCCCGCCGACAGGGAGGGCGAGGCCCCGTCCGAGCCGCCGGATCGCCCCACCAAGCCATACCTGGTGGCGGGGCATTGCTGCGAAAGCGGCGACGTGTTGACGCCGGCGCCCGGCAACCCCGAGGGGCTGCGTGCGCGCCTGCTGACCGAGCCGCGCGTCGGCGACGCGGTGGTGGTGGGTGGCGCGGGGGCCTACTGCGCGGCCATGTCGTCGAAGAATTACAACTCCTTCCCTGAGGCGCCCGAGGTGCTCCTCGAGGCGGACGGTTCCTTTCGGCTGATTCGAGCGCGCCAGACCATTGATCAGATGGTGGCCAATGAAGTAGAGTTTTGACGACGTCGTTTCGAAGCGCTCTCAGCTACGGACACGGATCAGATTGGCCATCGCTGACCATGAACGCCGCGCTCAAGCGCCTCGTCAAGCAAGTGCTGTCGGACAGCACGATAGGCTCCCTCGCGAAGAAACCGGGCGTCGGTGCGCTCGTCTGTGCCCTGAGCGACCGTGGCTACTATTGCCCGGCCCTGCACGGGGAGTCGTGGTACAACATCTGCGTGAACTGCGATCTCACGGTCTCGTGTAACTGCCTGGACTTCGACGGGAGCGGGCACATCGGCGATCTCAGAACGCAGAGCTTCGGGGAGATCTTCGACGGGGAAAAGGCCCAGCACTTCCGGCGTCAATTGGCCAAGGGACGCTTCCCGATCAAGGCCTGCGAGGAATGCATGGAACTGCGGTGGGTCGGCAAGCAGGAGGCGGCTCGCTATCTTTCAGGCTTCACGCCACCGCGCAACGGCATCATGGTGGAGAACACGGTCCTGTGCAACCTGAAATGCCACTTCTGCCAACGCGAACAGGTGATGAAGACCCGCAGCCAATACAGCATGTCGCTGGCTGACATGGAGCGAGTCGCGCAGATGGTTCGCGAGTACGGCATCAAGCAGATCTCGTTTCTCAACCTCGGCGAACCCTTTATCTCGAAGAGCATCTACGAAGAGCTAGGGCTCTTGAAGCAATACAGCGCGGAGGTCTCTCTGCGTAGCTCGACGAACGGGCTGTTCGTCGATACCGACCGCAAGCGAGATGCGGCCATGATGCTGGACTACATGTACTTCTCGATCGATGGGCCCTGCCAGGAGGTTCTCGAGAAGTACCAGGTCGGGGGCGATTTCGAGCGGGCCTACCGCAACATGAGGGATCTCGTTGCCTACCGTGACGCGCGCGGCGCCACGAAGCCCGTTATCGAGTGGAAGTACGTCGTGTTCTGCTGGAACGACAGCGAGGAGCACGTCCACGAAGCGGTCGACCTGGCCCAGGAAGCCGGTGTCGATCTCATTGCCTTCTACGAGGGGGCTGGCCCGCCCGCGCACACATCCACGCGGTACCACAAAGACCCTTTCTTCTGGAATCTGGGCGAGTGCGCGGGGCCGCCTTTGTATCAAAGGGAGATCTACTTGAGACGGCGGTGAGTTTGGAGGTGTACTGGCCGTGGGCAAACGCGTTGCCTTCGCCACAGCATCGGGGGTTCGTCGGTCGTCCGCCCGTTCCCTGCCTACCGGCGAATGCGCAGGCCGCCGCCCTCGATCAGGGCCTCGGCCTCCTCTTTGGTGCAGTAGTTGAAGTCGCCGGGGATCGAATGGGCTAGGGCGCTGAAAGCGTTGCCGAAGTCGAGCCCGTATTGGACGCCCTTGGTGAGGTAGCCGTAAATGAAGCCGGCGGAGAAGGAGTCGCCGCCGCCCACGCGGTCGACGATCTCGACGTCGAACCGGGGGCCTTCATACACCGTGCCGTGCGCGTAGGCCACGGCGCCCCAGGTGTTGCGGAGCACCGATGTGTTCTCGCGCAAGGTGATGGCCACGGCCTCGAAAGAGAAGCGTTCGGCGAGTTTCTGGGCGACTCTGCCATAGGTCTCCGTGGAAAGCGCCTCGAAAGTCCCGTCATCGACGGAAGCGTCGCCCGTAATGCCGAAGACCTTCTTGGTGTCTTCCTCGGTCGAGATCAGGATATCGACGAACTCCATCATAGGCGTCTGAACGGCCCGGGCCTTGTCGGTGGTCCAGAGCTTGGCGCGGTAGTTGAGGTCGTAGGAGACCTTGCAGCCGGCGTCCTTGGCGGCCTCGAGGGCCTCGATGGTGGCCTCGGCCGCGGAGTCGCTGATGGCGGGCGTGATGCCCGAGCAGTGGAACAGCTTGGCGCCCTCGAAGGCGGCGTGCCAATCCACCATGGCCGGGGCGATGTTGCTGACGGCAGAGTGGGCGCGGTCGTATAGCACGGAGCTGGGGCGTGGCGAGGCGCCGAACTCGACGAAGTAGACGCCGACGCGGTCTTCGGGTGTCCACACGATGTAGTCGGTATCGACGCCGTGCTTGCGGGCCTCGTTGGCCATCATGCGGCCCAGCGGGTTGCTGGTGAGGCGAGACACCCACCGGCTCGTCAACCCGAGGCGGCTCACGGCGACGGCCACGTTGAGTTCCGCGCCGCCGATCTTCACGTCGAACGACTGGGCCTGCTCGATTCGCTGGAAACCGGGCGGCGAGAGACGGATCATGGCCTCGCCGAAGGTGACGACGTCTGCGGTCACGTCTCTACCCTCGCGGTCGGCTGTGGATTGCTGACGGCTCTGATCTTACGCCGACAGGGATCGGATCGGGCTTAGAGCCCCTCGATCGCCATGTCGGTGATCAACCAGCCGCCCTTCTCTTTAGTGAGCGTCAATTCAATGGTGATGGCCCCCGCGGTGGTGGCGTAGTCAATGGGATAAACGACGGCGGTGTCGCCTTCAATCTCGGTATCCGCGCTCTCAAGGGAGATCTCGACGTCGTCGAAATTCCCCTCATCGACGGAGTAGTCGACGAACTCGCGCAACTCCTCCTTGCCCGCCGCCTCATAGTCGTAGCCGTCGTGCGAGAAGTCCTCCGAGTGCAGGGTCATGAGTTTGTCAACGTCCTGGTCCAGGATGCCCTGTTGCCACGTGCCCAGGAGCGCGGCGATCTGCTCGGCGTCGCTCAGCCCCTTCGTCCCGGTGGCGCAGCCCAAGGCCAGCGCCAGCAGCAGTGTCGTTGCCACGGTCAGCGAAAGCGTGCTCTTCTTCATGGTTCTCATCCTCTTTTCCTCTTGTAGTGGACCGGGCCCGATGGCCCCTGTTGGACGTTCATGGTACCAGGCGCGAACGCCAAACGCCAGCCCGCGGGGCGCAGGGCTAACGAAACCGGACCGTGCGGGGCCCGCGAGGCGGCACGCTTACCGGAATGCCGCCCTGGCCGTCCAGGTGAAAGCACTCGTAGGCCGCGTCCACGCGCCCGGCGAAAAGATGCAAAACCGTAGCAGAAACGGGTATGCTTTGCAATCTCCCGAAGCAACGGATTCGCACGACGCCACCGGCGAAGCCCTCCACGGCCAAGCCGGTGTAGTCGATCCTGGAATGCTTCGGGCCTTGCAGGACCCCGCTCCCCGGGATCGGACACGCGAAGGGACTCAGACATGAGCGCCACTGATTCTGCCAAGCCGAGCGACTTCATCCGGACCATCGTCACCGATGACCTCCGGACCAACAAGTGGAACGGGCGCGTGGTCACCCGCTTCCCGCCCGAGCCCAACGGCTACCTCCACATCGGCCACGCCAAGAGCATCTGCCTCAACTTCGGGATCGCCCAGGAGTTCGGGGGCGTGTGCCACCTGCGATTCGACGACTCGAATCCCGTCACCGAGAAGGTCGAGTACGTCGACTCGATCAAGGAAGACGTGCGCTGGCTCGGGTTCGATTGGGGCGAACACGAGTACTATGCCTCCGACTACTTCGGGCAGCTCTACGAATGGGCCGTGCAACTGGTCGAGGCGGGCAAGGCATACGTCTGCGACCTCGACCAGGACGATTTCGCCAGAAACTACCGCGGCACCGTGACCCAGCCCGGCAAGGATAGCCCCTATCGCAACCGGTCCGTCGAGGAGAACCTCGATCTGTTCGAACGTATGCGGGCCGGCGAGTTCGACGAGGGCGCCCATGTGCTTCGCGCAAAGGTCGACATGGCACACCCCAACATGCTCATGCGCGACCCCGTCATGTATCGTATCCTCAAGGCCCACCACCACCGCACCGGCGACACGTGGTGCGTTTATCCCATGTACGACTTCACCCACGGCCAGTCCGACTCGGTCGAGAAGATCACCCACTCGATCTGCACCCTCGAGTTCGAGGTGCATCGCCCCCTTTATGACTGGTACCTCGAGGGCCTCGGCGTCTACCACCCCCAGCAGATCGAGTTCGCCCGGCTCAACCTCACCCACACCATCCTAAGCAAACGCCGCCTAATCGAGCTCGTCGAGGGCGACTACGTCAACGGATGGGACGACCCCCGCATGCCGACCATCTGCGGGCTGCGCCGGCGCGGGTTCACCCCCGAGTCGATCCGCGACTTCTGCGGCCGCATCGGCGTGGCCAAGGCCGACAGCGTCAACCAGGTGGAGCAACTCGAGCACTGCCTGCGCGAGGACCTCAACAAGCGCGCCCTGCGTCGCATGGGGGTCCTCGACCCCCTGCGCGTCGTCATCGAGAACTACCCCGAAGGCCAAGTCGAGGAGATGGAGGCCGTCAACAACCCCGAGGACCCGAGCGCGGGCACACGAAAGGTCCCCTTCTCTCGCGTGCTATACCTCGAGAGAGAGGACTTCATGGAGGACCCGCCGCGCAAGTTCTACCGTCTCGCGCCCGGACGGGAGGTGCGGCTGCGCTACGCCTATTTCGTCAGGTGCGTGGGCGTGGTCAAGAACGACGACGGCGAGGTCGTCGAGCTCCGCTGCACCTACGACCCCGAGACCCGAGGCGGCAACACGCCCCCCGACGGACGCAAGGTCAAGGCCACCCTGCACTGGGTCTCCGCGGAGCACGCCATCGAGGCCGAGGTGCGCCTCTACGACCACCTATTCACCAAGGAACATCCCCAGGACCTCGAGGAAGGCAAGGACTGGAAAGACGGCCTCAACCCGGACTCGCTGAAGGCGCTGCCCAAGTGCTACGTCGAACCCGGCCTGGCCGACGCCCAGCCGGGAGACCGGTTCCAGTTCGAGCGCAAAGGCTACTTCTGCGTGGACCCCGACTCGAGCGACGACAAGCTGGTGTTCAACTGCACCGTCACGCTGCGCGACACGTGGGCGCGGATGCAGAAGGCGCAACAGGGACAATAAGCCGATGTCGAGGGTTCGGCCCTTTCCATTCCGTGGCTCCTTGCAACTGGCGACACCCTCGTACTCCGGGTTTGAACATGACGAGATGAAGATGTATTCTGAGATCTGGACTTGCGCTTTGTCGGTGCCGAAATCGACCTTGATAGGTGCGACGTCGTGATACGTCTGATTGAGGAACACCACGAGAAACTCGTTGCGCTTTGCGTTCGATATCGCGTGAGGCGGCTCGAGCTGTTCGGCTCCGCGTTGACAGGTGAGTACTTCGACAGGGACAAGAGCGATCTGGATTTTCTAGTCGAATTCCTGCCCTTGGGACCCGGTGAACACGCTGAGAGCTACTTCGGATTACGGGAAGCAATGGAGGATGTCTTTCGGCGACCTGTTGACCTCGTCATGATCCGGGCTATCAAGAACCCCTATTTCCTGGAAGCCATCAATCGATGTCGAGAGGTGCTGTATGCGGCTTGAGTCCAAGAAGCTCCTGGAAGACGTCCGCACGGCAGCGGAACTGATTCTGCAATTCACAAAGGACAGGGACTTCGACGACTATGCGGGAGACGCACTTCTGAGGTCCGGTGTCGAGCGGCAGTTTGAGATCATCGGGGAAGCGCTCAATCACCTGAGCTTGATCGATTCCGAAACAGTAGGCCGGATCCGCCAGTACAGACGCATTATCGATTTCCGCAATATCCTGATCCACGGCTACGACATCGTGGAAGACGAGGTCGTTTGGGACGTGGTGAGGCAGGATCTACCTACACTGCGTGAGGAAGTGAGGTCCCTGCTCGATGCGTAGACTGCGGAGGGCCGGCATTCGCCGCCTATTGCGTAGTTCGCATTCCATCAGCACCGCTCCGCGCACGCCATTTCCATCCAATACCCTGCGAACAAACCCAGCAGCTCACCACGCGAAGGCAGGTCTTTCTGCAAGACCACCCGGTCGTGCGGCGCGCGCGTTGCTCAGCCCATGTCCGGCCGTTGCTTATGTCGCCGCCGTTGGCCAAAGGCCACGAACACGGACGCCAAGACGACAAACAGTGCCAGGCCACCCGGCGAAGGCCGCGCGACAACCCCGGCGAATTCGTGGCTCAAACCCCCTGGTGTGGACGCATGACCCACGGTGACCACGCCGCCGTGCCGAAGCACCACGCCGAGATAGCGCACCCCGTCCACTTTCAACACCAAGTAGCTGTCCGGGACGAGCCACCCTTCCGCGTCCTCGCCACGATACCAGCGCTGTTCTTCCTGCTGGTAGTACCAGAACTGGGCGGCGGCTTCGTCCACGCCGGCCGGAAGGGGCAGCCAGACGCGTTGCGGCGACGCAAACAACTGATCCGGGCCGATCCGGTAGACGGGCCCGGCCGCGCCGGCATCGCCGAGCGTGTCGAGCGGCCACTCGGCAACCAAAACGAGGTCGTTACTCTCTTGAGACAGATCGAGGCCGCCCGCGTCGAAGTCCGTATACGACGGCTGCCACAACAGATCTTCGAGCGCCTTCCCGGCATCCGCCACCTCGAAACGATAGGTCACGGGACCCACCATGTCGCCGGACACGGTCGCCGCGCCCACGGTCATCGTGACGGGCGCGCCGGCCTCCCACGGCGCCGTCGGCTCGTAGACGACCCATACATCGTCGAGCCGTTCCCCGGACGCCGGCCACCACGCCACCTCGTCGGTCTCGAAGGCCTCGCACGACACGACGCCCCAGATGGTCGCCGGGTCCATGTCCGTCCCGCTCCGCAAACGCACGGCCAGGGGCGAAAGCGCGTCGATCAACTCCACGCCCTCGGGTGACGTCGTCGCGGGCAAGACCTTCTCGTAGGTGGTCAGGGATTTCGCTTCGCCCCGGTGCCCGCGGTCGGACGTGCCGGCCTCGCCTTCGCAGTCCGCCGTCCGCCGCGCTTTGACCCAGTAGTAGTGGTATTGGTACGTGACCGTGGTCCCGCCACCCTGGCAGCCGCCCGAGTCGCCCGGGATCACCACAGGCGCGGTCGCGGTGGTGTCGCTGTATTGCCGTGCCGTGATCCATCCCGAAAGCGCCGTGGCGGCCTCCAACTCGTCGGTGTCGGCGCGCAGCACCTGGTACTCGAGGTCCGCCCCG
>Ga0114930_10002727_pt1 | contig 15780 bp, 10 predicted proteins | sample AnhtaG_FD_87300 | JGI IMG/M metagenome (GOLD analysis project Ga0114930, IMG submission 87300) | Deep subsurface microbial communities from Anholt, Denmark to uncover new lineages of life (NeLLi) - Anholt_01485 metaG | ecosystem: Environmental > Aquatic > Marine > Oceanic > Sediment | place... | reverse complement strand
GGCCTACGAAATGCTGCTTCGGTACCATCCCGACGATGCGCACGCGCATCTCGCTCTGGCGGAACAGTACTTCAAAGGCAATCGGCTGGTGGAGGCGGAGGACCATCTCAAGGCGGCGCTGCGGCACCATCCCGAAAGCCCGGGGGCACACCAACGCCTCGGCTACGTCTACGTCCTCCAGGAGCGATACGACGAGGCGAGCGCCGAGTTCCGACGGGCGGCGGAGTTGGGTCTGGACGAGGCGGCGCTCCACCACGCCCTCGGCACGGTCTCGACCAGCATGGGCCGCAACGAGGCGGCTGTGGCGGAGTTCCGCCAGGCCCTGCGTGCCGAGCCGGATCGCGTTCAGACGTGGGCCGCCATGGCCGAATGCTATGAGAAGCTGGGGAACGCGGAAGAGGCGGTGCGCTGTTACAACAAGTGCGTGGAACTGGGCGGGCCTCTCGCGGAGATGGCTCAGAGCCGACTTGAGCAGCTCCGCGCGCACGAGCAGGACTGAGGCTCATGCCGCGGCGCGACGCAGGGGAGAGACGATACCATTCGATCTGTGCCATGGGTAACGCGGTGAGCCAAAGCCCGACGCGGCGTGCGCTGCGAGAGCACGCAGTGGGACTGATCGCTGTCGTCATCGTCGCCGGCGGCATCTACGTCAACTCCCTCCGAGCCCCATTCGTGTGGGACGACAATTGGGTGCTCGTGAGCAACGAAGGGGTATCTGATCCACGCAACATCCCAGAGTTCTTCGCACCCCGGTATTGGCAGCAGTATTATGCGGAGTTTTTCCGCGGCATGCCCGGCCGAGGTTACCGGCCCGTGCCGGAGATCACCTTCGCCATCGACCACGCCATTTGGGGGCTGAACCCATTTGGCTTTCGGCTCGGCAACGTGTTCTGGCACATAGCCAACAGTGTTCTCGCCTATTTCCTGACGTACCGCATCTTTGGGCATAGACGCCCGGCCATCTTCGCGGCCTTGCTCTTCGCGGCGCATCCGCTGCACACGGAGGCCGTCGTATGGGTGAAAGTTCGCTCGCAGCTCATGGCCGTCAGCTTCATGCTGGTCTCAGCGCTAACGTATGCGCGGTACGCGGACTCGCCCGGAGGCCGACGCCGGGCGCTCTGCCACGTTGCCAGTGTGGCGTCCTTCGGGCTCGCCATCCTCTGCAAGAAAACCGCCGTTCTGCTACCGGCTATCCTCGTTCTGTACGTGTGGTGCTTCGTGCCGCGGAGGCGATGGGGTGCAGCTCTTCTCGGTCTGCTCCCCTTCGTTGCCGCTGTTATGGGGATGTTTGCACTCGAGCCGCTCATCCCGGATATGCCCCGCAATCGAGTAGCCCCGGGCACGTACCTTCTCTCCATATTCGTCGCCCTGGGCGAATACTTGCGGCTGTTTGCCGCGCCAGTGAACTTGTGTCTTCATCATCACTGGCACCGGTCATTGACACATTTGTACCCACAGGTCTGGCGAGCTGCGCCCTTCGTGCTGGCCCTCGTGGTCGGGGCCGTTATTGCTCTACGTCGATCCAGGCGGACGTTCTTCGCTCTGGGCTGGTTCCTCATCGCCCTCGTTCCATCGCTCCGCATCGGTTTCATGGGGAGAGAGATCGCTGAGTCGCGCATTTACGGCCCGTCCATCGGGTTGTGCATGGTGGCGGGATTCTTGCTTCACCGGCTGGGTGACGTGTGCGCCAGGCGGATTTCCTTGCGACGTTGGACCTGGCTTCCCGTCGGCATTTGCGTCTTGGTCGTCGCCGTGTGCTCTGGGCTCACGATAGCACGCAACATCGACTGGTCAGACACCTTTACCCTGTGGCTCGACACGGTGAAGAAAAACCCGGCAAGTTGGCACGCCCAGATCCGCGTCGCAAAGGGGTACGCTGCGCGGGACCGTCCCGACAAGGCCATCGAGCATCTGGAGGCAGCCTTCGAGGTGCACCCACAAGACATGAAGGCCCTGATGCAGCTCGGGAACCTGTGCGAGCGCCTGGGGCGAGAGGACGAGGCGATGCGTCACTACAGGGCGCTGCTGAAACTCGATACTCAGAACGTGACCGCGCGGGTGAGACTGGGCGTTCTGTTCGCGAAACGCGGGGAAAGCGAGAAGGCCATCGGGTACCTCCTGGCCGCGTCCAGCATCGACCCACGCTCCGCGAACGCGCCGTTCAACCTCGGAGTGCTGTACGCCAACAACCGCGACTACAAGAATGCCATAGGGGCGTTTGAGCGGGCCGTTCGTCTCGGGCCGGACGACGCCGGGATACGTGCGTCTTTGGCGGCCGCATACGTGGCCAACGGCGAGCAGGAGAAGGCGATCGTGGAGTTGGAGCAGGCCATTGTATTGCGTCCCACGGACCCAATGCTCCATGAGGCGCTAGCAGCCGCTTACACGGAGCAGGAATCGTTCCATCAGGCTGCCGCCGAGTACCAGAGATGCGTGGACATCGACCCCGGCAATGCGGATGCCTGGCTGTACCTGGGAAAGTGCCACGAACGTCTGAACAACGAGGCAGAGGCTATCCGCAGCTACCGGCAGTGCGCCCGGCTGGGGGGACCGGCAGGGGCAGAGGCGAAAGAGCGCCTCGAGGCCCTGGGCGCGCTCGCGCCTCGCTAGTGCTTCGCTGCGTAGATTCGTCGGCAAGAGGCGGCCCGCCAGGAAGGAACTCCGTCGAAGTCGGCCGTGGCCCATGGAGGCCGAAGCGGCTATGGGGCCCGCGCGTGGCTCACGTCCCCGAAGAATGGCGACACCGCGTCAGGCACGGTACTCGTCAGTCCCATTTCTCAGGCGAAGGCGGATGGACGGCACGCGGATTCATGCACGCAGGCACCACGAGTGCACTGCCCATGAGGCCCTCCGTGGGCGCTCTTTCACTCATTCGGGGCCCTGCTCCCTCTCCGGCTCGGGCATTGCAGCGCGTAGACGTTCGACCAGGTCTGGGTCCACCCCATGCCCCAACTGCTGCGCCGCGTGCACCTCTTTCCACGCTTCTTCATAGCGCCGCATATGGTACAGAACCGCGGCCAGGTTTTTCGTGGTCTCGCCCAGATGCGGATTGACGCTCAGAGCCGCTCGGAACTCTTGCACCGCCTCCTCGAACTTGCCCTGCTGTGCCAGCACCGAGCCGAGGTTGGAGTGGGCCTGCGCGAAATCGGGCCGCAGATCGAGCGCCTTCTGATACGCGGCAGTGGCCTCGTCGAGTCTGCGTAGTTCCTGATACGCCACGCCAATGTTATTGTGGATGGCCGGATTGTCGGGCTGATACTGCAGCGCCGTCTGAAACTCCTCAATGGCGTCTTCAATGCGCCCTTGCTCGCCCAGGATCTGTGCCAATGTAGTGCGCGCGTCCACAAAGTCCGGCGCGAGCTCCAATACGATCTGGAGCTCGCTCTTGGCCTCCTCGAGCTTGCGCTGAACGGCAAGCGCATTTGCCAGATTGTAGTGCATGCGCGGGTCGGCGGGCGTGATCTGCAACCCGCGGCGATACGCCGTGGTCGCCTCTTCGATGTCTCCGCGCTCCGCCAGTACGAGCCCCAAGTTGTTGTAGGCCGGGGCATAGTCTGGCCTGGCCTTGACCGCCGCACGGAACTCGGCGATGGCGGGTTCCAGCTCACTGTTTTCCAGCAGCGCCAGTGCCAGATCGTAGTGGATAGTCGCGGCCTCCGGTGCGATCTTCAGGGCTCTACGGTAGTGGGAGATGGCCGACTTCAGCTTGTCCTGTTGCCAATACGCACTGGCCAGCTCGTACCGGGCGAACGCCGAATCGGGGGCGAGCCGGAGTGCGACCTGATACTCGGCCACGGCCTCCGCCGGTTTCCCCTGCCGGACGAGCACCTTCCCCATGGCACGGTGGGCGTCCGCCAAGTGGGGGTTGATGGTGAGAGCTTTTTCGCACTCGACTGCCGCCTCATCGGTCTCACCCCGGTCCACGAGGGCAAGCGCGAGATTACCGTGCGCCACAGCGCAGTCCGGAGCCGCCTCCACGGCGCTCCGGCATTCGGCAACGCCCTCCTCGATGTTGTCCTGCCGGAACAGCGCCAGCCCCAGCGCGCTTCGGGTGGCCGCGTTGTCCGGAGATACCTTCAGCGCGGCCTTGAAGGCCACTACCGCCTCCTTCAGCCTCTCCTGCTCCGCAAGCACACAGCCGAGCTCCTGATGGCCGAGCGCGTCTCTCGGGAATGCCTGCACCTGGGCCCGCAGGGCCGACTCCGCCGGCCGCAGGGCGCCGGCCCTCCGAAGAAGAGCCACCAGCGACGCATGCGCTTCATGATCCCCCGGGCTTCCCTGCACCCGGTCGCGTGCCGCGGCGACCGCATCCCGGCGCGCCTCCGAAGACACTAAGCCGAGACAGATCCGAACCCTCGCCTCGTCAGCATCCTTGATGAGCGGGCCCCGATAAGCCTCCGCCAGGCGCTCCTGTTGCTCCTTGTCCAAAGAGGTTATTCCGGCCCTGAGGTCCACCGTGCGGGCGAGGCGGATTATGTCAGCATTGCCATCGTCGAAGCGCAGCGCCGGGGTATCCGTCCTCGCCCGACGCATCACTGACGCAGTATCGCCAATGCACGCCGCCCCGAACAGTTGCCCGATGGCGCGCATCAGGAGCTCGCGCTCGAATTCATCCGTCGCTTCGGCGGCCCCGAGCCCGGCTACCAACACGTAGTCGCTGAATGGGCGGCCCATTACTGTGTCCGACAGCGCTGGTTGAGTCGAGTCCGTGTTGGGGAGGCTCTTCCCGCTGAAGCCCAAGACGAGCTCCGCCCGGCCTCTTGGATTGTCGTTGCGCAGCCCGACGAACAACTCTGACATCGTCTGCGCATCGTGCTCCGATTCCCACGCGGCGATGTCCAGGAGCTCCAGCTTCAGCCGGACCTGTCGCTCCAGGGCCGTGGAGACAGCTTGCACCCGCTCCCGCACCGCCTGTTCCCAATCGCCGTCATGGGCCGCGCGAAACTCCTGGTCCGTCACCGCGCGTACGGTGAGAGTGCGCACGTTGCTCTTGCCGCAGCCTGCCACGACAGCCAGAACTGATAGCATAACTCCCAACTGGAACGTCCACTTCATCGCGTTCTTGCCCCCGAAATGCAGTATTCCACGCTGTCACCGGCCGATGCCGTGACCTGCAAGAGCCTCGCCCTCCCAGCCCCCCCGCCAGGAGGTTACATATGCCTCAAACGAAGAAACAGCCACAATAGTTCTCCGTTGCGGCGCGACCCAGGCGCCCGCGCGCCGCCGGACGTCGGGAGGCTTAACGCGTCCGACGCGTGTTGTGCCTGTACGGAGGCCCTGAGCCTCGTCGCAAGGGCGTTGCGATGATCCGAACTCACGTCGGCGCCATAATCCTCATAGCAGCCGTCTCCGCCGCGAGCTTTGCCAATGCGCTGCGGAGCGAGTTCTTCTGGGACGACGTGCACATCATACGAAGGAATCCGGGAATACGGGACCTTCGGAACGCGCCCCGGTTCTTCGTCCCACGCTATTGGCAAGAGGTGTACGCCGATTACCTGGGGATGCCGGGACGATACTATCGGCCCGTGCCCGAGCTTACTCTCGCCATAGACTATGCGCTGTGGAAACTCAAACCAGTAGGCTACCACCGCACCAGCGTCGTCCTGCACACAGCCAATTGCCTGCTGCTATACTTCTTCGCCTATCGTCTCTTCAGGAGTAGGCGGGGCGCCCTCTTCTGCGCCCTGCTCTTCGCAGCTCACCCGATACACGTAGAAGCCGTCACCTGGGCAAAGGCCCGCTCCACGCTCCTGGCGCTCTTGTTCATGCTCTCGTCCGCACACCTTTACACCCGCTGGGCGCGCTCGGAGACCACCGCCGGCAACCTGGCGTTGTACGTGTGCAGCGTCGTCGCATTGGGCACGGCCATCGTATGCAAGGCCTCCGCGGTGATGCTTCCTCCGCTCCTGGCGCTCTACATTTGGTGCGTAATCCCCCGGCGCAAACTGCGCCGCGCCATCTGGGGCCTCCTACCATTGGTGGGCGTCGTGGCTGCCTTCTTCGCCTTCGACTCAGTGATCCCGAAGCAGATCCGCCCGCCGTCCCTCCCGCTGTTTCACCACTTGCTCACCGCTGTCAGCTCTTTCGGATTCTATGTCAGACTGCTCGTGCTCCCCGTGGGTTTATGTGTGCACCACTTTTTCCTTGTCGTCCATGCGCTGGTCGTACCTCAACTGCTCCGAACGCTTCCGTGGGTAATTGCTGTGATCGCCGGCACGCTGTTTGCCTGGCGACGTTCACGAATCGCATTCTTCGCCCTCGGCTGGCTCATCATTGCATCTGCCCCCATGTCCAGCCTGGTATTCGTGGGCCGGCCCATCGGCGAACAGCGCGCGTATGTGCCCTCCATCGGCTTCTGTATCCTGGTGGCGCTGCTGCTCCACCGTCTCCCCGTCCTCGCCACCGGCTGCGCAGCGCGCCGGGCCCTGGAAAAGCTGGGCATAGTGCTGTGCGTAATGCTTGTGGTCACATACGTCGGGCTCACGGTCACTCGCAACATGGACTGGACCACCGAGTTCTCGCTGTGGCGCGACACTGTCGAGAAGAACCCGCTCAGCGACCAGGCGCGTGGCGCCCTGGCGAGGGCCTATGTTGATCTTGCCCACAGTGAGGCTGCGCAGCAGCAGTTCGAAGATGCAGACGCACACCGCCGCGAGGCCAAGAAGCATTTGGAGGCTCTGCTGACGATCACCCCCACGGATACCTGGGCGCTGGATCAGCTCGGAGTGCTATGCGATGAGATGGGGCTGTACGACGAGGCGATCCGGCACTACCAGCGTCTGCTGTCGTTGGACCCGGAGAATGCGGCCGTGCACCTGGGCCTGGCCATCGCTTATGCACACGCTGGGAAGGGCGCCGAGGCAATCCGGAGGTTCGAGATGGCGCGGCAGATGGCTCCGCAATACGCCGAGGCGCACCTCAACCTCGGCATCTTCTACAGCAGAGCCGGCGAGCACACCAAAGCCATTGCGCCGCTGCAGGAAGCGGTGAGGTTGGCTCCGAACAACCTGCAGGCCCGCCAGGCGCTGGGCACAGCGTACGAGCAGACGGGCTCGTACGAACAGGCGCTGGCCGAATACGAGGCATCGCTGGCCGTCCAGCCGACCAACCCGGTTGCATTGCTCGGCGCCGGGCGCTGTTATGAGGCCCTCGGCCAGACGACGCAAGCGATCAGACGTTACCAACGCGCCGTGCAGTTCGGCGGCGCCATCGCCGACGCGGCCCGCGAACGCCTCTCCGGCCTCAACGACGAGGCCACTGAGTGACGCCGCTCATGCACGGCGCTCGCTTCGACGCGACACCCCGACAGGGCCCCGGATGCCGACGGTGGCCAATCTCGGGGTCCGCACGCCGCCGAAAAATGCAGCTCCCTCGGAGGAGGACTCAGTAAAAGGGCGAAACACTCTCACCGTATGCTCGCCGGGGACGCGGCGGGGAGCCGCCGGACGGGCGAACGATTGCGAGGCCGGCGATGCAGATTCAACAGCCGTATCTGATCGTGCTCGTTTTCGGCGTTGCTACTGTGGGCGTTGCCGGTGGCCTGGTGGCAGTCGCCGCACTCTTCGGACAGCGCAAGCCCACACGCGGCAAGCTTGAGCCGTACGAATGCGGCATCAGGGCGGTGGGAGACGCGCGCGTGCGCTTCCCCGTCAAGTTCTATCTCGTGGGCATCATGTTCTTGCTGTTTAGCCTCGAGGTGATCTTCTTCGTCCCCTGGGCGATAGTGTATCGCGACCTCGTGGTCCAGTCCCGTCTGTTTGGCGTCATCGAAATGGGGATCTTCCTGTTCATCCTGGTCATCGGCTACGTTTACGTGTGGCAGCGGGGGGCCTTCGACTGGGCTGAGGCCGAGCGGGATGTCTGAGGGCCGTGTGACTGCTCGTTCAGCTCGGGCGGGGGCCGCACTGCCAGGTGCTATCGACACACCGCGACACGTACCATGCTCGTCCAGATCCTGATACTGGCCATAAAGATCGTCTGCGTTTTGCTCTTCGTCATGGGCATGGTCCCCGTGCTCATCTACATCGAGCGCAAGCTCATTGCCGACTTCCAGCAGCGCCTGGGGCCGCACCGGGTGGGACCGTGGGGCGTGCTGCAGCCCATCGCCGACGGGCTCAAGCTGTTCCTCAAAGAAGACATCATGCCGGCGAACGCCAACAAGCTGGTGTACGTGTTGGCGCCCATCGCCTCAATGGCCCCGGCAATCATGATGTTCGCCGTCATCCCCTTCGGCGAACCGGTGGACGTTTTGGGCCACCGAGTAGGCCTGTGGCTGGCGGACCTGAACATCGGGCTACTGTACGTCCTCGCGCTGTCATCTCTGGGCGTGTACGGGATCATACTCGGCGGCTGGTCATCCAACAGCAAGTATCCGCTGCTGGGATCCATGCGCTCGGCAGCACAAATGGTGAGCTACGAGCTCCCGCTGGCTGTCACGCTCCTGGGCCCGCTGCTGCTCGCCGGCACGTTGAGCATGGTGGGGCTCGTCGAGTGGCAAATGAGCAACCACTGGCTGGTGCTGATGCAGCCCGTGGCGTTCGTGCTCTTCATGCTCTGCGCGGTGGCGGAGACGAATCGCGCGCCCTTCGATCTGCCCGAGGCCGAGAGCGAGCTGGTGGCCGGCTTCCACACGGAATACAGCGGCTTCAAGTTCGCCATGTTCTTCATGGCCGAGTACGCTGCCATCGTGAGCATCTGTGCGGTCGCTGTCACGGTGTTCCTCGGCGGGTGGTCGGGGCCCGTACTGCCCCCCATCATGTGGTTTCTCATCAAGCTGTTCGCGCTCATATTCATATTCATGTGGCTGCGGGCCACGTTCCCGCGCCTCCGCTACGACCATTTCATGCAGCTCGCGTGGCTGCGGCTGCTGCCGCTGGCGCTGGCCTCTGTGTTCCTCACGGCATTGGTCCTCTGCCTGCCTGTACCGGAGAGCCCGGCTCTGGTCGCCGCCGCCAATGCGGGAGTCATCGCGGCGGTCCTGCTCTTTGAGCTTCTCATGCGGGCCCGGCGACGTTTGGTTCAGGAGAAAGGGTAATGGCGGTCTGGCTTTTTGATGCGGCTGCCGTCGTGCTCGTCGCGTGTGCGATCGCGGCCATAGTGCAGCGGAATCCGCTCTACACGGCGCTGCTCATGGGCGTGGTGTTTGCCGGCCTCGCGATCCCTTTCGTGCTCTGCCAGGCGGAATTGCTCGCCGCGCTGCAGGTGATCGTGTACGCCGGCGCTATCGTCGTGCTGTTCGTCATCGTCATTACCATGCTGGGCTCCGAGAGCCGTGAGGCGCTCGAAGAGCAGCTCAGCATACGTCCGGCGGGCACGCTCTGCGCGCTGGTCGTAGGCATCCTCCTGGCAGCCCTGCTCGCCGGGCCGGCTGTGTGGGTATGGGGCAGCCAGCGGGCGGAGTCGTGGCCGACGCTTCTGAGCCGGAACACGGAAGCGTTCAGCGCCGCGCTGTTTACCGGAAGATACATAGTCCCAGTCGAGATGGCATCACTCATACTGCTGGCGGCCATGGTGGCAGTGGTGGTGATGATCGTGCGCCCGCCGCCGGGCAGCAACGAGAAGACAACGACGAAGCAATAGAGCCGGGGATGGCTCTCGGCCGGGCCGCCGCAACCTGTTCTTGCTCGAGGGAGCTGGCCCGTATCGCGGAGTAACTGAGCGTATCATGGCTGCAATCCCGACCTCACACTACATCATGCTGAGCGCGGCGCTGTTTGCCGTTGGCGTTCTTGGGGTGCTCATTCGGCGCAATGCCATCGTCATATTCCTTGCCATCGAGCTGATGCTCAACGCGGTGAACCTGGCGTTTGTGGCCATGGCGCGGCACATGGGGCCGGTGGCCACAAAGATGGGTGGCGCCACGGGGCTGGTGGACGCGATGCAGGGGCAGGTCTTCGTGATCTTCGTGCTCGCCGTTGCGGGAGCGGAGGTCGCCGTAGGGCTGGCCATCATCGTGGCGCTGTTTCGCCACAAGAGGACGCTTGACGTAGACGAAGTCAATCTCATGAAGTGGTAGACCGCGCCGCGCCACTCGAACGGGAGCGGCGCGGCTCAGTCGCGAGGCAGATCGTGGAACGTGTTGCCTGGCTCATCATTCTGGCCCCGCTCGCGGGCGTGCTCCTGAACGGGCTGCTGGGCAGACGCCTCGGTAAGCGGCTTGTGGGCGTCATTGCCTGTTCCGCCATCTTTGTTGCCTTCATCGCTGCCGCCCTGTGCTTCCGGCATCTGGTTCAATTAGATGCCGACGAGCGTGCCCTGCACGTGCCGGGGTTCGTCTGGCTGCCGGTGGGCGCGCTCCAGGTCAGCTTCGGCATTCTGCTCGACCCACTCTCGGTCGTCATGGCGCTGGTGGTGACGGGCGTTGGCCTCCTGATCCACATCTACTCCATCGGCTACATGGCCCACGATGAGAACTACTCGCGATACTTCACCTGGCTGAATCTGTTCACCGCCTCGATGCTTCTCCTGGTGCTCGCCGACAGTTTCCTGGTGCTGTTCGTCGGCTGGGAGCTTGTGGCTCTCTGCTCGTATCTGCTCATCGGCTTCTGGTTCGAGCGCAAGAGCGCCGCCGCGGCGGGCAACAAGGCCTTCATGGTCAACCGGGTCGGCGACGTGGGATTCCTCGTGGGACTCCTTCTCATCTTTGCCACCTTCGGCACCTTTGACTACTCAGGAGTCTTCGCGTCCGCGGGCGCGAAGCTCCAGGTCGGCGGCCCGATAGTCACCGCGATAACGCTCCTGCTCTTCATTGGCGCGACCGGCAAGTCGGCCCAGATCCCGCTCTACGTGTGGCTGCCGGACGCGATGGAGGGCCCCACCCCCGTCAGCGCGCTCATTCACGCCGCCACCATGGTGACGGCGGGCGTGTACATGGTGGCGCGCTGCAGCATACTGTACGCGATGGCGCCCGTGTCCATGACAGTCGTCGCCTACGTGGGGGCGGCCACGGCCCTGTTTGCCGCGTCCATCGGGCTGGTGCAAAACGACATCAAGCGGGTGCTGGCCTACTCCACCATCAGCCAGATCGGCTACATGTTTCTGGCGTGCGGCGTGGGCGCGTTCGCCGTAGGGATCTTCCACCTGATGACGCACGCGTTCTTCAAGGCTCTTCTGTTCCTGTGTGCCGGCAGCGTCATCCACTCGCTGCATGACGAGATGGACATCCGCCGCATGGGAGGCCTGCGGAGCCGCATGCCGGTGACGTATGGGACGTTCGTGATCGGCTCCCTCGCCATCTCCGGCATCATCCCGCTCGCGGGCTTTTGCAGCAAGGACCAGATCCTGTGGCACGCGCTGGCCGATGGCAATGCGGCGTATTGGGCCGTCGCCGCTCTCGCTGCCGGCATGACGGCCTTCTACATGTTCCGGCTGGTGTTCAAGACGTTCTGGGGCGAGTCGCGGGTGGACCGGGACCTTGAGCCACACGTCCACGAATCGCCGAGCGTGATGACGCTGCCGCTTGTCGGCCTCGCCATACTGTCGGTTATCGGCGGCTGGGTCAGCTTCCCGCTCGTGGCGCGCGGCGACTTTTTCGGTCACTTCCTCGACCCGACCTTCGCGCCCGCACTCGCGATCATCCAGGGCGAGGTCGCCGCAGAGCACGTGGGATTGGCGAAGGAGCTGGTGATGAGCCTCATCGCGTTGGGCATCGCCGCGTCGGGCATTGTTCTGGCCTATCTCGCCTACGTCCGGGAGCCGGGCGTGGCGGCGGGGTTCGCTCGGGGCTTGCCGCGGCTCTATCGACTTGTACTGGACAAGTACCGCGTGGATGAGACGTATGCGCGGCTCTTCGTGCAGCCGGGACATGCGGCCGCCCAGGGCCTGTGGCGAGGGCTGGATGTGTCCATCATCGACGGCGCCGTCAACGGCGTGGCGTGGATCGTTGGTCGAATGGCGGACGGGCTGCGACTGTTGCACACGGGCTACGTGCGTTCTTACGCGCTGGCAATGGCCATGGGGGTCGTGGCCATTCTGCTCTACATGCTTTACTCGTAGCGTGCTGAGACCATGCCGGGGTTTACGCTCGACATCCTGACGCTCCTGATCTTCCTGCCGGCGGTGGGTGCGGTAGTGATCCTGCTGTTGCCGCGGGGGCGAGACGAGCTGTACCGGGTCGTGGCATTCGCTTGCGCCGGAACCACGTTCCTTGTGTCGTGTCCGCTCTTCTGGCTCTTTGACGGGCGCGAAAGCGGCGCACAGTTCGACGTCAAGGTGCCCTGGATCCCGAGCATCGGCGCGAGTTACCACATCGGCATTGACGGTCTGAGCCTACTGCTCGTGCTGCTGACGACGTTCCTGACCGCCATCAGCATTCTCGCCTCGTGGCGGGCCATCACGAAGCGCGTCAAGGCCTACATGGCCTGCTTCCTGCTGCTGGAGACGGGCATACTCGGCACTTTCGTCGCACTCGACCTCGTTCTCTTCTACATATTCTGGGAAGCCATGCTCATCCCCATGTACTTCCTCATCGGCGTATGGGGCGGGCCCGACCGCATCTACGCGGCAGTGAAGTTCTTCCTGTACACCATGTTCGGCAGCGTGCTCATGCTGGTGGGCATTCTGGTGCTGTACTTCCACCAGCAGGCTGCCCTCGGCATACAGAGCTTCGACGTGCTGAAGATGCTTGAGTTGGATCTGCCCATGCATCTGCAGCTCTGGCTGTTCGCTGCATTCGGTGTGGCCTTCGCCATCAAGGTGCCCCTCTTCCCGTTCCACACGTGGCTGCCCGACGCCCACGTCGAGGCGCCCACCGCCGGCAGCGTCATTCTGGCCGGCGTCCTGCTGAAGATCGGGATCTACGGCTTCGCCCGCTTCTGCCTGCCGCTGTTCCCCGCGGCCGCACAGGTGCTGATGCCCTACGTCGCCGTGTTGGCCGTCATCGGCATCGTGTATGGCGCCCTGGTAGCGCTGGTACAGCCCGACGTGAAGAAGCTCGTGGCGTATTCCAGCGTAAGCCATCTCGGCTTCGTTGTGCTTGGCCTGTTCGCCTTTAACCTCCAGGGCGCCCAGGGCGCCGTCATCCAGATGGTGAATCACGGACTCAGCACGGGCGCCTTGTTCCTTATCGTGGGGATGCTGTACGAGCGGCGCCACACCCGGCTGATCGCCGACTACGGCGGCCTCTACAAGCCCATGCCCATTCTCGGCACCTTCTTCATCATCATCGTGCTGTCATCTCTGGGTTTGCCGGGACTGAACGGCTTCGTCGGAGAGTTCCTGATTCTCGTGGGTGCGTTCGAGACCGCCAGAGTATTCGCCATATTAGCGGCCACGGGGGTGCTTCTGACGGCCATATACCTTCTGTGGATGTACCAGCGGGTGATGCATGGCCCCATCGAGCGTCCTGAGAACGAGGCAGTGCCGGATCTCAACGCCCGCGAGATCGGCATGCTCCTGCCCATTGTGGTGCTGTGCTTCTGGATCGGCTTGTACCCGAAGCCCTTCCTCGAGCGGACCGAGGCGACTATGCGCGCTCTCGTGGCCCGCGTTGCCTATGAGGCGGAGACTCCTGTGACAGTGGACCAGCAGGGACTCGGCTCGCAGCGCGTATCGGAGCGCGCGGCACAGGTTGGTCACCAATCCACCGTCAGCTTCACCCGCGTGGAGCGGGGATTCTTGCCCCCCGCTGATGCGCCCCGGCGCCCAAGAGCACCGGCGCCACAGCCCGCACGTCGAGGAGTGCCAGAGTGAACCCGTACGGGCTCGAGTTGTCCTCGGTGGCCTGGGAGGCCATAATGCCGGCGGCTATCGTCGGCCTTGGGTCTCTCGTGGTGCTCGTCGTCAGCCTGCTGGCGCCTCAAAGGGCGCCCAGGCTACCCGCCGCTCTGTCGCTGCTCTTCGTGGTCGTTGCCGCGGTCATGCTCATGCCACTGTGGGGCATTGGGAACGCCTTCTGCTTTGGCGATGCCCTGGCGATGGACCAACTGGGCGCGTACTTGCAGATCGTCGTGCTCGCCGCGACGGTGCTGACCATTTTCATCTCCATCGGTCAACTGCCGGCCGAGGGCATCGCTTTCAAGGAGTATTACGCGCTCATTCTGCTGTCCACGTGCGGCATGATGCTGCTTGTCAGCGGCAACGATCTGCTGGTGATCTTTCTCGGTGTCGAGCTGGCGGCCATCCCGACCTACGTTCTGGCCGGGATGGCCCGGGGCAAGCTGGTGTCGAACGAGGCCGCCCTCAAGTACTTTCTGCTCGGCGCCTTCGCCACCGGCTTTCTCCTGTACGGCATTGCGTTCGTGTATGGCGGCACCGGCACGACGACGCTGAGCCACATAGCCCCGCTGGTAGCGCGCGGCGTCGTCAAGCCGCCCTTTGTGTTGGCCGGCATCGGCCTCATCGTCGTGGGACTGGGCTTCAAAGCTGCTCTGGCGCCGTTCCACTTCTGGGCTCCGGACGTGTATCAGGGCGCACCAACGCCGGTGACTGCCTTTATCGCCACCGGCCCGAAGGCTGCCTTGTATGCGCCTCTGATCCGTATCTTCCTGGTGGCCTTCTGGGACATGCACGACGATTGGTCCACCATGCTCTGGGTGCTGGCCGTGCTGACGATGAGCCTCGGCAACGTCGTCGCCATCGCCCAGAGGGACATCAAGCGCATGCTCGCCTACTCCAGTATCGCCCATGCGGGCTACATCCTGGTGGGCATCGTGGCCAGAAGCGAGCTGGGGATTCGCGCTATTGCGTTCTACCTGGTGGTATACGTCCTGGCCAAGCTGGGCGCCTTCGCAACTGTGATCGCCGTCAGCCGAAACGGCCGTGCCGTCGATATCGAGGATTACGGCGGCTTGGGCTTCAGGAGGCCGCTCCTGGGCATTGCCACGGCGTTGTTCATGATCTCGCTCGCCGGTATTCCGCCGGCGGCCGGTTTTCTGGGAAAGTTCTATCTCTTTGGCGCCGCCGTGGATGCGGGCTTTGTCGGCTTGGCCGTCATTGGGGTGCTCAACAGTGTGGTCTCCGTCTATTACTACTTGCGTATCGTCGTGATAATGTACATGCGCGAGCCGAAGCAGGCCCCGGCCCCGGCCCGCGCCGGGCTCGAATGGGTGAACGCAGCGCTCGCCGTGACTGCCATCGCGACGCTGTGGCTGGGCGTGTATCCGTCATTCGTCATTGCGAACGCGGCCAGGGCTCTTCCCCAGCTCTTTCTCTTCGGGGGATAAGCCTACGACCGTGCTTGTCGAGCCATGTCATTCTGAGCGCAGTGAAACGGAGCGAAGAATCTCGCTCTTGACACGAAAAGGGGCGCCGGGGGCCGAGATTCTTCGTCGCTTCGCTCCTCAGAATGACAAGCACCGTTGTAGTAATAAGCCGAGCCGGCGCCGCTCTTTCGCAGGCGCAACGAGGCAGCAGTCATGGGACTTGAGAGCCGAATTCCCTACGTCCCGGTGCTCACGACGACCGTCGAGAGGGCGATCAATTGGAGTCGGCGGTCGTCGCTGTGGCCGCTGACCTTCGGCCTGGCCTGCTGTGCGATAGAGATGATGTCCATGGCCGCAGCGCGATGGGACATCGCCCGCTTTGGCGCCGAGGTGTTCCGCGCATCGCCCCGGCAAGCGGACCTGATGATCGTGGCGGGCCGCGTCTCGAACAAGATCGCCCCCATCCTCAAGCATCTCTACGACCAGATGCCGGAGCCCAAGTGGGTTATCGCCATGGGCGCCTGTGCCGCCTGTGGCGGCGTGTTCAACAATTACGCCATCCTGCAGGGCGTGGACAAGATCATCCCGGTGGACATATACGTGGAGGGCTGTCCGCCATCGCCTGAGGCCCTGCTGGAGG
>Ga0114930_10002726_pt1 | contig 15782 bp, 13 predicted proteins | sample AnhtaG_FD_87300 | JGI IMG/M metagenome (GOLD analysis project Ga0114930, IMG submission 87300) | Deep subsurface microbial communities from Anholt, Denmark to uncover new lineages of life (NeLLi) - Anholt_01485 metaG | ecosystem: Environmental > Aquatic > Marine > Oceanic > Sediment | place... | reverse complement strand
GTCTCGCCGTCGCTGAACGCCAGGATGGACGCCTCCTCACCCACCAGGCATTCCTCGATGATGACCCTCGAGCCCGCGGCGCCGAACGCGCCGTCCACCATGGCCGCCCGGATCGCCGCCACCGCCTCCTCGACCGTGCCCGCCACCGTGACCCCCTTGCCGGCCGCGAGCCCGTCGGCCTTCACCACGATGGGCGCGCCCTGAGCCTCGACGTAGCGCACGGCCTCGTCCGCGTCGTCGAACTCCCCATAGGCGGCCGTCGGGATGCCGTAGCGTTCCATGATGCCCTTGGCGAACGCCTTGCTCCCCTCCAACTGCGCCGCTGCCGCGCTCGGCCCGAACACCTTCAGGCCCGCCTCGGCAAACCGGTCGCAGATGCCCTCTGTCAGCGGGGCCTCCGGGCCCACAACCGTCAGGCGGATCTCGTGTTCCATGGCGAACGCAATGAGCCGGTCGAACTCGCTCACCCCGATATCGACGCAGGTCGCCACCCGGGCGATACCGGCGTTGCCGGGCGCGCAGTACACCTGCTCGACCAGCGGACTCTGGGCTATCTTCCACGCCAGCGCGTGCTCCCGGCCCCCGCCTCCCACGACCAGCACCTTCATGGCCTACTCCTTGGGCGGTTCCGAACCCCTGAGATAGTCCGCGATGAACTTGTCGTACGCGGCCGTCGCTTCGAAGGCCTCCTGGGCCAGGCGATGGCGCGTCGCAAAGGACACCTCGCCCTCGTGGGCGCGCATCTCGTGCATCACCGACTTGTACCGTTCGGGGTTCACCACCACCGTCACGTAGCGGAAGTTCTTCGCCGCCGATCGCACCATCGCCGGGCCGCCGATATCGATCTGATCCACCACCTCCTCGACCGTCACGCCCGGCCCGCCCGTCATCTCCTCGATAGGATGCAGGTTCACGGCCACGAAGTCGATCCACTGGAACTCGTGCGCCTGCATCTGTTCGGCGTGCACCTTATCGTCGCGTATACCCAGCAGACCCGCGTGCACTTTCGTGTGCAGCGATTTCACCCGCCCGCCCAGCATCTCCTCGACCCCCGTGAAATCGGCCACCGGCGTCGCCGCGACCCCCCCATCCCGCAACGCCTTCAGCGTCCCCGTCGTCGCGATGATCTCGACGCCGAACTCCTGCAGCAATTGCCCCAACTCGACCACGCCCGTCTTGTCGTAGCAACTCAGAATGGCCCGCTGTATCTTCGCCATTGGGTCGGTCTCCTCTTGTTCCCGCCCAGCCCCGTGAAGACGGATCGAGCATCATACCGCATCTTCCCCCCAAAGTCGAGCCCGCTGCGCCTTTCAACTGCCGCTGTCAGCTATTGCCGGCAACTCGACGTGCGAGCCCCGCGTCCCCCCCCGGTGAACCGAGATCGTAGGGATGACGTTGTCGGCCGCGTCCGGTTTGTTCGCGGGGCTCAGCTTCGGGTGCAGTTGGAAGGTCGGGTAGTCCGCGCAGGCGAGGCTCACCCGGATTCGGTGGTTCTTGCGGAACACCCACGAGGTGGGCTCGAGGTCGATCACAAGTTTCACGACCGCGTCGCCGGCCAGGACCTCCGGGCGGTAGTGCTGTTCCTCGAAGCCGTGCCAGGGGAGGTCCGGAAGCACGTCCATCTCGTGCTTGCCGTGCTTGATCATCAGGTCGTTGTCGTACAGCTTCGCAAAACCCGCGCGAAGCTGGCCCTCCGTCACCAGCCAGGCCTGCCCGCCTTCGTCCACGTCCTCGAGGTACACGAAAAAGTCGCCGTCGTCCGCCGTGGACGACACCCAGAACCGCACGACAGGGTGCCCCGTCACTTCCGTGTCGGCTTCGAGCGGGCGCGACGTGTAGCTCAGGCACTGCGCGTCCTTCTCCGTGCGGACCGGCGGCGCCTGCGGGGACCCCATCCCAATGCCGAGGTAGCGATTGCCCTGATTCTCGGCGTAGCGCGAGTCGTGCGTGAAATCCGCCTCATAGGCGTCTCTTCCCTCGTCTCCTCTCACGGTCGATAACGCGCCGTCCGCGTCGAAGTAGTATTCCGTCAGCGTTTGACGGGCTGGCGGCCACTCGTGCTCGGCCCGCCACCCCCCGCCGTGCATCACGTAGATATGAATGGGCGCCTCCTCGTCGATCCCGTTCTCGATGCCCTTGAGATATCGGTCATAGAAGCGCAGATGCTCGACCAGATACAGCTCCTCGGCCTCCGCAGGGCTCGAACCGAAATGCGTCCAGAACGGGCCGGAGGTGAAGCCGTGGTACGACGGCGCCATCAGCAGCTTGCACGGGTTCACTGGCGCCATCGTGCAGTGCAGCTCGAACGTGCCCCGGGCGAACGCGTCGAACCAGCCCCCCCAATGATAGACCGGGATCCCCGACCGACCCACGCCCGGCACAAACGCGCTCGGGCTGAGACTGTACATCGTGTATCCGAGGGGCGAAGGCGAATCCGCAAAGGGGCCCTTCGCCACCCATTCGGCGTAATTGTAGTTGCCCTTCGCGTGCGCCGACGTCGCTTCCCAGTACACGTGGTCGCGGTCCTCCCCGTCGCGGTACGTCGGCGGGAAACCGTCATCCAGAAACGTCCCGTTACCGTCCACGTCCACGGGGATCTCGTCGACCAGTTCGCCGTCCCCATCCTCATCCAGCACCGGCTTCGTCGGCAACACCCCCTGCCCCGGCACGCAGTAGTTGCTCGAGATTAGCTTCATCCACGCCGAGAACTGCGCGAAGAAGCTCTCGAGGAAGATGCCGCCCGGATAGGCCTCGCCCGTGTAGCCGTCCAGCGGGATATACTCCGGTACGATGCACTTCAGCCCTCGAGGCGCCCGCGCCGCCGTCGCCATCTGCGACCAGCCCACGTACGACGACCCCTTCATCCCGATGTTCCCGTCGCACCACGGCTGACGCGCGATCCAGTTCACCAGATGGAACCCGTCCTTGCCCAGCCGCGGCATGAAGTCCATCAGCCAACCCGTCGACGCCCCCGTGCCCCGCATGTCGGCCCGCACCAACGCGTAGCCATACGACAGAAAGAACCGGCCCTCCTTCGTCCCCGTCGCGTCATGCACCTGCCCAGTCGCCGGGTCGATGCGGGACCGCTGGTACGGCAAGTACTCGAGGATCACCGGGAACGCGGCCCGTTCCGGCCCGTCCGCCGGCAGGTGTACGTCCACCGCCAGCCGCTCCCCGTCCGACATCACCACGTATTCCGAGAAGGTCTTGAACGACCCGTACGCCGCCGCGCTGTAGCCCGAGTACTCGAAGGGCCTGCTCACCTTCGCCGCCTCCGGCCCACCCTCACCCGCGCCCACCGCCGTGCCCAACCCGACACACCCCACCACGACCAGCATCCACGTTCCCTTGCCCATCGCGTGCGCCTCCTCGATCACCGCAGAAGACTACCCTATGCACGACCCCCGTCACAAAGAGCGCAACCCCTTCCAGGCGGAACCAAACAGGACCAGTATTCCTCCTTCCTCATTCGTGCTCGTGTTCGTGCTCGTGCTCGCGCTCATGCTCGCGCTCGTGCTCGCGATTGTAATCGTCCTTTCTTCTCCCATTCGTCTTATTCGCCCCATTCGTCCTATAGAAGTGCGGTCATGAGAGCGGCGTCAGGTCCTGCAATCCTACATTTCATGTTCGACTGCTCTTGACGACCCGGCTGACGGTCGCGTAGTGGATGCGTAGGAAATCGGCGATCTCGTTCATCCGGTAGCCGTGCTCCAGATAGGCTCTCCTGATCGCCTCGTTTCTGCCGGCCCTATCCGCCGCGCTCGCAGTGAGGAGTTCCTCGAGAGTCGGCTTGGCCGAATAACGCTCCCGCCGCGGGACTTCCTTCAGTTTCGTTGCCTCGCGAAAGAATGGCGAAAGAAGGGGGTCAGGTCTTGCAATCCGACATTTCACGAAAGAAGGGGGTCAGGTCTTGCAATCCGACATTTCATGTTCGACTCCTGTTCGGGACCCGGCTGACGGTCGCGTAGTGGATGCGCGGGAAAAAGGGTCTTGAAATGTAAGGTCCTGTTGTAGGTTCTGGACGGGCTTGTTCCCCGCCGCGTAACCACGTCCCAGCAACTCCGCGTGTTCTTCCAGGCGCTGCCCACATTCCGCCCCAGTCCGACAGCTTGTCAGATTCCCTCCCCGGGTCCGCAGAATCCCATGACCGCGCATTCCCACGCCCCATCGCGCCATATACCGCGCCAGCATCTGGCGTCCCCAGTGCCTTGTTTATGACCCTAAGCTATCACGAAACACCGCGCCAGTTCAAACGCTCAGTGCTCGGGCGAATACCAATACAAAACATCGCCTTTTCCTTTCCCATTCCCTCAATCTCTCAATTCCGGCCACGCTGGCTTTTGTTCTTTCCTCTGCACTACTGAGCTTCTTGCAGAAGTCGACGGACGAAACCGGAATAGCCCATATATCGTATAGTCTTCTCGCGCAGCCACTATATATTGTATGTTGCCCGATTCAGAGACGACTTCTGCAAGAAGCTCTACTCACATTCGATTTGTTGTTTTTTCGAGAACATTCCGATAGATTTACCATTATGGGCATATTTGGTTGCGGCCATAGGCCGCGCTGTGAAATCTGTGGACGAATGAGGCTTTCCTTTTCTCCGGCGGAAGACGGGCTACTGGCAGTCGTACTCGCAGTCGTGAGCGACGTTCACTCCGCGATCCAGCAACACCACCAGGTCGAGACAACATGCCTGTTCACTCAGCGGGTTCCAGATCAGGTCAACGAAGTCGCCTGCGCCAAGTCCAGGGTTCTGGAGCAGCGGACCAATGTCGCTGATGGAGTTGAAGCCCAGGTAGAGTCTGGTCAGGTTGGTGAGGCCCGCCAGCGGGCCAAGGTCGCTGATGGAGTTGGAGCCCAGGGTGAGGTGGGTCAGGTTGGTGAGCGCCGCCAGCGGACCAAGGTCGCTGATCGAGTTGGAGTCCAGTTCGAGCACCATCAGGTTGGTGAGGGCCGCGAGCGGGCCAAGGTCGCTGATCGAGTTGTCGTACAGGAAGAGGGCGTCCAGGTTGGTGAGCGCCGCCAGCGGACCAAGGTCGCTGATGGAGTTGTGGTGCAGGTCGAGCTCGTCCAGGTTGGTGAGCGCCGCCAGCGGGCCAAGGTCAGTGATGGAGTTGTCGTGCAGCCAAAGCGCGATCAGACTGGTGAGGGCCGCGAGCGGGCCAACGTCGCTGATCGAGTTGCCCATTAGGGAGAGCAACGTCAGGTTGGTGAGGGCCGCGAGCGGGCCGAGGTCGCTGATCGAGTTGTCGTACAGAAAGAGGGCGTCCAGGTTGGTGAGCGCCGCCAGCGGACCAAGGTCGCTGATCGAGTTCTCCTGCAGGCAGAGCGTGGTCAGGTTAGTGCAGTATTCGAGGCCCGTGAGGTCAGTGATGCCGGCCTCGGGGGCATACAGAGTCGCCAGACTCGCCAAGTGCCAGGGATAGATGGGCTGTTGGACGGGAATGCCGAGTTCTTCGCAAATGGCGTTGCGAAGGTTTGGATCGGGGAAAAAGACCTGTTCCCCTTCGCCTTCGCCCTCGCCACCTTCCGGCCCGAGGGACAAGACTAGATCGGCCGCGGTCCCGCGCGGCACACTCTCGTCGGCCCCGGGATCCTGACTGATCACCTCCCCTGCGGGTACGGTGTCGCTGAACTGTTCGGTCACCGTGCCCACCACGAGACCCGCGGTGATAATGGCCGTCTCCGCGGCCGATTGCGTCAGGCCGACCACATTGGGAACCGTCACCATGAACGGCCACGGCGGACATCCCACCAAGAAAGGAGACACGATGAGTGCGGCGATGAGAACAGTGTTTCGTGCAGCCCTGAAGTGGAACATGCTGGTACCGCTCCCCTGGCTGGCTTGCCCGACAGAAGCCCACCCAACAGGTTAATTCTCTTATGCTTGTCAAGCCTACGGTTCCGTAGCGGGGGAGTCAAGGGCTTTTCGGAGTGATCGCAGCGACTTCCGTCTTGCGGAAGTATGGCGATAGCGCCCGACCAAGATACCGAACCCTTCGCCGCGGAGGCCCAACGTCTGGCGCGCCAATGAGCCGCGGATATCAGGTTGTTCCGCATCATACGCTGCCCTCCGCTACACTACAGAGGACATCTGAGGCGTTTTCATGAGCGCCGTGAGCTCGCGCACGGGGGTTGACACGGCGTGCCGCCGCCCGGTCTACTCATGCCATACTGGCCGCCGCTCCGGGTTGGGCAGGCAGTCACAGGGGACACAGTGTACAATGAACGACCCCATCAGGGTTGATGACGTGTCCATTCGCAGGACGCGCGCGTCGGGCCACGAAGGCACGAAGACACAAAGGAGCAAGCCAAAATGAAGATGCTCATGCTGACGTTGCTAGCGCTGTTGATTACTTCTGGGGTGCGGCCTGCGTACGGTGAAGGCGGCCATGCGCCCATCGTGGACGTGACGCGCGAGGTGTACGCCGAACACCCGGAACCGAAAACGGCAGTCAACGTGGCCGTGTACTACGTGGGGGCCGGGCTCGAGCGGGAGGAGACGCATTCGCTCGAGGCCGTGAGTGACACGCCCGAGAGGCCCAAGCGGCGCCGCTCGAAGGACAATGGACGCACGTGGTCGGACTTCGAGCCCATCCCGGACATCGTGAGCCACGAGCAGGGGGCGCGGATCTATTGGGGCGGCGGCGCGCCGTTCTACGATGAGGCCGCGGGCGTCTATGTGTCGATCTGGCTGCGCCAGACGTATGTGAATAAGCTCTACCGTAACCAATGTTACTACCGGCTGTCGTACGACGACGCGCGGACGTGGTCGGACCCCAAGCAGCTACGGTATGAAGACGGCGCGTACCTTGACCCGGAGAACATCACGGACCCGGCCTTCATCACGCGCAACGAGGTCTACCCAGGCAACAACACCATCCGCCACAGCAACGGCACGCTCATCCACGCCGGCGCGTCGGTCAACGTGCCTTACGAGAACCCCGAGGGCGTCAGCTACCATCCGTGGTTTCCGGCCGACTCGAAGAACATCGGGTCGGCGTGTTTCATCGGGAGATGGAACGCAGAGACCAAGGACTACGCGTGGACCGCGGGGAAGCCCGTGTGGGTGGGACTCGAGGTGTCGTCGCGGGGGCTGTTGGAGCCGGAAGTGGCGGAGTTGACTGACGGCCGGGTGCTGGTGATCTGGCGCGGCTCGGACTCACCGGTCACCCAAGGCCGGAAGTGGTTCAGCGTGTCGGACGACGGCGGCCTCACCCTCAGCCCGGTGCAGGAGCTGAAATACGACGACGGCGGGCGCTTCTACTCGCCATCGAGCTTCCACCGCATGATCCGCCACAGCGTGACCGGGAGGCTCTACTGGCTGGGCAACATCTCCCCCACGCCGCCGCACGGCAACTCACCCCGCTACCCCCTCATTATCGCCGAGGTCGACGAGACCATCCCCGCGCTCAAGAAGCACACCGTCACCGTCATCGACGACCTGGCCCCCGGCGAAAGCCCCAAGCTGCAACTGTCGAACTTCTCGCTGCTCGAGAACCGCGAGACCCACGACCTCGAGGTGTATCTGACACGGCTCGGGGCCGACCCCGAAGACTTCTGGGGATCGGACGCCTACAAGTACACGTTGCGCCTGCGGGAAGGAACGGAATGAGTGTGGCCGTAGGCCCGGTTCCGCTGCGACGTACGCGTGCAGTCTGCCTGGCTTTTGCCGCCAAGACAACAGAAGTGCCATAATCGGCTCGGAGTGCGAGGTCCGCCACGATGAACGAAGTCGACAGAACAGTCTTGGCGCGGTTACGCGCGCTGTTGGGGGAACGGGTCCCGCTGTACAAGCTGTTCCTGTTCGGCTCACGCGCCAGGGGAGACGCCGATCTCGACTCCGACATGGACGTGCTCGTGGTGGTTGACGGCGAGTTCGCCTGGGACACCCAGGAGGCCGTCAGTCACTGTGCCTGGGAGGCGGGCTTCGAACACCACGTTGTTGTGACGACCGTCGTCGTGGGCCGCGACGACTGGGAACGCGGCCCGTCGCACTACTCCCTGCTGGCCCAAGCCGTGCGCGAGGAAGGGATCTCGGTGTGAAGAAGCGCTTCGTGCCTCGCCTCGCGGCCCGGGCGGCCCGTGTCACCACAACGACGCGATCATCGAGATGACGTTGGCCGAGACGCAACTCATGAGGCCGTCGCCGGGGACTTGGTCGCCGGGGTAGCGGATGAACTCGACGTGACCGTCCATGTACAGGCAGTTGGAGCCGCCGGGGATGTGGTTGAAGTACTTGGTGGCGACGCCGGTGCCGATCATGTCGAACATGATCTGGATTTCGCTCTGGGCGCGGGCTGACGCGGCGGGGTTGTTGATATCGGTGATCATAAACCGCTCGATGCCTTCCCGCAGCCGGTACACGGTGGCCCCGCCGCCGTTGCCGTGGGGGACGCCCACCTCGACGTCCTTGTCCGGGGCCTCGCGATCCCCATTGACGAACAGATCGATCAGGGCCTTCTCGGCCACCTTGGCCACCTGAACCGGCACCAGCATGCCCATGTCGATGTCGCCGCCGTGGGGCAGGTAGCCCACGACCAGGCTGATGGCGGGCGCCGCGGCGTCCAGGGCGTCCACGAACTCCGGCCGGTTCTCGGCCCGGTCGCACACGTAGCCGAAATAGGCGTAGCTCTCGTCCATAAGATATCCGTTGGCGTCCTTACACTCGCCCGCGGTCACGATGCGCCAGTTGCCGTCGCCATCCTTAAGGTCATCCACCGTGGTCTCCGCGTCCGAAGGGCATACCAGGATGGCCGGGTCGGTCAAGTACTCGGGGTAGACGGCCGGCGCGCGCGGCCCAAGCGCGATGTCCGCCTCGCCGAAGTCCATCGAATCGTCGCCACAGAACGTCACCGCGAGGGGCGGGAACAACTCGCCCTTCGATTCATTCGCGTACATCTTGTAGATGAGTCCCCACTGCTTGAGGTTGTTGGCGCAACTGGCGCGGCGGGCCGACTCGCGGGCGCGCGCCAGGGCGGGCAACAGGATGGCGGCGAGGATCCCGATGATGGCGATGACCACGAGCAGTTCGATGAGCGTGAATCCTTTGCGATACATTGCTGGTACTCCTTACTTCTGCAACCTTTGTCAGATCTGCGGAACGACGTCCGGCGCCGGATACAGCGCGTCCAGTTTGCCGATGACGTCTTCCGTCAACTCGACCTCGAGGGCCTTGAGGTTCTGCTCGAGCTGGGCGACGGACGAGGTGCCCAGGATGACGCCGGTGACGTTCGCGTTCTTCAGACACCACGCAATGGCCAACTCGGCCGCGGACACGCCGAAGTCCTGCGCGATGGCCATCAGCTCCTGGCCCTTTTCCTTGTTCTCCTCGGTCCAATACATCTGCTTGATGACGAGGTTCTGGCGTTCGTCGGCCGCGCGCGTGCCCGTCGGCGCGTCCTGGTCGGGCTTGTACTTGCCCGTGAGCATGCCGTGGGCCAGCGGCGAGAAGATGACGTTGGCGATGCCCTCGGCCGCGGTCGTCGGGTACAGCAACTGCTCGGGATAGCGGTAGAGCAGGTTGTAGCGCGGCTGACTGACGGCCATGGGCCGCGCGCCGATCTGGCGCGCGATGGCGTTGGCCTCGACGACCATCGTGGCCGGCCACTCGCTGATGCCCCAGTAGATGATCTTGCCCGCCCGGGCGAGGTCCTCCATCGCCCGAATCGTCTCCTCGAGCGGCGTGTCCGGGTCCGGGCGGTGGCACATGTAGCAGTCGACGTAGTCCATGCCCAGGCGCTCGAGGCTGGCGTCGCACTGCTCTCGGATATGCTTGGCGGACAGGCCGCGGTCGTTGGGCCCGTCGCCCATGGGCGCCCAGACCTTGGTCAAGACAAACAAATCGGACCGCGGGAGGTCGGCCAGGCACTTACCGAGCATGATCTCGCCGTCGCCGCGCGCGTAGGCGTTGGCCGTGTCGAAGTAGTTGATGCCGGCGTCGTAGGCCTTGCGCACCATCTCGCGCGACGTCTTCTCGTCGCTCGTGAATCCAATCGTGAGGTAGCTTCCCAGCCCGAGGCTGCTGATCCGCGCGCCCCACTTGCCCAGTTGCCGGTACTCCATGATACTCCTCCATGTAGGCCGTTCGACGAGCCACCCGTGCATGATGACCGCGCGTCGCGCCGGGCCTCGCCCCGGAGTGTACCTCGAAACCAGGTGGGAACGCACGCCCCCCGCCATGCCCATCACGTTGCGCCGGACATGCCGGGCTTTGCCCCGAGCCAAATCAGCGCGCCGGACCTGGTGTCCTGAGTTCGAAATCCGTTGCATAGGTCTGTGGGTGCGTCCGGGAGGGCGAGGCTCCGTCCGAGCCGGGACGTACGCCAAGGCGCGGCTCGGACGGAGCCTCGCCCTCCCGGACGCCATTTTTGTCATCTTTGGGCAAAGCAACGCTTCATGACCACTCGTGCTCGGAGGGGGAGCGTCCATGGGGATTACGATGACGACTACGACTACGATGCGAGGCGCGGGAGCACACGTCGTCGAGCTTGGGAAAGGGCGTACTTAGTCTCGCCGTGGCGAGATGAAGCTGGCAAGGGTGGCGAAGGTTCTCGTGGCCGGGAACTCGCCTGGGTAGCGGTTGAAGGTGACGTGACCGTCGAGATAGAGGGTATTGGCGCCGCCTGGGATGTGGTTGAACTCGGCGGTCGAGCCCGCTGTGACCGTGGCTACGACGTCCCACACGACGGGCAACTGGCTCTGCGCCATGGCCGTGGCCGCGGGGTTGTTGATGTCGGTCACCAAGAAGCGCTCGATGCCTTCACGCAGGCGGTAAACGGTCGTGCCGTTCCCATTGCCCAGATACGGCGCGCCCGATAGACCTGCCACTACGGAATGCGCCGCGGCGTTGTCAAAGTCCTCGTCCAGCAAAGCATCGTCGCTGGGGTCGGTATTGCCGGCCACGCCGCCGAAGGGCAGGGCGTCGTCATACATCAAGCCCATCATCAGGTAGGCGACCTGGGCGTTGGCAAGTCCATCCACAGCAGGATCCATTACGCCCGCATCAATGGACGGATCATCCTCGTCCACCTTGTCCAAGACGAAACCGGTGTACACGTAGCTCACGTCGCCATTGGTGATCTCGCCGGCAAAGGGGCAGACCTGTCCCGGAATCGCCCGCACCTGCCAGAACTGCCCCGGCCCTTGGGGGTCCGAGGGGCACGTCAGGATGTTCGGGTCCGTCAGGTATTCGGGATAGAGAGCGCGCATGTCGGGGCAGAAGTCCGGCTCCGGGCTGCCGTTCTCGCAGTTCCCAGCGTACGGGCTGTCTCCGTCGTCGCCCCAAGTCTGGTCCCCGTGCATCCGGGGATACCGTCCCTCGTTCTCACCCGAGTACATCTTGAGGATCAGGCCCATTTGCTTGAGGTTGCTCGCGCAACTCTCGCGGCGCGCGGACTCGCGCGCGCGGGCCAAGGCCGGAAGCAGGATGGCTGCCAAGATGCCGATGATGGCGATCACCACCAGCAGCTCAATGAGTGTGAAACCGACTCTCGTCGCTGAGCCTGTCATCAGATATTTCTCGCTTCCACTGTCTCCCTTCTATTTTCGCATATTATCTACATTATGTCAAGAAAATACCAGCGAGAAACAAGCGGTTTGGAAAGGTGGGGCAGAAATGGCGCAAGAATGGCGGTGTTGAGAGCGTTGCGGTGCCGCTGCCGTGGCCCCGGCGCCGCAAAGGAGCGTGCTGCACTAGCGTGGAACCGGCAGGCTTCTAGAGGCTAATCTGGCCGACGATGCCGATGGTGATGGCCAAGCCGCCGTTCACCGGTGCCGGGCCAATGGTCTCGTAGCGCTGGAACTCGCAATGACCGTCCATGAAAAGGACATTCGAGCCGCCGGGCACGTGGTTGAATTCCGCGGCATCGATGGAGAGGATGTCCCACATGATGAAGACTTCGCTCTGCGCCCGTGCGGAGGCAGCGGGGTTGTTGATGTCGGTAATCATGAACCGTTCGATGCCCTCGCGGAGCCGGTACAGGGTGGGGCCGCCCGAGTTGCCAAAGGCGCTGTAGTCGCCGAGGGCGCTGTCGTCGCCCATGTCGACATCATTGTGGGTGGCCAGGGCGTCCGGGGCAAGAAAGATGAGGTTCGCCAGACACGAAAGCCATCCCATAATCTGTCTGGGGATTTCGTAGTCGCCGGCGATCGGATCCGCACCCACTATGCTCGCGAGGAGGTTCAACATCGTGAGATCCTCGGACGGATCGTCCGAGTCGCACATGTCGAACACGTAGCCAAGGTAGGTGTAGCTGTTGTCGACGGCATTCTGTCCCATCCAGCCTTCATCGCACGGCAGCCCGAAGATGGTGTTGCCCGTCTCCTTGTCGAAGAGGCAGTCCTCGGTGGTCTCGCCGCTGTGCGCACGGACCCCCGAGTCCGAGGGGCAGACCGTGACCATGGGGTCGGTCAAATACTCCGGGTAGATCGCCGGCACCAACGGCCCCACGCTGAGGTCGAAGTCGACCGGCCCCTGATCGGTGAACGGATAGTCTGAGCCGTTGCAGTCCAGGCTCTGGCCGAGCCAAGCGTGCATGGGCGGGAAGGTCTCGCCCTCGCTCTCGTTCGAGTACATCTTGAACACGATGCCCATCTGTTTAAGGTTGTTCTGGCAACTGGACCGCCGCGCCGCCTCGCGAGCACGGGCCAGCGCCGGCAACAGGATGGCCGCCAGAATACCGATGATGGCAATGACGACCAGGAGTTCGATGAGCGTGAAACCTTTTCTTCGCATGTTCTCATACCTCCTTGGCCTATTGTGAACCCATATCCAGCCACACTTGAACCGGCGCACGCACAGGTGCCTGTCCACCACTTGTTGCGGAGTCCAACGGCCCTCCTCGGAGACCGGCAGCCCCTTGCGAGGCCCGAGGACTCGCGCACCCTACATCACTATTCTGTCACAAAAGGTGAAATCCGTCAAGGCCGGAATTGCCCTAATCGCCGCGTAGGCCCTGTAGCGCCCGGGTTGGCTCCCAAGACAGCGATGAACGGCTGTCTTATTCGGCGATTTGGGGGATTTCTGGGAGAACCGCATAGCCTGGAGCCAGCGAATCTTACGCAGGCGCCCCTTGATACGCCGCGTTTCTCCAACTCGAGATGAGGGGGGTCGCGAGGGCCTCTGCCGGCTGGAAGCCGGGGTTACGGGATCCGGCCGTTTGCTGCGCCATTTCTGCACAAGCTCTCAGTCGGACCGCGGCAGTGCGTATCGGGGGCGGACCCACCTGCGAAGGCCGCTGGGGCGTCCAGGTGGGCTGGTCTCGGCTTGTATCCCGCCCGGGCTCCCCGCCGGGGACTGCCTGCAGGGGACTTTATACCACATTTAGTGGTTTTATCGAATAAGGCCACAATATGTTGTGCCATGGTCGCCATAAACCGTTGTGCTCCAAGAGGAAGCCGATTATCGATCTGTGCATATTTTAATTATTAACATGGTTTTTGAGACATTTTTCTCTTGACAGACTGGTGAAAATTTGGTATTATCTGGGTTGCAATTGGCAAATAGCTGGCAACGGACGGGACAAGATGGTAGATCAAGAATACACCGGCCATCACTCGATCGTGTTGGATGACACCGGCCGCATCGCCCTGCCTAAGAAGTTCAAAGACCTGATGCGGGCGAAGGACCACATTACGTGGACCTTGACACGTGGCCCGGACGCCAATGTGTACCTGTACAACCGGGAGCAGTGGGAGAAGATGGCGGCGTACCTCGGGGCGCTTCACCCGCTGGACCCGCAGGCACTCAAGCTGCTGCGGATGGTCTATGGCTGCGCGCTGTCGGTTCGCATCGATGGTCAGGGCAGGCTGGCCATCCCACAAGCGTTGCGGGACGTATCGCACCTGGACCGCAATTTGGTGATAGTGGGGATGATCGATCACCTCGAGCTTTGGAACAAAGAGACCTGGGACGCGTACGTGCAGGAAGTGGCGCCGCAATTGGCGCCATTGATGACGGAACTGGTGGTAAAGGCGGATGGGAATCGGAGGGAGCAAGTCTCCAACGGAAGCCAGAAAGGCGGGGAGGATCATGGAGATTCAGCGGACGGAAATGGGCGGACTGACGATCCTGCGTCCTGAGGGCGACCTTGACGAGGGCGCCATCAATGATCTGCGGCGGGCGCTGCTGGCGTGCATCAAGGACAAACGCCGCAACGTGATCGTCAATCTAGGCGGCGTGCGTTACATCAGCTTCATGTGCATCGGGGTGCTGATCGAGCGGCGGCGCCAACTACGGGCGTTGAGCGGCGACCTCAAGCTGGCGGGACTCAACCTCTTCGCGAAGCGGACCTTCCACATGGCCAGCGTCACGTCCATGTTCAGCATCTACGACACGGAAGCGCAGGCCGTCGAAGGTTTCCGGCAGGCCGCGTAGCCGCAGGACGGCCCTGCGCCGGGGAGGCCTTCGCCATCATGGCGCCGGAATCGAAGCCGCCTGGGCCGGTCCCCCGGCACGTGCCGGTTCTGGCGGACGAGGTCATGGCCTGGCTGGCCGTGCGTTCGGGCGGGACCTACGTGGACTGCTCGGTCGGTTTGGCGGGACACGCGGCACGCATCGCCGCGGCGCTGAAGGGCGGCAGGCTGATCGCGCTGGACCGAGACCCTGCGAGTGTGGCGCTCGCACGCGAGCGCCTTGACCCGTTTCCGGACGTGACGGTGCTGCACCGCAATTACGGCGACTTGGGCGCGGTCCTGGACGAACTCGGCGTCGAGCAGGTGGATGGAATTCTCATCGACGCCGGGGTGTCCAGCACGCAGTTAGACGACCCGGATCGCGGATTCTCGTTCCAGAAGGAGGGTCCATTGGACATGCGACTCGACCCGACCAGCGGCCCCACCGCCCTGGAGCGCCTTGCCGCCATAAGCGAGCCCGAACTCGCCCGCGTGCTCAAGGAGTACGGGGACGTGGGCCCGGCGCGCCGGATCGCCGCAGCCATCGTGCGCCGCCGGGAAGGTCCGGGGCTCGAGACGACCAAAGACCTGGCGGAGGCTATCGGCGATGCCCTGCCGTTCGTCCGCGACCGGCTCCCCGAGGAAACCCGAACGTGCTTCATGGCCATTAGGATGCTAGTGAACGACGAACTCCGCTGGCTCGAGCTCGGGCTCGATCAGGCCATCGATGCGTTGGCGCCCGCCGGCCGCCTCGTCGTGATCGCCTTCCACTCGGGCGAGGACCGGGTCGTCAAGGGCGTACTGCGCAACGCCGGCCGGCCGCGGCGCGAGCGGTATCCTGACGGTAGGACCCGGGCGGTCCATGCCCCGCGGCTCACGGTGTTGACGCCGAAACCGGTGCGGCCGACCGAGGAGGAGATCCGTGAGAACCCGCGCGCACGAAGCGCGAGACTGCGCGCGGCGGAACGTTTGTAGGGAAGGAGGGCGGCAAGCGTGGCATCTCCGAGCGCCGAATGGATCCAGGGAACGGTTCTCGGGCATTGGCTTCGCTGGCTGCCCCTACTGCTGCTGCCTTTTTCCATGGTGTTCGTTGACACGTGGCTGAATACGGAACGAATCAACAAGGACCTCCGAGTCAACGAACTCAAGATGCGGCGCAACGAACTGCAGGACGAGTTGGACGCGCTTACGAACCGCGAGGCCGAACTGGTTACCATGAAACACATCGAGAGCCAGGCGCCGGAAATGGACCTCGGCCCTCCGAAACCGGGCCAGATCCGCACAATCTACTACCGACGGTCGCAGGGCCCGCCCACCGATGGCGCCGGTCCCGCCGCGGTCGGCTGTCTGGTCGAAGACCGGCCCGCTGGGGGCCGGCCGTCCTG
>Ga0114930_10002724_pt1 | contig 15791 bp, 15 predicted proteins | sample AnhtaG_FD_87300 | JGI IMG/M metagenome (GOLD analysis project Ga0114930, IMG submission 87300) | Deep subsurface microbial communities from Anholt, Denmark to uncover new lineages of life (NeLLi) - Anholt_01485 metaG | ecosystem: Environmental > Aquatic > Marine > Oceanic > Sediment | place... | reverse complement strand
GGTCGCCCACTCCCCCGACCACGATCATCCCGTGCATCAGCCCGAAGCGGGCGAGGGACTCCGCCACCTGCTCGGCGCCTCCGTACCTCAGGCCCGCCAGGGAGAGGGCCGAGGCTACCTTGTCCCGGAGCCTGTGGCCGTCCATCTTGAGGGACCTGCTCCGGTCCATCATGCTCTTCATAACCCCGGGGACGCCGCCGAAGTAGCTGGGCGCGGCGAAGACGATGGCGTCCGCAGCCTCAAGCTTCTCCTTGACCAGGCCCATGTCGTCCTCCTCGTCCTGGGGGCACCGCCTCTCCTTGACGCAGGTGTTGCACCCGATACAGGGCAGAATCTTCAGGCCAGCGAGACTCAGCGCCTCGACCTCGGCGCCCGCCTCTTTCGCCGCGCTGAGGGCCGCCTCCAGCAGCTTCCCCGTGTTCCTCCCCCCCCTCGGGGAGCCGGAGATCCCCAGGACCTTCACCTTTGACATCTCGATCAGAAAGGGTGGAGGTTGCAGAATAAAGGCCTTCCCTGAATGAAACTCATTCACACAACCCATGCATTAAAAATCGATGACGATCCTTTCACACTCGACCGTTCGAGAGTTTTCTCTTCTATTGGAAACCTTGAATGATGCCTACATTGCAATACGCTTGTTTCTCTCCTAAAGCTTATGATGTACGTATTTTATCACTGGGGATTATCCTAGAGGAGACTTTACCAAGTGAGACCCCGAGAATTGCGATTATAATCCCGAGCCTGCCTCCTCGGCTGGTATTTACGACAGTCAATGTGATGATATTTGCCTCGTATCCGGAAAACCATTGTATGAGCCCTGAAAAATATCCGGCCCCAAACGAGCCGATGAGAGAGGCAAAAAACCCCATAGCTAAATCCAGCAGATCTTCGCTTCTCCGGCCGTAGAGAACCCCTATGGCGCACCCCACTCCGCCGACTATTGCAATAGAGCCTCCCTCCAGATAGTATCCCAAGAGAACTCCAAGGAGGAAACCATAGAGGATGACCTTTTGCTGGCGGGTATAATTATCTAACCAACCAGGCCTGCCGAGGATGACATATCCTATTCCGATAGCTCCGAAGAGCCCTGTGAAAAATACAATCCCCCAAAGCCATCTTGAGCCCGGTATGAAGCCGGTCTGGAATGTGTTGTTTATTACGGCCACCTCACGGCTCGTCGCCACGAATATATTCTCCCCGGTCGATGTTACGGCCACCTTTGGCGATTCAAAGCCTGTGTCATAACTCCATAGGGGGGTGTCTCTAGGCGTATACAGAAAGTACAGTTGCCCATCAGGGTTCGATGCAGCAACATAAGAACCGAACGGCGGGGACTGGAGGGTTCGGACCCCACCCGGGACATCGATGACATTCTCCTCGACGTCTCCTCCTGCATGTCGCAGAATGTAGGTAGCCCCCTCTTCTTGGTGGGCTATGACATGGTCTCCGCCGCTGGAAATCGAGACTGAGATGACGGGCTTATTGGAGTGCCATTCCCAGACGAGCTCTCCATCCTTCAAGGAAAGTACATAGACTCGTCCTCCCCCGTCCGTGGATTTCCCCCCAACCGCCATCTTGGTATCCTGAGATAAAGAAACACTGACCTCTGTCAACTCGGTGGATGCTTTCCATAGGGGTTCGGCGCTGTTGATGTTGAAGAAGAAGGCATCCCCTTGAGAGTCCACAGCGACAATCCTCCTCCCATTAGAGGACATCTCCGCGACAACACGGGATGCACCGGTCTGATACTCCCAAACGACTCCATCTCTATTCGAGAGAAGCCCGATTCGGCCACCGAACGTTACCAATATGAAGACGAGGGGAGGCATCCCCCCCGAAGAATGGACGCCTGCGACAGCTCCTTGTTTCAGGTTGTAGGTCCACCTGGGGCGCACCTCGTCGCCCAACATGTAAGGCGAGTCAGAAAAGAGGTTGATGCTGTGGTTGCTATCAATCGATGCTATATAGTCTCCCTTGGTCGACAAGACTACTGAGACGATCTCAGAGTTACCGTGATAGACCCATCGAGGGGATGTCTTCCCCTTCTCGAAGAACGATATCGCTCCATGTTCCCCGCCGATGGCCAAGGAATTCCCAGAGCTCGAGATTCCGAGGCTTGTGATATCCTCCTCACTCTCGTATATCTCGAGGGGCTTTCTGGTCCTCGTGGAGTAGTTGAAGACAAAGAAGGCTGAGGCAGATTCAACCAGTATGAAGATGATAACTATGAGGTATTTTCGGTTGGCCTTCATCGAGTCTCTCCTTTGTCCATCATGCTAGTTACATTTGCACGCGCAGCGTCTAATCATGTCTTTACGGCCCATCTTTGCCCTTTCATTAATCAAAAAAGAGTGGGATACAATTGCAGCCCTTCATGTTCTCCAAGACTTCGAACCTATTGCTTCCCCAGTTTTCTTGCGAGATCCGCTAGCTTCGGGGGGATGGATCTACCCTCGTCCAGGATTTGCTCCCCGTCCATCCAGACCGACGAGTTGAGGCATATGCCGTCGGAGTGCGAAGGAGCCGGCATCCCGGGGTGGTTGCCGATCCCCCATTCCGAGCATCCCCAGACCCTCTCATCCTCTACGATATCCCCAGTCAGCTTCGCCCCGGGGTTGAAGCTCCAGCATATGTGCGCGATTCTTAGCATGTTAGGGTTGTCGAAGCTCTTGAGCCAGGCCTCGTACTGCACAGCCTCGCTTCCACCCTCTATCTCCATAATCTTCCCGTCTTTCACATGGAGAGTGACCGGCTCTTTGAGTAGTCCAATCGGTGGGACAAGGGAGCCGTCGAAGACGATCTTCCCGTTTACGGACTCGCGGACTATCTTCCACCCGATCTGCCCTGCCATCATGTGGGAGCCGGGCTTGTTGGGGAACCCTCTCAGCGGGGCGGTGGCGCTCTCCATGTTCTGGAAGACCACGTCCGTTCCTGCCGGTGTGGTCACCCGAATCTCCTTGGCGTTCACGGTCATTTCCGATAGGGTCGTGATGAACTCAGCCAGAGTGGTGTAGTCGATCCGCCCTATGCAGCGAACCATCATGTCGACGTTCATGCCGACGAGGCAGAGATACCTGAGGCGCTTGTTCTCGTTCATGACTCTATCGTAGGCTGTCGAGTAGAGGAGCCACTGGTTGTTGAACTCCACCCATGCGTCGGCCCCATTCAACGCCCCCACAAGGGCCTCTTCAGGAAGCATGGGGTCCGCCGCCTTGCCCACGCCGAGGGGAGAAGCAAGCCAGATGACCATGGGCTTCGCCCCTGCGGAAAACGCGGCTCTGGCGGTGGCTTCAACCACTCTCGTGTCCGACTCGGTGTCAGCCGTGATAACGAAGGTCTCTCCCGGTTTCATCTCGAACAGATCCCTGACGAGGATGTCGGCAGCCTTCCCTAGCTCGAACTCGTAATATTCTACCATCCTGATCACCTAACCATCGCAATAGTTGTTCTCCACACTTAAAATTTCAGTGCAAGAATGTTCAATTTTCGATCCTTACAGACTCGTTCAGGAAGACGGAGAGGATGACTGCGGCGGCTGCAGAGGCGAGCGCCGATGCATAGAATGCCCATGCTGCTCCGAATAGATCCCAGAGGTAGGCCCCGAGCACGGGACCAATCATCAGGGCGGTTCCGGGGACAAAGTTCAAAGCCCCATAGGCTCTCCCCCTCCTCTCCTCAGAGGCGACGTCGGTGATGAGGGCCTCAAGTGCCGGCTGCTGTACGTAGCCAAAAATGTTGTCCGCCATCTGGAGGATAAGGACCTGGGAAAAATTGGTCGCGAGGGTGAAGGCTAAGATAAGTAGGGGGCGGGTAGCGTAGCTAATGAGGATACAGAGCTTTCTGCTAAACCGGTCTATCATCAACCCTATCGGTATCCTCGTGACTATTCCGACCATTCCCATCCCCCCGGCGACGATGCCCCATTGGACCTTCGAGAGGCCGATGACATCGACCGCATACACAACGCTGTAGTTCGTCAAGAAGCCAACTGCGAGGGAAAAGAGGAAGGCGGCGAAGATGGCGACCCTCAACGTGTCCAACTTTATCACGGGTTCGAACATGTCTTGGATCGTCTCCTTGATGCTGAACTTCGCAGGCCTCTTCGTGGGTATCATCGTCTCTCTTAGGAAGACTCCCCTAGCCACACCTGTGATGATCATGACCACCCCCGAGAAGAGGAGAGCCACCCGCATTCCCTGGATGACCCCAGACCTTTCCAAAAGGAATCCTCCTATGATAGGCATAGCGGTTGAGAAAAGAGAGAAAGCCGTATGGATAGCCGCGAAGGCCGTGGCACGTTTGTCTGCCTCAATGGCATCGGCGAACATCGCCTGCCGCGCCGGGAGGACGACGTTTGTGAACGCCTCAAGGATCACTCCCGGGATCAGATGCTCCCATCTAGTCGCGAAGAAGAAGGTGAAGGGAGCGAGGGAAGATATGAGACCTCCCCAGAACACGAGACTCTTCCTACCAATCCTGTCGGAGAGATAGCCCACTGGCGCCTGCATGAGAACCCGGATTAGGCCCGAGATGAAGGCTAAAAGGCCCAGTATGTAGAGGGATGCCCCGAGCTCGAGGACGTAGAGGGACCAAAAGGTCCTTGTTAGGAAGAGAACTCCTTGGCCGATGGGCTCAATCACAAGCATGACCAGAGCGTTGCCCCTCATGCCAAGAAAAACCCTGCCAGAATTCGTGCCCAAATCGACCCCAACCCTGTCTTATCCGGATGCTGATACTCTCTCTAAGCGCAATAAAAAATACGTGTAGTAAAGGGCTGATAAATGATGAAAAGGTAAAAAGAATACTCAAGCTCGAATTTAATCTCTCACTAGATGAAGCTACAAACTTGGATATTATATTAACTCATGCTTTCTCTCACCCATATCTATGCAACTTTAAATATCAAATCGATGAATTGATTGTTGGAGGAATTCTGTGTCATTTTCTTCCAAGGGATGGTATGAGTTCGGAACGGAGAGACAGTACCCAACATACAAATGGATGGAGCTCGCCCGTTCAGCAGACTTTCTGTGCAGAGAGATACTCGGAATACAGCCGGGTGAGAATGTGGTTATATACGCCGATACCGCTACAGACCCGAGGGTGGTTCAGGTAACCTCAGCAGCGGCGTACACCATCGGTGCCAAGGTAACGACGGTCTGGTACGAGACGAAGGGAGACATCGATCTCCCCCCACCCGAGCCGGTCGAGGCTGCGGTGCTCGCCGCCGACATGGTGGTAGAGTTCGCCGTGGCCTATCTCGTCCACTCGGCGATGTGGGCGAAGGCGAGGAAGGCGGGTGTGGCGATGAAGTGTCTGACAGGGATGAACGCCGACATGATGGTGAGGTGCGTCAACCCCGATTTCTACGGTGAGATGCAGGTGTTCGGCGAGGCCTACAAGGAGGTCGTGGAGAGAGGAAAGGATACCTGTAGAGTCACCAACAGGGCTGGAACGGACGTGACCTTCAAGTTCATGACCCTTGAGGAACGGGAAGCTTTGATGAGGGCCAGGGGCATCGTACCAGGCAAGCCACGCAGGGGTGGCATGCTTGGCGGGCAGGGCCACCTCAACGCGAACCCGAAGACAGTGAACGGGACCATCGTCTTCGACGGAGCCTTCTGGCCCCCATCAGAAGTCGGGGCATTGAAGGAACATCTGGAGATGAAGGTCAAGGACGGCATCGTCACCGAGATCGTCTCCGACCATCAGGAGGCTAGGATTGTAAAGAACTGGTTCGCTCACTTCCACGACCCGGCCGCCTACAACATCCTCCACGTCTCAACCGGATACAATCCGGGAGTCAAGAGGATCTCAGGCGACATCGTAGAAGACGAGAGGGTGTTCGGTTGCGTCGAGATGGGTATCGGACTGGCGAGCCCCGACCTCGCTTGCCACACAGACGGCATCATACTGAACCCATCCATCTGGATCGACGACAAACTCATCGAGAAGGAGGGGATTTTCGTCGAGCCGAAGCTGAAGGAACTTGCTAAGAAGCTCGGGATGCAGCTCTGGGTCGACTAACCCCTCCATTTTTATAAAAAAAGGGATGCTCAGAGTTTTCCAGAATTGGATTATTCTCGCGTAAAGTCTACAAAGGCTTATCCCGCGCCTTCTTCTCTCCATTCATCAACGAACATGGACAGAAGCTGGTCCAGAAATCTCTCCTTCTCCTCAACGGGCGCAAGGAGGTCTCTGCCATCGATCAATTTCTTGACCTTCTCGTAGAACTCCTTCTTACCGATACCGTCGACCTGGAGCATGATTTTCAGGTAGCTGCCGAGGACGTCAGTGAACCGTAGGGAGGCGTACCCACCTGTGTTCACGAACTCGATAGCGTAGTTCAGAATGCGGACCGCGATGTCGAACGCCTGCTCATCGAGTGATTCAGTCAAATTTAATCCTCCAGCCTCTCCCATCTCTTCCCGTACTCGTCGAGATGAACGATCTCAGAGAGAGTTTTCTTACTTGGCATGGACGGCGTTTTGCCCGGGTGACCTAACGAGATCACCAAGAAGGGTCTCCAGTTCGCCGGTACGTTGAGCACCTTCTTAATCCCTTCCTCGTTGAAGGAGGCTATGGCACAGGATCCCAGGCCGAGAGAATGCGCCGCTAGCTGTATGTTCTCGGAGGCGTGGCCGACGTCCAAGACTCCGACGACCTCGTTGTAGCTGGTACGGCCGAATTCCTTGCCGCTCTCCTCGTATCCTATCACTATTGCGCCGGTTGCGTCCCCGTAGAAACCGGGGGAGCAGTTCTTCACCATCTTCAGGACCCTGGGGGACCTCACGTAGATGAACTCCAATCGCTGTAGATTTCCCCCAGACGGCGCCAGCCGGGCCGAATCCAGTATTTTGATGATATCTTCGTCGTTGATCGACTTGTCGACGAAGCTCCTGGCGCTCCTCCTCGTCTTGATGACTTCCAACGCTGATATTTTATTCAAATATGTGACACCTCACAAAATGTTCTGGCTCCACCTCAACCATCACAGGCTCCTTCTCAATGCACACTTCCGTGCATTCAAAGCATCTGGTGTGGAAAACACAGCCCGAAGGGACGTCGACGGGGCTAGGTATCTCCCCCGTTGAAACAACCTTCTCAGGCTTCATCTTCTCCTCCTCCTCGCTGATGACGGGGATCGATGAGAGCAGCATCTTGGTGTACGGGTGTAGGGGTTTGTGGAAGAACTCGGCTGCTGGAGCCACCTCATTCAATTTTCCAAGATACATGACGCCGACCCTGGTCGCCACGTTCCTCATCAGGCTTAGATCGTGGGTTATGAACAGATAGGAGTAGTTGAATTCCTTCTGGAGCCTTAATAGGGTGTTAATGATCTTCCCCTGCATCGACACATCCAGGGCTGACGTGGGCTCGTCGAGGGCTATGAGAGAAGGATCTGTTGCCATGGCCCTGGAGATGGCCACCATCTGCTTCTCTCCGCCGCCGATCTCCATAGGATGCCTGTCCAGGTAGTCTTCGGGTAGCTCGACCCTTTCAAGCAACTCGATTATTTTTTTATCTCTTTCTTCCTCAGCAATACCGTGAACCCTCAACGGGAGCTCCAGGATCTGTTTGATGCTCTGTCGGGGGTTGAGGGAGGAGCCCGGATCTTGGAAGACCATCTGCATCTCTTTTTTTATCTCCTTCGAGCGTTTTGTCACCCTCGTCAAAGAGACCTCCCTACCCTTGAAGAAGATTTTACCAGCTGTTGGAGCATAAACGCCCATGACCGTGAACGCGGTCGTGCTCTTCCCGGAACCAGACTCGCCCACGAGGCCGAAGGTCTCTCCTACTTCAATGTCGAAGCTTATGTCATCGACCGCCCGGACGATCCCCATATCTGTAGTGAAATATTTCTTCAAGTTCTGAACAGATAGAAGGGGATCACTCATTGCACTCATCTCCATACAGATAACATGCCACCTTGTGCCATTCGCCCGCATCCATGAATTGAGGCAAGCTTTCTCTGCAGATGGACATCACATGGGGACACCTGGGAGAGAACCTACACCCCGAGGGAGGGTCTATGTAGTTAGGGAGACTCCCGCTGATCCCCTCTGGGATCCCTCCACCTGTAAGTTTGGGGACAGAGTTTATCAGCCCCTTCGTGTAGGGATGCAGGGGATCCGAGAACAGATCCTCCTTCTTGGCATCTTCAATGATGTTGCCGGCGTACATCACCGCCACCCTGTCGACTAGCCCCTTAACAGCGCCCAGGGCATGGCTTATGAGAATCACGGAGGTGCCTTTCTCCTCGACGAGGTTGCCGATCAACCGTAGGACCTGGTCGCCGATGGTTACATCCAGGTTGGTGCTGGGCTCGTCGGCGATGAGAAGCTTGTTGGCCGACACCAGGGCCATGGCGATGCAGATCCTCTGCCTCATGCCGCCGCTCAATTGAATGGGGTAGTTGTCCAAGAGCCTCTCGGGGTCCGGTAGAGCGACGTCTTTGAGGATCTCGACGCTCCTGTGCTTGATCTCCTTCTTCGAAAGGGGCTCCCCCGCCTCCAAGGCACCATACTTGATCACGTCCCCCAGTTGCACGCCGACTTTGAAGACGGGGTTCAGTGAGGCCGTTGGATCTTGAAAGATCATCGAGATGTCCAGTCTTCTCAGCTGGTTCAGTCGCTTCGGATCCACATTGAATATGTCATCTCCCTCGAAGAGGATCTTACCACCTTGGATGATGGCCGGTGGCTGGGGGAGGATCCTCAGGATGGACTTCATGGTTGTCGTCTTGCCACAGCCCGTCTCACCTATCAAGCCGATCTTCTCGCCTTTGCCGAGCTCCAAGTTCACTCCGTTCAGCACTTTAAGCGTGCCCTCGAAGATCTTGTAGTTAACGTAGAGATTCTGTATGTTCAAGAGCGCCTCTGTCATGACTAGTATGCCTCCGCGGCGAGCATGTCCCTTATCCCGTCCCCGAGCAGGTTGAAACCCAGTATCGTGAATACGATCGCCAGGCTGGGGAAGATCGAGATCCACCATAGCTCCGGCATGTACCTGTATCCGTCAGAGACCATCGTGCCGAGATCCGGTGTGGGGGGCTGGGCGCCCAACCCTATGAAGCTGAGGCTCGCCCCTATGAGGATCACCCAGGCCACATCGAGGGTCATCTTCGTGAAGATAGGCGCGAGCGTGTTTGGGAGGATCTCCTTGATGAGTATATGGAAGGGACTGGCGCCGATCATCTCCGCTGATTGGATGAAATACTCGTTCCTCATCGAGCAGGTGATGCCATAGACTAGTCTCGTGTACCAGGGCCACCAGAGCAGGGTCACGGCTAACATCGCATTGAACAGACTAGGCTCGAGCAGGGAACTTATCATCATGGCCAGAACGAGAGAGGGAATGGCCACGAAGATGTCCGTCAGCCTCATGATGATCGTATCGAGCCAGGTGTTGTTGTAATACCCTGCCACCAAACCGAGGAACGTTCCCGTGGGGACAACGAGTACGAGCACGATCATGGCCATCATGAGAGAATACCTGAACCCGAACATCACCCGGCTCAGGACGTCCCGGCCCATAGTATCGGTACCGAACGGGTGACCCAGGGACGGTGGCAACTTGGCGTTCGGGAAGTCCGTGAACCATCCTGCATGCTTGGGATAAGGAGCGATTATATTCGCGAATACGGTGATGAAGATAATGGCTAAGACAACGACCAACCCGATGATCGATAGTGGGTTCTTTGAGAATTTATACCAGCTTTTCCGCACCGACTTTTTGTTGATTCCCAATTTCTCCATGACCGTTCCCCCTACTCGCTCCTCATAGACATCCGGATCCTCGGATCAAGATAGGCTATGATGACGTCTACGACTATGTTGATGAGAGCGAAGAATATGCCAACGATCATGACGGAGCCGATTATGGCATTGAGGTCCTTGTTGAGCATAGCGTTAGCGCCGTACTTCCCGAAGCCGGGCCAGTTGAAAATGAACTCGATGATGAAGGAGCCGGCCATGGCGCCCGAGATCTCGAGGCCCATGATGGAGACGACTGGAATGAGCGAGGGCTTCATGAGGTACTTAAACATCACCACCCTCTCCGGGATCCCATACGACGTTGCGGCCGCAATGTAGTCCTTCCTCAGGTTCTCCACGATACTGGCTCTCATGAGCCTCGTGTCCTGCGCGATACGCCCCACGGCAAGGGCGCTCCCTGGCAAGATCATATGCTTCAGCACATCGAAGAAGGCAGCAAAGTTTCCGGTAAGCAATGCGTCCACCGTAATCATGCCCGTTATCCTCGGCGGGTAGACGATTCCCGAACTCAATCTCCCGAGGACCGGAAGCATCTTCCACATATACCCGAAAAGGAACATCGACATGATCGCCCAGACGAAAGTCGGTATCGCAATGCCCAGGTAGGATGCGATTCGAACGATGTTGTCGAACCGACTGTTTGCATGACGACCCGCAGTGACACCGACGACGATGGAGATGGTTATAGAGATGATTATGGAGAATACAACGAGCTCAAAGGTTGCCGGGAAGAAGTTGATGATGTCTTTCATAACTGGACGTTTGGTGACCAGAGACATGCCGAGATCACCATGGAATGCGTTTGTCAGCCATATCCAGTACTGAACATGAATTGGATCGTTCAGGTGGAGCTGCTCCCTCAGCTTGTCAACGGCCCACTGAGGAGCCAAGGTCCCTAAGGCCGTCCTGGCAGGGTCACCGGGGAAAATGCGGGACATCAAGAAGATTATGATGGATAGACCCAACAGCACGAAAATGCTGTAGAACAGTCTCTTTGCGATGAAGCGGGACATTTTCATACTATCGATCTCCTTGATAGGCTAACTATACGCGTTCCGGCCATCTGAGTGGATTGCATCTTATCTGGGTCTCCAGTACTTTAATATTATTTACTGCATACAAGGCTACTTTTAAAGGGCATTTCATAAAGAAAAAAATGAGGGTTATTATTTGATCAATGGTTTAAGGAATCAATTCGGGGTACAGTTCGATCAAGTTCCACCTGTCGTTTGCGCCCATGAGTGGGATTGCCTGTCCTTCTGCAGCCGGCCAGTCCATGTACTCTGTCTGATATGCGTGTTGCTCTGGGATCTGCAGAGTCCATATCACCCAAGCCTCTTCGAGGGCTAGGTCCTGGAAGTCATAGTACTTTTGGAATCTCTCATCTTTGTCACTCGTCGACTCGATATCCTCGATTATAGCGTCGATCTCGGGGTCTTCAAGCCAGACGAAGTTAGAGGCCGCCCATCTGGAGTGGTAATACTCGAAATACGCACCAGCCTCTGGATAACTAGCAGATCCGATCATCGGGATGGCGTTCGGACAAGTATCCTTGTCCCTCGAGGCCTCAACGCAGGCGAGCCAAGGTTGCTTCGTAACCTTGACGTTTATTCCTGCTTCCTGCGCGGCTGAGGCAAATTGTATGGCGATCAATTCCTCTAAGGGAACCTCGGAGACCCACCAGAAATCGAGCTCAATCTCATCGAGCTGGTCGTAATACACCGATTGTTGAAGCTCCTCCTGTGCCTTCTCAAGGCTATAAGTGTAGTACTCCACCTCCGGGTTGAAGCCGGCGATGCTATCGGGCACCGGGCCCTTCAGCTGGGCGGAACCGGGCCAGAGTTCAGCTACAGTTGCATAGTCCATCAGATAGCTAAGAGCCCTCCTGAAGTGTACGTCGTCGGTGGGTGCTCTCTGGTTGTTCAGGAGTACCCTGAGATGACCTCCTGTCATCAGGTTTGCCACATCGACGCCAGGTATCTCATCCAAGGCCGCGAAAGACTCTGGGGACTGCCATTGGTCAGTGATCTCTAGCTCCCTGTTGGACATCATTGTCCTTACGGTCATGGGTTCGGTGGTCCCGATCTGGTGCAGTTCCTTGGGCGCGCGGGGTCTGATCTCTCCCCAATAGTCCTCGAAGAGTTCAAGTATCAGCACTTCTTCCAGCCTGAACTCCTTCACCATGTATGGCCCGGAGCCAGCATCGTGCTCTGTAAGATATCCCTGGCCGTAGTCCCCATACTCATCGTAGGCACCTGGCGTGACGAGGTTATCCATCACCAGGTCCTTGTTCAATATGTGCAAACGCGTCAAAGTCCAAAGGAATGGTGAATACGCACCCTTCAGCTTGAACTCCACAACATACTCATCGAGTACCTCGACAGAATCCACGTATGGGAGGAAGTTGGAAGCCCAACCTCCACCTGTATCCAGTAGCCTGTTCATGGAGAACTCGACATCTTCGGCTTTGATTTCGGTGGAATCATGGAACAAGAGTCCCTCCTTCAAAGTGAAGGTGTATGTAAGACCATCATCAGAGATCGTCCAGCTATCTGCGACGGAAGGCTGTATCACCGAGTCGTAGTCGGGGTAGACGAGAGTATCATAAACGTGTGTCTGCGCTCTCGTGCTTGAGAAGTCTGTACGTACCGTGGGGTCCATCGAAGTGGGGAACGCCACAGTGTAGTGCGCGATCCCGTCATGCCCAGGCGTGGGTGTGGGGGAAGGAGATGGCGATGGAGACGGTGATGGCGATGGGGAAGGAGAAGGTCCCGGCTGCGAAGTGTAATACCATAATCCAGCGGCGATGATTATCACAACTACTACGATACCTATCTGTACGTTACGATTTTCCATAGGAATTTTCTCCATACCAATCTTTTCATAACTTATATAAAATATTACTATACAACAATACGCCTCATGAATGAGCAGAAAAATAAATTTTAATATTATGTAAAACATCATTATCTAAAATTATGCCTCATGAATGAGCAGAATAATAAATTTAATATTAGGAGAGGTCCTTAATTGAACATCATGAAAATAAAAGTAGTTGTCCCCGTTTCCACAAATAAATGGAATGAAATCATCCGAGAGCAGTACGAAGAATGCAAGGATCCCGAAACCGTGATTGACATCATCAACATTGAGAAAGGACCCGAATCCATCACGAGCATCTATGACGATGCCTGGGCCGAGCTGTTCACCATCAGAGAGGCAGAGAGGGCCGAGGAGGAGGGCTACGATGGCGTTATTCTATACTGTGGCATGGACCCTGCCCTAGAAGCGACAAAGCAGGCTCTATCAATACCCGTGGTGGGAATCTCCGAACCCAGCCTTCATTTGGCCTACCAATTAGGCAAGAAACTTGCCGTTGTGGGCCCAGGGGGGCCGAAAGTTGATACAGACAAGAACTATGCAACCTTCGGCGACAAGGGAAGATACGGTCTGCCTGCCCCCATCTCTCGACGGTATGGAGTTACCATTGAGCGCCCCGTGCTCGACATTTTCGACAAGATGGACGAGATCAAGAAGGGGATGTTGGAGGCAGCGAAGAAAGCCATCCAGGAGGACGGCGCAGACATCATCTACGCTGGCTGTGGGGCCCTCATCGAGCCCGTCCAGTACCTGCAGGAGAACCTAGACGTACCGGTCATAGCGAACAGCGCTGTGGCTCTGAAGACATTGGAGATGATTATCAAACTCGGGTTATGCCAGAGCAAGATAGCGTTTCCCAAGCCCCCGAAGAAGAAGAGGTTAATGTAAACCCTCTCATTTTTTTTAGTCAATAGGAAATTCTCAGACTTCAGTTTGATATATAAAAAAGGGTAGTTTTGATTAGGCAAGAAACACCCCGAAAAATCTAACCAGAGGTATCTTCAGTCGAAATCCAAAAAAGGTCTGGTGATGACGACACACAAACACGGAGACCGGCGGTCAGCCATTTCTTTCTAACTCATCCCACTTCTTCCCGTACTCATCTAGGTATACAACTTCAGATAGCTTCTTTTTTGGGGGCATCTTTGGTGCCTCGCCGGGGTGGCCAAGGGACACTACCAGCAATGGCCTCCAGTTCTCAGGCGCGTTCAGCACGCCCCTCAACCCGTTCTCGTTGAATGATGCGATGGCACAGGCGCCGAGACCCAGCGAATGTGCTGCAAGCAGGATGTTCTCCGCGGCGAAGCCGACATCCATGACACCGACTATGTCGCTGTAATTTTGGCGATGGAAGGCCTTCGCTCGCTCGCGCTCGAAGGCGTCCCTCTTCTCCTCGATCCCCAAGATAATCGCAGCGGAGGCATCCCCGTAGAATCCGGGCGAGCAGTTCTTTATCATTCTCAATACTCGAGGGCTTTGAGCGTAGATGAACTTCCAGGGCTGTCGATTGAAGCCTGACGGTGCGAGGCGGGCCGCATCTAATATTTCGATGACATCTTCCGGGGATACCGGTTTATTCTGAAAACTCCTGATACTCCTCCGCGATTTGATAACATCCAAAACAGACATCCGCACTCCTCATGGCAGGGAAAAGGGGATCATAAAATACTTTCTATGGTGGTGATAATCGTTTTCAGTCGATCATCCGAGTTGCATAGATTTTTACATAGAAGATATCGTGCTTGGTCCATAACTCCTCTAGGATGTGTCCCTTTTTTTCGTTGGCATCTAAATATGAATTCATGTTGTTGACGACATCTATAGATATTGGAGCCTCCACCATAGTCTCAATATTTGGCGTCCCATTTTGATGAAGTCCTTCAATAGATTCACCTTCGTCCCGTCTCCTTCGTCCCACACCACTGGGACCTCCTTCACGCTGAACCCGTTTTTATTCGCCAACACGAGTACCTCCGTATCCCAGAACCAGTGGTCAGCCTGCACCTGATCGAGGATATCGAACAGGCTCTCCCTCCGAAACGCCTTGAACCCGCACTGGTGATCCCTAAAAGGGGATCCAAGGAAAAATCTCACCAAGCCATTGTACACGCCGGATGCGACTCTTCGTTTGGTGGATCGGGTAGCCCTGCTCTCTGGCATCATCCTCGACCCTGTGGCAAAATCGTCCCCCTCGGCTATGGCCCCGATGAGTGGCTCTAGGAAGCCGACCTCGGTGGAGAGATCGACGTCAATATACACCAATATTTCCCCGCTGGAGCGTTTGAAGGCCTCCTTGAGCGCCTTCCCCCTTCCCAGACGGTCCTCGTTGAGGATACACCAGACCCTCGGATCGGCATTGGAGAGGCTCAAAGCCACATCCTTTGTACCGTCCGTGCTCCCGTCCTCGGCGATAATGATCTCGAAAATAGAATCCATGTTGGCCAGAAAATCTCTCGTCACAGCTACTGCTCTCTTGAGATTCTCAAACTCGTTGTACACAGGGATGACCAGAGAGATCTTTTCCGTCAATTCTGGAGGTTTTCCATCTAGAAGAGCCAACTGGGGAGCCACCTCAGGAGCAATCTGTATTGATCGTGTATGGGAGTCCCTGAAATCACGGGGTAGAACAAGGCGAAAGCGGCGGCGACAGCGATCAGGTATACCACAACCATTTTTCGTTTTTCTCCGTCTCTCCATGAGCCGTGCAAGTACAGTGTTACCGCCAGTATCAGGATTGGGACGTTGATGTAAAAATGGTATATGAAGAGGACCCGCCTCAGGAGGGAGAAAGGCATCCATTGAAATAGAAATGTGACGGCGATGAAGATCGATGTGTCATCACGGTCTCTAACCGCCCTCTCAACAGTGAGAATTATGAAGACGATCCCTATCCACCAGATCAGGGGGTTCCCCATGGAAGCTATCGTCGATACTTTTGCCTCGGGCAGCGCGTTCACGGTCAGCCACAAGGGGCGCGAGATTAAGGGCCACGACCACCAAGGGGAGGAGAAGGGGTGTTTCACCCTCAGATTCGAGTGGTAACCGAGCATCTCCCATTGGAGCTTGTAAACATCAGCGGGGCCGTGCCCCTGGAGCATGTATGGAATGTACGTGAGGAAATAGACGGCGATGCTC
>Ga0114930_10002723_pt1 | contig 15792 bp, 12 predicted proteins | sample AnhtaG_FD_87300 | JGI IMG/M metagenome (GOLD analysis project Ga0114930, IMG submission 87300) | Deep subsurface microbial communities from Anholt, Denmark to uncover new lineages of life (NeLLi) - Anholt_01485 metaG | ecosystem: Environmental > Aquatic > Marine > Oceanic > Sediment | place... | reverse complement strand
CGCCGTCCTGGGTGTCCCCGCTGTCGTGCCAGGCGCCGCCGTCCACGCGCCATTGCGCATCGGCCAGCCGCGCGCCTTCAGGCTCGATGGTCACGGACACGGCCCCGGTCTTCGGCGTGTACGTCCCCGTGGTCGACACGGTAGTCGCGGCCACGACGGTCACCGCCTGGTCGCCAGGCCCATTCCAGTCGACCACCTCGCTGAACGAAACCGTGTGTTCCTCGACGCTCAGCCCGCCTACCGTGTCGCCGCTGTCGTGCCAGTCGCCGCCGTCGACGCGCCAGTCCGCGCCGGCCAAGCGCACCGCCTCCGGCTCGATGATCACCGTCAACGCCCCCTGCGGCACGCCGCTGACCTGGACCTCGCCGTCTTCGGTTTCCACGTCAATCTGCCCGTCGTTCAAGCGCGTGTTGTCCGCGTCGAACGCTATCGGTGACGTGAGGCCCGAGGCCATCTCTCGCACGCGGAAACGGAACTCCAGTAGCGTGCCGGAACCGGTCAGGGCCGAGGCATCGGCGGCCGCGGCCGTAAGCTCGCCCGCTCCCCCGCCGACGAGCACGAAGCCCCACGACGCCGTCAACGTCCCTTTGTTGAAGCCCACGTACTCGAGCACCAGATCGTCGTATGTGAACTTGAAGTCGAAACCGAAGACGCCGGAAGCGTCGTCGATGCTCACCGGCACCACGATTTCGTCCTCGGGGTCCGCCTCGATCACGGCCGGCACGCTGAGTATGCGCGCCTGCTTGGCGCCTGCGGCCTGCGCCGCCTTCGTCGCCGGCTTGCCGCCGTCCGGGCCGAAGTCGTCGCAGTCGAGGTCCGCGGGGAAGCAGTCGATGATGCCCACGCGGTACTGGAGGATCGACGAGACGTCCATCACCCCCAGGACCGCGTCTGCGGTCACGTCGCCGCCGGGCGGGTAGTCGGGGTACACAATCGATTCGTCAATCGGGAACCGGTCGATGATCCCTACCATCCATTGCAGAATCAGCGACCCGTCCAACGTGGCCGGCTTGGTGTCCGCGTTCAGGTCGCCCCAGCGGAAGGTCCCGTCCGCCGGCTCGAGTGTGAAGTCACGCGTCGTGGCCGTGCCCGATGTCACCCCCACCACCAGGCCCTGGCTCTGGTAGCCCGTCGCCGTTACTTGCACCGTGTAGGTCCCCGCCGGAACCGTCCCCACGAAGTACTGGCCCGAACTCAGCGTCGTCGCCTCGTGGGAGCCGGGCGTTACCGTCACGTCGGCGCCCGCGATTGGGTCGGCCGTGGTCGCATCGCGCACCACGCCCAGTATAGCCCCGGGCAACGTCGGGTTGTCGTTGTCGACGGTGAAGGTCCGCACCGCGTGCGTGTCCGGGTGCGCGCCGTATTCGTCCATCGGGATCACGCGCCAGAAGTAGGTCTGCAAATCGGTCAGGCCGCTGACCTGCGTCACCGTGCCCAGCAGCCCCTCGCGCACGATCAGCCCGGTCGTGAACGTGTCGTCCTCGGCGATCTCGAGGCGATACGTCACCGGGTCGCCTTCGGGATCCGGCGCTTCGTCCCACGCAAAGAAGCTCGTGCTGTAGGTGTACGCCGCGTCTTCGGGGTAGATGAGGGTCACGGCAGGCGGCGCCTGGTTACCCGCGGTCTGGCGATAAATGGTGGTCAGCAAGTACGAGCTCACGTCGTCGGTGTCGCCGTCCTGGATATAGTAGAAGACCTTGTACGTGCCCGGGGCGTCGAAGGCCGTGCCATATTTCGGGAGCGCCGTGTCCCAACGGAACCACCCGTCAACCAGATCGTCATCTTCGAAAGGCAGCATCTCAACCGCCTCTTGCGAGTCCGGGTTGGCCGGGTCAATGGGGGTGCTGCCCGTGTAGGCGGGCGTCTTCACCTCGATCCACGCGTCGTGGCCCGTCGCCGGAATCTCCGTCGCTTTCGCTTTGAGGATGCCCACGGGCTCGGCCGGGTCAAGCGTCAGCGTCTGCGTCGCCGTGATCCAGCCCACCGACTCGCCCGCGTTCACCCCGTAGCCCAACACAAGCTCGTGCGCATAGGCCCCGTCCTCGCCGTAGTCAAAGGACAACGCCTCGCCCACGCTGCCCGCGCCGTCGCCGTTGTCGTCCAGCAGCGGATGCTGTAGGTTGTCCGCTTCCCCGCCGTTGCTGTCCGTCGCTGTGTATTCGAGAATCAGGTTCGACGCCTGCTCGAACGACGCCTTCAGCGTACGGCCCTCCCGGGCGAGGCGGAACAGTTCGGTGGTGAACACCTCGCCGTCGCGCAGCCCGTCGATGGGGTCGATGGGGCCGCGGTGCGACACCTCGTCGGAGGCGCAGCTCGCCATCACGACCCGGTTCACGCCCGAAGTCAGCGGGATGAAGCTGCCCGCGTGACAGCAGCCCATCACCACCACGATCCATTCGCTCAGCGCCGGGCCGGACAGTGTGGATTCCAGCTCGTCCAGGTAGTGGTCCAGCTCGACGGGCGTCAGGATGCGGGTCTCATAACTGCCGGCGTACAGGTAGAAGGCATCCACGCTGCCGTGGTCGAGGCAGACCACGTACAGCGGCGCGGGCGAGCCGTTCATCTTGTCCGAGGCCCACGACTGGATGGCGTACAGGACGCGGTCTTGCGACGGCAGCGTCTCGTCTACGTAGATGTCCGGGGCCGGTTGGGCCGGGCCCTCCCGCAGGTAGTAGATGTCCTCGTGCGCCAGGCCCCGCTCGAGCATCGAGCGATATACATAGTCGCCGGTCTTGGCGTGTTCCGCGTGGCCCTCGCCGTCCTCGTCCAGCTTGCCGAGGACTATGACGGCATATCCGGCCCGGTCCTTGATCGTCAGCCGCACCGAGTCCGGTTGCTCATAGCCCGTCGACGTGGCCGGTAGGAAGTTGTCGTCGCCCTCGAACTCGACCAAGAACTGCCACAGGCCCGGCTCATTGAACTCGATCCCCGCACCCGAGAAGTCCGCCGGCAGAAACGTCACCGCCCCATCCGCGTCCGTCGTGCCGACCACCGGGCCCGCACTGGACGCGTCCGGCTTCTTCACCCACAGGTTGAGTGAACGGCCCGACAACAGTATATCCAGCTCAGGCGGGAGCGGCGCGGTCATTGTCGCCGTTGCCTCTAGTTGATCATAGTTCAGGGGCGCCGACGACGTATTCAGCTCCAAATCCAACGCCGGCTCGGCCTTCAGCACCGTGAACGTCGCCGGTGCACTTGTCGCGTCCTGGTAGTACGCCGGACTGTTCTCCGACCATGACGCGGTCAGCGACCAATCCGGGCCACCCTCCGACGCCGCGGTTGGCAGGAAGGGTGGAACCGTCGAGTAGCTATCCCCCGCTATGGGGAATCCCGCCGGTGCGGTGGGAGCCGTGCACTCGAACGTGACAGTGCCGGGACCGACTGGCCTGGCCGTCGATGGAAAGATCTGGCCCCACGCCGTGATGTATTCACCCAGCGTAATCGTCGTCGGGGTGATGGCTAGCGACATAAACGATGGATGCACGCCGCCATCGACAATCTCACATTCCACGTTGCCGTGAACGATACTGCTCCCAGCGTCGTCATCGTCCGTGGCATACACCTCGCATTTCCACTTCTCGCCCGCATTGGTCTCGCCGGAATTGATCTGACTTTGATTCCAGGTCGTTTCATCGGTTCGATAATGACTGAAGCCCGACCCGGTATCCTGTCGCCACGTGTACGTGTAGATGATCGGGTCGATATCGGGGTCGTCGCTGAGGGTCTCGACCTTTGCTATCAGGTTCGCGTTCACGCTCTGGTATACCACTGTCTCAAGCCCGTCATCCTCGGGATACACATCCTGGAACACCACCAACGGATCCCCCGGCGGTGTGTTCTGGATCTCCGGCGCCGTGTCTGACTGAGGCGTGTGCGAGTACATAAGGCCGTCCCACGCTCGAACGCTGCACGTCCACACCTCATGCTTGCGGGTCTCGGTAGGACTTAACACATCCGTATTGCCCGAAATGAGGTGGACAACGTCCTCTCGGTCACTGCAACACCAAGTGAATTCGTACTGAATGGAACGTGGCGGCACCGCAGGCGACGTGCTCGGTGTATTCACCGTGCACTCAATGCTGTCTGTGGTGAACAGGAGCGTCTGGGCTACTGCGACGTCCCCAGGGTCCGTCGGCGGACGGTATCCCGACGTACGGAAATCCGAGGGACCCACGGTAGCCCACTGCGGGTAGTACCAGCGACCGTGCGACGGGTTTGGCGGGACGGCAAGGCCGGGCTTGACTGCCAACGCGGGCGGGGAGCCGCTCGGCTCAAAGAGGTTCATCGGGGCATAGAGTAGCCGGGCCCTCCAAAGGAACCCGTTCGCCTGGTCCGGTACCGTTACCAGTTCGTCAAAGGCGTAGCCGCCCGCGCCCGGGTCTATCCACTGCGCTGTCTGCCGCATCCCCTCAGCGCTAAAGGGCCTGCCATAGGGCTTTATCTCCCACTCAAGCTTGAGCGCCATGGATCCGTCAGGCGGCGTTCTGCCCAGCATCTGGACGCGAAAATCGCTCGTCCCAGCGTTGATGCCCGGCGTAGCCACGAGCGTGTCGTCCGCCTCGTGAACTTGAGGCGCCGCGAGTAGCACGTCATCTGAGTTGCCCAGAAACAGGAACGCGGCGCCTTCATCCTCCTCGCCATTGTCGTATTTGCGAGCCCCGACAATGACGTCGGCGTAGCCGTCCCCGTTCACGTCCCCCGCTCCGGACACGCTAGGGCCGAAATACGCCCAGACCTGGTTTCCCTCGAGCATCGAGGCGGCGCTCGAGGGGTCCATGCCCACCAGGCCCGACGCGGAGCCCAGGAACAGGAATGCCGCGCCTTCATCCTCCTCGCCGTTGTCGTACCAGTGCGCGCCGACGATGACGTCGGCATAGCCGTCGCCGTTCACGTCACCCGCTCCGGAGACGCTACAGCCGAAATACGCCCTGAGCTGGTTACCCTCGAGCATCGACGCGGCGGTCGACGGGTCCGTGCCCACCAGGCCCGACGCGGAACCCAGGAACAGGAACGCCGCCCCTTCATCATTCTCGCCGTTGTAGTAGCCGGGTGCGCCGACAATGACGTCGGCGTGACCGTCCCCGTTGACGTCTCCCGCGCCCGACACGCTATCGCCGAAAGACGCCCTGAGCTGGTTACCCTCGAGCATCGAGGCGGCGCTCGAGGGGTCCGTGCCCACCAGCCCCGACGCCGAACCCAGGAACAGGAACGCGGCGCCTTCACGGTGTTCGCCGTTGTCGTACCACTCCGCGCCGACCATGACGTCGGCGTGACCGTCCCCGTTGACGTCTCCCGCGCCCGACACGCTATCGCCGAACCGGGCACCGTCCTGGTTACCCTCGAGCATCGAGGCGGCGCTCGACGGGTCGGCGCCCACAAGGCCCGACGCAGAGCCCAGGAACACGAATGCCGCACCTTCACCGTCCTCGCCGTTGTCGTATCCCCCCGCGCCGACGATGACGTCGGCATAGCCGTCGCCGTTCACGTCTCCCGCGCCCGACACGCTCATGCCGAAATACGCCTCGGCCTGGTTGGACTCGATCTTGGAACTGAAGGTCAGGTTCAAGCCGCTTACGCCCGGCGGCGGCGGGACGTAGATGGGATCGACTTCTATCGGATAGGCGGCATCGGCATCATCGACGCGTATCTCAATTGCGGATTGCGGATTGCGGATTGCGGATTGCGGATTGTTGGCGAGGCGTATTCTCGCGGGAAGTTGCCGGCCCTTCGCATCCGTGACGACGAGCTTCGTGTACTGGAGCACATCGCGGTCTTCGGCGGCGCTGAAGTGGACGGTATCACCGCAGCCGTTCATGCGAGGAGCCACGTTTCCGCCGAGTACCCCCTCGATCACCAGCGACCCTTCACCTGCGGGGCGCTGGGCGATGGTGAAGCCGTGCTCGAGGCCGGCTTCGGTGTTCTTGTACCACTCGGTGATGCCGCGATGGCGGTACTCGACACGGTTCTCAGCATTTTGGATTTTGGATTTTGGATTTTGGATTCCACCCTCCGAAGCGATAACCGGTTTGATGGAAGTCACAGGCGCGATGCCGTGTTCGCGACCCCAGGCGGTGAATTGATAGCGGATCTGCCAGTCCGGGTCGCTGGTCTCGCGTTCGACGATCTGCACGCCGTCCTCGCGGAAGTATGCGCGGAGGTTGTTGGCGCGGTTGGCGGCGTGGAGTCCACCCGGCTCGCCGTCGATGACGCACTTGTCCTGGTAGGTGATGTTGTACTCGGCCTTGCGCATGTTTTCCTGGACGCTTCCGAACCAGCCGGTCTGCTTGAGGGCATCCTCAGACACGTCCGCACTCGCGCCAGAGCCCGTGCGCCCAACCGATGGCTTAGTTGGGTACGCCCGCGCCAAAGTTGACGAAGGATCGCTGGCGTGGTTTGGACGCGCAGCCGACGCGACCTGAAACGGCCGATCTTCCGCGACTCCCTTCTCATCTGGAACGGGTCTCCCTCTACCACCCGCCACAAGCGCAACGGCGATGACGCCAATGCACGCCAACGCCCCAACCCCCGCTGAAACACGCCCGATGCCCTTCATGATGCGACCTCCTCGTTGATCAACAGGCGCAATGCCCAATCTGTCGCCATCAAATCCACGCCACCGCACGACCGTATCTCTACAGGACCATTTGAGGACAGACCCATGAGAACAGACCGATTCGCCAGCAGCCCCGCACACGCAAGCCGAAAGCCGTTTCGCTGATTCATCTTCCGCATACCCCTTTCTTTCACACCGCAAACGCCCGTGTTGACCTTATCTCATCTATTCCGAGGCGCTTACACCGACATCCTTCACCGTTTTCATGCCCTTGGCGACGCTTGACATGCCACAGATGACGCTTCCTGTGTCACAGGCCACGCTTCCTGTGCCGCACATCGGACTTCGTGTGCCTCGGGTCAATGGTCATTGGGCTCACATCACACCCGGCCCCTCACGGCCCACATCTCCCCTTCCCTGGCCATTGCCGCCGCACGGCACGCTTGGCGGCCTTCCCGAAAAGCTGCGCTGGGCCAGGTGTGTAGGCTGCCTCAAGCTGGACTGGCTACGTGCCCGTCAGCCCACTTTACGGTTACACATTGTATCATAGAATTGTGCAAAAAGCTATTTCGCGGGAGACAGGAGTCAGGAGACAGGAGACAGGAGAAAGAAGGAGGAATCCAGAATCCAGAATTCAGAATTCAGAATGACGGGGAATGGGCCACGGAACCGGAACCGCGAATCGAGAACCCAAAACCGGCAAGAGGAATCCGGAATCCAGGATTCAGAATGACGCGGGAAGCTCTGGGCAAGCTCCGGGAAGCTCCGGGGACACCATACTCAATTCTTGCCTTGGTCAGGCTTCCTCGTCCAAGGTTTCGCTTCCCCTGCCGCAGGTCGGACTTCCTCTGGCTCAGGTCAATGGTCGTTTGGCTTGCTGAGGACAGTGCATCAGGATTGACCGGATTGGATTATGGCCATTTGCGCCCTGTTGCCCCAGCCTGTTTTCACATGAGTAACGCCCGATAGCCAGCTTGTTCGAAATGGCGGTCTGCTGTCAGGGCTTCCGTGAGGTCTTCGCGCTCCATGACGAGAAAGGAAGTACAGTCGGTCAAGGACCACTCTTTGTCGGACCTGCTCGCATACAGTTCGATTGCCTCATCAAAGAGGAGGTCATCGAAGGGCACGATATGCACGTCTGGGTCCATGCGCTGGGCATCGAGAAACGCCTTGAAAGCCTCCCGATCCCCGATTCCGGCCATGGCGTCAGCGAGTTCGGTAATCACCCATGCGGTGGTTATCATCCTTCCCGAGAAGGCGGCGGTGAAGTCTCTGGCGCGTTGGTGGGCGCTGTCCGACGTGTTCAGAAGGGCGAGGTAGTAGAAGGTGTCAGCGAAGAGCCGTTTCATCTCTTAGGTCTGCCGTGCAGATAGTGGTCGTGGTTTTCGGCCATGTCACTCGGCAATCCTTTCGCCGTTCCCGCGAATCGCAGTAGGCGCTGTCCCAAGCTGGCCGTCTCGCGCGCTGGCTGATGATCCGTGAGAACGCGGACGCGAAGGCCCTCGGCCAGACGGCAACCCGGCTCCAACACCACAACGCCGTTCTTGACTTCACCCGTGTATTCCATCGCGCTCACTCCTTTTCCCTGGTTCCCTCGGTCCTCCGTGGGAACCAGTGCGAACTCACGGACTTTCACGGCAACATCATACCATGAATCTGCGTGCAGCGACGGGACGCCGTGTGCGCCGCCGGACACAACGACAGGAGGGCCAGCCCCGCACACAGCGAGCCAAAGCCATTTCTGCGTTTCATCTTCCGAATACTCATCTGTCTACACCGCAAGGACCAGTGTTGACTTCATCTCATTGATTCCGAGGGACTTACACCGACATCCTTCACCGTGTTCATGCCCTTGGCGACGCTTGATATGCCACACGACAGGCTTGCCGGCCTTCCGCGCTAGGCTCGTGTGTAGGCTGCTCAAGCTGGACTGGCTAGGTTCACGACATCACCCCTCGCAGGTTTGATCCGCGAATACCTACGGTCTTATGTCAATGGCACCATAGCATGCTTGCCCCAGGCCCGCAAACGCGAAATGGCGGTCGGATTCGGCGCGGAGGCTGCTGGCCTACTCAGCTACAGATTCCGCAGATTGCAGGGATTCTCAGTCCGGCACAAACGGACCGGACCCAGCACCGACGAGGGCAGCGCAGCGCCCGCAAGAGCGCAGAGAATGGAGTCATGGATTGCGCCGGTCCCCAGACTGGTCTGAAACCCCGGCCCGCAATAGACGCGCGAGGTGCGGATCGTCGGCCATAGCATCGCGTATGATTCGGTTTCGTTCGGCCCAACCTACATTGGCAAAACGCTGGCGCAGTGTACGCTGTATCTCGTGTTTCATGGCCACGCAGTCAAAGGTCTTGGTAGTCATGGCTGTATGAGCTCCAGTGGTGAGTAGATGGCGATGGGCTTGTAGCCTTTCATCTGGTTGACGGCGTTGAAGCCGCGTATCTTCTCGAAGTGGACTATATGCTTGAAGTTCCAACTCACGACGATGTCACAATTCAAGACGGTTGCGGCGGCCACGTGAAGCGCGTCGGCATCGCTGCCTTCGCCCAGGACGCCTGCGTCGAGGTAGGCATCGCGCAACTCGACCATTTCCTCACTAATCTCATGATACTCCAGTTGCTCCGTCGGGACCACATCCAGGACGGCGCGAACGTGCTCAGGCGCTTCGCGCAGCTCCTGCGCGGTTGTCGCGGAAACGACCAGGCGGAATCGACTTTGGGCCACCTCATCGAAGAAGCGTTGACTGGCCTCTTCGAATCCCTCATCGAAGCAGCCGCCGAAGACGGACGTGTCAGCGTATGCACGAATGGTTTTCACCGGCTATGTTCCTCGCTCCGTCCAACGGCGTTCTATATATGCCCGTCTATGCCTTACCCCGAGCGCCAAGCGCATTATACCATGCCTGCCCTGGCCTGGAAGCGCGCGAAATGACGTTCGGGTTCAGCGCGGCGTCCGCGACCTGATTGATCCACAGATTCCTCAAACCGCGCTGATTTCAGTCAAGTCAAGATGCGCTGCACGTATCCCCTTCCTTCCGTCACCATAGCCTCTCGACTCAGTATGCATCGTCGGGGCCGTTCATGACGAACCAGAGAAGTTGGGCGACTTATCCTGATGCCGTCTCGGCCTTTCCTATTTCGAGCTCTGCCACGGCCTGGCGGCTCCTTTCGGGAGAACAGTATCCCAGCCACGGCTCGAGATGCTCGTCGCACCACTTGCGGTATTCGGCGAGGCTGGCCCAGCTTCGCATGGGGGGGCCGTCGTCAAGGCCCGGCTTGAATGTGCGTATCAGGCCATGATCCAGGCGCTGTTCGAGGGTCCTGGAAAACGCATATTCGAAAGCGCCGTATCGTGCGGCCCGTTCTTCGGCGTCACTCCTGGGCATTCTTGGGTTCCTTGTTCTTCAACCACGCCGCGAAGAGGCGAAGGTCGTCTAGATCGTTCAGGTCCTTCTTGCGTCCGGCGGCTGCCTTGGTGCGTATTATGCCTTCGATGCTCATCACGGGGAAGCCGTCGACGAGCCGCTTCATCGGTAGGGCCTCCTCGTAGGACTCGAAACCATCGGGTGCGAAGACAATATCCAGTTCAAAGGGGCCTTTCAACTGTATGAAGTCCTTTGCCGCGAGGATGTCGGCGGAAGGGGCCTGGCAAAGGCCATCGCTCTCGATATCAAAAACGAAGCCGAGTTCCTTGAGCGCCGAAAGCAGCCTTTCGCAGTTGCCCGTTCGCTTCGCCGGGTAGATGTCTATGTCCTGCGTCGTGCTCGAATACCCTTGCACGATGGCAGCGCCCTTGCCAATCATCATGTACTCGACCTTGTGATTTGCCAGGGCAGCGTGCAGGCTGAAGACATCCGGTCTCTGCATCGGCTTCTCCTCGCTAGGCGCAGATGGCGCCGTAACAGCATGCGGCAGCGTCGTCATCGGATGTGCCGTTGAGGTATTGGATGCAAGCGTTGGTGTCGAGCAGGTACTTCATGTGTGCCAGTCGAGCGGCTGGAGGACAAGGTGGTTCGTCCTCGTGGGCCTTCGCTCGTATGAAGTCCACGTAGGAATCGAATTCTGCCTTGCGTTTTTCGTATTCGGCCCTGAGCCGCCGCTGCGATTGGCGCTTGAATTCGACGCAATCGAATGCCTTAGGCGTTTCAGTCTTCGTTTCCATCGCCGATGCCTCGGTGCAATGGCCATCTGGCCGGTGTCAGGTCTTGCGTCCGGCGGATGCGGCCGGGTCTTCTTTTCGCTGCCCGGCCCGTGCGAGGCGCCGCCACTTGCGCGCAACCGGGCTGTCGGAAGAGGCGAGTCGTTCCTGGCGCCGTTTTCGCACTTGCTCCGGCGTGAGGCCCTCGTATTCCTCGCTGAGCTGGGCCTGGATGGCGTTCTTCATCTCGACGCAATCGAAGGACTTATTCCTGTTCATGGGTGACCACCTCCCGTGGACTGTGGATTTCGATGGTCGCATATCCCTCACGGAGATTCACGGCGTTGTCCCTCCGCCGACGCGCTCCCAGATGCGGCGGCACCATTCGTCCTCGTGCGCCTTCGCCCGAATGAACTCTACATAGGAACCGAATTCACTCTTGCGTTTTTCGTATTCGGCCCTGAGCCGCTGCTGCGATTGGCGCTTGAATTCGACGCAATCGAATGCCTTTGGCGTTTCAGTCTTCGTTTCCATCGCCGATCTCCAATGGGCTGCGTATGTCGATGAGCCCGTAGTTGTTTGCGAGATTCACGCTGTTGAAGTTCTGAATGCGCTGGAAATTGACGATATGCTTGAAATTCCAACTCAGCACGAGGTTGGCCCTTGCCACGGTGGCTACGGCAACGTGCATGGCGTCTTCTCGCGACGCTTCCGTAAGTGCGCGGGCCGCAATGTAGGCATCGGCCAGCGCCATGACTTCCATGGTCACTTCAACTCGCTCGATGTGTTCGGCGGGCAGAGTCTCCAGCACTTGCCTGACCGTCGGCGGGGCAGGTTGAAGCTCATCCAACACGATTTGAGATAGCAAGAGAACGAAGCGGCCACGCTTCACCTGCCGAAAGAACGACCGGCTGGCTTCGGCAAACTCAATGTCATCCGTTCCGCCAAAGACCGACGTATCCACATAGACCCGGATCGCGCGCATTCACGCCTCCACTTGCCCATGATAGCACAGGTCGGGTGAAGCGGACCCGCTCACTTGGGCGCCTCCCGGCGCTGCGCGGCGAGTGCGCCCGCGGCGAGCAGTATAAACAGCAGCGGCCACACGCCCATCGGCAGGCCGACCAGCGTGACCTCGAGGAGGCCGTCGTGGGTGATGACGCCGATGGCGCCGTCGTTGATCTCGGCGAAGCCGAATTCGAGCGGTGAGGTTTGGCCCACCTCGGCCGTGTCGCGCACGCGGAACTGCAACACCACCAGGGACCCCGCGCCGGTCACGGCGGTCGGGCCGAGACCCGCCACGGTGAGGTGGCCGTCCATGGTGTCGTGCACCACGGGACCGCCCCACTCGCTGGTCAACCCCCCGATCTGCGCCCTAACGTACTCGAGCACGGCGTTGTTGAACGTGAACTCGAAGTAGTAGCCGTAGGCCCCGGCCGCGTTGTCGACGGTCACGGGCACATGCAACGGGTCGCCCGCCTTGCGCGTGAGATGGGCCGGCGCCCTCATCTCGACGATGGCCACCACCGTCACCTGCCCGTCCTGTGTCGTGACGGGGATCGCGCCGTCGTTCAACTCCGCGTCGGTCAGGTCCAACGGCGAGGTGGCCTCGTTGGCGGCGAAGGGCTGGACCTGGAAGTGGACCACCACCAGGGCGCCGGTTCCGGACAGCGGCTCGGAACCCAGCCCCGCCACGCTCACCTGCCCGGGCACGTCGTACGCCTGAGGCGTGCTCCAGTCCGTGGGCGGGATCAGGTTGCCGTTCTCGGTCTGCACGTACTCGAGGACGGTGGCGTCGTAGTCCAGTTCGAAGTAATACCCCAGCACACCGGAGGCGTTTTCCAGCGTCACCGGTACGTAGATGGTCTCGCCCGGTTCGGCCAGGATGTTCACCGGCACCCGCAACGTCGCCGCCTGCGCGGTCGAAACGAAGGCGACGGCCAACGCCAGCATCGTCCAAACACGGATCGACCCGCCGCGCGCAGGCATGCCTCTGTCCACCCCCATCGTGCCTCTCCTTCCCCAGTCTGATTCCACCGTTGCCCCGTCGGCCACTTGGGCACATCCTCTGTTATAGCACGAAACCCGGCCGTTCGCATCATGCCACATCCATCTCCGCACAACCTGCGCCATCGCACTCGCTCAGCGTATAATCGCCGCAAGTCGACTCGAGCAAACCGCCACGGGAGGGACAACGCCATACTCCGCATCGGACTGGTCGGCGCGGGCCATTTTGCACGAAACCACATCGAGGCCCTGGGGCGGTTCGCGGACAGGGCGCAGGTCGTGGCCTACGCCCGGCAACACCCGGACAAGGGCTTCCCGGAAGCGGAGGCCGCCGGCGCCAAGCGCCTGAGGGCGGACGAGCTCATCGGCTCGCCGCAGGTGGACGCCGTATTCGTGTGCACGCCCAACAACCTGCACCGTCAGTACGCTGAGGCGGCCTTACGCGCGGGCAAGCACGTCTTCTGCGAGAAACCGCTGGCACTGACCGCGGCCGATGCCGACGCGGTGCTGGCTGCGGCCGCCGAGAGCGACGGCCTGTTGATGGTGGGCCACCTGGCCCGTCACATCCCGGCGTACGCGACCGTGGCCGAACTGCTCGAGAGCGGCCGCCTCGGCCCGCCCGTGACGGCGTACGCCAACCGCATGCACTGTGGCGGGGGCGGGCGCTCCTGGCGGATGGACCCGGAAATCGGGGGCGGGGTCGTGTTCGACCTGCTCGTGCACGACCTCGACCTGCTGAACTGGTACCTCGGGCCGCCCGAGAGCGTCGTCGCCCGGGGCCGCCGGCACGCCCAGGGCGGTTACGACTACGTCGCCGCCACGTTCACCTACGCCGACGGCAAAATCGCGCTCGCCGAGGGCGGCTTCGTGTTTCGTCCGCCGGCCGGTTTGCGCGCTACCACGCGCGTCGTCTGCGAACGCGGCCACATCGAGGTCAACACCCACGACCCCGAACACCCCATCCGCGTCTTCGAGGAGGGCCGGCCCGAGGAGACGATCGCCGTCAAACTCGACAACCTGCTGGTGGACGGCCTCGCGGCCGAGTTCGAGGAGTTCTTCGACACACTGTCGGGCGCCCCCGAGGGCCGCCTGCGCCCCGAAGACGCGCGGCTGGCCGTCGCCTGCGCCGAAGCGGTGGTTCAGTCCGCACGTACCGGGGAGGAAGTGGGCATTACGTGAGGGGTCATACCCGCCCGACTACGGCTCCCGCCCGGGAACCCAATCCAAACATGCGCCATGCTAAGATGGGCGCCGTGTCTTACAAGAGGTATCGGAAATCGTGAGCAGGTTATCGAGAGGATTCACTTCGGTCGTGATGGGTTTGGTCGGGTTGGTCGGGCCGGCCTATGGTGCGACGGACACCGTCTTGATTCTGTACACCAACGACTTCCACGACCATATCCGGCCGGGTTACGAAGGGGTCGGCGGGATGCCGTACGTGTCCGGCTACATCCGGAGCGCGGCACGCGGGCGGAAGGATGCGTTGATCCTCGACGCCGGGGACGTGATGGAGAAGGGCGACATGCTGGCGTTCCGGACCCAGAGCCGGGTGATGTACGAGGCGATGCGGCGGATCGGCTACGACGCCGGCGTAATGGGCAATCACGACGGGGCGTACGGGATCCCGCATCTGAAGGCGTGCGCCGCGCTCGCCGGCTACCAGGTGCTCTGCCTGAATCTCGTGAACCCGGACGGGACCCGGCCCTTGCCGGCGTCGACCGTGCTGGACGTGGACGGCGTGAAGGTGGGCATAGTGGGGCTGCTGAAGGAGAAAGACTACACGCTGCCGTTCGCCGAGAGCGTGCGGCTGCTGGCCGAGGAGGCGGCGCGCTTGGATGAGGAGGCCCACCTGGTGGTGGCGGTCTGTCATCTCGGCTCGGGACCGTGCAGGGCCATCTCGCCCGAGGCGCCGGCGGTGGACGTGTTCGTGTCAGGCCACACCCATGAGGCGCTTCAAGAGCCGAGGATTGTGGACGAGACGAGGGCGATCATCGTTCAGGCAGGCCAGTACGCGCAGTACGTGGGACGGCTCGAGCTGACCATCGATCTCGATACGGAGGCCATCCTGCGCAGCAAGGGCGAGCTGGTCGAAATGCGACACGATGCCGTACCGTGCGACCGGGCGATGCAGGCTTGGATTGAAGAGCAGGAGCAAGCGGTGTGCCCGGAAGTCGACCGGGTCGTCGCCCGGACGCACCAGGCGCTGGGACAAGTCGAGGCGGCGCGGCTGGCCGCGGCGGCGTTGCGCGACCGCGCCGGGGCGGACGTCGGCTTGTGCCACAGCGGCAAGGTGATGCGCAGCGGCTTGCCGGCGGGCCGCATCGACGTGAACGCGCTGTTTCTCACGGGCGGCCAACGCGGGCACACCATCGTGAGCCTCAACCTCGCCGGCAAGGACATCACGGACTACCTCAATGACCTGGCGGCAAGGAACAACGGACGCACCCAGTGGTCCGGCTTCCGCGCCACGTTGGAACCATCCACCTCGCGCGTGCGCACCTACACCACGGACCTGCGACCGGAACGCATGTACAAGGTCGTGCTGCCCAAGCGGGAGTGTGACTCCTATCTTCGTCCGCTGCTGGCCAGGCAAGGCCGCCCACAGGATGCCGTCCAGTGCGGGTTCACCTTCACGGAAGCCTTCGCAGACTACGTGGCCGCACTGACCGAACGCGAGGTGGGTTTTGAGCAACACGCCGAAGAGCTGGCCAGGGCCCAAGACGGACCGCCCGCGGCCTTGCAGACGGAGTAGCCGACCCGCCCCGCCGGCCCGGAAGTGGGCGCCCGAACTCTATTGCAGGCTCGCGACCATCGACCGCCTTGAGAAGCGTATGGGCGAGCAGGACGAGCGCATCGCCGAAGTGCGTGTGACGGCAACACAAAGACGCCCCCGTTCGACCGACTGCATGTTGTGTCGAGCGGGGGGTCCTTTTTTGTAACCGTCCGTAGGGCCGACTGTGACCAGCAGAGCACGGATGGTGCGCGCGAGTCTGTTTGCCCTCCTGAGATTGCGCAATCGCCGCCGACGGCACGGTGTACACGTTCACGTTGCGCCCGGAGGCGCGCTGGTCCAACGGCGACCCGGT
>Ga0114930_10002718_pt1 | contig 15825 bp, 12 predicted proteins | sample AnhtaG_FD_87300 | JGI IMG/M metagenome (GOLD analysis project Ga0114930, IMG submission 87300) | Deep subsurface microbial communities from Anholt, Denmark to uncover new lineages of life (NeLLi) - Anholt_01485 metaG | ecosystem: Environmental > Aquatic > Marine > Oceanic > Sediment | place... | reverse complement strand
GGATACGTCGTGGAACGTCTGTCCGACACCCAGACGGTGGTAGGTATGCTCCAGTTCGTCTGTGATTAGCCCGGTGGGATCGGAGAGCAAAGCTTGCCATAGCACCAGCCAGAGTCGCTGTCGTCCGGCGATAGCTTGATTCAAGGTTTCCAGCGTGCGCAGGTCTATCGGTTCACGCGTAGTTGGCAACAAGCTGTCTGGCAAAGGAACCACGGGCAGGGAGCCACGATAGTAGTAGGTAAATGCTGTGTAACTGAATCCGCCGATGAGGACGATCAAGTCATCTGGAGCGGCATGGGCCTTGATATAACGTACCGCGGCACGAAAGTCAGGGCGGTAGAATCGCTGGTCGAAATAGTGGTTGCCCAGGGAGCGGGTCGTCGCTCCGCCGATCGTCGCCGTGGTCACCAGCAGAGCGACTGTGGCTGTCCACCCCGCGATCCTGAACGCGTGCTGTCGTGCAGCCGAAAAGAGCTGGATCGCGCCTGCTGACGCCAGGAGCAAGTACGCCGGCAGCGCGTTCATCAGGTAACGGGGCGCAAACTTGGGGCGACTGCGGTTGAGGACGATCTGGAAAAGCGTGGGGACGATCATCCACAGCCAGAGCAGGAGCGGAGACGGCTGGCTGTTCCGGCGCCGGTAGAGGGTATACGTACCCAGCAAGGCCAGGAGCGACAAAGCCCAAGCTGCCCCCACGGCCCACTGGCCGTCAAGGGTCCTGCCCGTGCCGAAGGCGATCAACGTTCGGCTTGCGATCTGCTTCCAATCGACAGCGCCACGCCAATAAGTGGCATTGACATCCAATTGAGTGGCTACGAAGGGCAGCCAGGGCGCGAAAAGGGCCAATACGGCGATCTGGGCTCCAAGCCAGCGGATAGCGAGAGCCTTGAATGGTGGACCGGCAACGTTCCATCCCGATCGCACCAACTGGGCGAGAAACGCCAGGTTGAGAGCAAGCAGGACAAGTCCGCTGTAAAAGTGCGTATAGAGCGCCGCGGTTGCCAGAGTTGCGTACGCGAGGTACTGTAGCCCGTGTACATCGCGGTGTGGAGCGGGTACCTTGGGCGAGGGAGGAAAGAGGTCCAAGGCTACATCGACTGTGCCGATGATCAGGCCCAGAGCCAGCATGTATGCTCGTGTCTCCTGCGAGAACCAGATCGCGAAAGGTGACACGGCCAAAAGCAGCGCACCCATCGCACCGATCGTCGGAGCAAGGCGTCTGCCCACGCGGTACAGTAGTGCCACAGCCAGCACCCCCCACCAGGCGGACAACATGCGCACAGATAGTTCGCTATCGCCACACAGACCGATCCACGGGTGAAGCAAGAGTGAGTGTAGGGGAGGGTGCTCGCTTTGCGAAATGCCGCTTAGAATCTGGCCTATGTTGCCACGGGCATAGTAGATGCTCAGGCCTTCGTCGTACCAGATGCTTTGCTGGTCGATGCCCATCACGCGCAGGCTGAAGGCCATCCAAAGCACAGTTAGCAGGGCAATCCATAGGGCTCGTGGTTCACGCCGCACTAGGTTCCTCACCATCTTTTACTGGCAGCGTCGCCTGCGCGTTCTGTGCCTCGATCGTGCACCGCAGGTTCTCGTCTGCATGCTCTGGGCCGCCAGCCGTCTGTAGAGCGAATCCCGTTATACTCTGGATTTGCTAGCTTGTCAAAGTCGGCCCCGACCGGAACGGTCACTGCTGTGCACGTACCTAGCGCCGTGCAAAGGTGTAGCAATGGTTTTAGAGTTCGCTCAAATCCACCAGACCATACCGTAGCGGTTTGACTCATTCCCTTCGCTGATGTATAATGGGATAAGACCTTAAAGGGAAGGCGAGAGGGATCGGTCATCCGGCTGGTCCGTCTCGTCTTTCAGTTTCCGTGTACCTATCATCCCTGAGGCGGTCCCTCGAACCTGCCCTGAACTTGGCGAAAGGTTGTTCGGGGGAATCACAATGAACGCCGGTCAGATCGGTGCAGCTCTTGGGGTAAACCCCAGAACGTGGGGTCATCCTCCGTGTCAGCTTGGGTGTCGCACGCCGCGTGTGCGCGGCGGTCAAAGCCGAACGGGATTGGCTCTACTGAGACTGCACGTCAAGGAGACTTGATTGTTGAGACAGGAGCAAGCTACAAAGATGAAACCAATGCCTCCGGTGTCCAAGCGTAGAGACCATGATCACGTACCCTTCATTCGACTGCGGAACGTGGTCAAGGTATACCGAACCGCAGCGGCAGGTTTTGCGGCGTTGAAAGGGATCAGTACCGATTTGCATAGGGGGGAGTTCGTGGGCATCGTCGGCAAGTCCGGCGCGGGCAAGTCGACGCTGGTCAACATGATCACCGGGGTCGATTCCCTCACCTCGGGCGAAGTGATCGTGGATGGCACTTTGGTGCATCAGTTGAATGAGAATCAGATGGCTCTCTGGCGCGGACGCAACGTTGGGGTGGTCTACCAGTCCTTTGAGTTGCTGCCGATGCTCTCTCTGATGGACAACGTGATGCTACCGATGGACTTTTGCGGGCTATACAAAGTGCGGAAAAGCCAAGAACGCGCCAGACGGTTGCTGGCCCAGGTGGGGATAGAAGAACATATGCACAAGCCGCCGACCAAGATCTCTGGCGGACAGCAACAGCGGGCGGCGATCGCCCGTGCGCTGGCGAACGATCCTCCCATCATCGTCGCCGACGAGCCGACCGGTAACCTGGACTCGGTCACGGCAGAAGGCGTCTTTGGATTGTTTGAAGCACTGGTGCGACGAGGCAAGACGATCGTGATGGTCACGCACGACAAGAGTCTGGCAAAGCGGTTCTCGCGCGTGCTCATGATCGCGGATGGAGAGATCGTGGGCGAGACAGTGAACTAGGAGAACACTCTGTATTGCGTATTGTATACTCTGCTACATAATACAAAGTAGGAGATAGTGTGGCGATCAATTTGTTTGAGCGGAAGCAAGACTCTTTTGGGAATCAAGGTGCATTCATTCAAATGCGCAGCGTCGTCAAAACATTCAAGACATCGGCGGGCGATTTCACGGCCCTCAAGGGCATCAACGTCGATTTTGCCAGGGGCGAGTTTGTCAGCGTGGTTGGCAAGTCAGGAAGCGGCAAGTCGACGCTGGTCAACATGCTTACCGGTATCGATCATCCTACCTCGGGTAGCGTCCGGGTGGGCAGCACGTACGTGCACGAATTGAACGAAAGCCAGTTGGCGCGCTGGCGCGGGAGAAACCTGGGCATCGTATTCCAGTTTTACCAGTTGCTGCCGATGCTGTCGCTGTTGGAAAATGTAATGCTGCCCATGGACTTTTGTGGTATGTATGCACGCGGCGAGCGGGAAGCACGGGCCCTGGAGTTGCTCGATCTGGTCGGGCTGGCAAACTATGTACACAAGATGCCTGCCGCCGTCTCGGGCGGACAACAGCAGTGTGCGGCAATCGCTCGTGCGCTGGCGAACGATCCTCCCCTCATGGTTGCTGACGAGCCGACCGGTAACCTGGATTCGCGTGCAGCCGAGACTATTTTCAAGATATTTGAAGAGTTGCTACAGCAAGGCAAGACGATCATCGTGGTGACCCACGACGACAGTCTCACTCGGCGCACTCTGCGGACGCTGCTGCTCTCGGATGGCAAAGTGATCAGTGAAACCACAGGAATGCTGCATGTTTAGGGCACAGGTCCTTCGACCTCGCTGGCGCAAAGTACTCCACGATCTGTGGGATAACAAAGTCCGCACCCTGCTGGTGGTCACGTCGATCGCCGTCGGCGTTTTTGCCCTTGGCGTCATTGCCGGTACGTATGCGATGATTGCCGAGGACCTGAGTGGCAGCTATGCTGCGACTCATCCGGCCAACATTACGCTGCTGACTATGCCTTTTGATCCTGACTTTGTCGACGTCATCCGCCGTATGGACAGCGTGGCTGACGCGGAAGGACGCCGCAAGGTGTCCCTACAGCTCGGAATTGGCCCGGAGAAGTGGGATGCGATCACCCTGGTGGCGATCCCCGATTCTGACGAAATGCAGATCCATCGACAGTTGCCGAAACAGGGTGTCGCCGTTCCGGCCGACAGGGAAGTGGTCTTGGAGCACAAGTCGCTGGCCAGGCTAGGTGCGGCGGTGGGCAACGCGCTGAGAATCGAGCTCCCCGACGGTACCATCCGGCTGCTTCCCATTGTCGGCACGGTCCAGGATCAGAGCGATGTCTATGGCAGCATCCTGGGCGACTTGCAGGGATTCATCACCTTTGACACGCTGGAATGGCTGCACCAACCGCTCAGTCTCAACCAGCTCCACGTCACCGTCGCAGAATCGCCTAATGACGAAAGGCACATTCGCCAGGTGGCTACAGAGATCGCGGATCGCCTCGAAAAGAATGAGCGCAAAGTCTATCGAACTTTCGTGGCCCCCCGAGACGAGCATCCCCTGGCATCCGTCATCGAAGCCTTGTTGGCCCTACTTCTCATCCTGGGTGTGCTGGTCGTCTTCTTGAGCGGTTCGCTCATTGCTAACACCATGTCGGCGTTGCTAAGCCAGCACTTGCGGCAGATCGGCGTCATGAAATTGGTCGGCGCGCGGCGGGGGCAGGTCGCCAGCATGTACCTGGTGCTAATGGTGGCCTTTGGCGTCGCCGCCCTGGTGGGAGCCATTCCACTGGGCAGTTGGGGTGCTTATGAATTGGCGCGCTTTGTCGCAAAGACTGTCAACTTTGCACTGCAAGACTTTCGCATCGTGCCGGTGGCCATTCTCTTTCAAGTCATGATCGCCATACTTGTTCCGCCCGCGGCCGGGCTGCTGCCGGTGCTCAGAGGGGCACGCATCAGAGTGCAGGAAGCGCTCAGCGACACGGGCTTGGGGAGTCAGCAGAACACCAAGGGATGGATCGACCTTCAGTTGGAGCGCACGCGGATGCTCTCCCGTCCTTTGGCGATCTCTATCCGCAATACCTTTCGTCGCAAAGGGCGCCTGGCGTTGACCCTGTTTACCCTGAGTTTGGGCGGCGCTGTTTTCATCGCGGTCTTGAACTCTCAGGTCTCCCTGAACTTGAAAATGGATCGGGTCACCAAGTATTTTGGCGCCGATGTGAATCTCGATCTTGCCCGCAGCTACCGCATTGAAAAAGTGGAACGCGAGGCCAGAGCAATCGACGGCGTTGAGCGGGTTGAGGTGTGGATATCCACCGCCGCAGAGTTCCTTCACGACGACGGCTCTCTGCCCGACTCGATATTCATCATTGCCCCCCCCGCCGACAGCGAGTTGATCGAGCCTACCCTATTGGAAGGACGGTGGCTGCTTCCTGGCGACGAGAACGCTGTTGCCGTGAGCGATGCTTTCTGGGATGACTATCCCAACCTCAAGGCCGGTGATAGCCTGCGTCTCAAGGTCGCCGGGCGCGAGGACGACTGGGTTGTCGTTGGCATTTTCCAATACACGGGGATGGGGGATTTGGTTGCTTATGCCAACTATGACTCTGTGTCCAGGGACCTCAATGCCGGTAAACGGGCATCGGCATATCGCATCGTCACGGCAGAGCACACGCTGGACTTTCAGGAACGGGTCAGCGCGCAACTCAACACACATTTTCGCGATCTCGGCTTCAAAGTCGCCAAGGTGGAAGCAGGGCTGGCGTTTAACACGTCAAATACCGAGGGACTGGGTATTCTCACCTCCGTCCTGTTAGTGATGGCGCTGCTGACTGCCCTGGTGGGCAGCATTGGGCTGGCCGGCACCATGAGCATAAACGTGCTGGAGCGCACCCGCGAGATCGGCGTGATGCGCGCCATTGGGGCGCACAACCAGATCGTGTCCAATTTGGTCATTGTCGAAGGGCTGATCATCGGGCTGATTAGCTATGTTCTGGGAGCCACATTGTCTTTCCCGATCACATTCCTGCTGTCAAACGCGATCAGCCTGGCCATCTTTAACTCGCCTGCCGAGTTTGCTTTTGCCGTGCAAGGGTTTGCGATCTGGTTTGCGCTGATGGTTTCCCTATGCGTGGGAGCCAGCATCCTCCCGGCCCGCAGTGCGACCAGGCTGACGATTCGGGAAGCGCTGGCGTATGAATAGACGGCTGCCAGCCATAAGCCTGGTGGACGACATAACTCGGGCTGATGGCTGGACGTTGAACGCCCGTAACGAATACAGGGGTCGGTGATGAAAAGATGGGTTTCTGTACTCTTGGCGCTTTTGAGCGTGTTGTCGCTTGTCGGGTGCATCGCGTGTTCAAGATTCAGCGGGACGGCTATGGAAGCGCAATCCTCCGAGAGTGAAGCCATCCCCGTGGTAAAGAGACAAGATGCAGATACGGTCATCGCTGAGGGGCTTGTCGAACCGGCACGCTGGAGCGATCTGAGTGTCGAGATCCCGGGTGATGTAGTTGAGGTACTGGTGGAGATCGGAGATCGGGTCGTGGCTGGTGCGCCACTGGTGCGTCTGGATATGCGGGAACTGGTACTCTCGCTGCAGAGCGCGCAGCAGGATGTGATCGCCCAGCAGGCAGCGTTGGATCAACTGATAAAGGGGGCCAGCCAAAAGGTCATCGCCCGCGCGGACAAAGGGAACGCTGACCAGATCGCCCAAGCAGAGGTGGCCCTGGTCGTCACGCAGTTGCAGTTGGAGAAAGCACACGCCGAAGACCCGGCGATTGGCGTTGCCGCTGCCCAGGCAAGGGTGAAGCAGCTCGAGCTCAGCCTGGCACAGGCTCGATTCCAGGACCCGGATCCCTTGGTGACGACGGCGGAGATCGCTCTGGAACGGGCGCGCATCGCCCTGGCTGATACGCAGGACGAATACAACAAGGCCCTCGACCGACCGTGGGAAGATCAAGATATCCGTGATGTGTGGGCTAAACGGCTCGAACAGGCACAACTTGACTACAAGGCGGCACAAGCGCAGCTGGACAACGCGTTGAACGCCAAAAAAGCGCACAGGGAGGGACTGAGCGTGATGGCAGCGCAGATCGAGGAAGCCGAGACGCAACTCGCACAGGCGATCGTGGCCCAACAAAGCTACTCGACCACGCTGGACATCCTGGCTGCTGACGTGGAGGCTGCACGTCTACAACTAGAGGCGTTGCGAACGAGGGACAACCCCTATCGAGACGAGGCTTCCGACGAAGAAGTGGCCCAGGCGAGGGCAATGCTGGAAAAAACCAAGGCCGCCGCCAAGAGGTTAGAGATGCAATTGGAGGATGTCGAATTGACGGCGCCCTTTGCCGGAACCGTTGTTGACGTGCAGGCCAAAGTCGGCGATCAGGTCAATCCGGGGCAAGTGATGGTTGTGCTGGCGACCCTGGACGAGCTCGAGATACACACGACCGACTTGACTGAACTAGATGTCGGCAGTGTGGCTGTGGGGCAGTCTGTGGTGGTCACAGTGGATGCGTTGCCCGGGCGCGAGTTTGTGGGTGTGGTGAAAGAAACTGCCTTGCAGGGCAAAGACTATCGCGGCGATGTGGTGTATGAGGTGACGGTGACGTTGGACGATGCGTCTGAAGCTGGAGCATTGCGCTGGGGCATGACGACGATGATCGAGATCGATGCACGCTAAAAGAGCCCTACCAGACTTTGCTTGCCCGTGATTCGAAACCCTATCCCATATACCAGATCCAGCGAGAACCGCGCATCTCTTTGACCAGGTCAGTCGTGGAAATGATGCCCACCGGCTTTCGTTCCTCTTCTTCGACTTCGACGACCAGCAGGCGATGGATGTCCCTTTCCAACATCAGATCGGCAGCGGCCCTTGCCGGCTGTTCCGATTCGATATCATACACTTGTTTGGACATCACTTCGTGTGCCGCATGCTCGGATAGATCCTCGCCATAAAAGCGAATGATGTCTGTGTGGGAGATGATGCCGATAGCACGATTGTCATCGTCCATGACCACAATGGCGTGTACGTCTGTATCGCTGACGATGCGTACGACTTCGTTCAGGGGAGTTTCAGGCTTGCACGCGATGATGCCCTTGTGCATCAGATCATCTACTGTTCTATCTGACATGGTATCCTCCTGATATGGTACTGCAAGCTACCTGCAAACCGCCATCGTGGCAGCTTCAACGACCCAGAACGGCTGGGGCTGCTGACATCGATTGACCGGGTGCTGATGCCTTTTGACAGTGGCCCCATTATACCATAAACCAACAACGGCTGCCAAGACTGGATGCTGAATCCGCCCTTGCGCTAGCAGAGAGCGCATTGAGACGGCGGAACTGCGCGCAGTTTGTGATCAGTGCCGGAATGCAGTACAATACGCTCCGTACTCGCTGTTGGGCGATGGCGCGGCTCGGACTCTGGTCGAGGTACTTCGAGGGTTTGGCATGCGCTGTTCCCTCTCGATCATGGGGACTCTGGGATGAGGAATAGGCAAGACGGTGGTCTGTCCAGGGCCTCTGAGCGGGACGGCGGAAGCAACGAACGTGCGCTCAATCCGGCGCTGCATGGCTGCGAGACGTTCGACTTTGCACCCGCGGATTTGCCTGCGCTGCGCGAGCGCTTGCGTGCCTGGCCGGCTTTCAGCGTGCACGCGCCGCTGCCGACACCGCCCGATTATCCGGGCTCTCCGGCAATCTCTTTTCTGCTCGATCCGGATCCCCTGAAACGCCGGGCCTCGTTGGACATGCTGCACCAGACTATTCGGGTGGCGGCGGAGTGGGGCGCGTGGTACGTGGTTGTGCACTTTGGCGGGGTGCACTCGGATGGGCTATCGGCGCAGGATGTCAGGGGGTTGGCCGATGGCGCAGCGGCGCGACTCGATTCCTGGGCTGAAATGCACGGTATGCCGCTTCACCTCGAATACGCCGCTTACAACCCCAGCTTTGCTGCGCCGGAAGACCTGCTTGATGTGGTACGGCGCTATCCCTACCTGCACGTCTGCCTGGACGTCGGGCATCTGCGCGTGGGGGCTGAGATGCTTAGTGTGGACGAGTGGAAAGCTGCACGGCTCCTGGCTCCCTATACTCGGTCGATGCACCTGTGGACGGCGCGTGGGCGCGAGGACGTGCGCCGTTATTACCACGTGCCCGTTCATCCCTCATTGACACCCGCGGACGGCTGGATTGACGTACCCAGGATGCTCGAGTTAGTACTGGCACATGATCCAGACTGCGCTATCGTCTTTGAGCCACATGACCTCTACAATCCAGATCCGAACTGGCAAGCCGAGGGCATAGCGTGGGTCAGGGACATCGTTGTGAGCTATAGGCCGTAAGACGTAGGCAGAACCCTGTCATTTCCCCTTTGTCGCAGGAGCAGCATATGCCGCAGTTGGAGATCGAGATCGCTGTTGCCAAGATCGGCAAGTACGCTACCAGCGAGAGCGGAGATACGATGGAAATGATCGAACGGCCTCAGGGAGGGGTGTCGTTGGTGTTGGCCGATGGACAACGGAGCGGCAAGGCGGCCAAGTCGATCAGTAACATCGTGGTTCACAAGGCGATTGCTCTCCTCGCTGAGGGAGTCCGCGACGGGGCTGTGGCTCGGGCTGCCCACGATTATCTGCGCACGATGCGTGGCGGCAAGGTGTCGGCAACGCTGAACATTGTCTCCATCGACCTGGAGACTGAGACCATTGTGGTCTCGCGCAACAGCCATTGCCCAACGGTGGTTTGGGTCGGCGGAGAGCTCTCGCTGCTGGACGAGCCATCGGAATCGGTGGGGATTCGAACCTGGACCAAGCCGGTAATCACAGAGATATCCATTGTGCCCTATACCTATGTGATAGTCTTTACTGATGGCGTGCTCTATGCTGGGCGCCGCTACGGCCAGCACGTTGACGTGTCTCAACTCGTCCGGGGGTTTGAACCGGGAGCGCCTGTCCCGGCTCAAGGGCAGGTGCCAGCACGGGCGATCGCCGATGCCATCCTGACTGAGGCGGTTGCCCGTGATCGGGGGCGGCCTGACGATGACATCAGCGTGCTGGTAGTCGCCGTGTTGCCTGCCCCGCCAGACAGCGACGGCGTACGCCGGATGTCGGGTCGTTTTCCGATCCAGGTCAAGAGAGCAGTCTGAAATGCCGGATGATGACGATCTGGGGCTGCGGGTTTTGGTGGTGGGGCCATGCGCGGCTGGCAAGACCACCCTGGTCAATAACCTGCGTCCAAGAGGGTACAGTATTCGGTCCTGCGCCCAGGAACACTCCCATGCGTCAAAACTGTGGCAGAGATCTCTGCCTGACGTACTGATCTTTTTGGATGTCGAGCTACCGGCGATTTCCAGGCGACAGAATCGCAGCGATTGGACGCGAGAGCATTTGGACAAACAACGCCGGAGACTGAACCACGCGCGTTCGCATTGTGACTTTTACCTGCGAACGGATGACTTGGCTCCCACGCAGGTCGCTGAGGCGGTGGATGTCTTTCTGCGAGGGCGGGGGATTGTGCCAGCTGGAGGATAAGGGCTATGACCGTTGAGAGCTATCGTTTTGGCCAAATGGTGATTGACGGACGGACATACCATCGAGACGTAATGATCCTGCCTGGCCGCGTGTGCGATGGCTGGTGGCGTGAGACAGGGCATCGCCTTTCTATCGCCGATCTCGAGGAGGCGTTCAAAGCCAAAGCGCAGGTCCTGGTGATCGGCACGGGTTTCTCTGGCTTGATGCAGGTACCCGCCGAAACCAGCCGGGAACTCGGACAGCGAGGGATCGAGCTGCACGTTCTGCATACCGCAGGAGCGTGGGCACTGTACAACCAGCTTGTATCTGGCGATCGGAGGGTCGTTGCTGCGTTTCATCTATCGTGTTGAGCGGACGCAGCAGGCGGCGCCGGCCTCAGTTTGGCCAGATCTCTGTCATCACTCTTTGCAGGTCCGCCAACTGAAACGGCTTGGGCAAGAGCGGGACGTGTTCTTTGTTGAGAAAAGCGATCGTTTCACTATTGAACGTGTCCCCGGTCAAGATCACCGTGCGCCTGGCTAACTCGGCGCGATCCTTCTTGATCCACGTATACACAGCTTGACCGGAGAGGCTCGGTATCTTGATGTCTAGAAAGACGATGTCGTACGGGGTCTCTCTCAGCCTGCGTATCGCCTTGCTTCCGCTGTAAGCGACATCGACGAGGTGTCCCTGTTTCGATAGTATCTTTACGAGCAGACAGCCAATAGTCTCTTCATCGTCTATCACCAAGATACGGGCAGGCGGAACGTCCGCCTGTTGAGCAAATGCGGCTGGATCATCGTCCCGATTTGGCTCGCAGGTGGAAGGAACTGGCAGGTCGATGAGAAAGGTCGCTCCTTTGCCCGGTTCATTTTCGAGCGAGATGCATCCCTCGTGTCGCTCAACGATCTGCTTGGAGATGCTCAACCCCAATCCGGTGCCCTGTCCAGACCTCTTTGTGGTGAAAAAGGGTTCGAAAATGCGTGACTCGATCTCCACCGGGATACCCGGCCCGTCGTCGCGGACGGAGATCCGGACGCGCGTGTTCCCGTCTACCAGGCTCGTCCGAATCCAGAGTTTTCCCCCCTCATCCAGACAGGCAATTGCCTGCTCTGCGTTGTTGGTCAGGTTGAGCATAACCTGTTGTAGCTGGCGAGCGTGGCCAAGGAGCGGAGGGAGTCCATCTGCCAACTCTAGTATGATCTCGAGGGCATCTTCCTTCAAAGAACGAGTCCGGAAGCGAACTAGCTGGCGGATCACGTGGTTGATGTCTATCTGCGTTGGCCCCTCATCTTGAAAATGCGCATAGTCCAAGAGATCACGCACGACAGACACGCTGCGTTCCGCCTGAATGACGATGGTTGTCAGATCCTCACGAGACTCGAGAGGAATATCCTCTCTCGCCAACATCAATTCGGCAAACCCAATCACCGCCGTCAAAGGGTTATTCAGCTCATGAGAAACAGTTGACAGGAGCGCACCCAGGTCTGAAAGTCGCTGCATATGAAGGAGCTTTTGCTCTAGATCAACTCTTTCAGTCTGATCCACCAGGATCCCAAGATGACCCTCCCAGTGTGGTGTGCCAGTCGTCTTCATGTCCCAGAAAGCTGCCATGACCGGACACTGCGAACTATCTTGGTGGACCAGTGACAGTTCCTGGGGTGTGCCCGTGCTTTCCAGACAGAGACTACCCAAATCCTGGGGGAAAAGAGAAGACGTCTTGCCCCAGTCTCCTTCCAGCTCCTCCTGTCTGAATCCAGTCATCCTGCAAAAGGTGCTATTGGCCCACACATAGCGCCGCTGTGGAGACACAAAGAGAACGCCCACCGGAAGCCGTTCGCACAGATCTCGCCAGATATCTAGCTCATCGTGGCGCAGACCAGGACCGGCGGATGTGGCTCTTGACAAGCGAGCATTGTCAACGGCCAGCGCCGTGTACTTGGCCAATAGCAGTGCAAAGCTCAGGTCGTCTTTGCTGAAAGCTTGTGCCTGGTTGCAGTTTTCGAGCGAGAGCACGCCCACGGTTCGTCCACCGACGACAAAAGGTACCACCAAAGCCGATCGGGTGGAGTCAGGTCTATCGGCACGACCTGGATACGCGACCAGTTTCTCTCTGTGGGTGTCAGCGATGGAAACGGGACACTGGACCTGAGCTACTGCGTCAATGTAGCCTCCCTGAGCCTCGATCTCTGAGCCTACCAAACCAGCCTCACTGGGGAACGCAGCACCAACGACAAAGGTGTGACTTTCTGTCGTGCTCAGGTATATTGCTCCTCGCTGAGCAGCAGAAACTGTTCTCAGCGCAGCGTGGAGTACTACGTCCAGCCTCTGCTGAGCGCTTGAGACACGGAGCACGCTATCGATGATGCTCTGTATCCGTTCGAGTGTGCCCAATGATCTGATCGCGCTTTGCTGGGCAGACTGGCGGTGTGTGTTTTGGAGAGTCTGACGCACTAGCAACTGGTTACCACCTGGCTCTGTCCGCGTGGGACACATTTTTCAACCTGTGCAGTTAGGATCAACCTTTCGAAGGTTCAGCTCGAATTTGCTTGTCAAAAGCCAGTTTTGTCAAGCGAAAATCGTTGCGTCCACGCTATACGGCGCAACCGTTCGGCGACCCACGTTCCGTGTGGGCCGCTCTCGGCGAAGCCTTCGCAAGGTTTCCCAAGTCAATTGCACAGGTCGCAATCTGAGCGATCCCTGGGCGAATGTGCAAACCCTTTCTTGACATTGACCGTAGAGTTATCATGCGGTATAATGTGCATATTGCAATAGCCTTTTGTGCTATTCAGAAGGGGGCCACTGTGGTCGAGAGTTGTAGAGATCTGGTGTCCAGGTTGAATCAATGAAAGAACTCGTTGCCGTCATTCTTACCCTCAATGAAGAAAAGCATATTGCTGCGTGTATCCGCAGCCTACAGTGGTGTGATGCAGTCGTCGTCTGGGACTCGCTTAGTGCCGATCGTACGTGCGAGATCGCAAGAAAGCAGGAGGCATTGGTCGTCCACCATCCCTTCCGTGGATACGGCAGCCAGCGTCAGGCAGCGATGGATGCCTTGGCGGCCCGATGGATCTTTTTCGTGGACGCCGATGAGCGGGCAACACCTCAACTGGCTCAGGAGATCCGCAAGGTGATCGTTGACCAGCCAGACGTCGTCGCCTGGTGGGTACCTCGTCACAACTATATCTTTGGCAAGTTGATCGTGCACACGGGCTGGTATCCCGACTACCAATTACGTCTGCTGCGTCCAGAGCGTGCACGCTGGGACCCGACGCGCGAGGTTCATGAATTGGCCATTGTCGACGGACCGGAGAGATATCTGCAAAGTGTGCTGATTCACCATAATTACGACTCATTGCGGCAATTCATTTCCAAGCAGGAAAAGTACACCGACTACGATGCCCAGATCTTGTTGAATGAGGGGCAGCGACCCAGGTTGTGGAGTCCTATTAGTATGCCGCTGCGTCACTTCAAGTGGCGGTTTGTTGGCCTGGAGGGCTATCGAGATGGGCTGCACGGTTTATGTCTTAGCCTGCTCATGAGCTACTACGAAGGGCAGAAATATGCCCGGCTGGCCAGGTTATGGCGACGGCAAAAGTGTTGACCTCCAAGCACTGATGTGATATACTCACAGGTCAGCGGTTAGGTGTCGTCAGCAGAAGGAGGGCAGCTCGACTATGAATGTCCCGGTCTTGGTGCTTAATGCGAACTTTGAGCCACTCAATGTATGCAGTACTGCGCGTGCCATGTGTCTACTGTTTGTGGGCAAAGCAGAGCATATTTACAATGGCCGCGGCGTGATTCGGACCCCGACGCGTACATACGAGCGACCCTCCGTCATCCGCCTGCACTATATGGTCCGCCGCCCACGTCCGTGTGTGCGGCTTAGCAAGCGGGAGATCTTTCGCCGCGATGGATATCGCTGTCAGTACTGTGGCCGCCCTTCGTCTCACCTGACGCTTGATCACGTCTTTCCCAGGCATCGAGGAGGCAAACATGAGTGGGAAAATCTGGTGAGCGCGTGTCCACAGTGCAACCGGCACAAAGGCCATCGTACTCCACAAGAGGCGGGAATGAAACTCTACCGTGCTCCTGGTCAGCCGTTGGCTACGGCCCTATACCTGTACGGTCAGTACTTGAACCGGAATCAGGAGTGGGCCAGGTACCTGGAGGGTTGGTAGCCAGCGGGACTGGTAGACGTCTGGCTTGGTCTGGTCAGACGCCTTCTGCTACGTCTCTTGCCCTCCTTTCTCTCCGCCGCAAAGGGCGAATCGATACGCTTGCTCCACATCTGCTATCCGCTGAGTCCAGTTGTATTTCCTCTCAATACGCTGCGCGGCCTCTTTCCCTAGTCTGGCTGCGAGTTCACGGTCAGTCAGACAAGCGACCAGCCCTTCAACGAACTCGTCGTCGTTGCCGGGCTCAGCCAGGATCCCCGACTTGCCGTGCTCCAGGTATTCCACGTTCTGTCCTACGCGATGAGTGACGATGGCCTTGCCCATCGCCATATACTCTAGGATCTTGATAGAGCACTTGGCGCGGTTGATCAGCGAATCCCGATAAGGATAGAAAGCCACGTCAGCGGCAGCCAGATAAGTGGGCACCTGTTTGTGATCAATCCATCCTGTAAAGATGACGGCCTCGGACAGTTGCAGTTCTGCTGTGCGGGACCGTAGATGCGCAAGTCCGTCTCCCGTGCCTACGATGACTAGCCTGGCGTCTGGAACGCGCTCCCGCACCCGCTTTAGACCCATCAGTGCCAGGTCGAGATCATCGCCCAGCGTGATGTGCCCGACACAGATCGCCAATGGCGCATTGCCCACGCCCAATGCTTCTCGCACACGTGCCTTGTCGACCTCGCGGATCTGCTGCCGACGCGCAAGGAAGGTCGCGCTGGGACAGTTGGGGACATAGAACACACGTCTTGGTGACACTCCCATGCCCCACACCTGTGTTTCCAACGTCCGGCTGGCAACTGTCACGGCAGCCGAATGTCGGGGCAACCACCGCTCCTGGAAATCGAAAAACAGCCTCCAGTGCCGGGGATAAGGGTTCACACTGTTCCATCCGCCTGTGCCTTCCCAGTCATCCGTGTCGGTGACTATGGGCAGATTGGAGGTGCAGCGCAAGATCATACCTGCTAGCGCTGCGTAACCGACCGGCTTGAACACGTGTACGATGTCGGGACGCAGACGCCGCGCCAACGCGGCGAGCTTCCAGCCCGCGAGTAGAGGCGTTAGCGCCGACACACGCTTTAGGGGCAGGTTGTGGATCGTAATCCCGTCCTGGTCCGTGCTCTTTCCCGCATCCGACAAGTTGTCGTGGGGAGCCAGCAAAAGCGTAACCTGATGCCCTCGTTTGCCCAACGCCTTGGCCATTGGAAACACCCGTGCGCTCACTGTAGCCTTGGGAGTGAAAGCAAAAGGGCCGATCATGACGACGTTGATCAAATGACTTCTATGGG
>Ga0114930_10002716_pt1 | contig 15840 bp, 9 predicted proteins | sample AnhtaG_FD_87300 | JGI IMG/M metagenome (GOLD analysis project Ga0114930, IMG submission 87300) | Deep subsurface microbial communities from Anholt, Denmark to uncover new lineages of life (NeLLi) - Anholt_01485 metaG | ecosystem: Environmental > Aquatic > Marine > Oceanic > Sediment | place... | reverse complement strand
TGCTCAGGCCGAAGATCTTGTAGAAGGAGCTTATCGGCGTGGGAAAACTCCGGCGGCAGGCCAGGTCCAGTTCGCCGCTGGGCCGCACCAGCCGTGGCCCGGCCGCTCCCGCTTCCGGGTGCTTCTCCATAAAGGCCAACATATCGGCCAACGCTGAGGGAGGGAGCAGTGTATCAGGGTTCAACAACAGCACGTAGCTGGGCATTTGGCATCCAAGATCCAAGATTTCCCTCAGCCCCAGGTTATTGGCGTAGGCGTAGCCGCCATTCACCTCGCTGCGGATGAGGTGAGTCTGGGAAAACTCGGCGGCCACCATCTCCGCACTGCCGTCGGTAGAGGCATTGTCCACCACCCACACCTCGTAGGAGAAATCGCCTTGACTGCTGTACACTGAGGCCAGACACTCCCGCAGCAAGCGGCGGGTGTTATAGTTGACGATGACAATCGCCAGATCCAACCTTTAGTTACTCCCTCTGAACCGGGCCGCCGATGGGATTGATCTATATTGTAGCACAAGGGAGGGGAGGGAGCAAACGTGGGGGATTACCCTCCCGCTTCTAGACCTGCGGGAGGGCTCTCCAAGCCTTGGGGCTACAGCCACTTGCCTTTCTGACTTCTTGCGAGTATCATCCACCTCTGAGGGGAGAAACGGAGGATTGAAGGCATGGGCCTGAGGCTGCGAGAGAACGCGCTTGATCTGTTGCTGCTGGCCGGAATGCTCCTGAGCGTCGCTGGCTCCTTCATCCCTGTGGGCTGGACCTGGGGGCTGGAGGTGCTGATCTGGACGGCAATGGGGGGACTGCTGGCCGGCTTCCTGTTAGCCCGGAGTGTTTTCCGCCCCTGGCTGGCCCACACCTTCAGCCTGATTTATGGAGTGATCGGGACAGCCCTGGCCGTGAGCCCGCGCTTTCCCGACTGGCTGAGCCTGCGGCTGAAGGTGATGGAGATGGCCCTGCGGATCTGGCGCTGGCTGGAGACCGCCTGGCAGGGCCAGGGGCGAAGCTACGACAACCTGGTTTTCGTGCTGCAACTGGCTTTCCTGAGCTGGTGGGTCAGCTACATCGCCGCCTGGTTCGCCTTCCGCCGCCGACAGGTGTGGGGCATACTGATACCCAGTGGGCTCCTCTTCTTCTGGAATCTCTACTACTCTCCCCTTCCCCTGACCGGTTATCTGTTTGTCTACCTTCTCTGCGGGCTGCTGTTGGTGACCCATCTCACCCTGCGCCAACGGCAGGAACGCTGGCAACGGGAAGCGGTCAGCTTCAGCCCGGAGATAGGGATGGATTCCCTGCGCTACGGCATCTACTTCGCCCTGGGCATCATGGCCCTGGCGTGGCTGATTCCCCCCTTGACCAACCCCCAAACCGGCGCTCTGCTCGAATGGCTGCCCGCCGAAAGGGTAAGCGTGAGAATTCAGCGGGAGTGGCAACGGCTTTTCGCGGCCCTGGAATATCCCTTCCGTGGACCGGGCGAGCCCTTCGGGATGGAGCTGCGTTTGCCAGGGCCGATCCCCACCAAGAAGGGGCCGGTGCTCACTGTACAGGCTCCCTTCCGCCGTTACTACTGGCGGGCCGTAGTCTACGACGAATACACCGGGCGGGGATGGCGCGATACGGACACCGAGTTGGCCCTCCTGGCCCCTCACACATCGCTGATGCCACCGCAGGAGTACGCCATGCGCCAGGAGGTGACCCAGACCATCACCACCTATCTGCCGGGCACGACGCTGCTCTTCGGCGCCTCTCAGCCCCTGCGCATGAGCCTTCCAGCCAAGGTGTATTATTCCTCGATCGAAGAGGCTCCCCCTTCTCCCTCTCTCTGGCAGAGCCATCGCCCCCTGCGCCCTGAGCAGAGCTACACCGTCATCTCCTCTCTGTCCATTGCCAGCGAGGAGGACCTGCGGGGTGCGGGCACCGACTATCCCTCCTGGGTGCAGGAGCGCTGCCTGCAGCTCCCTGACGACCTGCCCACCCGTGTGATCTCCCTGGCCCACTCCATCACTGAGCAGGCCACCAACCCCTACGATCAGGCCACCGCCCTGGAGCAGTACCTGCGCACAATTCCCTATAACGAGCAGGTTGCACCTCCTCCTGCCGGCAGAGATGGCGTGGACTACTTTCTCTTTGACCACCGCGAGGGATACTGCATCCACTATGCCTCGGCCCTGGTAGTCATGGCCCGGGCATTGGGCACCCCGGCTCGCCTGGCGGCCGGGTACTCCAGTGGAGAATACGACGCCGAAGAGAGCGTCTTCGCTGTCTCCAGATCCAACGGCCATGCCTGGGCAGAGGTGTTCTTTCCGGGGTATGGCTGGGTGGAGTTTGAGGCCACGGCGGCTGAATCCCTGATTGTCCGACCCCGACCTGTGGTGGTGGAGGGGGGGGGGGAAGAGCCTCAGCCTGAGGAAGAAGAGACGGGGGAGGGAGGGCCTGGAGGGCTAGGCGGTTATGAGGAGGAGTACCCTTATCCGGAATCGGGATCGGGCATGGCACTCCGAAGGGCCAGAGATTGGCGCGGCTTGGCGACGGCAGCAGTGATTGTGGCTCTGGTGGGTATCTTAACGGCAGGAGGATGGGGAGTGAGCCATTGGTGGGTCGGACGCCATTTCACCCCCGCCGCCTGGGCTTACGCCCGGCTGATGGCCGGCGGCCGTTGGCTGAGCTGTCCCCTGTCCGCAGGTCAGACCCCCCACCAGTACGCTCAAGAGCTGGCCAGGGTGGTGCCCCAGGCGCAGGCGCTGATTCAGCACCTGGCTGGGCTGTACGTGGCCGAGCGCTTCGGCCAGCGCCGGGTGAGGCATGAGGAAGCGGAGACAGCGTGGCGGGACCTCAGGCCCTTTTTGTTGAAAAGCTGGCTGCAGCAGCGGTGGGCTACTTCCCCTCTCCGTGCTTTCCTGAGAACTTTGCGCCGGACCTTTGGCTGAGCTCCTCTCCGATCTGCACATCCCTTACCTCCGCTTGACCGACGGGGGTCAGAGCGGAGACGGGATAAAGGATTACCTCCAGCGTGTAGCCGCTCCCCGGAGGCGTGCCCTCTGGGATGGGGAGGGATAGAAAGTCCTCCACGGCTACCCCTGGCGGCCAGAGGCTCGTGGGGTAGAACCCATAGTGAGGCTGGAGGTCGCGGACAGAAATCCGCTGGCCTGAGGGGTCTTTCAGCCGCAGGGAGAGGTTGTAGTTGGCTGGGATGGGCTGAAGGGCCTGCCAGGTGAGGTGCACGCGTAGGTGCTCCGGGCTTCTCTGCTCAGCTTGGGCCGCCAACAGCGCGATCCTGTCACCGAAGGGGGCCAGGGGCTCCTGAGCTGGGATCTCATGCTCCAGCGCTTTGACCCACACCGGCCGCAGGTAGGTGGTGCCCAGCTTCTTGCCCTGGGCGGTCACGGAGGAAAAGAGCCCCTTCGCGTCGCGAAGTTCCACCGCCAGCAGGTGGAGGCCAGGCACAGCAACGGGAGGCACCTCCAATCGGTGTAGTGTCTGACCAGCCTGAAGGGGGAGACTGCTCTCCGCCTCAATGGGGGATTCACCAAAGAGGGGCTCGGCAGCGGAGACTAGGCGGACGGTAGCGGTGAGCGGCCTGTCCGTCCCGGCATGCCAGGCCAGCGTCACCGTCAGCGGCTCTCCCGCCTGAACTTCCTGGGCCGAGAGCGCGTAGCGCAGCAGGTGGGCCGCATCTCCGAAGTACACTCCCTCCGGGTTGTGGTGCAGGTAGGGCTGCCGGATGAAGTCCATGCTCAGGTCTTGGGAGGGAGCGGCCCGCGTGGGCATCAGGCGCAGGCCCACTCCGCCCAGGACGAAGGCCACCACTGCCAGCCCCATCAGGCTGCTCCACCGCCCTCGGCGCTTCCGGGGCCAGCGCCGCACGGAGAGAACCATCAGGCTCCCGGCTATCATCAGGGCCAGCAGGGAGATCAGTTCCCCAGCCCACTGAAGAGGGGTGCGCCCCAGGCGCAGGGTCACCCGATGGCGTCCCTGGGGCAGGAGCAGCCCGATGGTGCCCCACCCCTCCACAGGGGACAGCGAGTGTGGGCTTCCATCCACGGTGGCCCGCCAGCCGGGAAAGTAGTGGGTGTGAAAGGCCAGATGGGCCTGGGGGGAGGCTACGACGATTTCCCACGCCTCCCAGGTCGGTCCCAGGTCCAGGAGATGTGCTTCGGTCACTTTACCTGCAATTGTCATGGGGGGCGGCTTGCGTCCCCGGTTCAGGAACACCGCCGAGGTGAAGGGGCGCGTCTCCACCGTGCGGGGTAGGTACTCCCAGCGTACAGTAGTGCCAATGTTGGCGGTGAAGTATTCGTACAGGCGCAATCGGTCGGAGGTGATGTCCCTCTCACCGATGGCCATCCATTCGGGGCGCAGGTTGCCCAACGCCGATCCGATCAGCAGCAACACAGCTACGGCGGTCACCACGCCGGGATGGGGCAACCTCTCGGCCAGGACACCAATCAGCAGGCTGGCGAAGAGCGCCTGTACGGAGAGGAAGCGCCAGGGGAACTGCGCCAGCGGCAGCAGGGGCACGTGCTCCCAGAGGGAACGGGAGAGGGGGATGATGCACAGGGTGGTGAACAGGAGCAGGGTCAGAGCGAAGGCTCCCTGAGGAGCGATTCGCCGCCGCCTGATCCAGCCACCGATCAGGGCCAGCGAACCCAGCCCAGCCAGCAGGGCCTGCACCAGTCCCATGCAGAAGGGGGTGCGATCCTCGCCAATGGCGTAGTCGAAGAGCCATTTGCGCTGGACGAGGTCCGCTCCCCGAAAGTGGCCAGCGAAGTGAAAGTAGCCGGTAGTCATCTCCTGAAGCTGGACCAGGTCTCTTTCCAGAAGTGCCGGCAGCCAGAACCAACTGCTCAGGGCCAGGCCCAGCAGCCCACCGGCCAGCCCAGCCAGCAGAAACCGCACTCTGCTAGTCTTAGCTCCTCCGTAGGCGAAGAGAAGGGGCAGCGCGTAAGCGACTGCCACCGGTGTGGCGATGAGGGCTGAGATGTTGTGGGTCAGGAGAAGCCCGCCATAGGCTCCGCCCAGAAGCAGGACATTGCCTGTTGAGGCACGCTTCCGCAGCCGCAGGATCGCCCATCCGAGCAGGGGATACCAGACCAAGGCGTAGAACTCGGAGAGGGAGTCGCCCCGCACGTAGACGTTGACCAGGTGGAAAGGAGCATAGACATAGGCCACCGAGGACAGGAGGGCGCTGCCGCGGCGCTGGAAGACCCGCTGTCCAAGAGCGTACATCACAGCGCCAGAGACCAGGAAGCCGATGGTCTGCGTGACTTTCAGCGCGGCTATGGGCCCCCAGCCCCACAGCACCAGCCCGGCGGCTAGATAGTAGGGCAGGGCAGCGTAGTAGTTGAAGAAGGGATAGCCCAGGCCATAGGCGGCGTCGGGCATCCAGCGGACGGGGAAGACGCCGGCCCGCAGGTTGCGCAGCAGTTGATCAAGGCGTATCAGAAGAAAGGGGCTGTCCCCTCCTGCGCGGGTGCTCAGAAAGCCAGGGTGGAGTAAGGGCAGACAGGCTCCGCTGCTCAGGAGGAGAACCAGAAGCAGCGGAAACCAGCCTGTTCTTAAAGGTCGCTGAAAACGAGAGATGAAGCTACTGATGGGATGACCTCCTGATTTGCGCCTTGCGCGAACAACTTTGATGCGGCGGAGTTCGACCCCGCCGCATCCTGTACTATCGCTATTTGATTATAGACCATTCTCTCGATTCAGCCAACCGACAATAGAGCCGAGCTACCGGTTGTACTGGCAATGCTACTCCAGGCTGGCATTGCGCATGATGAGAAGCAGACGGATAAGGTAGGGCTCATAGGTCAGCGTCGGAGTGGCTGTGGGCGTACTGGTGGGCGTGGCTGTCGGTGTGTTGGTCGGCGTAGCTGTCGGCGTATTGGTCGGCGTCGCCGTTGGTGTGTTGGTGGGCGTGGCTGTCGGCGTGTTGGTGGCCGTGGGCGTGGGCGTGTTGGTCGGCGTGGCCGTTGGCGTGTTAGTCGGCGTGGCTGTCGGCGTGTTAGTCGGCGTGGCTGTCCGCGTGTTGGTGGGCGTGGCTGTCGGCGTGTTGGTGGGCGTAGCTGTCGGCGTATTGGTCGGCGTCGCCGTTGGTGTGTTAGTCGGTGTGGCTGTCGGTGTGTTGGTGGGAGTGGCCGTGGGTGTGTTGGTAGGCGTGGCTGTCGGCGTGTTGCTCGGCGTGGCTGTCGGCGTGTTGGTAGGCGTGGCTGTCGGCGTATTAGTCGGCGTGGCCGTAGAGGTATTGGTCGGTGTGGCTGTCGGTGTGTTGGTGGGAGTGGAGGTGGGGGTGTTAGTCGGTGTCGAAGTAGGCGTAGGAGTGTTATCTTCATGGCTATAGGAAACGTAGTTTGCAGAATATCCCACCAGGGAGGTCTCGTATTCAATGCGCATATAGCCGCTTTCGCCCCAGCCTGAACTCCAGGAGTTTCTCAGGATCCATACCCCATTTGTCCCTTGATTGTTATCCCAACCGACCAGGACGATGGCGTGGTTGACCTGCTCGGTACACGTTTCGTTGGTTTCGAAAACACCACCTCCGTAACCTTGGAAAGCGCTACCCGCACAGACCGCCGCCGAAACGGGCCCATGGTCATAAATGGCCTGTTTTATGGCCTCAACGGATGGAACACCATATTGGCTTCCTACGAATGTCCAGGAATCAATCTGGTAAGGATGGGAGTAGGGGCCGCTGCAGGATGTGTCCGATGCCACGTAGGGTGAATCTGCTTCGAAGACCGCTCCGGCCTCGGACTCGCCCGGCGGTATCTTCCACCAGTGGTAATCATGAGCCCACCATCCACCATCGCAGTTCCAGCCATCTGTGTTGCAGGAAAGGAGATACTGCTCTGCGAGATCCTCTTCAATCCCACCTTTGATCTTGATATTGGCTTCCAACGGGCCCACTGTACCAAAGGCCCAACAGCTCCCACAGGAACCCTGATCCTTGACGGACGTGACTCCTCCCTGAGCCCGCCAGTCAAAAGCGGCTGGGAGTGAGGAGGGAGTGCCTGGCGTGGGCGTGGATGTGGCAGGTTGTCCCGTCACCTTACGGAGGACGATGTCATCTACGTAAGCACCCTCAGCGTCGGTGATGCTATCATCGCTTATGAACACGAAGGCTATCCAGACCTGAGGCTCACCGGTGAGATCGTCTAAAGTCCAGACATTGGTCAAATCGAAGTTCACATAGTCCCACACTCCAGAATCCCCGCTGGTGCTAACGCCATAAAAATTGTAGCCATTGATGGAAGCGCCCCAGAAAAGAAAATCCCAGTACGATTCAGAGAGGTTCCGATACCAGAAAAGCAGTTCAGCATCGGCTGCGTTGGTCAAGTCAAATGGCCCATATATCATCCAGGATTGGGCTTGGTCGGGGTAGTCAGAGCCACAGGAAAGACTACCGCCATCTGCCCCGCCGCCTACGCCCCAACCGCTGTAGGAGCCGGAGTGGGACTCACAATTGCGCCTGGCCCAATAGTATTCACCATCGGCGGCACCGTTATCATCTAACACATCCCATGAACCCGGGAAATCCCCCTCAAAGTCTTCAGTCAGGATGTTGGTCCAGGTACCCATATCTCCTGGCAGCTCAACCCCTCCAGAAGCCCCCTGCTCGCTCTTCCTGGCTTCAGGCTCAACAGAGGGCCTCGGCTGGGGGAGTTGCAAGTGTGTAAACTCTTCCACAGCGGGCTTCGTCAGCCCTTTCTCCGGCGTGGGCATGGTGGCTGGTGGCCCAATCACCTGGATGGAGAATTCCTTAGCTGGTTCCACGCCCTTTTCCCAGGAACGATGATACACCAGCTTAAGGGTGCTCTGGCCCGCACCCACCGGCTTGAAGCGGAGAATTTGCTTCTCTGGAGCGCCAAGCAGGGGCGACGTCTGCTTGAACTCCGTCTTTCCCACCTGATGCAACACCTTCGTGTTTATGTCCGCTACTTCCCATAAGTAGCCAGTGGACGGGTTGCTCTCCAGGCTGATAACCAGGACCTGACCCACGCCCAGTTCAGCCAAGCAGCCATTATTCCCCTCGGTCAATCGTATTTCTTTGAGGGTGGGCGTCGCCGTCGCAGTTAGCGTCAGATCCAAAGTGGATGTGTCTGCAGGAGGGGCAGCCAGAACGTTGGCCAGCAAAAACAAGCCGACGCAGAGAACTAGACAAAGAAAAGCGGCCGCAAATCTTTTGCATGAAAGAATGTGCTTTACATTCATCGTTCATGTGTTCCTTCATCGGGCCTGGCCCTTGAAGGAATCATTACGGAGCCTTCTGATCCTCCCTTCTCCGCTGTCCTCAGGTGGAGAGGGCTGGGGAGAGGCTCCACCATCCCCAGAGTCAGGGCTAGCTCCCGGTCAATGCAGGAATAGATGGCTCCACTGTCAAACAGGGCGACCAACTCGTGCTCCTCTTTGGGGCCGACCAGTTTGATCCATTTCTCGATTACCATCGGCTCCGCCTCCTTTGTTGGAAGCCCCGGGACTCGTTTGAAAGACGGGTTCGATGCTTTCGATGCTATTGTAGCCCTGGGCCTTCTGATGTCAAATCCACGCTGGACTAATGGCCAAAGCGTAGTACAATTACCCTGCTATCTGTCTGGTCTTGGAGTAAGATGCGCCTCGAAATCCGTCGTTGGGGGATTCTGTCCGCTCTGATACTTTTGGGGATCTGGTTGCGTCTCTACCAACTGGGGGGCCCGTTCCTACGCTGGGATGAAGGGTGGAGCATGGGGCTCAGCGTCCTGGGCTGGGGAGAGATCAATCGCATCACTGCCCTGGATGTGCATCCGCCTCTGTACTATCATCTCTTCAAGCTGTGGTTCAAGCTGGGGAAGGCTACCTTCTGGGTGCGCTACTTCTCCGTGTGGTGGGGGGTGCTGGCGGTGTCCATGGCCTATGTGACCGGGCAGCGCTGGGCGCGGAGCGCGACAGTCGGCCTGTGGGCTGCGGCCTACATGGCCCTGGCTCCCTTCCTAATTTACTACGCCCAGATGACACGCATGTACTCCTTGGGGATCGCTGGCTGCCTGGGAGCCACCTACTTCGCCCTCCGTGCAGTGGACACCCGCCGTCTGAGCGACTGGGCGGCCTTCCTGCTGGGTGGAGCCATCGCCCTCTACACCTTCTACTACTCGGCGCTGGTGCTGGCTGCTCTATTGATCTACCTGATCGTCATTCGCTGGCGGCGAGGGCAAGCCATCGCAGCCAGCTTCCTGATTTTGGCCCTGCTCTACCTGCCCTGGCTGATCTACGCCTGGCCGGCCCTCATGGCGCGTGTGGGGGGACGGACCGGCTTCGAGTGGGCCTGGGACGATCTCCTGCGTTTCTGGAAGGACGGCTTGTTCGGGCTGGTCTTCGCCTATGGAGCGGGCTGGCGGATGGTACGGGTCACTTTGGCCCTGCTGGCCGTGGGGGCTCTGCTCCCGCTTGTGCGCCGCAGGTGGCCCAAGGAGCTGATTCTACCCACACTGGCTATCGCTCTAAGTCTGGGGGGAATCTCGCTGGGGGCCAAGGCCCACATGTTCGCCGCCCGCTACCTGATCATGGCCAGCCCCTTTCTGGGACTGGGAATCGCCTGGGCGCTGGGGCAGCTCCAGCGGCTATGGCAGCCCATCGCCCTGGCCGCGGTGTTGGCCTTCGGCTTCACTGCCTTCCCCACGCTCAGGACTGCCTACTCCAAACCTCTGGAGGTGGTGGACCCCTTCGACCCCCACGTTTTCTACCAATACCTGGCGGACAGGGCTCGCCGCGAGGATGTGATCTTCTTTAACGTGCTCAGCACTGCCGGGTTCTACGAGCACGACCGCCGCCCTGCCGATCCCCCTTGGTCCTATGCCCTGCGCTGGGACCCGGTCATCGAACCAGTAGAGCTGGCCGTGCGGGAGCGCATCCTGCCCGCAGCTCGGAATCACCGCCGTCTGTGGTTCGTGCTCTACAAGGGCACCTACGCCTACAACTATGATCTTAAAGCCTGGCTGGACGGGCACCTCTACCCCGCCTTCGCCGAGTGGCAGAAGGACACACTGTATGCCATGTATGTCTCACCCAACGAAGACTTATCATGGACTCAAGTCGGGGGAGTGCACTTCGCGGGTTCTGTCGAGTTGATGAAGGCGGCCTTCACCCCTGAGGCCCGCCCGGGAGGGGAAGTGGCGGTGGAACTCCAGTGGCGAGCGGTCGCTAGGCCCGTCCGAGACTACAAAGTCTTCGTTCATCTATGCGCGCCCGACGGGCGGCTGGTGGCCCAGCACGATGCTATGCCCATGAATGAATTGCGCCCTACGAGCACCTGGCAGCCGGGGGAGGAGATCGCCGACCGCCACGGGCTCCCCCTGCCGTTGGATGCTCAAGCCAAGCTGCAACTGGCGGTGGGGCTGTACGACCCCGCCTCTGGTGAGCGCCTGCGACTGGATGGAGGGGAAGATCATCTGCTGCTGGGAGAAATCCTCGTAGCCGGACAGTGAAAGAGGGAGCGCGCCAGGCATACGTGCTCCCTCTTGAGAATCAAACTTGTGGGGTGCTCATAACTGTTTTTGTATTAGAGTATAGCCTACGGCTATGCCCGCTGCTAAGATCAGGACTAGAATGCCGCTTACCCGGTACATATTGCTGCCTATCGCGGAGAGGGGGGAGACAGGCATTGGTGTGGGTGTGACTGTTGGCTCGGAGGTGGGCGTGGGAGGCACCTGATCGCCAAATTCCAGGGTCAGGCTTTTGCCACCCACTACAGCAACTTGCATGGAGGCAGTTCCACCGCCAATCAACGTTTGTTTCACCAACCGATAGACGTCTGGTGTCAGCCCCTGGAAGCAATAGGGCTCGCTCTGGCCATCGGTGACGTGTTCGGCCAACAGGTTGCCCCCCCCATCCAGAAGCTGAATCCGCCGTCCCGCCAGCAGCCTCTCCTCCGCATCCCACAGGCCATTCTGGTTGGCGTCCTCGTAGGCCACCACGCACAGCGAGCCGACTGGCGGAGTAGGCGTGGCAGTAGGAGTGGGTGTATCCGTGGGCGTAGGAGTGACGGTCGGTGTAGGGGTGTCCGTTGGCGTGGGAGTGACGGTCGGTGTAGGGGTGGCGGGGGGAGTAGGGGTAGCCGTTGGTGTGGCCATGGGCTGAGGTGTAGCCGTGGGCGGCCGGGGCGTGGCGGTGGGCTCGACGGCGGTGAGGACGGCGTCGTCCCAGTAGGAGTTGTTGTTCTTAACCCGGTACTCCGCTGTGCCCCGAAGGAAGACGGTCACCGCATCTGCCTGAGCTGTGGCATCTACGCGCAGGTCAATCCAGTGATCGTACTCCATGCGGGCCGGGCTCCATACCACTGTGCCGGCCAGTGCATTGGTGCCACCGGTGGGATCAATACCCACCATCACGGCGTAGTTACCTGGCTTCTTGGATTGGTTGTATTCATCTTTGTCACTGGACCACACGTACACCCGCGCGGTGAGGGTGAGCTTACTGCCTCTGGGCACGGACAGTCGTTGATAGATTCCAGCATTGTGAGTGGCATAGACGTTGAAGAATTTCTGCTGAGTGCCACCAGCCCGGGAGGAATCAGGCTTATACTCTGGACGTTTCAGGTGGCCATTTTCTTGCTCATACTCACTTCCCTCCTGCCACCAGCGCTCCCAGCCATTGGCCACCACAACTTCGCCAGCCTCCCGCTGGGTGAACCCGCCCTCGAAATCGCCATTCTGGAGCCGATTGCCTCCTTGCAATGGCGGAGCAGCCAGGACCGGCCAAGGGATTAACAGGACCAGTAGAAGAAGGGCTTTCAGAAAGCATAGTCTATACACAGGATTCCATCCTCTCCTTTGTCCTTGCAGACAGAAAGGTATACCGGGTTTTTTCGGCTAGATGGCCGCTATTATAGCATGGAAGCCAGGTATGTCAATTGGGAGGTGCCAAGCGGGACGGGAGGTGGCCGACCCCGAGGATGGGTCCCGAGAACAGGAGATACTAACGTGCGAGTGGTGATGCTCTCCAAGGCATGTCTGGTAGGCACCTACCAGCGAAAGCTAGAGGAGTTGGCCCTCCTGCCCGGTGTAGCGCTCACCGTCCTGGTGCCCCCCTCCTGGCGCGACGAGCGGGGCATCACGCGGCTGGAACGGGTCCACACCACAGGCTACGAGCTGCGCGTCATCCCCATGGCCCTCAATGGCCACTTTCACCTTCACTTCTACCCCGGCCTGGGCCGAATCCTCCGCCAGCTCCGCCCCCAGCTCTTCCACGTAGACGAGGAGCCCTACAACCTGGCCACCTTTCTGGCCCTCCATGCCGCCCGTCACGTGGGAGCCAGAACCCTGTTCTTCACCTGGCAGAACCTGGCCCGTCGCTATCCGCCCCCCTTCTGCTGGATGGAGCGCTACGTGCTGGCCCACGCCGATTACGCCTTGGCCGGAAATGCGGAAGCGGAAAAGGTGCTGCGGACAAAGGGTTATCGGGGGCCGATCCGCGTCATCTGCCAATTTGGGATTGACCCAGAGATATTCCAGTTCTCAGCCTTAGGTCTCCAATCCCGGGAAGATAACTTGCAACTTGCAACTTGCAACTTGCAACCCTTCATCATCGGCTATGTGGGGCGCCTGGTGAGAGAGAAGGGGGTGGACCTGTTGCTACGGGCCGCGGCTGGACTCGAGGGCGAGTGGAGACTGTGGATTCTGGGCCATGGCCCGGAGCGAGAAAGGCTGGTGGCGTTGGCCAGGAAGTTAGGCATCGCCGGCCGGGTGACCTTCGAGGGTTTGATCCCCTCCACTCAGATGCCAGACTTCTACCCTCAGTTGGATGTGCTGGTGCTGCCCTCGCGGACACGCCCTAACTGGAAGGAGCAGTTCGGGCGGGTGCTCATCGAGGCCATGGCCTGCGGCGTCCCGGTGGTGGGCTCCGACTCAGGGGAGATTCCCCATGTGATCGGGGAGGCGGGGCTGATTTTCCCCGAAGGAGATGTGGCTGCCCTGCGCTCAATGCTGGCCCGTCTCCAGGCTGACAGCGCCCTGCGCGAGGAGTTGGCCCCCCGTGGGCGAGCCCGCGTCCTAGCTCATTATACTCAGGCACAGGTGGCCATAGCCACGTATGAGGTATATCTGGAGATGATGAAACCTGGAGTTCCCCGGCTTGGCCAGAGGGACAGCCGACTCCGTGACATCTGAGGCCTTCTATGCTATAATAGACACTATGAGCAAGTTACAGGGGAAAGGATGGCACATCGGGCTTAATGCTCACCTTCTCTCCTTGAAGGGGAGTTATCGGGGAGCCGGGGCGTACGTCTACATCCGCCACCTACTTGATCATCTGCCAAGTGTGGACCCATCCCTGTGCTACACCGCCTTTCTGGGGGAGCGCCGCTATCGACCCCCGAGTCCCACCCTGCACCTCCAGGTCTCCCGGCTGCCAACAGTTCATCCCCCGGTGCGCATCCTGTGGGAACAGCTTGTGCAGCCCTGGGCCCTGTGGCGGAGGGGGATAGATCTCCTGCACGCCATGGCCTTCGTCGGCCCACTGGCGAGCCCCTGTCCCTTGGTGGTGACTATTTTCGATCTGAGTTTCCTGCGCTACCCCCAGGCATTTCGGCTGGGGAACTGGCTTTACCTACGCCTTTTCACCCGAGTTTCGGCGCGTCGAGCCCGACGCATCATCGCCATCTCCAAGCATACCAAGGCAGACATCACCCATTGGCTGGGAGTCCCGCCAGAACGCATTGAGGTGGTGTACTGTGGGGTGGAGGAGCGCTTCCATTCCCTGCCGGCTGAAGAAGTATTGGCCTTCCGTCGAAAGAAAGGACTGCCCGAGCAGTTTCTCCTCCATGTAGGGACATTGGAGCCGCGCAAGAACCTGAGCTTGCTCCTGCGCGCCTACGCCCGACTTCGCGCCGCTGGGGGAAACCCACCGCCTCTGATCCTGGCTGGAGCCAGGGGGTGGATGTGTGAGGGTCTCTTCTCCCAGGTGGAGGAGCTAGGATTAGGAGACAGCGTTCACTTCCCGGGGTATGTACGCCCCGAGGAATTGCCCCTGTGGTACAACGCTGCGACCTGTTTCGTATATCCCTCCCTGTACGAGGGTTTCGGCCTGCCGCCGCTGGAGGCCATGGCCTGCGGCACGCCGGTCCTGTCATCCAATGCTGCCTCGCTCCCGGAGGTGGTGGGCGACGCAGGGTTGTTGCTCGATCCTGTGGATGAGGAGGCCTGGGCCCATGAGTTGGCCCGCGTTCTGAGTCGGCCCGAGCTCCAGAGGGAGCTGGCAGAGCGGGGGCTGGATCGGGCACGTCGTTTCAATTGGCGACGGGCTGCGGAGGAGACCGTCCAGGTCTATCGTTGCGCCCTAGCGGGGACCACTGATGTTCAAACGCTACCATAAGCTGTTCACCATCGGCCTGGTGCTGATAGATGCCCTGCTCATCAATGCGGCCTTCATTCTGGCCTACTGGGTTCGCTATGAACTGCAATGGTTTCGAGCGGTGGATGAAGCCTACTATGCCCCTTTTCAGCGCTATATTCCCTTCGCCATAGTGCTGACCATCCTGCTGCTAATCATCTATCGGGTAGAGGGGGTCTACCACCAGCGGCGGGGTGCTTCCTGGTTTGACGAGGCCTATGCTATCCTCAGTGGGACTACCACCGCCATCGTGTTCATGGTCTTCATCGCCTACTTCTACCGCCCCCTTTCCTATTCGCGCCTCATCTTCCTCTATGCCGGAGGGTTCATCGTGCTGCTCTTGAGCCTGAGCCGGTTGGGGAAGGCCTGGCTGTGGGCCCATCTGCGCCGCAAGGGGATCGGCGTGGATCGCATTCTTATCGTGGGAGCGGGGGAGATTGGGCGTACGCTGATGCGCCACATCGTGGCCCAACCCGAACTGGGCTACCGGGTGGTGGGCTTTGTGGATGATGACCCCCACCGGGGCAGCACGGATATTGGCCGCTTCCGCGCGCTGGGAGGAATACCCAACCTGCCCCGCCTTATTCAGGAGGAACAGGTTGACGAGGTGCTCATCACCCTGCCCTGGACCCATCACCGCAAGATCCTGGCCATTGTGGATCAATGTGAGCGGGATCAGGTCCGGGCCCGCATCGTCCCCGACCTCTTTCAGTTAGCCCTCTCTCAGGTGGATGTGGATAACATAGGGGGCGTTCCCGTGATCGGCCTTCGGGAGCCGACCATTAGTGTCTGGCAGCGGGCTTTCAAACGCTCGCTAGATCTGATCGTGGCCCTGGCAGGATTGGTCCTCTTATTTCCTCTCTTTCTCCTGATCGGCCTGGCCATCAAGCTCGATTCACCTGGCCCGGTGCTCTTCACCCAGCCACGGGTGGGGCGCGGTGGGCGGGAGTTTACCATCCACAAATTCCGTTCCATGCGCCAGGGGGCTGAGGAGGAAAAGGAGGAACTGGCTGATCTGAACGAGGCGAACGGTCCCATCTTCAAGATCCGGGATGACCCACGCCTGACGCCGGTGGGCCGCGTGCTGCGCCGCTGGAGCCTGGATGAGCTGCCCCAATTGTACAACGTGCTGCGGGGGGAGATGAGTTTGGTTGGCCCTCGCCCGCCCACTCGGGCCGAGGTGGCGAAGTATGAGGACTGGCATCTGAAGCGACTGGCCGTCCGTGCAGGCATGACCGGGCTATGGCAGGTGAGTGGGCGAAGCGAGCTCCCTTTTGACGAGATGATCCTGCTGGACATCTACTACGTCGAGAACTGGTCGCCCGCGCTGGATGCCAAGATCCTGCTGCGCACCGTGCCCAAATGGCTTTCCGGCAAGGGGGCCTACTGACGCCAAACTCCAGGCCTCCACCGTCGCAAGTTAAGAGATAATGTTACCGAGGGGTAATGGTTCTACCAAGAGATAATGTTACCGGGCCATGTCCCCTCCTTT